>TARA_R110001632_G_scaffold1883_4_pt1 | contig 107693 bp, 95 predicted proteins | sample TARA_R110001632 | Tara Oceans TARA_R110001632 (sample SAMEA4398266) | marine metagenome | biome: Polar Biome; feature: [SRF] surface water layer (ENVO:00010504); material: water (ENVO:00002006), including particulate matter (ENVO:01000060) such as... | depth 5 m
CTATTTAAGTAATTCCGTAATTTGAGCTGCTAGTTCTGTTCCTATTCTATCTTGAGCTTCTAAGGTAGCTGCTCCTATATGAGGTGTTAAAGATAACTCAGGGTTCATTAATAATTGAACCTCTGGACTTGGTTCTTTTTCAAAAACATCCAATCCGGCAAATTTTACTTTTTCTTCTTCAATAGCATTAATTAAGGCAATTTCATCGATAACACCACCTCTTGCTGCATTAACAATTCCAACACCTTTTTTCATTTTATTGATTTCATTTTTACCTATAACATAACCGTCTTGAGCAGGAACATGTAATGTGATAAAATCACTTTCTTTTAATAGCGTATCTATATCTTGAGTATCAATAGGAATCGTAATTCGTTGGCCATTAAAAAACTCAATAGTAATTGGAGCGCTTTCTGTAAATGGATCATTTGCAATCACTTCCATCCCAAGGCCTAAAGCAATTTTTGCTACTTCTTGTCCGATTCTTCCAAAACCAATAATTCCAATTTTCTTTCCTCTTAATTCAGTTCCAGCTGCATAGGCTCTTTTTAAATCTTTAAAACGAGAATCTCCTTCTAATGGCATTTCCCTATTTGATTGATGCAAAAAACGAACCATACCAAACAAATGGGCAAACACCAATTCGGCAACAGAACTCGAAGATGCTGCAGGCGTATTAATAACATGCAACCCTTGATCTCTTGCATAATCTACATCTATATTATCCATACCAACTCCACCACGTCCAATTAATTTGATACTAGGACAAGCATCTATCAATTCTTGTCTTACTTGTGTGGCACTTCTTACTAATATGGCATCAATTTGATGTTCATTGATGAAATTTTCTAATTGCTCTTGAGCAACTTTGGTTGTAATAACTTCAAATCCTTCCTTTTGCAAGGCATCGATTCCGCTTTGTGAAATTCCGTCGTTTGCTAATATTTTCATCTTTAGTTTCCGCGAAAGCGGTTATTTTTTATTATGCTTTTCTTTCTAATTCTCGCATGGTATCTACTAAAGCTTGCACACTGTATAATGGCAAAGCATTATACATACTTGCTCGGTAGCCTCCAACACTTCTGTGTCCATTTAAACCATTAATTCTAGCTTCTTTCCAAAGTGAATCAAAAGTATCTTTCAAGGTTTCATCTGTTAATGTAAAAGTAGCATTCATGATACTTCTATCTTCAGTTGCTACAACTCCTTGAAACAAAGGATTTCTGTCGATTTCATTATAGAGTAAATCAGCTTTCTTTTGATTTACTTTTTCAATAAAAGGAATTCCGCCTAAATCTTTTAACCATTGTAAAGTTAACATTGACACGTAGACAGGAAATACAGCCGGTGTATTAAACATACTGTCTTTGCTTATATGTGTTTTATAACTTAGCATAGAAGGAATTGTTCTTTCTACTTTCCCTAAAATATCTTCTTTAATGATGATGACAGTTGTTCCTGCAGGCCCCATATTTTTTTGAGCTCCTGCATAAATCAAATCAAACTTTGAAAAATCTAATTGACGAGAGAAAATATCTGAACTCATGTCACAAACCATTGGAATATCTAGCTCTGGGAACTCTTTTATTTGAGTTCCAAAAATAGTATTGTTGCTTGTACAATGGAAATAATCTGCATCAGTTGGAACTTTATATCCTTTTGGAATGTATGAGAAGTTTTTGTCTTTAGAAGAGGCAACTTCAATTAATTCGCCAAATAACTTAGCTTCTTTGATTGCTTTATCAGCCCAGGTCCCAGTATTTAAATACGCCGCTTTTTTATTTAATAAATTGTAAGCAGCCATTAAAAATTGAGTACTAGCGCCTCCTTGTAAGAATAATACTTTATATCCTTTATTTTCTAAACCTAATAATTCTAAAGTTAAGGCTCTTGCATTTTCCATTACATCTACAAAAGGTTTACTTCTATGAGAGATTTCTAATAAAGAAAGATCATCATTATTAAAGTTGATAACAGCTTCAGAGGCTTTTTTTAAAACTTCTTCAGGTAAAATACACGGTCCTGCGCTAAAGTTATGTTTTTTCATTTTTTACTATTTTTCAAGGGGCAAATTTCCAAAAAAATACTGGATATGATGCCTTTATCAATTATATTTTGGATAAAAATTCTAGAGTGTCTACATCATCTGCATAATCCCATAATTTTGGATGCTGAGTTTGTCCAAATTTCACTTCATTTTCTAAGAAATTATTAGCTACAATACACTGTATATTTTCCTTCTCTTGGTGGATTTTTATTTTTAAATCTACAGGATTGTCATAATACTCGTAAAATATGGTTGCAATAGGAGAAGAATAACTTTCATCTTCTTTAATCATTAGGAATCCGTTTTCTAGAATATCGAATTCACTCATTAAATACACGGTTTTGTTATAATCGTAATTGTTAGCGTATTTAGCATTGTTGATAATTTCATGTTTTTTGTACATTCCTTCAAAGAATACATCAAAATTAAAACCTTTTGGAACAAATAATTTAGAAACACTTCTGCAACCTAAACCAAAATAACGAAATACGTCTTCACTTAGATTTTCGAAATCCTGAGCTTTTTCATTTCCTTGAATCACGGCAACAGAATTTCTATTTTTACGAATGATGCTAGGCTTATCTTTAAAATAATACTCGAAGTATCGAGCTGTATTATTACTGCCAGTGGCAATGACAGCATCAAAACCATCTAATTTTTCTTCAGTAAATGTTATTTTACCTTTAAAAGAATCATCAATATATTCTAAATACTTCGCTAGAAAAGGTAAGAGGTTTTTGTCATTTGAAGATAGTTTTACTAGTACAGAATGTCCAGAAATTAAAACCGATAGAAAATCATGAAATCCTACCAAAGGAATATTTCCAGCCATAATAATGGCAATAGTTTTACTGCTTTGATTAGATACATAACTTGATTTTATCCAAGTATTTAAATTTACTTTTGACAACGCTTTTGTCCAGCTTTCAAGAGCGAAAAGAATGTTATCCTCGGTAAACCAAGCATTATTTTCTTTAGCTACTTTCATTTGATGTTTAAATCCATCAAAAAACAAATCGTTGTGTAAAACTGTCGAAGATTTTTCAATTTTCTTAGAAGAAAACTGACTTAAAAAGTTACCTAATTCTGCAAAAGCATGAATTCTATTTTGAATACTACTCATTTATTTTGGTTGCTACCTTTTTAGGGTTTATTTTTGCACTGCAAAGTTACACAAACTAAAGAGAATAACGATGGCGATAATTATAACAGATGAGTGTATTAATTGCGGGGCTTGTGAACCCGAATGTCCAAATACAGCAATCTATGAAGGAGCTGATGATTGGAAATACGCAGATGGAACAGATTTAGAAGGAAATGTAGTTTTACCAAATGGTAATGCTGTTAATGCAGACGAAGATCAAGAACCAATTTCAGATGAAATCTATTATATCGTTGCAGATAAATGTACAGAATGTGTTGGTTTTCACGAAGAGCCACAATGTGCTGCAGTTTGTCCAGTAGACTGTTGTGTTCCTGATGAAGACAATGTAGAAACTGAAGAAGAGTTGTTAGGAAAGCAGAAGTTTATGCATAACGACTAGTTGACTTCGAGAGCCTCAGTCACCAAAATAAAATAAAAAAGTCCCGTTTCATTTCGGGATTTTTTACATTAAAAAACGATTATATTTGCAACCGCAAAATCAAGAAACATGAAAGCTGGAATTGTAGGATTACCAAACGTAGGAAAATCAACTTTATTCAATTGTTTATCTAATGCAAAAGCGCAAAGTGCCAACTTTCCTTTTTGTACGATAGAACCAAATTTAGGAGTTGTAAATGTACCAGATACTCGTTTAGAGAAACTAGAAGAATTAGTCAACCCAGAAAGAGTAATGCCTGCAACTGTAGAAATAGTTGATATTGCTGGATTGGTAAAAGGAGCAAGTAAAGGAGAAGGTTTAGGAAATCAGTTCTTAGCGAATATTCGTGAAACAGATGCTTTATTGCATGTTGTGCGTTGTTTTGATAATGATAATATTATTCATGTTGATAGTTCTATTGATCCTGTTAGAGATAAAGAGACAATCGATATTGAATTGCAATTGAAAGATCTAGAAACGGTTCAAAAACGTTTAGAGCGTGTAAAAAGAACCGCTAAAACAGGTAATAAAGAAGCACAAGCAGAATTGGTAGTGCTTTTAAAAATTGAAGAAACTTTATTAAAAGGAATCTCTGTTAGAGCGATTGATTTTAATGAAAAAGAAGAAGAGTTTGTAAAACCATTACAGTTTATCACAGCAAAGCCTGTTTTATATGTTTGTAATGTTGATGAAAATTCTGCTGTTTCTGGAAATGCCTATGTTGATAAAGTAAGAGAAGCTGTAAAAGATGAAAATGCTGAAGTGATTGTTTTAGCAGTTGGAACAGAAGCTGATATTACCGAATTGGAAGACTATGAAGAACGTCAGTTGTTTCTTGAAGATATGGGATTAGAAGAAGCGGGAGTTTCTCGTTTAATTCGTTCTGCCTATAAGTTATTAAACCTTCAAACTTATTTTACTGCTGGTGTGAAAGAAGTAAGAGCTTGGACCATTCCAATTGGAGCAACAGGGCCACAAGCTGCTGGAGTTATTCATACTGATTTTGAAAAAGGATTTATCCGTGCAGAAACCATTAGTTACGAAGATTATGTAACTTATGGTACAGAAGCTAAAGTAAAAGAAGCGGGTAAAATGAGAGTAGAAGGTAAGGAGTATGTTGTGCAAGATGGGGATGTAATGCACTTTAGATTTAATGTTTAGCCGAAGGCTAAATACTGAGCCTGTTTAAGTATCATTTTAAAGATTTATAAATAAAAAAGCCTGTTGCATCGCAACAGGCTTTTTTATTTATCCCTTATAAAAAGGTAATTTAACAATAGTAGCAGGGATTGCTTTTTTTCGAACTTGGATGTATATTTTATTTCCAAATGAGCTATAATTAGGGTTGATATATCCTAAACCAATTCCTTTTTTAAGAGAAGGAGACATGGTTCCAGAGGTTACTTTCCCAATCATAGTTCCTTCTTCATTTACAATATCGTATCCTGTTCTTGGGATTCCTTTTTCATCCATTTCAAAAGCAGCTAATTTTCTATTTAAAATCCTTTTCTTTTGTTCTGAAAGGTTTTCGGAATTTGTAAATGTTTTTGTAAATTTTACAATCCAACCCAAACCTGCTTCAAAAGGAGAAGTAGTATCATCAATATCATTACCATATAAGCTATACCCCATCTCCAAACGTAAGGTATCCCTAGCAGCCAAGCCAATCGGTTTGATACCATAATCAGCGCCAGCTTCAAAAACTTTATGCCAAATATCTACAACATCTTCATTTTTACAATAAATTTCAAAACCACCAGAACCTGTGTATCCTGTAGCCGATATAATTACATCTTTTTTTTCTGCAAATTCATCAATAACAAAATTGTAAAATTCAATTGTTGATAAATCATAGGGAGTCAAAGATTGCATAGCTTCAACTGCTTTTGGTCCTTGTATCGCTAAGAGCGAATAGTTCTCAGATTCGTCAGTGAGTTTTACATCTTTAAAGGTGTCTTTGAATGAAATCCAATTCCAATCCTTTTCAATATTTGCCGCATTAACAACTAGCATATATTTATTTTCTTCAAGTCTGTAAATGATTAAATCATCTACAATTCCTCCAGTATCATTAGGAATACAGCTGTATTGTGCTTTTCCCACATTTAATTTAGACGCATCATTAGAGGTAATTGCTTGAATTAAGTTTAAAGCATTATTTCCTTCAATGAAAAATTCACCCATGTGACTTACGTCAAACACCCCTACATTATTTCTTACAGTAATATGTTCTGCGGTTACACCTTCATACTGAACGGGCATTTTATAACCTGCAAAAGGAACTATTTTGGCTCCCAAAGATTCGTGTATATGAGTTAAAGCTGTATTTTTCATTGATTTATTGATTTGTTATTTGAAGCACAAATGTATTGAAAATCACAGAAAACTAAATCGTTTTCGATAGTAAAAGTTCTGTTAATTATTAATTGGGATTTAAGAATATATGGTAGCTTTGGTTTTCTATTATATGTATCATTAAATGAAAAACTTTATTTTTTTATTATTTACGATTTTTATCGCTAAAGTTGGTTTCTCTCAATCAACAAATCCTACAGATTTTCTTCCAAAAGAATTTCATCAGCAAAGAAGGGAAATCCTAAGAAGTAAGATGCCTAATAACTCTGTGGCAGTAGTTTTTTCTAATACTATTAGAAATAGAGCGAATGATGTTGATTTTATTTTTCATCAAGACCCTAATTTTTATTATTTGACAGGTTATCGAGAACCGAGTGCAGTCTTATTAATTTTTTCTGATGAGCAAACAAATGAAAATGGAAAATCGTATAATGAAATAATTTACGTTCAAGAAAAAAATGCAACATCAGAAATGTGGGATGGTGTAAGACTTGGTAAAGAAGGAACCAAATCCAAACTGGGTTTTTCTGAAGTTAAAAATGGAATAGATTTTATACAGTCTAACATCAATTTTAAACAATTTGATCAAGTTTTTATAGATGGGAAATTTAAAGACGATTATCGAGATACTTCTGATAAAGCCTCTATTTATGAACTGGTAAAAAGTTTTAAAGAAAAATCTGAATACAATCCAAATATAAAAAACACAATAGAAAGTTTAGCGTATCGTTTAATATCAAAATCTACGCTAGAGAATAAAGATGAAACAAAAAAAGCGATAGTTGAGCTTACCACTAAGTATAGAGGTTTAAAAAACGATCCTTTCATTTTAGATTTTATTGATTCTAATGATTTTTCACTATTAAAAGATATTCAAAGAAAAACAAGTCTTGCATTACAAATTGAAACGAATATAAATTTAGATTTTTTTCCAAATCAGATGGCTACTTTAAGAGAAGTCAAAACAGATGAAGAAATAGTGTTGTTAACAAAAGCTATAAGAATTTCAGCTATGGGGCAAATAGAAGTGATGAAAGCCATGAAATCTGATATGTCTGAAACTGAGTTACAAGGTATTCATGAGTTTGTTTACAAAAAATATGGAGCAGAATATGAAGGATATCCATCTATAGTTGGAGCGGGAAATAATGGATGTGTTTTGCATTATATAGAAAACAGTAAAACCAAAGTTGGTAACGATTTAGTTTTAATGGATCTTGGAGCAGAATATAGAGGTTATACTGCAGATGTAACAAGAACAATTCCAGCAAACGGAAAATTTACACCAGAACAAAAAGCAATTTACGACGTCGTTTTAAAAGCGCAAGAAGCCGGTATAGCTGCCTATACAATTGGCACTAAAATAAGCGAGCCTAAAAAAATAGCCAGACAAATTATTAATGAAGGTTTGTTAAAATTAGGAATTATTAAATCATTAGATGAAAAACATTCATATTTACCTCATGGAACCACGCATCATATCGGATTAGATGTTCATGATCCTGGGAATTATAAAACTTTTGAAAAAAATATGGTTTTAACGATGGAGCCAGGAATTTATATTCCAAATGGTAGTCCTTGTGATAAAAAGTGGTGGGGAATTGCAGTTAGAATTGAAGATGATATTTTAATTACAGAAAATGGTCCAATAAATCTTTCAGATGAAGCACCAAGAACTACAAAAGCTATTGAAAAAATGATGGCTAAGTCGAGTATTTTAAATGCCTTTATCTTACCAAATCTTGATAAAAAATAATGAGTAAAGAACAACCCAATAATCCTTTGCACGGAATAAAATTAGCCACAATGCTAGAACAATTGTATTTAGAATATGGTTGGGAAGAATTAGGGAATATTTTAAATATTAAGGCTTTTAAAAACAATCCAACTTATAAGTCTAGTTTAAAATTTTTAAGAACAACGCCTTGGGCTAGAGAGAAAGTTGAAAATTTATATTTAAAGACAATCATTAATTAGTAGTTTTAATGAATAGTATTAATGACGAACTATTTGATTTACCAGTAAACGAAACAATCGATTTTTTAAAAGAGGTATATAAAAATAAGATTGAATTATCTCAAAGAGAAGTCAATTTATTAAAAGAGAAAGAAATTTACGATTATATTTTGCTAGGAATAATAGGGCTTTTGATAAATAACAAGGCAAGAATTTTATTGGGTAAAAAACAACCATTTGATCTTGAAATTCAACAATGGTGCTCAGAGGTTACAATAGATTTATCTGATTTAGAAAAAATAGCAGATGATTATTTGGAGGATAATTTCTCAAATGATTCAGAATATATAGTAAGAAAAGTTATGCTAGAATATCCTAAGGATAAATTCTTAGATACTTAATTAGAAATAATTTCTAAGACTAGTTCTTTCGTCAGTGGTTTTCCGTTGGCATTTTTTTTAATTCTTCTTCAATTAAAACTTTAAGTTTTGTCATTGAAGTCCTCATGTTCTCTGTACTATTTTTATAAACTTGATATTTTCTATTTTCAATCCTGTAAACCTCTAAAAAACTTTTGTTTTCCAATATATTAGGTACTTTAAATCTATGGTGTATGTGTTTGTCACCATTTTCATGAACAACTTTTGTAGGCATTAAAAAATCATCTTCTTTTTGTTGAATTCTAGATTCAAACTCTTTAGTTATATCTTTGGATAAGTTTATATTTATAGGCAAGGATACAGTATATACTGCATTAATACGACTTCTTAAACTATCATTGGTAATAATGTCTAAACCTAAAGATTTTAGTGCTTCAAAAGAACCATTGTCGAACCGAAAAAGAATACCTTGTTTTGATTTAAAATAAGCATCTTGAATTTTTTCATCAGAAACTTTTTTATTTTCAAAAATATAAATTTGTAAACTATCTAAACCTTCTTTTCTTCTTTCTAGCCTTGAATCCCAGAAATTATCAAAACCTTTAAAATCATTATTTAAAGAAGTCAAGATTTCTTTTAAGATTATTTTTTCTTTCTCTTTCTTTTTCGCTGCTTCATTATTGTTGTTAATCTGTAACGCTATTAAAATACCTATAACCACAAGTATAATTTCTCCAATAGCATAAAAAATATATTTATTGAATTTATTTTCAGAAAGTAATTTTTGACGAATTTTTCTAAAGAATTTTATCATTTTTTATGATTTAAAAATTACAATTTAATGAAAACTATATTAAACAAATTAAGGATGTGATTTTAAGATTTTTAATACCAACTCTTTTGTCAAAGGCCTGCCATTAGCAATTCTTTTGATGTTTTCAAAAGTAAACACAAAGTCGCAACCAATTTTATAGTCAGAACAACCATAAGCAGTTTTACCTTTTAAAATGGTTCCTTTTTTGCACTTTGGGCATGGAATTGTATCTTTATTTCGACTTTGTTTCGTATTCAGTTTGTCAGCCTGTTTCTTTGGCTCAAGTTTAAATTGAAAGTTTTCATCAAAACGAATTAATCCTTCAACTTTTCCTGTTTCTGTGCTAAACCCTTTTAAATTCGTTGTTGATCCTTTATCTAACAAACGAATGAGCTGATTTTCTGAAATCTTTTTGCCTAAAAACTCAAAAGGCATAATAAAATCACAAGTTTTATTATACTCAGAACAACCAAAAGCTTTGGAACCTTTTAATAAAGTTCCGTTTTTACATTTTGGACAGGTTTTTCCTGCAACTTGTTTTTTAGTTAGTGTTTTCTTTTTTGAAAGTTTTTCAGTTGACGTGTTATGAGAAATTCTAACTTTACTTTTATGAGAACGAACTTCATAAACCAATTCATCCACCATTTTTTTCATGTTATTGATAAATGTTCCTGCATTAAATTCTCCTCGCTCAATTTCTTTTAAACGTTTTTCCCAACGACCAGTAAGTTCGGCTGATTTTAAAAGTTCATTATCAATCAAATCAATTAATTGAATTCCTGTTTGAGTAGGAATGACTAATTTCTTTTTGCGCTCAATGTATTTTCTCCTAAATAAAGTCTCAATAATACTCGCGCGAGTAGAAGGTCGACCAATTCCATTTTCTTTCATTAACTCACGCATTTCATCATCATCTACCTGTTTTCCGGCGGTTTCCATAGCGCGTAATAAACTTGCTTCTGTATAATTTCTTGGCGGTTTGGTTTCCTTTTCTAAGAATGAAGGTTCATGTGAACCTTTTTCACCTTCAACAAAAGAAGGCAAAACCAATTGCTCTGAGATCGATTTTTTAGTCTTAGTTTCTTCGGTGCTTGCACTGAGCTTTGTCGAAGTGGCAAAAACCACTCGCCAACCCTGAGTTAAAATTTCTTTCCCAGTTGTTTTGAATGGAACTTCGGCAGCTTTTCCTATCACAGCAGTATTGGAAACATCACTGTCTTCATAAAAAACAGCGATAAATCGTTTGGTAATGATATCATAAACCTGTTGCTGATTGTATTGCAAATTAGTTTGAATTCCGGTTGGAATTATAGCGTGGTGATCTGTTACTTTAGCATCGTCAAAAACCTTTTTTGTTTTTCTGATTTTCTTTCCTAATAAAGGTTGTGTAAGCTGACTGTAATTAGTCAGTTTTGATAATATCCCAGTAACTTTAGGATATACATCATTCGGTAAAAAAGTAGTATCAACTCTGGGATACGTAACTACTTTCATTTCATATAACTTCTGAACCATTTTTAAGGTTTCATCCGCAGAAAAACCAAATTTATTATTACAATATACTTGTAAACCTGTTAAATCGAATAATTTTGGAGCGTAATCTTTTCCTTTCTTTTTAGAAACAGAAACAATCTCAAAGTCAGATTCCTTAACTTTTAGCGCTAAAACTTCTCCATCTTCTTGTTTCAGAAAACGCCCGTCTTCATAATTAAAAAGCGTATTTCTATAAGTAGTCTGTAATTCCCAATACGGTTCTGGTTTAAAGTTTTCAATTTCTTTAAAACGATTTACTAACATGGCCAAGGTTGGAGTTTGTACTCTACCAACCGATAGTACTTGTTTGTAGCCACCAAATTTAACAGTGTATAAACGTGTTGCATTTAAACCCAATAACCAGTCACCAATAGCCCTAGAAAATCCTGCATAATATAGGTTGTCGTATTTTTCTGAAGAATACAAATTGTTAAACCCTTCTTTAATAGCTTCTTCTGTTAAAGATGATATCCACAAACGTTTTACTTCTCCTTTATATCCTGCTTGATTAATGACCCAACGTTGAATTAATTCTCCTTCTTGTCCTGCATCACCGCAGTTAATCACCACGGTAGCTTTTTCAAATAAACTTTTAACTATGTTGAATTGTTTTTTGATTCCTGAATCTCCAGTAACTTTCGTCGAAAATTTTTCAGGCAACATGGGTAAGTTGTTCAAATCCCAACTTTTCCAATGTGGTTTGTAGTCTTTAGGTTCTAAAAGTGTACATAAATGTCCGAAAGTATAAGTAACTGCATAGCCATTACCTTCATAGTAACCATCACGTTTAGTGTTGGCTCCTAGTATGTTAGCAATCTCTCTTGCAACACTTGGCTTTTCGGCGATACAAACTTTCATTTACTAATTTTGAATAGCGGAAATTAGTAAAATATTTGGGAAGATTTGAATATTAAATTTTAAGAAATATCAAGAATCTCTTGATTCTTCAAAATATCTTCAAAAGTTTCTCTTTTTCGGATTAAATAATCATTTCCTTCATAAATCATTACTTCTGCTGGACGATAACGTGAATTGTAGTTAGAAGCCATAGAGAAACAATAGGCTCCGGCATTGTGGAAACATAAAATATCCCCTTCAGAGATTTCACTAATTCTTCGGTTAGAACCAAAGGTATCCGTTTCACAGATGTATCCAACAACCGAATAATAACGGTCTCTTCCTTCAGGGTTTGAAATATTTGTAATATTGTGAAAAGAATCATACATCATAGGTCGAACTAAATGATTAAAACCACTGTCAATACCAGCAAAAACAGTTGATGTAGTTTGTTTTATCACATTTACTTTCGCTAAGAAATAACCTGCTTCAGAGACTAAAAATTTTCCTGGTTCAAACATTAATGTGATGTTTCTTCCAAAATCTTTACAAAACTCATTAAAACGTTCAGAAAGTTGAACGCCTAATTGCTCAATATCTGTAGATATATCACCTTCTTTATAAGGAACTTTAAAACCACTTCCAAAGTCAATAAAGTCAATGGATTCAAATTGTTTTGCAACGTCAAATAAAATTTCTGATGCGCGTAAAAAAGTATCAATATCTAAAATATCAGAACCTGTATGCATGTGAATTCCATTGATATGCATTCCTGTATTTTCAACAACTCTTTTTATATGTGGAACTTGATGAATAGAAATTCCAAATTTAGAATCGATATGACCTACAGAGATTTTACTATTTCCTCCCGCCATTATATGAGGATTGATTCTAATACAAACAGGAATTTCAGGATGTTTTTGTCCAAATAACTCTAAAATTGAAAGGTTATCTATGTTTATCTGCACCCCTTTTTGAGCAACTTTTTCAATTTCTTCTAAAGAAACTCCATTGGGTGTATAAATTATTTTTTCTGGTGCAACTCCAGAAGCTAATCCTAATTGTACTTCTTGAATTGAGACTGTATCTAAACCAGCACCTAATTTTTTAAAATATTTTAGAATATTAATATTTGACAAAGCTTTTACCGCATAATTTATTTGAACTTGCTCAACACTAGAAAAAGCATTGGTAATTCTTTCATATTGCGATGCAATCTTTTGTGTGTCATAGACATACAAAGGACTATCATATTTTTCTGTTAATTGAAGTAACTGTTCTCTATTCATGAGTTTTATTTTCATAGCGAAAATATAAAAATATGCATACTGTATGCTAATTGTTTAAAAATATTACATATTGTTATTTTTTGTAGAATTTGGCTAGTTTTATTTCGTGGAAAATCTGTTGATAACTAATGCAGGTGGGCATTTTGATTTTTAATGAGAAATCCTATTTTAGCAAGGACTTCAAAATAACGGCAGAAAGATTTTATGGCTCAAGAAACTAAGTATACAGAAGATAATATTCGCTCACTAGATTGGAAAGAACATATCAGAATGAGACCTGGTATGTATATTGGAAAATTAGGAGATGGATCTTCTGCGGATGATGGTATCTACATTTTAGTAAAAGAGGTCTTAGATAATTCCATAGATGAGTATGTGATGGGTGCCGGTAAGACGATTGATATTTCTATTCATGGTAATAAAGTTTCCGTTAGAGATTACGGTCGAGGTATTCCGCTTGGTAAAGTTGTAGACGTAGTTTCTAAAATGAATACCGGAGGAAAGTACGATTCTAAAGCTTTTAAAAAGTCAGTTGGTTTAAATGGAGTAGGAACAAAAGCAGTGAATGCATTATCTTCTTTTTTTAGAGTTGAGTCTAATAGAGACAACAAATCTGCAACAGCTGAATTTGAACAAGGGAATTTAATTAACAAAGAACTCCTTGAAGAGTCTTCAAGAAGGAAAGGAACTAAAGTATCTTTTATTCCAGATGAAGCAATTTTTAAGAAATATAAATTCAGAAATGAGTATGTAGCTAAAATGTTGAAAAATTACGTCTACCTGAATCCAGGATTGACGATTCTTTTTAATGGTGAAAAATTCTTTTCAGAAAATGGATTAAAAGATTTATTGGAAGACAACAATAATCAAGATGATATGTTGTATCCAATTATTCATTTAAAAGGAAATGATATTGAAGTAGCTATTACGCATAGTAAAACACAATATTCTGAAGAATATCATTCTTTTGTAAATGGTCAACATACTACCCAAGGAGGGACACATCAAGCCGCTTTTAGAGAGTCTTTGGTGAAAACCATCCGTGAGTTCTATGGAAAGAATTTTGAAGCTTCAGATGTTCGTAAATCTATTATTTCAGCGATTGCAATCAAAGTAATGGAACCCGTTTTTGAGAGTCAGACTAAAACAAAACTAGGTTCAACTGAAATGGGAGGCGGTTTGCCTACCGTAAGAACTTATATTAATGATTTTCTTAAAACTCAATTAGATAATTACCTTCACAAAAACCCTGTTGTAGCAGAAAGTATTCAGAAAAAAATTCAACAAGCAGAGAAAGAGCGTAAAGAATTATCTGGCATTCGAAAACTGGCTAGAGATAGAGCTAAGAAATCTAGTTTACATAATAAGAAGTTGCGTGATTGTAGAGTTCATTTAGGGGATATTAAAAAAGAAACACACCTAGAAACCACCTTGTTTATCACAGAGGGAGATTCGGCTTCTGGATCTATCACCAAATCTCGAAATGTAAACACCCAAGCAGTATTCAGTTTAAAAGGAAAACCTTTAAACTCTTATGGTTTGTCTAAGAAGATTGTGTATGAAAATGAAGAATTCAATTTACTACAAGCAGCTTTAAATATTGAAGACGGGTTAGAAGATTTACGTTACAATAATATCGTAATTGCTACAGATGCCGATGTTGATGGAATGCACATTCGATTGTTATTAATCACTTTCTTTTTACAATTCTTTCCAGAACTTATCAAAGAAGGGCATTTATATATTTTAGATACGCCATTATTTAGAGTTCGGAATAAGAAAGAAACTTTCTACTGCTATTCAGAAGAAGAGAAAAGAACTGCAATTCAAAAATTAAAAGGAAAACCAGAAATCACACGATTTAAAGGATTGGGTGAAATCTCGCCAAATGAATTTGTGCATTTTATTGGTGATGATATTCGTCTAGATCCTGTAATGTTAGATAAAGATATGTCGATAGATCAAATGTTACAATTCTATATGGGAAAAAATACACCAGATAGACAGAAGTTTATTATAGAGAATTTGAAAGTTGAACTAGATATCGTTGAGGAAGTATAAAAGATGAGCGAAGAAATTAACGACCACGAAGAAGATAAAGAAGGCTTGGAGAATCATCAAGAAGAACAAACTGCTGATCTTGAAAACCAGACTGATGCTGTAGAAACCATTACTAGAGTTACAGGAATGTACAAGGAATGGTTTTTAGACTATGCCTCGTATGTAATTTTAGAAAGAGCAGTTCCAGGTATTAATGATGGATTAAAGCCTGTACAACGTCGTATTATGCATTCTATGAAAGATTTGGATGATGGTCGTTATAACAAAGTTGCAAATATTGTGGGTCATACCATGCAATATCATCCTCACGGAGATGCCTCTATTGCAGATGCGATGGTTCAAATCGGGCAAAAAGAATTGTTGATAGACATGCAAGGAAACTGGGGAAATATTCTCACAGGAGATCGCGCAGCAGCTTCACGTTATATAGAAGCTCGTTTATCAAAGTTTGCCTTAGATGTTGTTTTTAATCCTAAAACAACTGAATGGCAAGCTTCTTATGATGGTCGTAAAAGAGAGCCCGTTAACCTTCCTGTAAAATTCCCACTTTTGTTAGCGCAAGGAGCAGAGGGAATAGCAGTAGGCTTATCTACTAAAATATTACCCCACAATTTTATTGAATTGATAGATGCATCTATCAAGTATTTGAAAGGAAGAAGCTTTACAATTCTGCCTGATTTTTTAACAGGGGGTATTGCAGATTTTTCTAATTATAATGATGGAAAACGCGGAGGTAAAGTTCGCGTAAGAGCAAAAATGTCTCAGCTTGATAAGAAAACTCTAGTCATTACAGAAATTCCATTTGGTACAACAACAACATCTTTAATTGATAGTATTATCAAGGCCAATGAAAAAGGGAAAATTAAGATCAAGAAGATTGAAGATAACACAGCGGCCAATGTAGAAATTTTAGTGCATTTACCGCCAAATATCTCACCAGATAAAACCATTGATGCCTTGTATGCATTTACCAATTGTGAAAATTCAATTTCACCATTGTGTTGTATTATTGACGATAATAAACCGCGATTTATTGGAGTTACAGAAATGCTGAAAACTTCAACAGATTATACAGTGCATCTCTTAAAGAGAGAATTAGAAATTCAATTACATGAATTAGAAGAACAATGGCATTTTGCATCGCTAGAACGAATTTTTATTGAGAACAGAATCTATCGTGATATTGAAGATCAAGAAACTTGGCTAGGTGTAATCGATGCCATTGATAAAGGATTACAACCACATATAAAACACTTAAAAAGAGCCATCAATGAAGAAGATATTGTTCGTCTAACTGAAATTAGAATCAAAAAGATTTCAAAATTTGATATTGATAAAGCGAAACAATTTATTGAAGGCTTAGAAGATAAGATAGCACAAGTTAAAGTTCACTTGGATAATTTGATAACTTATGCCGTTGATTATTTTAAGCGATTAAAAACTACGTATGCCGCTGGAAAAGAACGTAAAACGGAAATTAGAGCTTTTGATGATATTGTAGCTACCAAAGTTGTCATTAGAAACACCAAACTTTATGTCAATAGAGAAGAAGGTTTTATAGGTACTTCATTACGTAAAGACGAATATGTAACCGATTGTTCAGACATTGATGATATCATTATTTTCAGAAAAGATGGCCATCTGATGGTTACGAAAGTGGCTTCTAAAACTTTTGTAGGAAAAGATATTATTCACGTTGCAGTTTTTAAGAAAAAAGACAAACGAACCGTTTACAATATGATGTACAGAGATGGAAAAAGCGGTCCGAGTTATATGAAGCGATTCAATGTAACTAGTGTAACTAGAGATAAAGAGTACGATTTAGCTAACGGAAAAAAAGGATCTATTGTCCATTATTTTTCTGCAAATCCAAATGGTGAAGCTGAGGTAGTAACCATTTTATTACGAGCAGTTGGCAGTGTAAAAAAATTGAAATGGGATATTGATTTTTCTGATTTAGCGGTCAAAGGTCGTGCTGTTAGAGGAAATACCATTACAAAATATGCTATCCGTAAAGTTGAATTCAAATCATCTGGAGTTTCAACATTAAAACCTCGTAAGATTTGGTTTGATGATACGGTACAACGCTTAAATGTTGATGGTAGAGGTGAATTGTTAGGAGAGTTTAAAGCAGAAGATAAAATTTTGATTGCCACGCAATCAGGAAAAATTAAAGCCGTAACGCCAGAATTACAAATGCATTTTGAAGATGATATGATTGTCTTAGAAAAATGGAAACCTAAAAAACCAATTTCTGCGATTTATTTTGATGGAGAAAAAGAGCGTTATTATGTAAAGCGTTTTCTAATAGAAGCTGAAGACAAAGAAGAGGTTTTTATTTCAGAGCATCCAAAATCTCAATTAGAAATTATAGCGATCGACTATAGGCCAGTAGCAGAAGTCATATTTTCTAAAAGGTCTTTAGATACTAAAGAAGTGAATTTTGAAGAGTTTATCGCTGTTAAAGGAATTAAAGCACAAGGGAATCAGCTCACTACCGATAAAATAAAACAAGTCAATCTATTAGATTCTTTGCCTTTTGATGAACCAGAAGAAGAAACAGTTGAGGATGTTGAGGTAGTTGATGAAGAAGAAATTTCTTCAGAAAGTACTGTGGTAAAATCAGAAGAAAAATCAACTAAAGAGGATTCTGACGATACAAAAACAGAAGAAGACGGACAGATTACCTTGTTTTAAGTCCTTATTGTTGGGCGTGGAGGTGCTAGAAGTGTCCTTCTGTATGTAACTAGTTATTGTGATTTCGAGAGTATTTCGACAAACTAAAATAACACCTCAGTCACCTATTATATTTATGATTATTGAGAATCTCTAAATGACAACTTAGATTAAGTTTATAAAAAAAATGAAACGTAAATATATTTTCTTATTCATTGCAATTTTAGGAGTTGCATATACTTGGTATTATAACATTCAGTATTTTTCTAGCTATGAAGAAGCTTCTCTTATTCATTTCTTTGAATTAGCACAATCTAATTTTGCAGGAAAATCCTTTGGAGCTGATTTAAGTGTTGTTGTGCTAACTTTCTTTGTTTGGTATATTCCTGATGCTAGAAAGTTAAAGGTGAAAGGATGGTGGGTATTAATTCCACTGACTTTCTTAATAGCAATAGCTTTTACGTTTCCTTTATATCTTTACTTAAGAGAACGAACTTTAGAGCTTAATAAGTAGAAAACTTACTTCATTTTTTCAAAGAAAGTCAATTTATAATTGGGTAATAAATTAGGATTAGTAATTTTTATAATGTCTTTTAAAACTAAATCGGGTCGAGTAGGAGCTAATTCATAGTAAATAACACCACCTGTTGCACCTGTTTTTGTAGCAGCTGTATAAACTTTATCTTTTTGAAAAGCCGTAAAGCTTTTGTAATGACTATTATTTACTAGCATTTGCTCTTTTGTAGAAAAGTAGCCTGGTGCTATCCAGTAATCAGCATCTTGAGCTTTATCAAGAACGCTTTCAAAACTTAATTGTTGGCTGCCTTTTCCTTTAGAATTTTTCCATAAGTAGTTTACATTTGCATCTGATAAGAATTTAGCAACAAAGCTTTCTCCTGCAGGAAGATTCCAAATATCATTTCTCATAATGGCACCAGAAAGAATCGTGGGTTTGTTGTTTGATTTTTTTGCTATTGCTTTAGCCTCCAAATAATTCGATTCAATGAGTTTAAATATACTATCTGCTTCTTTCTCTTTATCATACAAAGCTCCAAAAAATTTAATCCACTCTGCTCTACCTAAAGGAGTTTCTTCTAACCAATCTCCATTGATGATGACTGGTATTCCTTGTTTTTCAATTAGATTATAGGTTTTATTAGTTTTGTTCATAGCAAATCCAACCACAAGATCTGGCTCTAATTCAAAAAGAATTTCCGTATTCATCGCAGCTTCTTTTCCTAACTCTCTTACAAACCCACTATCGATTCGTTTACGCGTTTTCTCTGAAGAAACATATTCGGTATTTTGAAAACCTACCAAACTATTTTCTGCTCCTAATAACTCTAACATTGGAATATGTGTTGTAGAAGTCACTACAATTTTATCCACAGGAACTTGTATGTCACCTTTATTTAATTCACTTTTCTTGGACAGAGATTTTGATTTTAAAATATAAATCAAGTTTTCTTTAGCTTCAAGATATGGGGTTTTTATAATTACTTTTTTGTAATCATTAAAATGCTCTATATCAAAACCTTTAGCGTATTTTACTTCACTCAATTGTTTAGTTATATTTTCGTTAGTATTAATTGCTTTTTTCTCTCTGCAAGAACTAAAGATTATGGAAAAAATAACGATAAATAAAAAAGAGTATTTCTGATTTTTCATGAATGCGATTTGTACACTGCAAGATTACAAAATAGTTTACAAAATAAAATTTATGTGTGAAAAATAGTATACATTTGCTCCGATTTTTGGTTCTATTATCAACATCATTGATACTAGATTAAAAGGGAATTCGGTGAAAATCCGAGACTGTTCCCGCAACTGTAAGTTTATGCCGAGTTTAATTCGGCATCTCATTCTGAGAAACTATTAACTTCAATTACCACTGGTTACAACTGGGAAGGTATGATAGTTTAAAACAAGTCAGGAGACCTGCCCTAAATCACGAGTAATAAAACTTTCGGGACAAAGGTTTGTGTACTAATACCATCATTTTTGTACAAAAATTTTACCTGATTTATTTGTAAAAATTAAATCATAAAAATGAAAAATCAATTTGTAATCATTGGTGTGTTAGCGTTGTGCTTATCTACTGCTCAGCTCTTTTCACAAGAAAAAAAATCAAAAGAAAAAAGAGAAGATTTAGAAGAGGTCGTATTGTCTGCAACTAAGTTTAAGTTGAAAAAGGAAAATACAGGAAAAGTAATTTACAAAATCACACAAAAAGACATTCAAACAAATGCTGGTAAATCAGTGATAGAATTGTTAAACAATGTGCCTGGAGTAGAAATTAGAGGAGTAAATTCTAATCCTGGAGAACCAAGAAATACTTACATCCGTGGTGGAAGAAGCAGACAGGTACTTATTTTAATAGACGGGGTTCCTGTTTCTGATCCTACAGGGATAGAACAATCTTACGATTTACGATTATTATCTTTGAATCAAATTGAATCCATTGAGGTTTTAAAAGGCGCATCAAGTACTTTATACGGAACTGGAGCGGGAACTGGAGTCATTAACATTACGCTAAAGAAAGCTTCTAAAAACGATATTTCGGGTTCTTATGAGTTTAGTATGGGGACTAACACTACCTCAGAAAACAGAAACTCTGCATTAAATGATAAAAATCAGAATGTTGCTATTAGTGGTACTCTAGAAAAATTACAATACAACGCATATTTCAATTTAACAGGCACGGATGGATTTTCATCTGCAAAAAGCAATACAGATATCCCGTTTGAAGAGGATAGTTATGTAAGTAAAAACGGTTTTTTAAAATTAGGATATGAAGTAAATAAACAATTCCGATTAGATGCTTTTGTAAACTATGATGAGTTTGATTATTCTTTTGATGCAGGTGCTTTTAATGATTCTGATATCAATCAAGGGAATCAAGAACAAATTAGAATCGGAATTAGACCGCAATTAAAATATAAAAAAGGTGAGTTGTTTTTAAACGCATCGATCAATTATTTAGACAGAAGTTTTGATAGTTTTAATTCTTTCTCTGGAGGGGTAAATACCTTTATTTATAAAGGTTCAAGTGTCAATTTAGATTTGGCTAACAAATACGAATTCACAAATAATTTTCAATTAATAACTGGACTTAATTATCAAAAACATGAAAACGAAACCATCTCTGATTTTGGAAATATTGATCCAGATTTAGCAAATTTCAATGTTTTAGATCCGTATGTCTCAGCTGTCTATAGTACTGATTTTGGATTGAGTTTAAATGCTGGAGGGCGATTAAATATGCATAGTAATTATGGTAATAATTTCGTGTATGATACAAGTCTTGCCTTCGGAATCTTAAAAAATGAAAATGTAAGCCTTAAATTAATTTCCTCTTATAGTTCTGCCTTTGTTGCACCAAGTTTATATCAACTATTTTCTGATTTTGGAAACGTTGATTTAAATCCAGAAACCAATACAACATTCGAATTTGGTTTTGAAAGTTGGATAGGGGATAAATTACAAGTAAATACGGTTTATTTTAATAGAGTAGAAGTAGATAAAGTAATCTTTCAGAACTTATCAACCCCTCCTTTTGGAGTCTATGCTAATGCATTAGAAGAGATCAATGTTTCGGGTATCGAGGCAGATATTACTTACTCATTTACAAAAAATGTAAAAACAAATATAGGATATACGTACATCGATAAAAGTGATGATGTAGATTATATCCCAAAAAGCAAATTAACTGCAAGTATTGAAGCAAATCTTACGAAAAACACAGCAATTTCTGCACTTTTTAGAAATGTTGGAGAAAGATCTTTGTTTGATGCTTTTGGAAGCTTTGGAACTGCAGGTCAGGATGTTATTTTACCAAGTTACAATGTTCTCGATATCAATGCAAACTATAAATTTTTAGACGGAAAAGTGTTATTCTTCGGATCTGTCACTAATTTATTTAATGAGGATTATCAAGAAACTATAGGTTTTAATACCAGAGGTAGAAATTATAAATTGGGAATAAGAGTTCGTTTTTAAAAATCTTTTGTGAAAAAGGAGGGAGAAGGGCGCTGTAATTTACTGAAAGACAATGCTAATTAGTATAATTCAGTGCTCTCTTTTAAATAATCTTTTTAACTTCATTTTTTAAGAAAGCAATAGCGGTATCAGTAGATGGCGCTTTTTTAGAGTATTCTAAAAATACATTTTCACGAAAATCACTAGCTGAATTTGAGGTGTTAGAAACTTGCTTCAATTTATTAATCACGGCAGCTTTAGAGGCGATGATTATATTCCAGCATTCGTCAGAAATGTATAGTTGTTGAACCATATTGTGTTGAAACTCTTGTTCTATGCTTGCTAATAGCAATTGTAAGTAGTCTTCAGACGCTTCACCAATAGGTTTTATACGCAATAACATTTTTATTGGATTGATTCTCTCGCAAAACAATAGCATACGTTCATAAGCTTGTAAACGAACAGGTAGTGATTCTTTCTTCTTTTGCGCTAATAATTCCATTTTCTTTTCATTGGTGTCTTGATTTCTCAAGCCAGTCATTACAACATAAGCAACAGCTCCAGTAACAAGAGCAGGAATTGCATATCCGATACCTTGTAAAATGTTTTCTTCCATAGGTCAAAAATAGAAGATTTGAGTTTGCTAAACAAAAAGTATGATGAAATAAAATATTAGAACTTAATATTTGATTAAGTCCATTTTACAGGTAATTTTTTTAGCTTGGTTTTTAACTTTAAAAGAGAATCTTCATCAATCATTTGAATATTAATTGTTAATCTTTTTTTCTCAGTTTTTAAAATATATTCACCTGCAAAGTGTCTAATGGTTTTAATTTCTGAAAGCGGTAGTTTTTTTCCAAATGGCCAATTTTGTTGAATTATTCCATTCTCAAAACGAACATAATGTCCATTCTTATGATAAAAATATAAAGCAAAATATAAAAATGAAGACGCTAAATAGAAATACTCAGTCCATTCAGCCTTTTTATTTGTAAATAAGCTAATTAAACACAAAGCTAACCAAGTGAATCCTAAAATTAAATTCAATTTTAACTGTTTTTTCTTGTAGTAAATTTTTAAAGACATAGTTTTTATTTTAAAAATACAAAAAAGTATCTATAAGATTGGGTTTATGTCTTTTTTTATGAAGTTGTTTTCTGAGGAACTATAACTAATTAATAAAAGTTACTAAGCTCAAAGCAGAAGGGGGTGAGCAATGAGCTTTTGTAACTTTACAAACCATTAGGGGGTATTGGTTTTGTCTTGTTTATTCCAGTTTTCTTTATATTGATCAATCCAAGTAAAGGCCGGTTTTAACATCGTAGGTTCTACTTTGCATAAACGCTCTCTCCCTTTTTTGTTGATATTTATGATTCCACATTCATTCAGTATTTTTAAGTGTTTAGACACTGCTGGTCTACTGATTTCATAATTCTTAGCTACTTCATTTATGTTCATCGTATCCTTCATTAAGAGTTTTATAATGTCTCTTCTAACTGGATCTGCAATAGCTTGATAAACATCTCTTCTCATAAATATGTAACTGATTTATTACAAATATATATGTAACCATTCGGTTACGCAAATTTTTTCGTATTTTTTTTCATTTTTATTTTTAAGAGAATAAAAAGACTTGCTATTTTTTATTCAAATTGTCGATAACTTTTGTTGTTACTCTGCATCTTGATTGGTATTTTTGATGCTTACAAAAGTTAACTTGGCAAACTATTTAGATTCCTTAAATCCAGCACAAAAAGAAGCGGTTTTACAGAAAGACGGACCTATGATTATCATCGCAGGTGCAGGTTCTGGTAAAACACGTGTATTAACCTATAGAATTGCTCATTTAATGCAGCAAGGAGTAGATGCGTTTAATATTCTTTCGCTTACGTTTACAAACAAAGCGGCTCGTGAAATGAAAGATAGAATTGCTACAGTTGTTGGAGCAAGCGAGTCTAAGAATTTATGGATGGGAACTTTTCACTCCGTATTTGCAAGAATTTTACGTTCTGAAGCAGACAAATTAGGATATCCTTCCAACTTTACGATTTATGATACGCAAGATTCGGTTCGTTTAATCACTTCTATCATTAAAGAAATGGGATTGGACAAAGACAGGTACAAAGCAAAACAAATTCTAAATCGTATTTCTTCCTTTAAAAATAGTTTAATTACGGTGCGTGCTTATTTTAATAATTCTGATTTACAAGAAGCAGATTTAATGGCTAGCAGACCAAAAGTGGGAGATATCTACAAAGAATATGTAGAGCGTTGTTTTAAATCTGGCGCCATGGATTTTGATGATCTTCTTTTGCGAACTAACGAATTGTTGGCTCGTTTTCCAGAATCACTAGCCAAATATCAAGATCGTTTTCGTTACATAATGGTTGATGAGTATCAAGATACCAATCATTCTCAATACATTATTGTAAAAGCATTGGCAGACCGTTTTCAGAATATTTGTGTTGTAGGTGATGATTCTCAAAGTATTTACAGTTTTAGAGGTGCTAATATTCAGAATATATTAAGTTTTCAAAAAGATTATCCAGATACTAAAATGTTTAAGTTAGAGCAAAATTATCGTTCTACTCAAAATATTGTAAATGCTGCGAATTCTGTTATTGAAAAAAACAAAACCAAATTAGATAAAGAAGTTTGGACTTCTAATGATTCTGGTGAACTTATTAAAGTTATGTGTACCATTTCTGATGGAGAGGAAGGAAGGTTTGTAGCGCAGTCTATCTTTGATCATAAAATGAATCAGCAATTGCAAAACGATCAGTTTGCAGTTTTGTATAGAACAAATTCTCAATCCAGAGCAATGGAAGATGCATTGCGTAAAAAAAGTATTGAGTATAAGATTTATGGAGGAATTTCATTCTACGGGCGTAAAGAAATTAAAGATTTACTGTCGTATTTACGAATGTTAATCAATCCAAATGATGAAGAAGCTTTAAAAAGAATTATCAATTATCCTGCAAGAGGAATCGGCGTAACAACTATTGATAAATTAACGATAGCTGCGAATCACTACAAGAAATCAATTTTTGAAATTTTAAAGCATTTAGATAAAATTGATTTAAAATTAAACTCAGGAACAAAGACAAAGCTTCAGAATTTTTTAAACATGGTATTGCGTTTTCAAATTGATGCGCAAAAAATGAACGCTTTTGAAGTTACAGAATTAGTAATTAAGCAAACGCAATTAATCAAAGATTTAGAGAAAGAAGGAACTCCTGAAGCAGTTAGTAAAGTAGAAAATGTTCAAGAATTATTAAACGGAGTAAAAGATTTCATTACTGATAAGATTGAAACTGGCGAAGATGCTTCGTTAACTTCCTTCTTAGAAGAAGTAGCTTTGGCTACGGATTTAGATGCTGATAAAAAGGATGATAAACCAAAAGTATCTTTGATGAGTATTCATCAATCTAAAGGATTAGAATATCCTTATGTGTATATTGTAGGATTGGAAGAGAATTTATTTCCTTCAGCTATGAGTATGAATACCCGTTCAGAACTAGAAGAAGAACGTAGATTATTTTATGTAGCGTTAACAAGAGCAGAAAAAGCAGCCTATTTAACATATACTAAAACAAGATACCGTTGGGGAAAATTAATTGATTGTGAACCAAGTCGCTTTTTAGAAGAAATTGATGAACAGTTTTTAGAATATATCACTCCAAAAAGAGTAGAGCCATCTATTAATCGATTTGTAGATCAAGATATTTTTGGAGATGCTCCAAAGAAAGTTCGTTTTCAAAAACCAATCCAACGTCAAAGAGTAGAAAAAGAAAATAAAACAGTTTTCAATCCTCCTAAAAACTTAACAAAAGTTTCTCATACGCAGCCAAAATCAAATTTGTTTGATGACAAGATTGTCATAGGAAATATTGTAGAACACAATCGTTTTGGTAGAGGAGAGGTTTTAAATTTAGAAGGAACAGGAGCCAATAAAAAAGCTGAAATTCAGTTTGGAACAGTAGGAAAGAAGAAACTATTACTTCAATTTGCAAAATTGAAGGTCATTGGTTGATGATTTGTTCAGCTAAACCAAAAATAAATACTTAATTTGCAACATACATAGATTACAACATCTCAAATTATATGATAGACTACGACTTAGAATACAATGCAGAAAGACCTCACTTAATTATTCCAGAATATGGAAGACATATTCAGAAATTGGTAGATCACTGCATTGCCCTAGAAACAAAAGAAGAAAGAAATGAAATGGCATTAGCTATTGTTGATGTAATGGGTAATTTACAACCACATCTTCGAGATGTTCCAGACTTTAAGCATAAGTTATGGGATCAGTTATATATTATGTCTGATTTTAAATTAGATGCTGATTCACCTTATGAGATTCCTTCAAAAGAAGAATTACAAGAGAAGCCAGAATCATTGCCATATCCAAAATCTGCCAGTAAATATCGATTCTACGGAAATAACATCCAGATAATGATTGATACTGTTTTAACTTGGGAAGAAGGTGATATGAAAGATGCATTGGTATATACGATTGCAAATCATATGAAAAAATGTTTCCTAAATTGGAATAAAGATACCGTAGAAGATGATGTCATTTTCAAACATTTATTTGAACTTTCTGATGGTAAAATTGATATAAGAGATTCAGAAGATACACTTTCTGAAAGTAAAAATTTACTAAGAAAAAGAAATTCTCAAGGTCAAGGGGCTTCAAATCATAAGAATACCAAAAGTAAAAATTATCAAAACAAAAATAGAAAGAGATAAATGGCTTCATTTAAGATAGAGGGTGGTCACAAATTAAATGGAACGATTACACCGCAAGGAGCAAAAAACGAAGCATTACAAATCTTATGTGCTGTTTTATTAACTCCTGAAAAAGTTACAATTCATAATATTCCTGATATTATAGACATTAACAAACTAATTTTTATACTTGGAGAATTAGGAGTCAAAATTGAAAAACTAGGAAAAAACTCCTATAGTTTTCAAGCAGACGAAATTAACTTAGATTACTTAGAATCTGCAGAATTTAAAAGAGACGGAAGTTCTTTACGTGGATCTATCATGATTGTTGGTCCTTTATTAGCTCGTTATGGAAAAGGATATATTCCAAGACCTGGTGGAGATAAAATAGGAAGAAGAAGATTAGATACGCATTTTGAAGGTTTTATCCGCTTAGGCGCAACTTTCAGATACAACAGAGAAGAATATTTCTACGGAGTAGAAGCACCAGAAGGTTTAACCGGAACTGAAATGTTGTTAGATGAAGCTTCTGTAACCGGAACTGCAAATATTATTATGGCCGCAGTTTTAGCCAAAGGAACCACAAAAATTTACAACGCAGCATGTGAACCTTACATTCAACAATTATCTAAAATGTTGAATAGCATGGGAGCTAACATTAAAGGTGTTGGTTCTAATTTATTGATTATTGAAGGAGTAAAATCTTTAGGAGGTTGTACCCATAGAGTATTACCTGATATGATTGAGATTGGTAGTTGGATTGGTATGGCGGCAATGACACAATCTGAATTAACAATTAAAGATGTTAGCTGGGAAAATTTAGGTCAGATTCCAGATGTTTTTAGAAAACTAGGAATTCAACTAGAGAAAAGAGGTGATGATATTTATATTCCATCTCAAGAAAGTTACGAAATACAAAACTATATAGATGGTTCTGTATTAACTGTAGCAGACGCACCTTGGCCAGGATTTACGCCTGATTTATTAAGTATTGTTTTAGTCATTGCTACTCAAGCTAAAGGAACCGTACTAATTCATCAAAAGATGTTTGAAAGTCGTTTGTTCTTTGTCGATAAACTAATTGATATGGGAGCCAAGGTTATTTTATGTGATCCACACAGAGCAACAGTAATTGGTCATGATCGTCAATCGCAATTAAAAGCAACTAAAATGACATCTCCAGATATTAGAGCTGGAATTTCATTATTAATTGCTGCTTTATCTGCTAAAGGAACAAGTATTATCAATAACATAGAACAGATTGATAGAGGTTATGAAGATATCGAAAATCGTCTTCGTTCAATAGGAGCAAAAATTGAAAGGATAGAAGACTAAAGAATTAGTTTTTGTAAATTATAAAAATAGTGTCAATCTGACACTATTTTTTTATTGGCAAAATTATTGTCTATAAAATGTGAACATTTTAACGAGAACATAAAATGAGTAAAAAAGAAAACATAAAAGAAGAAGAAATATTAAATACTGATTCGGAATCACAAGTGGAAGAAAGTCAGGAAGTTGTTAAAGAAGAACCAACAGCAGAAGAATTGATTCAGGCAGAGAAAGATAAATACTTACGATTGTTTGCTGAGTTCGAAAATTATAAAAAAAGAACTTCAAAAGAAAGAATTGAATTATTCAAAACTGCCAGTCAGGAATTAATGACATCTTTACTGCCAATCATGGATGATTTTGACAGGGGATTAACTGAAATCAAAAAAGTTAAAGACAAAGAAGTTCTGAAAGGAATGCAATTGATTAACGATAAGTTTAAAAATACGTTAACTCAAAAAGGTTTAACTGAAATTGAAGTAAAACAAGGTGATGATTTTGATGCTGAAATTCATGAAGCAATCACACAAATTCCTGCGCCAACAGATAAATTGAAAGGAAAAATCATTGATGCAGTTGAGAAAGGGTATAAGCTAGGAGACAAAATTATTCGCTATCCAAAAGTTGTGATAGGACAATAATTATTAACAATCTACAATTAACAGTGATCATTGATCATTGATTATTGGTAATTGAAAAAATATGGCAAAACAAGATTACTACGAAACGTTAGGGATAAATAAATCAGCAAGTGCTGCAGAGATAAAAAAAGCATATCGTAAGATGGCTATTAAATACCATCCTGATAAAAACCCAGATGACGCTACAGCAGAAGCAAAGTTTAAAGAAGCAGCTGAAGCTTATGAAATTTTGAGCGATGACAATAAAAAAGCGCGTTACGACCAATATGGTCATGCAGCTTTTGATGGACCTCAAGGTGGCGGTGGCTTTGGTGGCGGAGGAATGAACATGGAAGACATCTTTAGTCAATTTGGAGATATTTTCGGAGGCGGCTTTGGTGGCGGTTTCGGAGGTGGATTTGGTGGCGGAGGACAACGTCAAGCGAGAGTAAAAGGAAGTAATATGCGTATTCGTGTAAAACTAACCTTAGAAGAAATTGCCAAAGGAGTAGAAAAGAAAGTAAAAGTTAGAAGAAAGGTTCAAGCGGATGGTGTCTCTTACAAAACCTGTTCAACATGTAATGGATCTGGGCAGCAAATGCGAGTGACCAACACCATTCTTGGTAGAATGCAAACGGCAACTACATGTGGAACATGTCAAGGAGCTGGTGAAACTATTTCTAGTAAGCCTAATGGGTCTGATGCACAAGGTTTAATTGTGAAAGAAGAAACAGTTTCTATCAATATTCCAGCAGGTGTTACTGAAGGTGTTCAATTAAAAGTAGGAGGAAAAGGAAATGAAGCACCAGGAAAAAATTCAATTTCGGGAGATTTATTAGTATTGATTGAAGAAATTCAGCACGATACATTAAAAAGAGAAGGAACTAATATTCATTTTGATTTGTATATAAATCTTTCTGAAGCAGTTCTTGGGGATACTAAAGAAATTGAAACGGTTACTGGAAAAGTGAAAATTAAAATTGAAGCTGGAACACAATCAGGTAAAATTTTACGTCTCAAAGGAAAAGGTTTACCAAGTATAGAACGTTATGGAACAGGAGATTTTTTAATTCATATTAATGTTTGGACACCTCAAGAATTAACAAAAGAACAACGCCAGTTTTTTGATAAAATGAAAGACGACGAGAATTTTGCGCCTTCACCTAAAAAATCTGATAAATCTTTTTTTGAGAAAGTAAAAGATATGTTCTCTTAATACTTAAGAAACAAAATAATAATGTAAATTTGTAGCGTTGTTACGAAAGTAACAACTCTTTTTCATAGCAATTTTCCCACTCAATTTATTTTGAGTGGGTTTTTTTATAAATAAAGATTGTACTTTTGACAGCTTAAAAGCAGATCTATCTTATCGCCACGCTTTTAGCGTGGAGGAAAGTCCGGACACTAAAGAGTAGCATAGCGGATAACATCCGTCCGATGTAAATCGAGGACAAGTGCAACAGAAAGCAAGTACAGTTCGGCTGTAGTGAAACCAGGTAAACTCTATGCGGTGCAATGTCATGTACATTAGAGCTTGAGGGTAACTCGCCCGATTCTAAGGGGTAGGCAGATCGATTCTAAGAGTAATTTTAGAACTAGATAAATGATAAGACTCCTTTTAGGAGAACAGAATCCGGCTTATTGATCTGCTTTTTTTATTTTTTTTATGAAATCTTCAAAGAAAATAAATAAAACCATCTTTTTATTGAATTATATCTAAGGAAAAACCAAATAGCTTTTTTTTATTCATTAATTAAACCTATCTATTGTTTATTTTTTAAATATCGTTCAAAAACCTTAGTTTTGTCTTACTAAAAAATACTAAAAAATACATATATGGCTTTTGATATTGATATGATCAAAAAGGTATACAGTTCTATGGCTGAACGTGTTGATGCTGCTAGAGAAATAACTGGAAAACCTTTGACACTTGCAGAGAAAATTTTATATTCTCATTTATGGGACGGTAATCCGGATAAAGCCTTTGTTAGAGGTAAAGATTATGTAGATTTTGCTCCAGATAGAATAGCTTTACAAGATGCAACAGCACAAATGGCTTTGTTACAATTTATGCAAGCTGGTAAAAGCAAAGTTGCGGTTCCAACCACCACACATTGTGATCATTTAATTCAAGCTAAAGATGGAGCCTCTACGGACTTAAAACATGCAAATAATGTCAGTAGTGAAGTATTTAACTTTTTAGAGTCAGTATCAAATAAATATGGTTTAGGTTTTTGGAAACCTGGAGCAGGAATTATTCACCAAGTAGTTTTAGAAAATTACGCATTTCCAGGTGGAATGATGATTGGAACAGATTCTCATACAGTAAATGCTGGAGGATTAGGTATGGTAGCTATTGGTGTTGGAGGAGCAGATGCAGTAGATGTAATGGCAGGAATGGCTTGGGAATTAAAATTCCCTAAATTAATTGGAGTAAAGTTAACTGGTAAATTATCTGGTTGGACAGCACCAAAAGATGTTATTTTAAAAGTAGCTGAAATTCTTACAGTAAAAGGTGGAACAGGAGCTATTGTAGAATATTTTGGACCTGGAGCAACATCTATGTCTTGTACAGGAAAAGGAACTATTTGTAATATGGGTGCTGAAATTGGAGCAACCACTTCAACTTTTGGTTACGATGAATCTATGGAGCGTTATTTAAGAGCAACAGATAGATCTGATGTTGCTGATGCGGCTAATAATGTAAAAGAGTACTTAACTGCAGATGCTGATGTATATGAAAATCCAGAAAACTATTTTGATCAAGTGATCGAAATTAACTTATCTGAATTAGGCCCTTTATTAAATGGACCTTTTACTCCAGATTTATCAACAGAAGTTGGTAAAGATATGAATGTAAAAGCGACTACAAATGATTGGCCATTAACTGTAGAGTGGGGATTAATTGGTTCTTGTACGAACTCTTCTTATGAAGATTTATCTAGAGCTTCTTCAATTGCACAACAAGCTATAGATAAAGGAATTACGATGAAAGCTGAACTTGGAATTAATCCTGGTTCTGAAAAAGTTCGTTATACAGCAGAAAGAGATGGGATTCTTGGAATCTTTGAAAACTTAAATGCTAAAATTTTCACCAACGCTTGTGGACCATGTATTGGTCAGTGGGCTCGTTATAGTGATCCAAAAAATGCACCAAAGAATAGTATCGTTCATTCTTTCAACAGAAACTTTGCAAAAAGAGCTGATGGAAATCCAAATACACATGCTTTTGTAGCATCACCAGAATTAACAGCTGCGATCGCTATTGCAGGACGTTTAGACTTTAATCCTCTAACGGATTCACTAATCAATTCTAATGGAGAAGAAGTAATGTTTGATGAACCAACAGGATGGGAATTACCTCCAAAAGGTTTTGAAGTAAAAGATAATGGATATTTAGCACCTGAAGAAGACGGAAGTCATGTTCAAGTTGCAGTAAGTACAGAATCTGAACGCTTACAATTATTATCTCCATTTACTCCAATTGGAAATGAAATAAAAGGAGCTAAATTATTAATTAAAGCTTTTGGGAAATGTACTACAGATCATATTTCTATGGCTGGGCCATGGTTACGTTTTAGAGGGCATTTAGATAACATCGCAAACAATACTTTAATTGGAGCTGTTAATGCTTTTGGAAAGAAAACAAACTTTGTAAAAAATCAATTAACGGGAGATTTTGGTGGCGTACCAGATGTTCAAAGAGAATATAAGAAAGCAGGAGTTTACTCTATCGTTGTGGGTGATCACAATTATGGAGAAGGTTCTTCTAGAGAACATGCAGCTATGCAGCCTCGTCATTTAGGAGTTGTTGCTGTTTTAGTAAAATCTTTTGCTAGGATTCATGAAACAAATCTAAAGAAACAAGGAATGTTAGGATTAACATTTGCAAATGAAAGCGATTACGATTTAATCCAAGAAGATGATACGTTTAACTTTTTAGATTTAAACGAGTTTGCTCCAGGTAAACCTTTAACTATAGAAGCAGTTCATGCAGATGGAAGTAAAGATGTTATTATAACAAATCATACTTATAATAATAGTCAGATAGCTTGGTATAACGAAGGATCTGCATTAAACTTAATCAAAAAGCAAAATGCTTAATAATATTATATAATTATTTTTAAAAAAACTCCTGAAGTTTGTGCTGAATTTATTTCAGTATAATTCAGGAGTTTTTTTAGAATATAGTATTTCCCTCAATTATATTCTCTCGAATATATATCTGAAGTAATGCATTTACAGGTGCAGGATTTTCAATAAGAGTAATTCTAAGATTAAAACCTCCCAGTAAGGTTTCGCTCCCATCGGGTAACCTTAACATAAACATCATATTATCAGAAATTGTTAAAATATCTTCTAAATTTGGAGTCCAAATTGAATTATCTTCAGAAAATGGAATACTAACAAAAGTTTCTCCGTTTTTAGAAAAGTAATGGTATCCATCGAAGAAGCCTTCATCTCCACAATTTCCATTGATACAATTATCTAAATAAGTATAAGCTCCAGTTGGAGATAGTTTAGAAGGGATGTATGTATAGTTTATAGATTCAGTAGCAACAAAATCACCGTTTGCATCTTTTGCACCAATAAAAAGCTCTCCATTTTGAAAAGATTTATCAGAATAATTATATAAACGAAAATTTAAAGAATCAACACCAATAAATAACTGTTCTTCTTGAGTGCAACTGACAAAAAAGATTGAGTATAGGAATACTAAAAAGTAAGTTTTTTTCATATTATCTTAATTTCCTTTTAAAAGTAATTAAAAAATAAATAATATTGCGACTTATACGTCTATATGAATTTTAAAAACTTTTCCGAAGCTCCTTTACTAGTGATAGATCCTTCAATTTCTTTAGTTGATTATTTTCCTATTGATATTTCTAAATCGAATTATGAATTAGAAAATTTTGATATTTCATCTTCTATAGAATGGTCTAATTATATTGAGAATTATATAATTAAAAAAAATGCTAAAGTTGCATTTGGTGGATACTTAGAAGTAAGAGATATTTATGCAAGAAGTAGCTATTTTAAGTCTCAAGATTTTGAAAATGAACGAAATATTCATTTAGGAATAGATCTTTGGTGTCCTGAAAAAACAAGTGTATTGTCAGTTTTAGAGGGAGAAATTCATAGTTTTAAGAATAATAAAAATCATGGAGATTATGGCCCCACTATCATTATAAAACACCAATTTAAAGAAACTGTTTTTTATAGTTTATATGGTCATTTGACAATTTTATCAATAGAAAACTTAAAAGTTGGTCAAAAAGTAAATAGGGGAGAAGTGATTGGTTTTTTAGGTGATGCCAACGTAAATGGTGATTATGCCCCACATTTACACTTTCAATTAATTAAAGATTTGCAAGGAAATTTTGGTGACTATCCTGGAGTATGTTCGTTAAATGAATTAGCATTTTACAAACAGAATTGCCCAAATCCGAATGATTTATTGAAATTATAAAATTTGAGAGCTTACTTTGTAAGTATCGTTTTGTTAATAAGACAAAATTTGCATGAATAATTATTTTGTATGAAAATCAAAAAACCACAAGTTTATAATATTTTACTGATAGCTTTTATCATTTTGATGATTGTACCTCACACAAGAAAACCGATTCAAATCGGTTTGCATTCAATTTTAGGCTTATTTAGTCCGTCTATTAAAAACAAAGAAGATAGAGCTCAAATTTCTACTTACAATTGGCAATTATTAGATGTTAATTCTCATCAATTTGATTTTAATGAGACAAAAGGAAAAGTCGTTTTTGTAAATTTATGGGCAACTTGGTGTCCGCCTTGTATTGCAGAAATGCCAAACATGCAGAAAATTTACCAAGATTATGGAGATAAAGTGACTTTCTTGTTTGTATCAAATGAGAAATCAACAAAAGTTTCCACTTTTTTAAATAAAAAGAATTTAACGATTCCAGTTTATTTTCCAGTTACAAATAATCCTAATGAAATAAGTAGTAAAAGTATTCCAGCTACTTATATTATTGATAAAAATGGATTTATAGTTGTTGAAAAAATTGGTGTTGCTAATTGGAATAGTGATGCTGTTAGAGAATTATTGGATCAATTATTATCTAAATAAAAAAATGCCTGATGCAACAAAAGTCACATTCAGGCACCCAACTAACCAACCGTTGTAATTATAATTAAGATTGCTTTATGGTTAAAGGAACTCGATAGATTTCTCCTGATTTTAATCCTTTAACACTAACTTTTTGGTAATTTAATTTGCTTTTTACATATCCTTCTACTAAATCAGATTTAGAATCAATAGTTACTACAACAATTTGATTTTTATTATTTAGCATAAAAGACAATTCTGCTTTAACATCATTTCCTGCTGTTAAATAATTTGGAGCTTCATTTCCTAAAAGTTTTACAATTTTACTACGAAGATTTTTAGAACTTTTACTGGGTAATGTTTTGGTTTCTGTAGCTGTAGCTGCTAATGTCGAGAAGCATAAAGCAATTACTGCAATTGTTAATTTAAGTTTTTTCATTTTAAAGTTATTTAGATTAAACGTACATTTATAAGACTAGCCAAAAACAAAAATGTTTCACTTCTAAACGTTCTTTAATAAAAACTTAACTTGTTTTAACAATTCTTTGGGGATAACGAACTTGCTTAAGAAAGTTCATCAAGGACTTCATTGAGAATCATGCAACCTTCAATAATCTCAGTATTGGTAATTGTTAGGGGGGGGGTTATTCTAATAGCTTTTGCTTCAAAAAGTAAGAAAAATAAGATTAATCCTTTTTCTAAACATCGATGAATAATTTTGGAAGCAAACTCAGGAGATTCAACAATAACTGCTAACATTAATCCTTTTCCTCTAATTTCTTTGATTAAAGGATGTTTAAGATGTTTACGAATTAATTGTTCTTTTTTTAAAGTATCTTCTATTAATGATGAACTCACTATTGTATTTATAGTAGCCACTCCAGCTGCTGCAATAACGGGATGACCTCCAAACGTAGTAATATGGCCTAAAGTTGGATTTTCTTTTAATAAATCCATCATATGTTTTTGGGCGATAAAAGCACCAATTGGCATTCCGCCACCTAAACCTTTACCGGTAATAATTATATGAGGAGTTATTCCAAAATTTTCAAATCCCCAAAATTTCCCTGTTCTTCCAATTCCAGTTTGAATTTCATCTAAAATTAATAAGGCTCCAACTTCTTCACAACGTTGTTTTACACTTTTTAGATACTCATTTTTTGGAACAATAAAGCCTGCTCCACCTTGGATAGTTTCTAAAATAACAGCAGCTGTTTTGTTTGTGATTTTTTTTAAATCGGCTTTAGAATTAAACTCAATAAATTTAGTACCTGGCACTAAAGGTCTAAAAGCACTGTTTTGTTGTTCAGCTCCAGAAACACTCATAGAGCCTAGAGTATTTCCATGATAGGAGTGATGTGCTGCAACGATTTCGGAACGCTTAGTATACCTTTTAGCTAGCTTTAAGGCACCTTCACATGCTTCTGTGCCTGAGTTTGTTAGGTAAACACTATAGGTGTTTGATAAGGTTTTAGAAAGTAATTTGCATAAATCTAATTGTGGCTTTTGGATAAATTCACCATAAACCATGACATGTGTATAGCGATCTAATTGATTTTTGATAGCTTTATGAACTTCAGGGTGTTGGTGACCCAAACTATTGGCAGAAACTCCAGCGACAAAATCGAGGTATTTTTTACCTTTTGTATCATAAATATAACTTCCTTTTGCTTTTTCAATCTCTATTGAAAGAGGGTAAGGACTTGTTTGGGCTTGATATTTTAGAAAATCAGATTTCATAGATGTGAAATTTACGAATTTGATTTTTCTTTCTTTTTCTCAGTTTTTTGCATCTTACCTTTAGTAGCAGGCGTAGTTGGATTTACTGTTGATTTTTTACTATCATCTATTGGATTGTCCCCTTTTTTTGTTTCTCCTTTTTTAGGGTCAGTAACTTTTAGAATTCCAACTGAATTTGAACCTCTGTTTTGGGTTGGAGGTTTCGGTTTCGCAAGTTTAGTTCTTACCGTTTTTTTATTTTTTATAAATATGTCTTCTTTTCTTTTCGGTTGCTCGTCTTCTCTCCACAGAAAACCCTTTAGTCGTCTATCATTTTCTGGATACATGGATGGAGGGTAGGTCTTACCATCAGATTGATTCAAACATTTAATCTGATCCATCTCCTTGTTCACAAACTCAAACTCAATATTACTACAATACTGCTTTGTGATTGTTTCTAAAACTCCAGCATCATTTCTATTAAAGTTAACAGCTTCTCCATTGCCTTTTACCAATAAGTTTTTTAATTCATTATCAATAAATTTACCATACATGTTTTTCCCTTTAATTTGATTGAAATTTTCTGGATCTATTGAATCTTGCTGAATGATAAATGAATTTCCTAATATTTTTAATGAATCTAATTTTTCTGTTTCTTTATTAGTTAATAGTTTGATACTATCTCCAGTAATCTGACTTTTATCTGACCAAAGAATAGGACTGTAGTACATTTTTGTAACCCCAGTTGATTGATTGGTATGCAGAGAATCACATTTACCTTGTAAATCAGTTTTAAAGATTTTTACATTATTGTAGGTTCTAATTATTCTATGATCTTTTTTACCTGTTACTAATAAAGTATCTCCGTGAATAAAAGTAGAATCATTTTCAACAACTGAAATAGCAACCGCTCTTTTAACCATGAAAATAGAATCTGTTTTCTGAAAATATTCGGCATAATTTCCTCTAGCCATAAAGTTTTCTGCAGTGTCTATAACTCTAATATTATTTGTTGCGGATGCAAAACCTCTTAATTTATCGTAATACAAACTATCTCCTTCTATGGTTCGATCATCTAAAAATAACTTTGCATTTTTCACAAAATGAGAAATATCTGTTTTGGTATTATAAAAACCTCTTTCAGAATAAATCTTATTATTATCTTCTAAATTAGTGATGGTTGAAGGACCGTATAAAAAAGCATGGCCAGAATTGGTATAATAATCTAGATGATTGGATTCGATTAAATTATCAGGATTGGTGATAGTAACTGCTGTCGTAGCTGTAAACTTTTTATTTTCTAAATAGTAATTTCCATTTTTACTTTTTAGAACATTTGTTTCATCTTTGATGACAGCATGATCTTTATAAAACAACAACTGGCTTCCTCTGTTAAAATACAGTGTGTCAGTTGTTAAAGTCATAGATGGGTCTTTTAAAATAACATCACCCCATGAGACTGCCTTCTTTAAATTAGCATCATAATCTGCATAATCACTGTATTGTTTTATGGTATCTCCTTGGTTGATGATAACATCACCAATGGCTTTGAAGAAATTGGTTTTTTTGTAATAGAATGCTTTTTTACAAGTTAAAATTGCTCCAGCATGTGTCATTTTTACAGCTCCAACTAAAACCGTTGCTCCAGGATATTTTTCTTCATCTGCATATTGTAATTCAGCTTTGTAGATTAGTTTCTTCTGTTGAGCCATGCTCAAAGAAGAAATTAAAACTATTAATATGCACAGTATTTTTTTCAAACTTATTTTTCTTTTTGGCTAAAATACTGAAAAGACAAGGCTAAACTTCTTAATAATACTATAAAACTATCGAAGTATGGTTTGCTTTCTATCTGGACCTACCGATACAATCTTAATTGGCACACCCGTTTCTTTTTCAATAAAAGCAACATAATCTAACAAATTTTGTGGTAATTGATCTGCTGAAGTCATTTTAGTTAAGTCTTCACTCCATCCTTTAAATTCTGAATAATTTACAGAAACATTTTCAGGTTCTATATTATAAGGTAAGTGAGAAATTTCTTTTCCTTTATAATTGTAAGAAGTACAAACTTTTAAGGTATCAAAACCAGAAAGTACATCACCTTTCATCATCATTAATTGGGTAACACCATTTACATCAACAGCGTATTTTAATGCCACTAAATCTAACCAACCACAACGTCTTGGTCTTCCTGTTGTTGCTCCAAACTCATGTCCAACTCTAGCCATGGTCGCTCCATCTTCATCAAACAATTCGGTTGGAAAAGGACCAGAACCAACTCTAGTAGTGTAGGCTTTAAAAATACCAAAGACATCACCAATTCTATTTGGTGCTACTCCTAAACCAGTACAAGCACCTGCAGCTGTAGTATTTGAAGAAGTTACATATGGATAGGTACCAAAATCAATATCTAATAAAGAACCTTGCGCTCCTTCAGCTAAAATGGTTTTATTTTCTTTGATAGCATTGTTTAAAAACTCTTCACTATCTATAAACTGTAATCTTCTTAATTTATCAACTCCTTTACAGAACTCTTCTTCTAATTCTTTTAAATCATACTGAATCTCTACATTGAAGAAATCTAGCATTTTAATATGCTTTTCTGTTAAAGCTTGGTATTTATCTTTCCAATTTTCTAATTCTAGATCTCCAACACGCATTCCGTTTCTACCAGTTTTGTCCATATAAGTAGGACCAATTCCTTTTAATGTAGAACCAATTTTTGCTTTTCCCTTAGATGTTTCAGAAGCAGCATCTAATAATCGGTGAGTAGGTAGAATTAAATGTGCTTTTCTAGAGATTAATAATTTTGATTCATAATCAATTTTATGAATGTCTAGATTTTCTAATTCTTTTTTGAAAATTACAGGATCTATTACGACACCGTTTCCAACAACATTTAATGCTGTTTTATGAAAAATTCCTGAGGGAATTGTGTGTAAAACGTGTTTGTGTCCATCAAAAATAAGTGTGTGTCCTGCATTTGGACCTCCTTGAAAACGAGCTATGATATCATAGTTTTTTGTAAGAACATCTACAATTTTTCCTTTTCCTTCATCTCCCCACTGTAGTCCGAGTAATAAATCTACCGCCATGTAATATTATGCTATTAGTGTTAGTTGTTTGGTTGTTTTTTAGTTCCGTAAAAATAAAGTGAATGATTATGAATGTCAATGTCAAAAACTTCTTCAATTGTTTTTTTAATAACCTGAATTCTAGGATCACAGAATTCTTTAACTTCTCCAGTATCAGTCATAATCACATGATCGTGTTGCTTGTCAAAATAACTCTTTTCATAACGCGCCATTGTTTGGCCGTCGAATTGATGTTTTCTAACCAACCCACAATCTAATAACAAATCTATTGTATTGTATAGCGTTGCTCTACTAACACGATAGTTTTTGTTTTTCATGTTGATATACAATGATTCTATATCAAAATGTTCATCTACATCGTAGATTTCTTGTAGGATAGCAAACCTCTCAGGAGTTTTTCTGTGCTTGTTCTCTTCTAAAAAGCTAGTAAATACTTTTTTTACAACGTCTTGATTGTCATTTGAGACCATATAATCACTTTAATAAGTAAACAAATTTAATGTTATTATTGATATAAAGAAGTGTTTTTTTAGAAGGTTATTTACATTGTATTAACACGTTCTACTTTTTGTACACCATCTACCTTTTTTATGCTATCAATTAACTTGTTTAATTGTGTTCTGTTCTTTACACTTATCGATAATTTACCATCAAACACACCTTCATTTCCAGCAATATTAATACTGTGAATAAATACATGCATATTATTAGAAATTATCTTGGTTAGATTATTAACAATTCCTCGGTTATCTACACCACTAACATTTAAGATGGCTTTAAACTCTTGATTAGAAGAGTCTATCCATTTTGCTTTAATGATTCTATAAGCATAGTTGGATTGTAAAGAGATTGCATTGGGACAATCTTTTTTATGAACTTTAATTCCTTCACTAATGGTAATAAATCCGAATACCTTATCACCAGGTATTGGTTTACAACATTTAGCATACGTATAATCCAGTTTTTCTTCTTCTAGCCCAAAAACTAGATCGTCATACTTGGCAGTAACTTCTTCTTTTTCAATAGACTCTTTAGAAGGCGTTCTTGATAATCGCTTTTTAAAGAAATTCATAAACGTATTGTTACGCTGACTCACAAAATTTTTCAGTTGTGTATTGTCTATTGCGCCATTACCAATTCTAAAAAACAAATCGAAACTTGTTCTTAATTTAAAGAAATTCACTAGTTCATTAATAGACTTTTCATCAAAATTAATTTTTAAATGACGTAATTTTCTAGCTAGAATCGCTTTTCCTTCTTCAGCTATTTTCTTTTCATCGTCTTTTAATGCCGCTTTAATCTTTGTTCTAGCTCTCGCTGTAATTACAAAATCTAACCAACGAGAATTAGGTTTGTTATTAGCTGTTGTTAACACTTCAATTTGATCGCCACTATTTAATTCAAAACTCAGTGGAACTAATTTCCCGTTTACTTTGGCTCCTCTACATTTTAAGCCAACATCTGTATGTATAGAAAATGCAAAATCTAATGCCGATGCTCCTTTAGGTAATGATTTTAAATCTCCTTTTGGAGTAAAGACATAAATTTCTTTTGCATACAAATTCAATTTAAAATCTTCAACAAAATCAATAGCATTGATACTTTGATTTTCTAATGTTTCTTTTAAACGATTTAACCAACCGTCTAAACCATTTTCATTTTCAGCACCTTGTTTGTATTTAAAATGGGCAGCATATCCTTTTTCGGCAATTTCATCCATTCTATTAGAACGAATTTGAACTTCTACCCATTTGGCTTCTGGTCCAACTACGGTGATATGCAAAGCTTCATATCCTGTAGATTTTGGTTGAGAAATCCAATCACGCAGTCGAGAAGGGTTGGGTTTAAAATAATCTGTTACAATTGAGTAGATTTTCCAGGCGTCAAACTTTTCATCATCTGATGTTGGTTCGTAAATAATTCTAATAGCAAACTTGTCGTAAACTTCATCAAAAGATACTTTCTGTTTTAGCATTTTTCTACGGATAGAAAAAATTGATTTAAACCGTCCTCTTATTTGATATTTGAAATTTTCTTTACTCAAGCCATCGTTTAAAGTATCAGCAAATGATTTTATGTAGCTCTCTTGCTCTTCTTTACTTTCACTAATTTTACTAACAATATCGTTGTAAACGTCTGGTTCGGTATATTTTAATCCTAAATCTTCCAATTCGGTTTTAATATTATACAATCCTAGACGATGGGTAAGTGGCGCATAGATATATAAGGTTTCGGAAGCAATTTTTACCTGTTTATATTGAGGCATTGAATCCATGGTTTGCATATTATGCAAACGATCTGCCACCTTAATTAGAATTACACGGACATCATCATTTAATGTAAGTAACATCTTTCTAAAATTCTCTGCTTGTATCGAATGATCTTTGTCTTTTTTTAAACTAGAGATTTTAGTTAATCCACTAACAATTCTAGCAACAGTTTCTCCAAATAAACGTTCAATATCATCAACAGTGTAAGAAGTGTCTTCTACAACATCATGTAATAATGCTGCTGCAATAGAAGTAGCTCCCAAACCAATTTCGTTGGCAACAATTTTTGCTACAGCAATAGGATGGAAAATATAAGGCTCGCCAGTCTTTCTTCTTTGCTGTGAATGCGCTTCTACAGAAAGATTAAAAGCTTTACGAATCTTTAATTTATCAGCTCTAGATAATGTTTGATACGTTCCTTTTAAGAGGTCTTTATATCGCTTAGCAATCTCTTTATTTTCTTCTTCTATAGTAGCTGTATACTCCATTAATCAATTATCATTTTTCAGTTAACAATTAACAATGATAAATGGTCTTTGCTAATTGTTTGTTGTGAAGATTGAAAGTAGCATAAAAAAAGTATTTGAACAAGTTTTTAAAACAAGATTATTGCTTTAAGTTTTTTACTCTTTTTAACAATGTAGGATGTGAGTAATGAACAAAGACATAAGCAGGGTGTGGTGTCAAATTACTCAAGCTATTTTTCGATAGCTTCTTTAAAGAAGAGATTAAAGGTTTTGCAGCAAATGTTTCTTTTGCGTAATTATCAGCTTGATATTCGAATTTTCTGGACATATAATTCATAAATAAACCGGTAATTTCTGAAAAAGGGGAGTATAGAATTCCAAAGGCAATCAATCCAATATGAAAACTAGGAATAGAAACCCCTAAAGCTTCCGATAAGATAGGAGTATTTATAAATAGAGATAAAATAAACAGCATGATACCTGTGAGTAAGATAGAAGTAATCAGATTAAAAATGATGTGTTTTCTTTTATAATGTCCGACTTCATGGGCAAGAACGGCAACAATTTCATCAGTATTAAGATCGTTAATAAGGGTGTCAAACAACGTAATTCTTTTTTGATTTCCAAAACCTGAAAAATAGGCATTGGCTTTTGTTGAACGTTTAGATCCATCGATCACAAAAATATTATTGAGCTTAAACCCAACAGATGTGGCATATTTTGTAATAGCAGTTTTTAATTCTCCATCTTCTAAAGGAGTTTGTTTGTTGAATAAGGGAACTATTATTTTAGAATAAAACATATTCATAAGTAATGAAAAAATAGCGACTATTGCCCAGGCATAAATCCAAAATGATTTCCCTGAAAACTCATAGAACCATATAATGATAGCTAGAATTCCACCTCCTATAATGGCGCTCATCAACCAACCTTTTAACTTGTCAAGGAAAAATATTTTTTTTGTGCTTTTATTGAAACCAAATTTTTCTTCTATCACAAAGGTTTTGTAGTAAGAAAAAGGAGTTGTGATAATATCACTCCCAATCATTATGATACCAAAGAAAACAAGAGCTACTAAAATAGAATTATCAGTATAACTTCTAGCGAAGTCATCAACAAATGAAAATCCATCTAAAAAGAAAAAACTAATTGTGAGTAGGATAGAGAACAGCGAAGTTAAATTTTCAAAACGATGATTTGTTTTTTTATAAGCTTGTGATTTTTCATAAGCATCCTTGTCGTACACATCATTTAATTCTTCGGGAATAGCATCTTCATATCGTTTGGCATTCAAAGAATCTAGGACTTTGTCAACAACAAAACTAATAATCAAAATGGTAATAAATATATAAAACAGTGTAGTTGGAGTCATTTTTAAAAAAATATAAAAATTATACGATATAGATATTAAAACCACTTTTTCTTAGAAAAATACCAAACACTTAAAATGGTAATGAGCACCATGATACCAAGTAAAATGAAGTAACCATATTCAGATTTTAACTCAGGCATATTTTCAAAATTCATTCCATAGATTCCAGCCATAAAAGTCAGTGGAATAAAGATTACAGAGAATATCGTAAGGGTTTTCATCACTTCATTTAAGCGATGACCTTGAATACTGAAAATTAGGTTAATCTTACTTTCTAATTTTTGCAATTCAAAATCGATATCACTTAATAAGTTGTTTACCTGCTCTTTAACTTCATTAAAATACATGGTATTCATGCCGTTAATTTCAATTTTCTCTAATTTAACAATAGTATCTCTTAAACTAACCGATGCTTTTTTAAACTTAAATAAGTTTTGTTTCTTTTTTTCGATCAGCGCTGTAAATTCTGGTGTAGATTTTATACTACTGATGTCTAATTCGTTTGAGCTATCTTCAGTAAATTTCTCATAATTCGTTTGATAGTTATCAATAATTGATTCAAGAATCAGAAACAATAAGTAATCTGCTTTTTTCTTTCTTACGATTCCTTTGTTATTTTCTAAGCGTTCTCTAATCCAACCAAAATGATCACCAGGTTTTTCTTGTATACTCCATAAAAGATGAGAAGAGGATATAAACATCATTTGTTCAAATTCCAGTTCTGATGCTTCCGTCTTTAAGACTTTAACAGTAACAAATAATAATTTTTCTAATTGTATAACTTTGTTTGGATGTTCATCATCGGAAAGTAATTTTAATAAAAAATTATCAATATTATTATTGTTGATAATAGTTCTAAACTCATTTGGATATTTCAAACCATATGTATTTACCCACTGAATAGGGTTTTCTTGCTGAGTTAAATTGATTTCAGAAATATCTTCAAAAGATTTTTTATCAAATTCTTTAGCAGTATAAGAAATTACAGAAGTGCTTTTTAAAAATTTATCAATCATATTTGAGTTGGTTATTAGAAATTATCTAATCAATGAGGCTTAATTTCATTTATAAAATTAAGATGTTTTTTAGATATTTTAAGAAATAAGTAAATTAATTACAATTTCTTTGCCTTTTTGCTTCAAAAATTAAGATGGCAGCCGCTACTGAAACATTCATGGAATCAATTTCTCCTTGCATTGGTATATTGATGTTCTGTGTAGCTTTATCTCTCCAGATTTCAGTTAAACCAGTAGCTTCAGTCCCAACAACTAAGGCAGAAGCTGTTGTGTAATTCTCATCTGTATATGGATTTGAATTTTGAAGGGTTGCAGCAAATATATTTACCTTGTTTTTTTGTAAAAATTCAATCACTTCCTCGGAGGATGCAATGGCAATTTGATTTGTAAATATACATCCAACGCTAGATCTAATTACATTCGGATTGTAAATGTCAGTTTTTGAATCAGCAAGAATTACAGCATCTATGTTTGCAGCATCGGCAGTTCTAAGCATAGCGCCAATATTTCCAGGTTTTTCAATACCTTCTGCAACTAAAATTAATGGATTCCGATTTTTAAAACGAATTGAATCTATATGTGTGTCCTTTGTTTTTACTAGAGCAATGAGTCCTTCTGTAGATTCTCTGTAAGCTATTTTTTGATAGACTTCTTGAGATATTTCTATAGGTTCAATAGCGTTAAATTGTGATAAATATTCCTGAGAAATTTTTTCAGAAACAAATAGGAGAGTAGTAATGCTAAATTTTCCTTTGCTGGCTAATTCAATTTCACGTTTACCTTCCACAATAAACAATCCTTGTTTTCTGCGTTCACGAGATTTTTCTTGTAGTTTCAGAATGTTTTTAACCAAAGGGTTTTGAAGACTTTCTATTCGTTTCATTATAACAAAAGTATCGAAATTAAATCCATAAAAAAAGCGCCGATATCGGCGCTTTTTAAAAAATTATTTTTTCCCATTTATTTTGGAATCGTATCGTTTCCAAAGTTTAGTTTGATGTGATTCCAAACTAATCGTACGTCCCTGAATAAAGGCATGTGTAAGGATGTTTGTTCTCATATCTAATGCATCACCTTCTGAGATAAAAAGAGTTGCATCTTTACCAACTTCTAAAGTTCCAGCAAACGAATCGATTCCTAAAACCTTAGCAGCATTTCCAGTAATCATCTGTAATGCTTTTTCCTTATCTACTCCATAAGCAGCATATGTTCCTGCAAAGAAGGGTAAGTTACGAGTATGCATACGTTCAAACTGACCTTCCATCCCAATAGCAAGAGTCAAACCTTTATCCATTAAAATTTTAGCAGTTCTAAAAGGTAAATCGTAATCATCGTCTTCATTGTTAGGAACACTATGGGGCCTATCAACAATCACAGGAATATCATGCTTTAATAGTAAATCAGCAACTTTTTCAGCTCCATCACCATGGACTATTACAAGATTATTAATTCCTAATTCTTTTGAAACATTTACGGCTTCAGTAATTTCTTTATGTCCACTTACATGGAGATAGAGTTTTTGAGAACCATCAAATAATCCTTTTGTTGCTTCAAAAGGAAGGTTTTTCTTAGATTTATTACCAGCTAAATAACGTTTCGCATTTGTGAAATAATCTTTAATGTTTTGAACATTCTTAGGATAATTTTTATCTGGTTTTAATGATGGATCTTCACCTAACCACCATCTTCCACTTGTAAAGCTTCCTGGCCAGTTGATGTGAATTCCATTGTCTATTTTTACAGCAGCATCTTCCCAGTTCCAAGCATCTAATTGAACTACTGAAGAAGTTCCAGAAATCGTTCCACCTCTTGGAGAGGTGTCAGACATTAATATTCCATTCATTCTTAACGATTCTACGACTTTGCTTTCTGCATTGTAAGCGATAATACTTCTTACATGTGGTAACATGTTTCCAACTTCATCAAAATCTCTTGTTGCTCTCACAGCATCTACTTCAGACAAACCTAAAGATCCGTTTGTTGCAATAAACCCTGGATAAACATGTTTTCCATTTGCATTAATGACTTTTCCTTGTCTTGCAATTTTCATAAGAGCGCTTCCTACAAAAGTTATTTTTCCGTCATTGAACATAATCAATGAATTCTCAATCACTTTACCGTTTCCTAAATGTGCTGTAGCTCCTTCAATAGAGAATGCTGCAGTTTGTTTAGGAGCTGGTGTTTGTTGTGCGATGATATTTCCTACTAGGAAGAAAAATACCAAACTAACGATTTTATATTTTTTCATAATTTTAGTATTGTTTGGTTTCACAAGTAAAATTCTTTAAGACTTTCTTTTTTGGAGCTTGTGTTTTACCGCCATTCATCTTTTCGTTTAACATCATGTTTATAAGCTTGCTTTTTTCTTGTTTAATTGCAGCTCGCTTTTTCATGTCTTCATCAATATCGAAGAATAACTTTCCTTCAATCATTGTCTTTTCAGCTTTTGCATAGATAGATAATGGATTATCACTCCAAAGAACAAGATCTGCATCTTTTCCTTCTTTGATACTTCCTACTTTATCATCAATGTGTAGTAACTTCGCTGGGTTAATGGTTACCATTTTCCATGCATTTTCTTCTGTCATTCCACCATACTTTACAGTTTTGGCAGCTTCTTGATTTAATCTTCTAGACATTTCTCTGTCATCAGAGTTAATTGCTACAGTAACTCCTGCATCGTGCATAATAGCAGCATTGTAAGGAATTGCATCTACAACTTCAAACTTATAAGCCCACCAATCAGAGAAGGTAGAGCCACCAACTCCGTGTTCTTTCATTTTGTCGGCTACTTTGTATCCTTCTAGAATATGTGTGAATGTATTGATGTTAAAGTTGAAGCTTTCAGCTACTTTCATTAACATGTTAATTTCACTTTGAACATAAGAGTGACAGGAAATGAAACGTTCTTTATTTAAAATCTCTGCTAAGGTTTCTAACTCTAAATCTTTACGATAAGGTTTTCCAGCTTTCTTTAAAGCATCATATTCTTTAGCTCTTTGAAAATAATCTACAAAGACTTGTTCTGTTCCCATTCTTGTTTGTGGAAAACGAACTGTTTCATTTTCACCCCAATTTGATTGTTTTACATTTTCACCTAAGGCAAATTTGATAAACTTTGGAGTGTTGTCGTAAATCATAGCATCTGCATTTTCTCCCCATTTAAGTTTGATAATTGCAGAACGACCTCCAATTGGATTTGCAGAACCATGTAGAATTTGAATAGAAGTAACTCCACCTGCTAAGTTTCTGTAAATATTAATATCATTTGGATTTACAACATCTTCAATGGTAACTTCTGCAGTTGAATTATGTCCCGATTCATTTACAGCTGAAGTAGCAATGTGAGAATGTTCATCAACAATTCCGGCTGTTAAATGTTTTCCAGTCCCGTCAATTACTTTGGCTCTTTTTGCTTTGATATTTTTTCCAATCTGTATAATCTTACCGTCTTTAATTAAAACGTCTGTATCTTTTAAAATACCCTCATCTTCGCCTGTCCAAACAGTCGTATTCTTAATAAGAGTCGTTTCTTGTTTTGGTTGTGTGAAGTTTCCTAAACCTAAGTTTGGATAACTTACTGGCATGACTACAACAGCATCAGAAGTTTCTTTCTTCTTATCTTTTTTAGTGTCTTTTTTATCAGCAGCTTTCTTACTAGCTGACCAAGCAGATTCTGTTCCGTCAACTTTGTAGTAGGTACCACTTAATCCGTTTGAAGATGATTGCGCAACAATTCTAGAGAAGTTTCCTCCGTCATTAATTGTTAATTGAACCCAACCTGCAGCAAAAGAGAATTTCGACTTTACTTTGTCATCTCCTGACTTTAAACTTCCGCTTTGTTTTGCTCCTTTTCCAGAAACAGATAAATCAAAAGATTTTCCATCAATAGAAAACGCATAGTTTCCAGTGATGTCTTCAACGTTCATGTCATTTACAACATGTTGATCTCCTTGAACCCAGTTTTCATAAATAGTAGTTCCTTTATCAAATATGTCTCCGCTAGTAATAATGAAATTTGCGTGACTACCAGCATTTAAATTTCCGATGTCTGATTTACCAATCATACTTGCAGGAGTAGTCGTTAAAGCTTCTAAAGCTTTTGTTTTATCAAATCCGTATTTGATTGCTTTTTGTAAATTTTTATGAAAAGATGCTACAGACTTTAAATCGTGTGTAGTCAATGCAAAAGTGATTCCGTTTTTAGATAACACCGATAAATTACTCGGTTCTTGGTTCCATCTTCTCATATCGCTTAAAGAAATATAACTTGCTAATAATGGATTGCTCACATCATATGCTTTTCTAAAATTGATAGGAATAATCATTTTTGCTCCAGTTGCTTTAATGTCATTGATTTTTTCAAATTCATCTCCACCACCCAAAATTGTATACTGAATTCCGAATTCGTCTCCAACTTTATCAGCACGTAAAACATCCAACTGGCTTCCAGCTTCAAAAATCTGAATCAATCCTTTATTATTGTTTAATGCAGCTAAAGAAGCATCCGTGTTGTTTGCATTTCCTGCCGCATACCAATCAGCATCCATATACATTTGACGTAACAAAGCCATTGACCCCATCTTAGAATCAGGGTAGACCTGTCTTGATAGTACACTTTTGCTAAATGATAAATATTGAGCTGATCTTTTATCTATTATTCTATATCCATCAGAAGAAGATGAATTTAAGGCAACTAACAATCCGTTTCCTCGAACAATTCCGTCTTGCATATGTGTATTTACAACACCAAAACCTGCATTTACTAAATCCTTCGCTTTTTTGTTATCAAAAGCAAAACTTAGAGAAGCATCTGTTTCTGGACGGATGTGATCATTCCAATAATGACCAGTTCTTCCTGCATCATATTGGGGTCTTCTATTATTTCTAGAAGCTCTTTTAGGCTTTTTTACACCAAAATCTGAGTAAAGATCAATAAAAGAAGGATAAATTGTTTTTCCTTCTAAATCTACTGTTTTTGCTCCTTTAGGAATTGAAACTGATTTTCCAACACTTACTATTTTACCATCTTTAACGAGTAAAGTTCCTTTTTTGATAATATTAGTTGGGGTGACATAAATTTTTGCATTGGTGAATGCAACAGTCGTGTTTTTAGTAGTTTTTACGCCTGTGTTAGTTGGGAAGTAATCTTGCGCTTGTAGTAAGGAAACTGACAAAAGCATGAGTACTAAGAATAGTTTTCTCATATAATGATTTATTGGTTTGCTATAAATTTATTGAGAAGTCTACGTATTAAGACTTTTTTAAGGGACTTTAACATATATTTAAGATTTATGTATGTCCGTATTTAATGTTAAATTTCTTCTATATAGTAATTGATTAGTAAGTCAACTACATAATTATAAGAGTCAACTCCTTGTTGTTGTTTGTTAGATTTTAGGTAAGCATTATACCCTTTTTTAACAATGGGTTCAAAAGGATTTTCATAAGCTTTCCAAAAATCTGAGGAAGCTCTAAAATCTTTGATAATTCCACTATGAATTGTTTTGTATACTTCCCAATACTTTTCTGGGTCTCTTTTATACAATTCAAAAATTGCATAACGTGTTGCCATTCTGTAGGATGCATATTTAAAATAGATGTCATCATTATATAATGAAGCAAGAAAACCAACAAAATTTGCTTCATTTTCTGCTGCAAAACCAATTTGATGTGCCATTTCATGACAAGTAGTTGTAGGATAACCCGTTTTTGGAATTCTACTATTTACTTGTGCCTCTCCTGTTAGTGGGTTTAAATACCCAGAAGTGCCATTATATGTCTGTAGTAAACTCATTAAAGAGCTTTTTGCAGTTCCGTATTGATATTTAAATTGTGGAAAATCTTCAGTTAAATTATCATATCCATTTCTTGCAAGACTATACATTTCTTTTTGTGAATAAGGATTGACAACCTGAATAGTATCAGACTTTGTAATAGCAATTTGAGTTTCATTCAATTTTAAAATTAAATACTTAGAAAGCATAATTAATTGTTCATTTGAGTATTTTGTTGTTTCATAACCTAAATTTTTAGACAAAGGTTCTCTATAGTAGTTTAATCCCCAGAATAAATAGAAACAGAAATATAAAACAGATACAAAAGCGGTTACTCCTATAAGTTTTGGAATAAAGTTTTTAAACCTACTTTTAAAAAGTTTATAAATAAATATGAGTGCATACAAAACAAAAAATAAAATCAAAAAATCACCAATAGAAAAAGGAATCCATCCTAATAATATTCTTAATAAAGAGCTGATATATATGTAGATAGTATTGGAGTAGTAGTTTTCTACAAATGAAGGATTCGCTTCAATCCATCGCATTAAAAGGATTTGAATTCCCAAAAAAATAGTGAGATAAATATTTCTTTTTTGTAACTTCATATCTTGTAAAAATACATAAGAATTTTGCAACTTTGTACTTTGTTAACAGGATAATAACAATTTGGTTAACAAAATATGTGTACAAATAAAAACCAAGAAGAGAAACTACAATCGCAAGTAAAAATATACATTTGCTGTCATGGAAAAAACGCAACCATTTACTGGTCAAAAGATAGATAAGGCAAGAATTATTAGCCTAGAGAAAGGGAAAATTCCACCTCAAGCAGTTGATTTAGAGGAAGCTGTATTGGGAGCAATGATGATTGATAAAAAAGGTATTGACGATGTTATTGATATTTTACATCCAGATGCGTTCTACGAAATAAAACATCAAGAGATTTATAGAGTCATTTATGATTTATTTCAAGAATCCAAACCGATTGATTTATTGACCGTTTCTAATGCTTTAAGAAAAAATGCCAAATTAGATTTAGTTGGTGGCGATTTCCATTTAATTAGATTGACACAAAAAGTAGCCTCTTCTGCGCATATTGAATTCCATGCAAGAATTATCCTTCAAAAATATATTCAACGTAGATTAATCAGTATTTCTAGTGATATTATTGAAAATGCATATGATGAAACTGCTGATGTGTTTGATTTATTAGACAATGCAGAAGCAAAGTTATTTGAGGTTACTCAAGGAAATTTAAAGAAGAGTTCTGAAGGTGCTAGCGAACTTGTAAAACAGGCTTTAACTAAAATTCAGGAAATCTCTAACAAAGAAGGAATGAGTGGTTTAGCAACTGGTTTTACTAAGCTAGACGCACTAACTTCTGGTTGGCAACCTTCCGATTTAATTATTATTGCTGCACGTCCTGGTATGGGAAAAACAGCTTTTGTAATTTCTATGGCAAAGAATATGGCGATCGATTTTAATCACGCTGTAGCAGTATTCTCATTAGAGATGTCATCGGTTCAGCTAATTACACGTATGATTTCTTCTGAAACTGGATTAACATCAGAAAAACTTAGAAAAGGAAATCTAGAGCCACACGAATGGGAGCAACTGAATGTAAAAGTTAAAAAATTATCTGATGCACCTATATTTATTGATGATACACCGTCTTTATCCATTTTTGATTTACGAGCAAAAGCACGCCGTTTAGTATCACAACACGGAGTTAGAATTATTGTCATTGATTATTTGCAATTAATGACAGCCGGAACAAATAACAAAGGAGGTGGAAATCGTGAACAAGAAATTTCTATGATTTCTAGAAACTTAAAAGCCTTAGCAAAAGAGCTGGAAGTTCCAGTAATTGCACTTTCGCAGCTTTCTAGAGCTGTAGAAACAAGAGGTGGAAGCAAGCGTCCTTTACTATCCGATTTACGTGAATCTGGAGCAATTGAACAAGATGCAGATATCGTATCGTTTATTTTCCGTCCAGAATATTACGGAATGACGGAATGGGATGATGATGATCATACACCATGTGAAGGTCAGGGTGAGTTTATCGTCGCAAAGCATAGAAATGGTGGGTTGGATAATATTCGTTTAAAGTTTACAGGTCATTTAGCAAAATTCTCAGATTTAGAAGAAGGGTTTAGTAGTGAATTCCAATCGAGTATGAATACCGATTTTCCAGATGATGTATTTGCCGATACTAGAATAGAACCTAAAGATGCTTTTGGAACTGAAGATGATGATGTACCATTTTAATTGATGTTTAGAAAAGTATTTCTTTTTCATATTATTTTATTTTTTTTACTTGGGACGCTGCTCTTTTTGTCAAGTTCATTGACATTTAGAAGTACAATAGTTCACATTTGTTATGCCCTTTTATTTTTTAGTTTTTTCCTAGCTGCATGGACTCTTCTTGTTATTTCTAAACAAAGAATACTTCAGTATATTTTAGTGTATTGTTATTATAATTATCTTTTTCTATTGTATGTGCTTTTTGAAATTGGAAAAGAGAACTTAGGTGTTCCAATGACACTTAAAATGATTTACCCTTATTTTGAAAACTTTAGTTTACTGACAAAATTAATTTCTTATCAGAATTTAATCATTCTGTTAATAGCATACATATTAATTCTAGGTGTAATTTTTTATGTTTGGAATAAAGTCTATAAGAGTGTGTCAAACGACCTTTTAACGAATATGAAACTATTCAGATATAAAAGAGTTTTGATTGCCTTATCAATTATTACTATCATTTTTTTAATTTTCAAAAAAACTTATTTTATTAATAAATTCAATGATCATAAGATAAACGAACCTTATTTATCCTTAATTTATTTTGATGAGGCATTTAAAAGACAAAAAGAAAAAGGGATTGAAAATAGTATTGAATTTGATAATTATTTTAGCTCAGAAGGAAACAAAAAGAATGTTATTCTAATAATTTGTGACGCTTTAAGACCCGATTTTTTTCAATCACAAGAAAAACTGACACCTTTTATAGATTCTCTTATATCTTCTGAAAGTTTCATTAGTCATAAAAATATGTATTCCACTTCTGCATTCTCTTTTAATGGAATATCAAATATTTTATCTTCTTCAAGAAAATTATATCAAAATAACTTTTTCATACATGATTTACTGAAAAAAAAAGGGTACGATGTCAATTTTATCCTCAGTGGGGATATGACTAATTTTTGGGATTTAAAAGGTCATATAAAAACAAAGAGTGTAGACTTTTATTCTGATGGATATGAAAATTTCAAATTTGGGAGAAGTGATAATTTAAATGATGATAAAAAAAATATTTTGTCTTTATTAGATAAGATAAATCCATTTAACGAAACTCCAACCTTTTTTTACTTTCATATGATGTCTGTTCATCAAATTAGTGTTACAGATAAAAAATATAAAAGATTTGATACCGGAAATATCAATTTAGGTTCTAGTAAATATGATTCAGAATCACTAACTAATGATTACAAAAATCGTATGATTCAATTAGATGATTATATTCGAAAATTATATAATATTCTCAAAACAAAAGGATATTTAGAAGATTATGTATTTGTGATTACATCCGATCATGGTCAATCTTTGGGTGAAAATCAAGTGTATTTTCATAGTAAAGACGTAAACTATGAATCTATTAAAATTCCTTTTATAATACATGCAAATTCTCGTTTTGATACGAATGCAGTAGCCAGTCAGTTAGACATTGCACCAACGATAGTAAATGCTTTAGATTTAAAAATACCAAAAACGTGGAAAGGCTCAATTATTTCTGATACAATACCAAAAACTATTTTTCAAAATCAAGGAGATAAATATTCAATGATATGGAAAAATAAGAATAGTACCTATCAACTATATTTTAACAAGGTTTCAAACAAGTTTAATTTGTTTGATATTTCATTAGAATCTGTTAATAAACATTCAGATATTAGTTTTATTTTTAAGAAGTATAAATTAGATTCTTTAAAAAATATTTTAGTAACAAATTTTAAATTAAAGCTTTAAAATTGTAGTAATTACAAGGTTAAACAATTCATAAAAAACAAATCAACAAATACACACTTCAACAAAAGATTGTATTTTTACCCTGAGGTGTCACACTGAGCTTGTCGAAGTGGTGTCGAGCTATAATCGATATAAAATCTAGCACCCAATTTTATATGAAGAAACTCTTATTTGCACTTACTTTCCTATTGTTTTCTAACTCAATTTGGGCATCTTTCATTTATGTACCTATGAGTTATGATAATCAGAAAAACCACTTAAAAGCTTACGGAATTGTCTATTTCTCTTTGCAATCTGGAATCAAAGCCAAATGGTTGTTAAATTATGATGGCGGTGCCTTTTTAATTGAAAACAACACTTTAATAGAAAACGAATGTAAGATTCGAGGGGTATCTTATCAAGTAATTTCAGATGCCAAAGCACAACTTATTTTACAAGATATTTCTTCACCTTCAAAAAATCAAGAAGCGGTTACTTTGGAGAAAGCTCCAAAAATTGCAGTCTACTCACCAAAAGATAAAATGCCTTGGGACGATGCTGTTACGATGGTGTTAACCTATGCCGAAATTCCCTTTGATGTTATTTATGACGAGGAAGTTTTGAACGATAAATTATTATTATACGAATGGTTGCATTTGCATCACGAAGATTTTACAGGTCAATATGGACGATTTTACGGAGCCTTTAGAACTGCGCCTTGGTATATTGATAGTAAAATGCGTGCAGAGAAATCAGCAAAAAGTTTAGGATTTACTAAAGTTTCTCAAGCAAAATTAGCCGTTAGTAAAAAGATTAGAGATTATGTGATAGGAGGCGGATTTATGTTTGCCATGTGTTCTGCAACCGATAGTTTTGACATCGCCTTGGCAGCCGAAGGAGTCGATATTGCAGAATCTATGTTTGATGGAGATCCATCAGAATCTAACTATCAATCTAAAATTAACTTTAATAGAACCTTTGCCTTTAAAGATTTTGATTTAGTTAGAAATCCAACTACCTATGAGTTCTCCTCTATAGACATGACTCGTAAACGTAGAATTTCTAAAACATCCGATTATTTTTCATTGATAGAATTTTCAGCAAAATGGGATCCCGTTCCAACCATGTTAACTCAAAATCATACACAGTTAGTAAAAGGTTTTATGGGGCAAACTACTTCTTTTGATAGACAAACCGTGAAATCGAATGTTTTGGTGATGGGAGAAAATCGAACAAACCGTGAGGCACGATATATTCACGGAACTAAAGGAAAAGGATTGTTTACTTTTTATGGAGGACATGATCCAGAAGATTATACACATAGAGTAGGAGATCCAAAAACCGAATTGGATTTACATCCAACTTCGCCAGGATATCGTTTAATTTTAAACAATGTCTTGTTTCCTGCAGCAAAAAAGAAAAAGCAAAAGACATAGTTAATAACCTGTTGATTTCGCAATCAAAAAAACCTTGTCAATTGCCTTTTAAAAAATTACTTTTGCTCAACTAATAACAACTCATGGCTACAACGCAACAATTACAAGATTTTACACAACAAGTACGAAGAGATATTTTAAGAATGGTTCACGCTGTTAATTCTGGTCATCCCGGTGGTTCTTTAGGCTGTGCTGAATTCTTTACAGCTCTATATCAAGAGGTAATGGATTATTCAACAGATTTCTCTATGGATGGTGAAAATGAAGACCTTTTCTTTTTATCAAACGGACATATTTCACCGGTATATTATAGCGTTTTAGCTAGAAGTGGTTTTTTCTCAGTAGAAGAATTAGCGACGTTTAGAAAAATGAATACACGTTTACAAGGACACCCTACAACTCATGAAGGTTTAGAAGGAATTAGAATTGCTTCTGGTTCTCTAGGTCAAGGAATGAGTGTTGCTATTGGTGCAGCGATTACAAAGAAGTTAAACGGAGATGATAAACTTGTATACACATTACACGGTGATGGTGAATTACAAGAAGGTCAGATTTGGGAAGCTGCGATGTATGCATCAGCAAAAAAAGTAGATAATTTAATTTCTACAATTGATGTAAACGGAAAACAAATTGATGGTTCTACAGACGATGTTTTACCAATGGGAAGTATCAAAGCAAAATTTGAAGCTTTTGGTTGGGATGTCTTAGAAGTCACAAAAGGAAATGATATAGAAGCAATTTTAGCTGGTTTGGCTGATGCAAAATCAAGAACAGGAAAAGGAAAGCCAGTTTGTATCTTATTATTTACAGAAATGGGGAATGGAATTGACTTTATGATGCATACACATGCTTGGCATGGAAAAGCACCAAACGATGAGCAATTAGAGAATGCTTTAGCTCAAAACCCTGTTACTTTAGGAGATTATTAAAAAACTGTCATCCCTGCGAAAGCAGGAATCTAAAATACTATCCTGTGATGTTTAAGCATTGCAGGATTTTTTTTGTTGTCATTGCGAAGTTTTGAAAAACTGAAGCAATCTGTATTATGGACTGCCCCGTTTCACTCACAGTGACAAAACATCAACCTTTTTGTCATTTCGAGCTTGCCGAGAAATCTTTCATATCTTTGTTTTGCTATGAAAAAAACTTTAGGTACACATAATTACTATGTTTACATTTTAACCAATAAGAACAAGACTGTTCTATATATTGGAGTGACAAACGATTTAAAAACAAGACTATACTATCACATTAACCCAGAAGCAAACTCAAAACATTTTACACATAAATACAAATGTAAATATTTGATCTATTTTGAACATTTTCAAGATATAGATGTTGCTATTCTAAGGGAAAAACAATTAAAGAAGTGGAGTAGGGATAAGAAAGAATATCTCATTAATAAAGTAAATCCTAATTGGGATTATTTAAATGATACTCTTTGAATATGGAGATTTTTCGGCAAGCTCGAAATGACAAATAGGATGTCATTCCGACCAGCGTGGAGGAATCTATATTAAGCATTACAAGATTTTTGTTTGAGGTCACACATTGAACTTTACTTTTAGATGTGGAGATTTTTCGGCAAGCTCGAAATGATAAATAGGATGTCATTCCGACCAACGTGGAGGAATCTATATTAAGCATTACAAGATTTTTGTTTGAGGTCACACATTGAACTTTACTTTTAGATGTGGAGATTTTTCGGCAAGCTCGAAATGATAAATAGGATGTCATTCCGACCAACGTGGAGGAATCTCTTATGATACCTGTGAAAATTATTTTTTATGTTTTTCTTCACAACTCAACGTAAGTAAAAAAGTATCTTTACGTCTATAAATTAAAATCTAAACATGCGAATAGGAATTGTTTGTTATCCAACTTTTGGAGGTAGTGGAGTAGTAGCTACAGAATTAGGAATGGCTTTGGCTGATAAAGGGCACGAAGTTCATTTTGTTACCTATAACCAACCGGTTCGATTAGATTTTATATCACATCAATTACATTTTCATGAGGTTTTAATGGAAGAATATCCATTATTTCAATACCAACCTTATGAATTAGCTTTATCTACAAAACTAGTAGAGGTCGTTACTAAGCACAAATTAGAGATTTTACACGTACATTATGCAATTCCACATGCTTATGCGGCTTACATGGCTAAAATGATGCTAAAAGAGAAAGGAATCGATATTAAAGTAGTAACAACCTTACACGGAACAGACATTACTTTAGTTGGTAGTCACCCTAGTTATAAAACAGCTGTAGAATTTAGTATTAATAATTCTGATGTTGTTACTGCGGTTTCCAATAGTTTGAAACAAGATACTTTACGATTGTTCAATATTGCCAATGAAATTCAGGTTGTTTATAATTTTATCGATACAGAAAAATACGATCGTGAGCAACAAGCAGAATGTCAACGAATAGCAGTAGCAGAACCTCACGAAAGAATCTTAACGCATATTTCAAATTTTAGACCGGTAAAAAGAATAGAAGATGTTATAAAAATATTTTACAAGGTACAAATGGAAACTTCTTCTAAACTTTTAATGGTAGGAGAAGGGCCTGAGAAAAGAAAAGCAGAACTGCTAGTAAGAAAACTTGGAATTTCTGAGAAAGTAATCTTCTTAGGAAACAGTCATGAAATTGAAAAACTATTGTGTTATACAGATGTCTTTTTATTACCCTCAGAAAGTGAAAGTTTTGGTCTAGCTGCTTTAGAAGCTATGGCTGCTAATACGGCTGTTATCTCAACAAACACGGGTGGTTTGCCTGAAGTAAATGTTCATGGTGTTACCGGATATTTGAGTAATTTAGGAGACGTAGATGATATGGCTAAAAATGCTTTAGCTATTTTAAAAGATGATGAAACCTTGATGCGATTTAAGAAAAATGCGAAAGAGCACACGAAGCAATTTTCTTTAGAAAATATATTACCAGTGTATGAAGATATTTATTGCTCTGTATTAGAAAAGGCAATTTAAGAATTGTAAAATTCGATACTTTCTATAATCAATTCATTACTTACTTTACAGTCTAATTGGTATTTCTCAAAGTCATTTAATAAGACAAAGTTTACCTGTCCATTGATATTTTTCTTGTCATGTTTCAGTAAATCTAGAATAGTAGCATAATCAGAAGGTTTAATAAGAACCTTTTCATACATAGAAGTAATCATGTTTTTAACTTCCATAACCTTTTCTTTTGGAAGACTTAAAACTTTCGAAGATAAGTATGATTCACATACCATTCCTATCGCAATTGCTTCTCCGTGTGTTAGGTTTTCTTTATCCTTAGATTCTAAAAAATAAGACTCAATTGCATGTCCTAACGTATGTCCAAAGTTTAAGATTTTACGTAAACCGTTTTCTTTGGGATCTTCTAAAACAACTTCGTTTTTTATTTCAATAGAACGATGTATTAAATTGCTTAATATTAATTGATTAAATGACTTTAATTGATTTAATACTTTAGTGTCATATGTTAAGCCATATTTAATGATTTCTGCAATTCCAGATCGAGATTCTCGTTCATTTAAAGTGGCTAAATAGTCTTCATCTATAATAACCATTTCAGGATTTACAAAGAGTCCAATTTGATTTTTTAAGACACCTAAATCAACACCAGTTTTACCGCCAACAGAAGCATCCACCATGCTCAATAAAGTAGTCGGAATGTTCACAAAATCAATTCCTCTTTTGTATGTAGAAGCTACAAAACCACCTAAATCTGTAATCACTCCACCACCTAAGGTAATTAGTAAGCTTTTTCTATCTGCCTCAAGTTCTGTCATGGCATTCCAAACGCCAGCACAAGTTTCTAAATTCTTGTTGATTTCACCTGATTCAATTTCGATCACTTCAATTCGTTTATCCGTCTCAAGGAAAGGGATAAATTTAGGATAACAGCATTCCATAGAATTTTCATCTACCAAAATAAAAATGGAAGAATAGTCTTTTTTATTGAGTAAGGTGTTTAATTCTTGATACCCTTTCTCCTTAAAATGAACGTAATAAGTCGCTGCTTTAATAGATTTCATCTGTGATAAATTTCGATTACAAATTAACCACAAAATATTGAATAATTTCAACTAGCTGATTATCTTTGTTTGCATAAATTCATTAAATGAAACTCTTCAATAATACTGAAATAGCTTTCTCTCTTAAATCGGATTCTGAGTTAGAAAGAGCATATTTTCTGTTTAAATTAATTCAAAGCCAACCGATGGTAAGAATTGGTACAGCAGTAACCAACTTTGCGATTAAAGCACATTTACCGGTAGAAGGTCTAATTAGATCAACTGTTTTTGATCATTTTTGTGGTGGTGTTACTGAGGAAGATTGTATTCCGAATATTGAAAAAATGTACGACTATGGCGTGCATTCAGTTTTAGATTATTCTGTTGAAGGGAAAGAAACAGAAGAACAGTTTGATATCGTAAAAGAGAAAACCCTTAAAAATATTGAATTTGCCAAAGAGAAAGGAGCCGTGCCGTTTGTTGTCTTTAAACCAACAGGAGTAGGGCGTTTTGCATTATATCAAAAAATTACAGAAAAAAAAGAATTGTCAAATGATGAGAAAAGTGAATGGATTACCATCATAAATAGGTTCCATGAAATTTGCGACAAAGCAAAAAAGTATGATGTACCCATTTTAATTGATGCTGAAGAAAGCTGGATGCAAGATGCAGCCGATAATTTAGTAGAAGAGTTGATGGAAAAATACAATACTGAAAAAGCAATTGTATTTAACACCTTACAAATGTATCGACATGATAGAATGCAGTATTTAAAAGAGTTACATCAAAGAGCACATCAAAAAGATTTTCATATTGGATTAAAAATTGTTCGAGGTGCTTACATGGAAAAAGAAAGAGATCGAGCAGAAGAGAAAGGATATCCTTCACCAATTTGTGAAAACAAACAGGCTACAGACGATAATTATAATCAAGCCATCAATTATATGATGGAACATAAAAAAATGGCTTTATTTGCAGGAACTCATAATGAAGAGAGTTCATATATCTTAATGGATTTAGCAAAACAACATAAAATTGAACCCAATGATGAGCGCTTGTGGTTTGGTCAATTGTATGGGATGAGTGATCATATCAGCTTTAATTTAGCTAAAGAAGGCTATAATACAGCGAAATATGTACCTTTTGGACCTGTAAGAGATGTGATGCCTTACTTAATTAGAAGAGCAGAAGAAAATACATCAGTATCAGGTCAAACAAGTAGAGAGCTTAATTTAATTAAAGAAGAACGTAAACGTAGAAAGTTATAATGAATACAGTAGAAGAAATAAAAGAACTACTTCACAAGAATAAAATGCGTTTGCATAAAGAGCTTCAACAGAGTAAAGAAGCGATGCATTTAATTAAAAAATCTACCCATTCGTCACTTTCTGATGAAGAAAAAGAGAAAATCAAAATTCAACTCTTAGATATTTGCAAAGCAATCCCTTCTTTTGCAGTATTTATGTTACCTGGCGGAGCTTTGCTATTACCGCTGTTAATCAAGTTGATACCCGATATTTTACCCAGCGCTTTCAGAGATGAGGATGAACAAATAAATTAATGCAATTTTCTCTTTTCTGTTAAACTAAAACACTACTTTTGCAGCTTCAAAATAAGCAAGTATGCAATCAATAAGAAATATCGCTATTATAGCCCACGTAGATCACGGAAAAACAACCTTAGTTGATAAAATTATCGATCAAGCAAAAATCTTAGACGATCGTAAAGAACGTACCGATTTATTGTTAGATAACAATGACTTAGAAAGAGAAAGAGGAATTACCATTTTATCAAAAAATGTATCCGTAAACTATAAAGGTGTAAAAATCAATGTGATTGATACTCCTGGTCACGCCGATTTTGGTGGTGAAGTAGAGCGTGTATTAAAAATGGCTGATGGTGTTTTATTATTGGTAGATGCTTTTGAGGGTCCAATGCCACAAACTCGTTTTGTACTTGGAAAAGCAATCGAATTAGGATTAACGCCTATTGTTGTTGTAAACAAAGTAGATAAAGAAAATTGTACACCAGATTTAGTTCATGAAAAAGTGTTCGATTTAATGTTTGCTTTAGAAGCTTCAGAAGATCAATTAGATTTTACTACGATTTATGGTTCTGCTAAAAATGGTTGGATGAGTACAGATTGGCAAGATCCTAAAGATAATATCTTAGACTTGTTAGATGCTGTATTAGAATCTATTCCAGAAGCTCCATACAGAGAAGGTTCTCCGCAAATGCAAATTACTTCCTTAGACTTTTCTTCTTTTACAGGAAGAATAGCAATCGGACGTGTTTTTAGAGGAGATTTAGAAGAGAATAAAGATTATATGTTAATGAAAGCTGATGGAACTACTAAAAAGGTTCGTATCAAAGAATTACACATATTTGAAGGAATGGGGAAAGCCAAAACTTCTAAAGTAAGAAGTGGAGATATCTGTGCTATTACTGGTATTGACGGTTTCGAAATTGGTGATACTATTGCCGATTTAGAAAATCCAGAAGCTTTGCCTAGAATTGAAGTAGATCAACCTACCATGAGTATGTTGTTTACCATTAACAATTCTCCTTTCTTTGGTAAAGAAGGAAAATTTGTTACCTCTCGTCACTTACGTGATCGTTTGTTCAAAGAAATGGAAAAAAACCTTGCATTACGTGTAGATGTTACAGATTCTGAAGATAAATTCAATGTTTTCGGACGTGGAATTCTTCACTTATCAGTTTTAATTGAAACTATGCGTAGAGAAGGATATGAATTACAAGTGGGAAGACCACAAGTAATTATTAAAGAAATTGACGGAGTAAAATCTGAGCCTTACGAAACTTTATCTATTGATGTTCCTGAAGATGTTGCTTCTAAAGCAATCAACTTAGTATCACTAAGAAAAGGAGATTTACTAGTAATGGAGCCAAAAGGAGATTTACAACACTTAGAATTTACAATTCCTTCTAGAGGTTTAATTGGTTTGCGTAATAAAATTTTAACAGCAACTGCTGGAACAGCAATTATCAATCATAGATTTTCAGAATACGGACCTTATAAAGGTGATTTCTCTGAAGATATTAAAGGAGCTATTGTTTCTTCTGCAGCTGGTAAAGCTACAGCGTATGCAATTGATAGATTACAAGATAGAGGACGTTTCTTTATTGATATTAACGAAGAAATTTATATCGGACAAGTTGTTGGAGAAAACAGTAAGGATACCGATATGGGTGTAAACCTTATTAAAGGAAAGCAATTAACCAACATGCGTAAATCTGGTACAGATGAAGCAATGAAAATTGCTCCTAAAACAGATTTCTCTTTAGAAGAATGTATGGAATACATTAAAGGTGATGAATACCTAGAAGTAACTCCAGAGAGTTTACGTATGCGTAAAATCTTCTTTAGACCATAAAAAAACATGTCATTCCTGCGAAAGCAGGAATCTTATGTCATTTCGACCATAGGAGAAATCTTATAATAAAACCAAAAGCTCAAGTCTAACTTGAGCTTTTTTTTATCTTTACCACATGAGTGATTTTACCCATTTTTTTGACGCCCTACAACAAAGCTTAACTGAAGACGAGTTTGTAAAGCTAACGGTAAGTAAACCTATTAGAAAAAGTGAAGGTTTGTTAAATGTGTATATGCGTTTGTTTGTTATTGATGGAAAAGAAACCTTTGAACTAAAATACCGCTACGAAACGGAAAACAACTACCAACAATTTTCTTTAAGCCAAGTAAAAACCGAATTAGAAAGTTTACTGCTAAAAAAGTTTAGAACCGCTACTATATTTACTTTAAGCGAAGATCTCATAGTGATGGTTTCTAAAAAGAAAGTAGTTTCTTATAGAGATAATGCACCTAGTTTTGGCAATAAATTACCAGATATTTTACCGCAGGGATTGTAATCTAGAGAGTTTCGTTAACGTTGTTGTTTATGATTAGTGGCGTGTTTAAGCACTTAATTTAGCAAATAAACACCAGATAGAAAATGAAGTGCACCCAAAAGGTTAGACAAATTTATAATTAATTTTATACGTTGTTACCTGTAGTTTTTTTATATTTTCTCCACAAATAGAATAATCCAACAACAAATATTCCTTTAAAAAATAATTCAAGTAAATTCCCTTTCAAATCGTATTTCTCGGCAACTTGTTTAGGTTCTTTTGAAGTATCTATTGTGATTGAATTAAGGAATTTGTTTTTAGTTTCCTCATTGAATTCATTTACTTTGGAGTATGTCGCAATAAAATTAATTCCGTTAATTAGTAATAATACAGATTCAGCAATTTGTTTTTTAGAATTTTCATCTTGATATGTTAATTTGTATCCTCTAAAACCTTTGATTTCAATTTCCGTTGAGTCTTTAAAAATAAAAGTCTTTTTCCTCATTGCTTTGATTTGTGCAGCAATCATTTTTTCATAGGCACTTTTCAAACCTTCTGGACTTGGTAAATTGTTTTCAAACTCATTCTCTCCATTCTCATTAATCAAACTCATAACGACGAAAGAATCATTTTCATTATTAGAGTAAAACACAATTCCCTTTTCTGCTCCTTCAGAAATTTTCAATTTTTCAGGAGTGGTTGGAAACTCAATTGAAAAAATTGAATCTATTTTTGTTTGTCCGAATAAAGATGTTGAAATTAATAATAGAAGTAGGGTTTTTCTCATTTTGATAATTACAGGTAACTTAATTGATAAGGTGAGTTTTATCACTTCGGCTAGCTCAGTGTAAATTCAATTTATTAAGAGTTAACGAAGTTATCTATTTTTACTTAAAAAATTAATAAGTAAAAATACCTAGTTTTTTATAAAAATATAACAAAATGTAAGAACCAGAGTTTTTGATATTTTTAACAAAAACTTTTCTCGAATTCATTTGTTTAATTAAAATTTTATTCGGAAACTTTGTTCAGAACAAAAAAAGACATGAATTTTATTCAAATCCATCATCATCATTTTTACAATTCGGCTCAGGCGAAGTAAAAATGTATTGAATAAAGTCAACATATTTAGAAACCCGTTTGAGACAATCAAGCGGGTTTTTATGTTTTCCCGTTTGGTCATTGAGCGAAGTCGAAAAGAAAGCGGATATCTTTTTATCCGCAGAAACAAATAAACGGATCAACGGATAAACAATAAAAAAGAAAAAAATGAACAAATTAAGAATTGCCATTCAAAAGTCAGGGAGATTAAATGAAGACTCTCTCAGTTTAATTAAAGATTGTGGAATTTCAATAGACAACGGAAAAGATCAGTTAAAAGCTTCGGCAAGAAACTTTCCTTTAGAGGTGTTTTATTTAAGAAACGGAGACATTCCTCAGTACTTAAGAGATGGTGTGGTAGATATCGCAATCATTGGCGAAAACGTATTAATTGAAAAAGGAGAAGACTTACAATTTACAGAACGTTTAGGTTTTTCTAAATGTAAAGTTTCATTGGCTATTCCAAAGAATCAAGAATATTCAGGAATGGCGTATTTTTCGAATAAAAGAATTGCAACTTCATATCCAAATACGGTAAAGAAATTCTTAAATGAGAAAGGAATTGCAACTGATATTCATATCATTAACGGTTCTGTAGAAATTGCCCCAAACATTGGTTTAGCAGACGGAATTTGTGATATTGTTTCTAGTGGAAGTACTTTATTTAAGAACAATTTAAAAGAAGTGGAAGTGCTCTTAAAATCAGAAGCTGTATTAGCAGTTTCTCCAAAGATTTCAGAAGAGAATCAAGCAATACTAAATAAACTACAATTTAGAATTCAATCTGTTTTAAAAGGGAAAAATTCTAAATACGTGTTGTTAAATGCACCCAATGATAAATTACAAGATATCTTAGATGCCTTGCCTGGTATGAGAAGTCCAACAGTTTTACCTTTAGCGGAAGAGGGTTGGAGTTCTGTACACTCTGTGATTAGTAAAAATCAATTTTGGGAAATTATTGATGAACTAAAAGAAAAAGGAGCAGAAGGAATTTTAGTATGTCCAATTGAAAAAATGGTGTTGTAATGAAAACAATAAAATATCCAGCAAAAGAAGATTGGTCACAGATTTTACAAAGACCAACTCAAACTGTTAATGATATTGAAGAAACTGTAAATCAGGTTTTTACAGATGTGGAAAGAAATGGAGATACTGCCATTCAAAAATACACCTCTTTATTTGATGGAGTAGAATTAACAGCATTTCAAGTAACACAAGAAGAAATTGAACTGGCAAGCAAGTCAGTTTCTGATGATCTAAAACAAGCAATACAATTAGCAAAATCGAATATTGAAGTGTTTCACGAAGCACAAAGCTCAGACATGGTATTTAAAGAAACCATGCCGGGTGTAGCATGTTGGCAAGAAAAAAGAGCCATTCAAAAAGTTGGCTTATACATTCCAGGAGGAACAGCTCCTTTGTTTTCAACAGTTTTGATGTTATCGGTTCCTGCAAATATAGCAGGTTGTCAAGAGATCGTTTTGTGTTCTCCACCCAACGAAGAAGGGAAAATTGCCAATGAAATTTTGTATACAGCAGAATTGTGTGGTGTCACTAAGATTTTTAAAGTAGGGGGAATTCAAGCGATTGCAGCCATGACATTTGGAACCACTAGTATTCCTCAAGTCTATAAAATCTTCGGACCCGGAAATCAATTTGTCACAGTTGCTAAACAGATTGCTACCAAATATGGTGTTGCAATTGATATGCCAGCCGGACCAAGTGAATTATTAGTCATGGCAGACGATACAGCCAATCCAGCATTCGTCGCTTCAGATTTGTTAAGTCAGGCAGAGCACGGAGTCGATAGTCAAGTGATTCTAGTCTCTACTTCAGAAAGTTTTGTTACTCAAGTTTCTTCAGAAATTGATAAACAAATTAAGAAGCTGCCAAGAAAAAAAATAGCGACAAAAGCTATAGAAAATTCAAAATCTATTCTGGTAAAAGATTTCAGAGAAGCATTGGCAATCATCAATGAATATGGACCAGAACACTTTATTGTTTGTACAGAAGATGATGATTTCTTTGTTGATAGAATTATCAATGCAGGTTCTGTTTTTATAGGGAACTACACGCCAGAAAGTGCAGGAGATTATGCCTCAGGAACCAATCATACTTTACCAACCAACGGATTTACAAAAGCATATTCTGGAGTGAATCTAGATAGTTTCACAAAAGCAATCACCTTTCAGAAAATATCTGAAAAAGGAATTCAAAATATTGGAAAATCAATTGAATTAATGGCTGAAGCCGAAGGTTTACAAGCACATAAAAATGCGGTAACTTTACGATTAAAAGAGTTAAAATAATAATGTCATTCCGACCGAAGTGGAGGAATCTCAACAATAAGATTGCTTCTCACGCTAACACGTGATCGCAAAGACAAATAGAATAAAATATTGAATATGAATATTCAAAATTTAGTAAGAGAAAACATCAAAGCTTTACAGCCCTATTCATCAGCAAGAGATGAATTTAAGGATGCTTCTGATGACATGGTTTTTATTGATGCAAATGAAAACCCTTTTGATACAGGTGTAAATAGATATCCAGATCCACAACAAAATTTGGTAAAGGATCAATTAGCCAATATAAAAGGAGTTTCTAAAGAACAAATTTTATTAGGAAACGGAAGTGATGAAGTATTGGATTTAATTTTTAGAGTTTTTTGTGAATCTAAATTAGATTCAGTAATTGCATTGCCGCCTACCTACGGAATGTACAAAGTATTAGCGAATACCAATGATATCAAACTAATCGAAGTTCCTTTAACCAAAAGCTTTCAACCAGATGTAAATGGGATTCTAGATTTCTATAATTTACAATCAAAGATCTTATTTATTTGTTCTCCAAACAATCCAACAGCGAATAGTATTGATGCTGATAAAATTGAAAAATTAATTCAAGACTTTAGTGGAATTGTAGTGATTGATGAAGCTTATATTGACTTTTCTACTCAAGAGAGTTGGATTTCTAGATTATCAGAATTTCCAAACCTAATTGTCACTCAAACCTTATCAAAAGCTTATGGTTTAGCCGGAATACGATTAGGAATTTGTTATGCTTCCAAAGAAATAATTTCAGTTTTAAATAAAATAAAACCGCCTTATAATGTAAATCAGCTAACTCAAGAAGCAGCTTTAGAGAGATTGAAGAATCAGGATCAGGTGAATCAAGAAATACAAGAAATTATATCAGAAAGAAATCAATTAATAGTTGATTTACAGGAAATTGACTTGGTTAATAAAATCTATCCATCCGATGCTAATTTTTTATTGGTAAAAGTAGATGATGCCAATAAAAGATATGATCAATTAGTTAAACAAGGAATTGTAGTTCGCAATAGAAGCAACCAAGTTTTATGCGAAAACTGCTTACGATTTACAGTTGGAACTTCAAACGAAAATAAGAGATTGATTGAAGTTTTAAAAGAGTTAAATTAGTATGTCATTCCGACCGAAGTAGAGGAGTCTCATTAAAAAGATTTCTCAATCACTTTTAAGTTCATATCGAAATGACAGAAGCAAATAATAAAATAGATACCCAATCAGTTGGAATCATAAAAGAATAATTATGAGTAAAAAAGTTTTATTTATAGACAGAGACGGAACCTTAGCAATTGAACCACCTATAGATTATCAATTAGATAGTTTTGAAAAGCTAGAGTTTTACCCAAAAGTATTTCAATACTTAAGTAAAATTGCTAAAGAATTAGATTTTGAATTGGTGATGGTGACCAATCAAGATGGTTTAGGAACGGAAAGTTTCCCTGAAGATACATTTTGGCCAGTTCATAATTTTTTGGTAAAGACTTTTGAGCAAGAAGGAATCGTATTTAAAGATCAAATTATTGATAGAACTTTTGCGAAAGACAATGCATCTACTAGAAAACCAAATACTGGCTTATTAACACAGTATTTCTCTGATGAGTATGATTTGGCTAATTCGTATGTTTTAGGAGATCGAATGACCGATATAGAATTGGCTAAGAATTTAGGCGCAAAAGGAATTTTTATCAATGATAACAATACCGAAGGTGAAGATGAATTAACTGTTGCTAAAGAAGAATTAAAGCAATTCATTGCTTTAGAAAGTAATGATTGGGAAGAAATCTATGAATTTTTAAAAGTAAAAGATAGAACCGGAAGTATTTCTAGAAATACGAATGAAACAAAAATTCAAATCGATTTAAATTTAGACGGAACAGGAAAAAGTAATATTTCAACCGGAATCTCATTTTTTGATCACATGTTAGATCAAATTGCTCGTCACGGTCAATTAGATTTAAATATTTTAGTAAAAGGAGATTTAGAAGTTGATGAACACCATACTATTGAAGACACTGCTATTGCTTTGGGTGAATTATTTGCTGAAACATTAGGTAATAAATTAGGTATCGAACGCTATGGTTTTTGTTTGCCAATGGACGATTGTTTAGCACAAGCAGCGATTGACTTTGGTGGTAGAAACTGGTTAGTTTGGGAAGCAGATTTTAAACGTGAAATGGTTGGGAAAATGCCAACAGAAATGTTTATGCATTTCTTTAAATCTTTTACAGATGGTGCTAAATGTAATTTAAACATCAAAGCAGAAGGAACCAACGAACATCACAAAATAGAAGCAATTTTTAAAGCATTCGCAAAAGCGATTAAAATGGCTGTAAAAAGAGATGTAGAAAAAATGATTTTACCGTCAACTAAAGGAATGCTTTAATAATTACAAAAGATGACAGTTCGAGTGATTTCAATTCATTGAAATCGTATCGAGTACAAAATAACATCTCGATACAAATTTGATAAATCAAATTCACTCGATGTGACAAATAGGTTTAAATAATAGAAAAAATGAAATTAGTCATTATCGATTACGGTGCTGGAAACATCAAAAGCATTCAATTTGCTTTCAAGAGATTAGGAGTTGATGCCATTTTATCTAGCAATATTGAAGAAATTAAAGGAGCAGATAAAATAATATTCCCAGGTGTTGGTGAAGCAAGTTCGGCAATGAAAATGTTGAAAGAATCTGGTTTAGACATTATTATTCCAACTTTAAAACAACCTGTTTTAGGGATTTGTTTGGGAATGCAATTAATGTGTAATCAAACGGAAGAAGGGAACACCCAAGGTTTGGGAATTTTTGATGTGACTGTAAAGAAGTTTTCTAAGGATGTAAAAGTTCCGCAAATGGGCTGGAACACCATTACAAACCTTCAATCTGATTTGTTTGAAGGACTAACAGATAAAGATTATATGTATTTGGTACACAGTTATTATGCAGAAAATTCATCAGAAAGTATCGCAAAAACAACCTATGATGTAGAATATGCTTCAGCGTTGCAAAAAGATAATTTCTACGGAGTGCAATTTCACCCAGAAAAAAGTGGTTCTAAAGGGTCAAAAATTCTAGAGAATTTTTTAAAACTTTAGAATTCTGAACTTGTTTCAGAAACTTATTAATTTAATTTATTGAAATATTATTGTTACATATTGTCAAATAAATACAGAACAGTTTTATATATTGGTTATACTAATGATTTGAATAAAAGGGTTAAACTACATAAATCTGGTAATGGAGCAAATTTTACAAAAAAAATATAATGTTTTTGATTTAGTTTACTTTGAGGTTTATGATGATGATTTGTTAGCAAGAAAAAGAGAAAAACAATTAAAAAACTGGCATAAAGAATGGAAATGGAATCTTGTAAGAGAAACTAATCCAGAACTAAAAACAATAGAAATTAATTTAATACCCTGAAACAAGTTCAGGGTTGATTAAACAAGTTAATCAATGCGTATCATACCAGCCATAGACATCATTGAAGGGAAATGTGTTCGACTCACAAAAGGAGATTATAACACAAAGAAAATATATAATGAAAGTCCATTAGAAGTAGCTAAAGAGTTTGAGGCTGCTGGAATTCAATACTTACATGTCGTAGATTTAGATGGTGCAAAAGCAAGTCATATAGTCAATTACAAAGTTTTAGAGCAAATTGCTTCTAAGACCAATTTAAAAATTGATTTTGGAGGTGGATTAAAGTCAGATAAAGATTTACAAATTGCTTTTAATTCTGGAGCAAATCAAATTACAGGAGGAAGTATTGTTGTAAAAAAACCAGAAATATTTGAAAGTTGGATTGCAAAATTCGGAGCAGATAAAATCATTTTAGGAGCAGATTGTAATAACGAAAAGATAGCGGTTAGTGGATGGCAAGAAGAAAGTGATTTAGATGTAATTCCCTTTATTAAGAATTATCAAACAAAAGGAATTAACTATGTGATTTGTACAGACATTTCAAAAGACGGAATGTTAGAAGGACCTTCATTTGAATTGTACCAAAGAATTTTAGAAAATACACCTAAGATAAAATTAATTGCTTCTGGTGGAATTTCAACATTTGATGAAATTCCAAAACTATCGGAAATGAATTGCGAGGGAGTTATTATTGGTAAAGCAATTTATGAAAATAGAATTAGTTTAAAACAACTAGAAAATTATATAGTAAAGAACTAGAATGTCATTTCGAGCGGAGTCGAGAAATCTCAAGAAGACCTTTCGACTGCGCTCAAGGTGACATAAGAAGAAACATATGTTAACAAAGAGAATTATACCCTGTTTAGATATTAAAAACGGACGAACTGTAAAAGGTGTCAATTTTGTCAATTTAATTGATGCAGGTGATCCTGTAGAATTGGCAAAACAATATGCTGAAATTGGAGCAGACGAGTTAGTGTTTTTAGACATTTCAGCTACTTTAGAAGGAAGGAAAACCATGCACGATATGGTGTTGCGTGTTGCAGAACAAGTAAATATTCCTTTTACAGTCGGAGGTGGAATCTCTTCTGTTGAAGATGTTGATGACTTATTACATTGTGGTGCAGATAAGGTATCTATCAATTCTTCGGCTATAAAAAGACCAGTGTTGATTAATGAATTGTCACAAAAGTTTGGAAGTCAATGTGTAGTCGTAGCTATTGATGCGAAACAAATTGAAGGAAAATGGTTTGTACATTTAGCAGGAGGAACCATTCCAACCGAATTAGATTTGTTTGATTGGGCAAAAGAAGTAGAAAGTAGAGGAGCAGGAGAGATTTTATTTACTTCTATGGATCATGATGGTACGAAAGCTGGTTTTGCAAATGAAGCTTTGGCAAAATTATCAACATTGGTAAATATTCCAATCATAGCTTCAGGTGGAGCAGGAACTGTTCAGCATTTTGTAGATACCTTTATACTAGGGAAATCAGATGCAGCATTAGCAGCCAGTGTTTTTCACTTTGGTGAAATTCCAATACCAGAATTGAAACAAGAATTAAGAAATAATAATATAGAGGTGCGATTATAAAAAATGTCATTTCGAGCGCAGTCGAGAAATCTCTGATATTAAGATTCCTCCATTTCAGTCGGAATGACAAAGTAAAAAGAACAACAATTATGAACATAGATTTCAATAAAAACTCAGATGGCTTAGTGCCAGCAATCATTCAAGATGCAACTACAAAAAACGTTTTGATGTTAGGTTATATGAATCAAGATGCTTTTAATGCAACACAAGAAACAAACAAAATAACTTTCTTTAGTAGAACTAAAAATCGTTTATGGACAAAAGGAGAGGAGAGTGGTCACTTTTTAAACTTAGTTGATCTAAAATTAGACTGTGATAACGATACTTTATTAATTCAAGTGAATCCAGTTGGTCCCTCTTGCCATAAAGGCTCAGATACCTGTTGGAATGAAGCTAATGAAGAATCGTTTGGGTTTATTTCTAAGTTAGAAGACACCATCACAAACAGAATTGAAGACGCTGACGCATCAAAATCTTATGTTGCTTCACTATTTAAGAAGGGAATCAATAAGATTGCTCAAAAGGTAGGAGAAGAAGCTGTGGAAGTTGTTATTGAAGCTAAAGACAATAATGATGACTTGTTTTTAAACGAAAGTGCAGATTTGTTGTTTCATTATTTAATGCTACTACAAGCCAAAGGTTTTAAATTGAATGATGTGGTGGATGTATTAAAAGGTAGAGAGAAGTAAATACCTATGCCACCTGCAGTGGCCACCAAACTAAAAAGAACTTTTTTAATTTGCCCGATGGGAGTTTTATCCAGCACATTGGAGAAAATTGGCTTTCAAGATACTTTTTACTTTCCTCAAAATACTTCTCAAAATTCATCCACTTAACATTGGTGTGCGGAATTATCAACCAATCTTTTTTATTGGGAATGTAGAATTTTGCATCTTTAAATTGAGATAATTCGTGTTGGTGAATATAATAACCAACAATACAATCTTTATTTATACTTGATTCAATGACTATATTCATTCCAAAAGGAACAAACAATTGTGCTTTAAAATAGACTTGTTGCTCTATATCTTTTGCATTTAAATCAATACTTTGTAAATATCCTAAGCATTCTTTAGAGTAGAGTAGTGGCAACTGCTTTTGTTGAAGCTTGTCTAACTTCTCAACCAAACTATCTCTTCTATTAGGGCCAATCCAATGCTGTAAAGAATCTTTTCCTAGAGACGCATCATATAGATAAAATTTGTAGATAATTTCTAAATGAATAGGTTTCTCGTCTTTTAAGAGGATACAATCCAATTCGCCTAAGGTGATTTTGTTTTTTGATATTTGAATATTTTCTGCTACTGTTGTAATGGCATCATCCTTAGATAATTGATAAGATACAAAACGCTCTACATATTTCCCCAATCGTTGATTGGCATCAATTGCTATATCAAATGAAAGTGATTTTTGCTCAATTTCAAATTGAGTTAGCTTATAAACACTCGAATTTTTCCATAAAACGGGAGTTTTTATAAAACCTTCAAAACGTTGTTGGGTTATATTCATTTATTTTTTTTGATCATTAAGGTGATATATTGGTCATTGAGCGAAGTCGAAATGACTCTTTTCTATTAATAATTTAGTTTTATGTGACTTCGCGAGCACTTCGATAAGCTCAGTATAACACCTCAGTCACCGTAATGTTGGTCATTGAGCGAAGTCGAAATGACACTGTTTTTATTATTTATTATAATCATCATTTGTGACTTCGAGTACCTCAGTCACCGTAATGTGGTCATTGAGGCTCTCGAAATGACATTACAATTTATCTCTATATGCTTTAGATAATTCTGGTAATTGATTAAAATTTCCTTCAATTAAAGCTTCTTTCTTTTTTCTACTCCAACCTTGAATTTGCTTTTCTCTGTTAAAAGCTTCGTCAATTCTAGTAAATTTCTCAAGAAAGACCAAAGATACTGGTAAACGTTTCTTTGTATGATTAGCTCCATTTCCATTTTTATGTTGATTAAAACGTTTTACGAAATCTTTTGTACTTCCTGTATAATAAGTACCGTCGGAACACTTTAATATGTAAACATATGCTTCCATTACTTTCTTTTCAATTTTTTAATAATACAATGTGACTTCGAGAGCACTTCGACAAGCTCAGTATAACTCCTCAGTCACCTTAATGTTGGTCATTGAGCGAAGTCGAAATGACATTATATATACCTCGAAAGTACAAAACTCTTTTAGAATCTTTTTGTAAATTGAGCTTCTTTAAAATTTCATTTATGCAATTCGAGAAATCTAGCTTACAATACTTAAAAGATTTACAAAAAAATAATAACAGAGATTGGTTTGCAGAAACCAAACCAACCTTTCTTGAAGCACAAAATAACGCCAAAGGGTTGTATGCAGCAATTCGTGAAAACCTTGAAAAACATGACGAAATAGAAAAATTTAAACTCTTTAGAATTTATAGAGATGTTCGTTTTTCTAAAGATAAAACTCCTTATAAAGCTCATTTTGCAGGTTCTTATGCTCGTTTAGGAAAACAGTTACGTGGTGGGTATTATTTAAGAATTAGACCCGGAGAGAGTTTCTTAGCGGGCGGGTTTTGGGAACCCAACAAAGATGATTTATACAGGATTAGAAAAGAAATAGAAGTTGACGCAACTGAAATTCGCGACATTTTAAAAGATAAAAACTATATCAAATATTTTGGTGGAAAATTTGAAGGCGAAGAACTAAAAACGGCTCCACGGGGATTTGATAAAGAACACCCAGATGTTGATTTATTGCGTAAAAAAGGTTTTATAGCCGTTAGAAACTTTACAGATGAAGAAGTGCTATCTGATAATTTTATAAACGAAGTCAATGCTTCTTATAAAGCTTTACGCCCTTTTTTTAATTTGTTTAGTGATGTTCTAACCACCAACTTGAATGGGGAAAGCTTGATTTAAATCGTAATAAAAAAAGCTTTGATGTGGAAGTTTCGTTAACGGTTTTGTGTATGATTTCGTTGCGTGTTTAAGCAACTAAATTAGCAAATACAAACCGAATAGAAAATCCGCGAGGATTTTCGTAAGTAGGCGAGTACTAGCAATGAATTATACACGTTGTTCTATGCAGTTTTTTCTTTTATTATTTTCGCAAATGTTTCTTTAAACTTAATCGAATTTTCGGCAAGCCAGTTTATCGCTTCTTTCCAATTCTCTTTATTTTCCAATTCAAAATGTTTAGTCAAAGTTATTACCTTGTCTTTATTGTTCGGATTTGGATTCCAAGTCAATTCAGTACCAATTTTAGATTCGATAATGTCTTTTTTAGACTCGAAATATGGTAGCCATTCATCAACTTTTTTGTTGTGAATATAAACTCTTGCACCAATTTCATTTCGGTCAGTATTAAATGTGTTCGATAAATGTATTCCAGATTTTCCTAATGCAATATCAAACCAATATTGTGGTCTTGGTGTTTGCAAAGAGCGGATTTTCCCAGAATTCTCTAACTTTTCTCTAAACGCTGTCCAAAATTCAAATTGCGTTTTTCTCGTTTCAGAAAGTTCCCCTTGTTCTTTTCTTTTAGTTGCTTGTCTAACCGCAATATTCGGTTCACTCACAACATTAAATCGAACAGCAGGTTGTGAATTGTCAATTTGCCATAGTTCCACTTTTATTCCATAAAATCCGATTTCGTCAGAAGTATGGTCATTCAGCCAATCCAATGCTTTTTTGTGTTGGTCAGTAAATTTTGAAGCAATCCAAATAACTGCTGAAGCGTCAAGAACTGAAGCATAAGTTATGCACTTTCCTAAATGGTCGTGATTTGTTTTCTCAAGTTGGTTTTCAATTACTACAAATTTGTCAGTTCCCGTGTCTTTCGCAAGAATGTCGGCAGAAAAAGGTCCAACAGAAACTTCTTTAGAATCAAATTCCAATTCAAGTCCGATTGCTTCTCCAATTTGTTCTAAATTTTCGGCAAGCCAAGGCGTAAAATCATAAGCCTCGTTTTTCCATATTTTTCGTAATTGAACTTTCTTTATTTCTCCTAACATTGTTGGTTTGGGTTAAATTGCATAGAACTTAATTGATAAGGTGAGTTTTAACACTTCGGTTAGCTCAGTGTAAATTCAATTTATCAAGAGTTAACGAAGTTATCGATTTTTTGCGAGAAAGTAAACAGGTAGAAATACCTAGTTTAAGTGCTTTTTCACTTCTATTTTTAAAAAGATAAGCGTTACCACAGTAGCTAAGATATCTGCTATAGGAAAAGAATACCAAACACCATTTAAGCCAAAGAATTTAGGTAAAATATACACCAAGGGTATTAAGAAAATCCCTTGTTTTAATAAGGTTAGAAATAAAGCGGGCAGGGCTTTTCCGGCTGCTTGAAAATAAGCAGAACCTACCAATTGTGCTGTAATTACTGGTGTTGCTAAAAAGGCTAATAATAATGCATTGGGTGTTTCTTTTATTAAAGCAGCATCATTGGTAAAAATACCTGCAATGGCTTCTGGGAAGATAATAATACCAAGAAAAATAATGGTTGCTACAGAAGTACCGTAGATAATCGCCGTTTTAATAGTTTCTTTAACACGTTTTGCATTGTTTGCGCCATAATTATACCCAGCAATTGGTAAAAACCCTTGAGTAACACCTAAAACAGGAAATAAAGCAAACATCATGACTCTGTTTATAATTCCGTACACCGCAATGGCACTTTCACCACCGTAGGTAAACAAAGTTGCGTTTAAAACAATCATTAAAACACTAATGGTTCCTTGTCTTACAATAGTAACACCACCCAATTCTATAATCTCTTTTACAATGGGAAACTTTAAAACAAAATACTTTGGGCTAACGACCAACTCGCTCTTTTTAGATAGGAAGAAACCTAAAATAAAGAGTCCACATGCTGCATACGATATAGAAGTTGCCAAACCAGCACCAAACATTCCTAGATCCATAAACTTGATAAAAACGATGTCTAATAGAATATTAGAAATTGCAGGAATGATCATTGCATACATGGCAAATTTCGGTTTCCCTTCGGCTCTAATTACCGGATTTCCCATCATCGCAAACGCTAAAAAAGGAACACCATATAAAACCACATGAAAATATTCTGTAGCCGGAACTAAAATATCTCCATTGGCACCAAATAATAATAGGAGTGAAGAGCAGAATATAGTTCCAACAACCACAAAGAAAACAGACAGACCCACGGTCATAGAAATCTGGTTTCCAAAAGTTAAGAATGCTTTATCCGCTTTTTTTGCTCCTAAAGCTCTAGAAATAATAGAGCTTCCACCAATTCCAATTCCCATTCCTATAGAAGAAATTAAAAAGACAATGGGTAAAACCACCGTAATCGCAGCAATGGCTAAAAAACCAATCCATTGACCCACAAAAATGGTATCAACAATCATGTTTAAAGACATTACTAAAATACCAATAGAAGCCGGAACCGCTTGCTTTATAAGTAGTTTGCTAATTTTTTCTGTTCCTAAATCGTTTGCTAATTCTGTCATAGAGAATTGCAAATATCTACAATATGAGCCCTATTTTTTTACCTTAAAAAAATATTTAGGTATTAATTAACATATCTAAATAATTTTCTACTAAGTTTGTTTAATGAGTTTTTTTGTTACAAATTATACAGTAGTAAAATCTAATATTGATGAATTAAATCATGTGAATAATGTGGTCTATTTGCAATGGATACAAGACATTGCTAATTTACATTGAACAGTACTAAAAGAAGGACATGATACTTCTAACATTGTTTGGGTAGTGATTCGTCATGAAATAGATTATCTAGGTCAGGCCTTATTGGGAGATACAATAACCGCAAAAACCTGGGTTGGTAAAACAGCAGGAATTAAATCTGTTCGTCATGTTGAGTTTTATAAGAACAATAAGCTCATTGTAAAAGCACAAACGACCTTTTGTTTATTGGATGCTAAAACTTTTAAACCATCAAGAATAACTGATAAAGTTTTAGAGATGTTAGCGCCTAAGTAGTGTCTGGTCTTAAACACAGCAACATTAAATTTGTTTCTTTTCACGCCCTATTCATTTATTTTTAAACGACTGATGCTAAGGCATCACCTCATAAAAAATAATTAAAAATGACATCAGAAATAATTCAAATTATAACAATCGTCTGTTTACAATCAGACACTAAATAAATGTACCTTTGTAGCCAGAAATTAATTTGAATTATGAGCACATTTGCATCTCTTGGAGTCAAGAAAGAATTTATAACATCGATTAAAGAATTAGGAATTAAAACGCCTTCAGAAATTCAAGAAAAAGCAATTCCTATTTTACTTGGAAAAAGAACAGATTTTGTTGGATTAGCTCAGACCGGAACAGGAAAAACTGCAGCATTCGGATTGCCAATTGTACAACAAGTAGATCCTACTAATGATGCGATACAAGCATTGATTTTATCACCGACAAGAGAATTGGTTCAGCAAATAAAAAAGCAACTATTTAAGTATACGAAACATTACGATCAAAAAGTATTTGTGGAAGCTGTCTATGGTGGGGAAAAAATAGACATTCAGATTAATAATTTACAAAGAACAACTCATGTTATTGTGGCAACACCAGGTCGTTTAATCGATTTAATTGAGCGTGGTTCTATCAACTTAAAAGAAATTAAAACCTTAGTCTTAGATGAAGCAGATGAAATGCTAAGCATGGGTTTTAAACAAGATTTGAATAGAATCTTAAAATATACTTCTGGAGAAAGAAATACCTGGTTATTTTCTGCAACAATGCCAGAAGAAATTCAAAGAATTATTAAAACATACATGGATTCTAACGCTCCTCGTGTTGAAATCGATAGAAATTCTACGGTGAATTCTAATATCAGTCATCAATTTATTAAAACATCACTGAAAGAGAAAACAAATGCGATTATTCGTTTTTTAGAAGCCAGAGACTCAGAAAGAGGAATTATTTTTTGCAGAACAAAAGCGGGTACACAAAACCTTACCAAAGTATTACAAGAAGAAGGATTTTCAATTGGTGCCTTAGAAGGAGACATGCAACAAAGAGATCGTGAGAAAGTAATGAGAGCTTTTAAAAATGAAAGTTTACAATATTTAATTTCTACGGATGTCTCTGCAAGAGGAATCGATGTAAGCGGTTTGTCTTTTGTGGTACATCATCAATTGCCAGAGCAATTAGATTATTATACGCACAGAAGTGGTAGAACGGCAAGAGCTGGTAAAACAGGTGTTTCAATAGCGTTTATTCTGCCTAATGAACTTGAAAGAATTCATGAAATTCAAAAAGAATTGAATATAAAATTTACTGAATCTAGTATCTAATGAACATTGTCTACAGTTTAGATATTATCGGAACTTTTGCTTTTGCAATTAGTGGCGCATTGGTCGCTATGAAAAATAAGTTTGATTTATTTGGTGTGGCAATTATCGCTTTTGTAACGGCTGTTGGAGGTGGAATGTTGCGTGATATTTTAATTGATGCACATCCGATTAACTGGATTGGTGATTTAAATTATTTATGGACGATTTTGATTGCTGTAGTCTTTACTTTTTTATTTAGAAGTAAAATCGCCCCACTTAGAAAAACATTTTTCCTTTTTGATACGATTGGAATTGCAGTTTTTACCTTATTGGGTTTACAAAAAGGCTTGAGTTTTAATTTGCATCCAATTATTGCATTACTCATGGGGATGATTTCAGCCGTTTTTGGCGGTGTTATTCGTGATGTATTAACAAATCAAGTCCCATTAATATTCAAAAAAGAGATTTACGCCTTGGCTTGTTTAATTGGAGGTGTTGTTTACTTGATAGGAGTAAAATTATCGGTTTCATCATCTATTAGTTTTGTGATAAGTGTGTTTGTCATTATTATCATTAGACTCTTAGTAGTTAAATTTAACCTAGAACTACCAAAAGTTAAAGAAGATCTATTCGGAAAAGTTAAAAAATAAACCATGAAGACCTTACATTTTAAAAATATAGAAGCGTTTAAATCCATGATAGGTAAAGAGTTGCCAACTTCTGAATGGATTACGATTACTCAAGAAATGATCAATGATTTTGCGAATGCTACTCTTGACAAACAATGGGTTCATGTAGATGTGGAAAGAGCGGCAAAAGAATCTCCTTTTAAAAGTACCATTGCCCATGGATTTATGTCTTTATCGATGTTATCAAAAATGTTAGAAGACTTAATTGTAATTGATAGTGTGAAAATGGGATTGAATTATGGATTAAATACGGTAAGGTTTCCGCATCCAGTTCCCGTAAATAGTAGATTACAGATGATTTCTTCTGTCAAAAACATAGAAGATCAAAAACAGGGAGTAAAAATCACCTTTTCTTGTACTGTTGTTATTGAAGGAGTAGAAAAACCTGCTTGTGTAGCTGAGTTTTTAGCAATGATGTTTGAATAAAAAAAGCACCTTAAATAAGATGCTTTTTTTAAATTTCATTTATCGTCTTGTTAAGACAACCATCCATTGGCATCTGCTTTTCTAGAATACCAAATTAAAAAGGCTCCTAAAACGATTATTAGTATTGGCATAAAGATTCCTCCTGGACCATAACTATCAGAATTTTCTATCATTATAAATCCGTAAGACATCTGTACTGCTATTCCTAAAAAGGATAAAAGAAAAAGCATTTTTGAAAGTTTCTTTCGTAACAATAATAATAAAGCTCCCAAAGCACCACCAAATACAGCGATAGCAAAAGCAGCAGTTACATAGGCAGGAACCTCTGGAAATAGTATTTGTTGTTCTTTTGGTAATGTTGCTAAAACTTCTTTAGTCATAAAAGCCTGACTCAAATAATTTAAGACTCCCATAATATTCCATAAAAGTGCAATAATGCTAACCACCCAAAATAAGCCGTTGGGTTTTCTTGAAAATGTACTCATAATAAAAATGTTTAATTGATTGTTTTTTAAAGTTAGATAAATATTTTTAAATAAACCTTGTAGGTTTACAAAATGTAAAGTATATTTGTCATATTGTAATAAGTAATTGTCAATTTGTAAAATATTAATTATGTCTAGAGAAACGATTTGTGAAAAAGAAAGAACAAAAATTGAGAAACTGAATAAATTTCAGTTTCACAATAAATTTAAAAAAGTAGGTTATTACATCACCTTCATCACCTTTGGATTGATGATTGCCAAAAAATTTGTCGATGAACCAGAATGGGTAAAACCTTTATTATCAGGAATTCTCTTATTAGGAATGTTGATAATTTCAATGTCTAAGGATACAATAGAAGATGAATATATTGATAGTTTAAGATCTCAATCGTATCGATTTTCATTTGTAATAGTTGTGCTGTATTCATTAATTCAGCCGCTAATTAATTATGGCGTAGGGATATTGTTTGACGAAACGGAAACACTAAAAGGATTCGATTATTTTCAAGTACTATTTTTTATGTTGGTAGTTCAATTAATGTCATTTTATCAACTAAAAAGGGTAAGTAAATTAGGATGAAAAATACACTAAAAGTTCAACGCGCCATAAAAGACCTAACACAAGACGATCTAGCGAAAGAGATTGGCGTATCTAGGCAAACAATAAATTCGATCGAGAAAGGACGTTATGTGCCTTCAACAGTATTGGCATTAAAACTTTCTGCAGTTTTTGGAATCTCAGTTAATGAATTTTTCACATTAGAAGATGATGATTAAAGCAGCCATCATTATTTGTGTATTTATACTTCAGTTAGTCTTATTATTTTTTTAAAGTAGCATACCATTTGGCAATGGAATTTTCAGCAGGTTTTCCTTTTATTTCAAAATCGCTATTATTCCATTGCCAAATATACGTTCCGGCAAACCAAGGTTCTTTCCACAATTCACCATACATAGCTTCATAGGCAAGATATTGAGTCTTATTTGACTTCTTCTTAAAAAGACTCCCAAAAATAGAACCCCATTCCCAAGGTGCTTTAGTTGCATTAACATCTGGTCTGTATCCAACTTCAGTAAAAAGAATTTTCTTTTCATGTTTTTCTGATAGCATTTGTAGCATCTCTTTATGATTTTGCCATCCTTTTTGTATTGATTCTAGTGTAGGGCTAGACTCCTTAGTTAATGGAAAATACCCTTGAATACCGATGTAATCCAACTCATTCCAAAAATCTATGGTATCAAAATTATCATCCCAATTAGCAGCGTAGGTTAATTTACCAGCATAAATTGTCTTAATTTCTTGAATTAGTTTCTTCCACTTTTCTGGCTGATGTTTTACAGAACTTCTCAATTCCGTTCCTATACAAAACAACTCAGCTTTAGTTTTCTCTGCCATCAAAGCGTAATGTAGTATGGTTTTTCTGTAAGATTCAAACCAATTGTCCCAATCTTTTTCATGATCAAAATTAATATTTGAACGCCAACCAGAACCCATCCACAAATGAGGTTTTAAATGAACTTTAATCTTTTGCGCATGTAAATCTTGGATGCTTTTTATAAACGATGAATCTCTTCGAGACCAAACACCTAATTTTTTAATGCTTTTAATTTCTTTACTAGTTTCAGTTTCTTGATAAAAATAGGGTAAGATTTGAACCCATTCAATATTGTTTTTTATTAATTCTTTTTTAGTAGTTCTATTACTTCTTCCAAAGTCATAAACTCCCATTCCACGGTGCTTTCCGTCAATTTTATATAAATCCTGAATAGTATCAGTTTTATTCTCTATTATATGATTCCATTGATAGTTAAAATCCTCATTATTATTAATATACAAGAGTGATTTTATAATAATTACAATCAATAAAATAGGAGTAAAGAGTCTAAAAAACAGTTGTTTAAAGAAAACACCAATCCCTTTTTTCTTGTAGACTCTAATATAATATCTAAAGATTAAGAAAAGTAAGTAGAAAATCAACGCTAGTATATGAAAAGCAATGAATCCTGTAATATTTGTGATGATACTGGTATAATTATCCCAAAGTCTATCAAAAGTAACACTTGCTTTAAAAATGCTTGAAAAATATAGTAAAAACGTACTTAGCCAAGTAAACAGATATACTTTTAAAAAGGAAGTTATTTCTTTTTTCAATGTGTGAAAGAGTTGTTAATATGACTTTTGTTACGTTGATAAGTTACGTTTCCTTTTGGAAAAGTAGTATTTTTACAGCGAAAATTGATGATAAAAAATTGTAATGACCTCTAAACTAAAACCCACATTATTTTTAGCTTTCCTATTTATCAATAGTATTTCAATGCTAGCGCAAGTTAAAACGAGCGTTAAAGGAAAAGTATTAGACGAAAAAGGAGCTCCAATATTTGCTGCTACAGTATTTCTAAATAATAATCAAGGAAGTTTTACAGAAGAAGACGGAACATTTGAAATTAAAGAGGTTGTTCCTGGTTCCTATAACTTAACGGTTAGTTTTATTGGATACGATTCACAAACTAAGTTTAACATCATTATAAAGTCAAAGGGAAATCAATCTTTTAATTTTGTCTTAAACGAAGCTGCAGAAGAATTAGATGAAATAGTTGTTAGTAATAAAAACAAGATTAGTAGACCTAGAGAAACTCCTTTGTCTACACAGTCTTTATCAGCTGTAGAAATTGCAACCTATCCTGGAGGAAATAATGATGTTGTTCAAGTTGCACAAACATTGCCTGGAGTTTCACCTTCTGTTGGGGGGTTCCGTAATGATTTAATTATTCGTGGAGGAGCGCCCAATGAGACCGTTTACTATTTAGATGGAGTAGAAGTGCCCAATATTAATCACTTTTCGACACAAGGAAGCGCAGGAGGTCCTGTTGGCTTATTAAATGTTTCTTTTATTAGCGATGTTACTTTATCTACTTCTGCTTTTGGTGCTCAATATGACAATCCACTTTCTGGAGTTTTACAGTTCAAACAACGAGAAGGAAACAAGGAAAGTTTTAATACAAATATTAGAGTAAGTGCAACTGATGCCGCTTTTACTTTTGAAGGTCCTTTATTTAAAAATGAAAATAAAGAGAGTAATACTAGTTTTTTATTGTCAGTAAGACGAAGCTATTTGCAATCTTTATTCAAGTTAATTGGATTACCAATTAGACCAGACTATTGGGATTATCAATACAAAGTATCACACAAGATAGATGAATATAACAATCTATACATCATAGGTTTAGGGTCTATTGATGAATTCTCTGTTGAAACTCTGGATGAATATGATGAAAGCGCACAAGCCACTCTAGAAAAGGCACCATTTATTGAACAAAAAACCAATACAATTGGGGTTACTTGGAAAAAGAGATTTAAAGATGGTTCTGGTTTTATGGAAACTACCATTAGTAATAATCGTTTAGAAAATGTATTTACAAATTACCAAGACCCAGTAAATGAAGCAGGAATTATTTTTAGAAATGATGCCGTAGAATCTGAAACAAAATTAAGATATCAGCTTACCAACTTTGTAGGTGATTGGAAAATAGCAAGTGGTTTTAATCTTCAAAACTCTTTTTATTCTAACAATACCATCAATAATACTGATGCTATATTTTATACTACAGAAATCGATTTTATGAAGTATGGAATTTTTGCAAACGCTACTCGTTCTTTTTATAATGACAAGTTAGATGTTTCAGTTGGTTTTAGAATGGATGATGATACTTTTACGACTTCTAACGACTTATTAGCAACGTTCTCTCCTAGAGTTTCATTATCATATGAATTTGCAGAGGACTGGCGTTTAAGTGGAACGGCAGGACGTTATTATAAAATAGCTCCCTATACAATTTTAGGTTTTAGAGATACTAATGGATTTTTAACCAATCAAGATAGTGATTACACTAGAAGTGATCACTTTGTACTTGGATTACAGCATTATTTAAGTCCATCTGCAAGTATTTCTATAGAAGGTTTCTATAAGAGATATAGTGATTATCCTGTTTCAGTATTAGATCAAGTTTCTTTAGCGAATAAAGGAGCAGGTTTTGAAGTCTTAGGAAATGAAGATATAGAAACAGTGGGTAAAGGAAAGAGTTATGGTTTAGAATTACAATACCAACAAAAATTATCTAACAATTTTTATAGTATTTTCTCTTACACTTATTTCTTTAGCGAGTTTACAGGTTTTGATACCTCTGTATATATTCCTTCCGTATGGGACAGTCGTCATTTAGCTTCTTTTGTAGGAGGTTATAAATTAAAAAGAAACTGGGAAATTAGCTCACGTTACAGATTTGCTGGAAGAACTCCTTTTGTTCCTGTAGATTTGAATGCTACTTTGAATGCATATCCTCAAATCATTTTAGATTATGCTCGTTTAGGAGAAGAAAAGCTAGAAACGTTTAGTCAGTTAGATATTAGAGTTGATAAAAAATGGAACTATCAAAAATGGAGTTTGAACATCTTTTTAGAAGTTCAAAATATCTTAGGTCAAAACATTCCAACGCCACCAGAATATGGGTTGCTAAGAGATATGGATGGAAATTTAGTTAACCCAAGAAGTCTATCTCAGATAGAGGAGGATGGAAGCGCTACGATACCAAGTATTGGAATTGTGGTTGATTTTTAAAAAATCCCATCATCTAAAGGTTCATCTGTTAAATATTCAATTCCTTTTTGCAAAACCAAAGAATTTGGAATGGTAATTTGTTGCTTGCTCTCTGTTTCAATTAATACATAGAAACCGGTTATATTTTTAACAACACCACTAAAATCAAACTCCTTATCTAGTATTCTTACTTTATCACCAATTTTTAATGGATGATAAAAGAAAATAATAATACTAGCAGTAATATTAGAAAGTAAAGACCATTGTGCAAAAAAAGCAACACCTAAGATTGCTAAAACGGATGCTAAAAACCCAGATAATGCTCTTAAATCGATTCCTAAGATTAATGTAATTGCGGTAATAAATATTACATAGTAAACAAAATAGAACATATTAAGCACTATTTTTTTTCTATGTGGCTCTAACTTTTTCACTAAAGATACTTTACGAGTAACTTTTTTAGTAATTGCCATTAATATGATTAGGATAATTAGCGATCCTACAATTAAAGAAATTTGATGAAGTTTAAGATCCATAGTATGTATTTAAAACTATCGCAAAGTTAATTTATTTTAAGATAAAAAGGCTTGTTTATAAAATTATTGAAAAATTAAAGATTTTCATTTTTGTTAAATTATCATCAATAAATCATCAAATTATGTTAAAAAATAGTACATTAATAGTTAAAAAGTGTTAAAAACTTGACTTTTCAATATTAAAGTGTATATTAAGAACATGATTAGAAAACAAACAAATACTAAGCTAATTACTTTCTAGGCCTTAATATGGCTTAAACTTCTCTTCGAGTATCTTCGAAAACAACAAACTTCAAATTAAATTATTAAATCATGTGCTTCTGCATCTATTTAATTATTGTTTAACTAAAAAAGTAATACTTATTATGAATACTACCTTAACAAAAGAAAATATTAAAAAACCATTTAAAAAATTAGGATTTACCTACTTAGATACAGCAGAAATTGTTGTCAATTTAAAACAATTATTGGCCGATTATCAAGTGCATTATCATAAGCTAAGAAACTTCCATTGGAATGTAGAAGGTGCCGATTTCTTTGAATTACATCAAGAATTTGAAAATGAATATGAGATTGTAAAAAAGAGAATCGATATTACAGCTGAAAGAATTAGAGCATTCGGACAAAACCCAGCGATGACCTTAGATGAGATATCTAAAATTTCTAAAATTAGAGAACGAAAAGATTTTGAAACCTCTAGAGAAATGGTCGCTGATGTATTGAAAGATTATGGAAAAATACATGAAACCATTTTAGAAGCCTTGGATGCAGCATTGTCAATAGGAGATGTTGCTACGGAGCAAATGTTGACAGATTTCATTAGAGATCTAGAAAAGAGAAATTGGATGTTTACTTCTTGGATGAAGTAATACAATTTAAAGTAGTTCAAGTTGCTTTGCAAGCGATTATTATTAACCTTATAAACACACAAAAATGAAGACATTTAAAAATATATCATTATCAGTATTATTATTAGCAAGTATGTCAATATTTGCTCAAGAACAACAGAACATAGACATCATTAAAACCACGAAGCTAGAGAAAGCAAAATTCAAAATTGATGGAGTACTAGTAGATAAAAAAATTCGAATCAACGAAACTAGAACACAAGTTATAGATACCAAACCGAGTCAACGTAATTTATTAAATCAAGAACGTTTAAATACTCCCATTAAAGTAACAAAGACGATTATTATCGACGATGATAATGACTCAGGTTTTGATAGAGCTGCAATTATTTCTTATGATATTAAAAATAATGAGATTTACAATTTAGAAATCAATATCAGAAATAGCTCAGATAAAATTAAAACGGATGATATTATCCTTAACGGAGAAAAAAAAGAAGCCTATTTATTAGGAAATGAAGACTTAGCCATCTTTGGATATATTAATGAAAAAGAAAATACCTTCGAATTAGAATACTTCTAGAATCTAATTCGAATAAAAAAAGCGATACAGTTATGTATCGCTTTTTTTATGCAGTAAAGTTTAATTAAGGATTCATCATCGCTAATGTATTTACCAAGCTAGCTTTTGAAGTTAAGAATTCATTGACAACTTTGATTGCCTTTAATTTAGAATCGATCAGTTTAGACTCTCTAGAATTTACCAAGAAAATAGAACTTTCTCCTAAGAAAAATTTACGTTCTTCTGCGGTTAATAGGGTTTGATAATCATTTACCATACTATTTGCATAACCTTGTTGTCTTTCTAATGAGTTGATTTCTTGAGAAATAGCGTCTATTTTATTACTTAACGTAACTTTTGTACTCGCTATTTCGTATTCTACATCTTTCAGCTTTAATTTAGCAAGCTTCAAATCTCCACGTTCTTTTCTAAGAAATAAAGGAAATTTTACTTTTACACCACCTTTGTACTGATTTTGATCCAAAGAATTGATAAACTCAGGAGTTTGCGTCACAAAATTATATTCTAAGTCAACTTGAGGTAGTAAATTATTTGCTTTAAGTCGTTTTTCTATGTTTAAGCCTCGAAACTTATTGTCTAATGAAATTAGCTTAGGATGTTCATTAATATTCAAACTATCTAATTGAAATGAGTTAATATTTAATACAACATCAATCTTTTCAAATGTATTACTATCAGGTTTAATATCATCCTGCAATTCAATAGGAATATTATTTTCTAACCAAAGAAAATTAGAAAGTTCTAAGGTAGATTTAATATACTTTATGTTTGCTCTTTCTAGGTTTAATTTTCTGTTGTTTACAGTAATACCGGCTTCTAAAGTATCAATAGAAGCTCTTTCACCTTCATAGAAACTTCTTTTTACGCCATTAAAACGCAACTCAGCATTTTGTAAAAAAGAGTTGTAAACTTCCTTTTCATTATAAGATTGCAACCATTTAAAATAGGTCTTTGAAGCATCAAACAATACTTTATTTACAAGTAATTGTCTATCAGCTTTAGCTTGATCTTTAAAGAACTTTGCTTGTTTAAGCATGCTCATTCTTTCATTCATTAACAATCCTTTTGCTAATGAAACAGAAACTCCCACTGAGTATAACCCATCAACAGGCACATTAGCTTCAGGATTTAAAAAGAAACCGCTGTTTTCTTCAAAGTTAGCTTTCAATTCAATTCCGTACCAAGTAGGTACCTTAAAAGTTGCATTTAACTTATTGTAGTATTCAGTGCCTTTAAACTGTTTTTTATCATAGTCAACTTCTAATTTTGGATCAAAAGCACCACGTGACTTCAATAATTTAGCTTCACTTTCTGCAATAACTAAATCGACTTGTTTTACAATAGGGTGGAATTGCTTCACATAGCCTAAATACTCTTCAAGACTCATGATTTTAGAGTTGAGTTCTTGAGAATGCGTTGAAATTATTGAAAAGAAACACACTAAAAATAAATATTTCTTCATGGATTTATTTTTTAGAATCTCCACTAGTTTTTCCATTTGTCGGTTGATAATAGTTAGGAGGGAAGCCATTTAACTTTCGCCATAATTCAAACCAAATAGGCACATCTTCTAACAATGCCATTGTTCTAGCACCTGAACCTGCTCTTAAAGCATCTGGCCATTTAGGTGTATCAGGATCTGGAGAAATTAAAACTCTATATTTTCCATTAGAACTAATAAAATTCTCAATAGCAACTACTTTTCCAGTAAACGTTCCATAAGAAGCATTAGGCCAACCACTAAATACAATCGCAGGCCAACCATCAAACTGAATTTGAACACTTTCACCTTTGTGAATTAAAGGTAGATCTATCGGCTCTATAAAAGCTTCTACGGCAATATCTATTTTTGATGGCATAATTCCAACCAAAGGTTCTCCTTCTTTAAAGGTTTGACCAATTCCGCCTCGTAAAGCTCTATTGATATATCCTTCTTGAGTAGCTCTGATATAATACATGTCATTCCTTAGAGAGTAATTGGTAAAAGAATTCTCTAATTTAGTTACTTGTGCTTCCGTATCAAACTGGCTAGATTGTGCGGTAAACATATCACTTTCTGCTTTTGATATTTTATCGTTGTAGGATGCTGCAATTCTATTCAATTCTATTCTAGCATTCAATACTTCATTTTTACTCGCCAATAAGTCATTTTCTGCTCCTATAATTTCAGCTTGAGTTTTTTGTAGTTTTAATTTCTTTTCTTCTACATCTTTTACAGCTTTTAATCCTTCTTTTTCTAGAGTTTCAGTACGTTTAAACTGTCTTTCTGCGATTGAAAGGTTTGTTTTTGAAGCTTCAAATTTGATGCTATCATTCGTTACTTTTAACTTTGCTTGTAATAGTTTATTTTTAGTTTGTTCCGTTTTTAACACCAATTCTTTACGTAAAGAGGTCACCTGATTTTCTAAAGATTTTACTTTGTTTTCATAAGAATTAACAGATTTCCCTTTTGCATCTATTTGCTTTTGGGTTCTTTGCATTAAGTTTGGATCAAAATAATCACTTTTTACTTCTGAGATAAATAAAATAGTATCTCCCTTTTTAACAAAGTCACCTTCATTAACATACCATTTTTCTATTCTTCCTGGAATAGGAGATTGAATGGTTTGTGGTCTTTGATCTGGTCTTAATGTTGTTACATTACCAATACTTGTAACGTTTTGTGTCCAAGGCAAGAAAAGTACAATCAATAATATGATACTAAAGGCTTTTAAAAAGCGATTGAAATGTTTGTAATCTCTATCGTGAAACACCTTCTTAAATGAAACATAGTTGTCTATGTTCACTTTTTGATTCAATTTGTTATTTGAAATATTTAGCATTTTCTATCCTTTTAATTCTCCATTAACCAATGTGTATACTTTTGAGCAGTTTTTTACCCAATTTTTATTTTGACTTACCACAAGTAAGGTCCAAGGTCTATCTTTATCCGATAAAAATTTCATTATTTTTTCCGCTTTATCGGCTTCAAAATGCTCTAAAGGTTCTTTCAGAATCAATAATTTTGGTTTGTTTACAATACTTCTTGCTAAAACAATCTTCTTAGCAATTGAAAACGAAATTTGCTTTCCTTCAGGATAGAGCATGGTCTTTAAACCATTGGGTTGCTCTTTGATAAAATCTTCTAATTCTGTATTTTGAATCGCCCATTTTACATCTTCTTCACTAATATTTTTATCACCAAAAGTGATGTTTTCTAAAATAGTTCCTTCAAATGGAGTGTCTTCCGCTAATGTTTGCCCAACAAAACCTCTGTAATGATTTAGTTTTATAGTTTTTAACTTGGCATTATTAATATAAATATTTCCAAAAGTTGGTTCTATAACACCAGCAATCAATTTTAGTAAGGATGTTTTTCCAGAACCACTTTTACCATTAATAATAACAGTTTCCTTATGTTTTATAGTTAGATTAATATCCTTTAAAATAGGTTTGTCTTTATCTTCAACGATATAAGAAATGTCTTTTAATTCGATATTAATTTCATTTAAATCAGGCTTGTCGCCATCTTGGCCTTCTAAATCTTTATCAACTACTTGACCTAGTTTTTCTAGTGAAGTAAGTACATCGTAAAACGATTCTAACCCTAGAATTAATTTTTCTACAGAACTTATTACTGTTAAAATAATGATTTCAGCTGCTACAAACTGCCCAATATTCATTTGCTGATTGATTACTAATATTCCACCTATTAACAACAGTCCTCCGGTTACAAGAACTTTAAAACCAATCATTTGTATAAATTGTAAGATTAAAATCTTAAAATGACTTTCTCTATAATTTAAATATTCGTCAACTAATAAATCATTTTTATCGAGTGCTAAACTCGTTTTTCCTGATAATTTAAAACTTACGATTGCTCTAGCAATTTCTTGGATCCAGTGCGCTACTTTGTATTTATATTTTGACTCACTTAAACTAGTTTCTAATCCTTTTTGTGCAGTAAATTTAAATACTACATAAATTAACAATAATAGTAATACACCATAGATAATAAAGAATGGGTGATAGAATGATAATAAAATCAATCCAAATAATATCTGAAGTAAAGCAGCAGGAAAATCAATTAAAATTTTTGATAATCCCTTCTGAATTGTTAGTGTGTCAAAAAAACGATTTGCCAATTCTGGAGGATATTGATTTCTAAATTCACTCATTTTTATTTTTGGAAATCTATAGGCAAATTCAAACGATGAGCGCGTAAATATTTTTTGCTGAATGTTTTCTATAATACGCATTTGAGTTACTTGCAATATTCCTACAAATGCAACTCCAGAGGTTACTAAAATTACTAAAACCATCCAAGAAGTGCTTATTTGTGCACCTTGAATTAAATTAATAATAGCTTGTATCCCTAAAGGCAATGAAAGACTTACCAGTCCTGCAAAGATTGCGTAATAGAACACTTGTAATACATCTTTTTTATCAAGCTGTAATAAACCCATAAAACGTTGCCACGCTGTTAAAAAATTATCTGACATTTTTGCTATTCTTTAAAGTTGTGTTTACTAAATGTATTAAAAACTCTTTTATTTTATGTGATGAATCACAATCTGTGATAGAGGTGAAATGATCTTTTAAAAAGCTTTGATATAAAGCTCCTTCAATCACTGTACTTGCTAAACTTAATGGATAAGGATAAGAAGAGTCAATTTCTAAAATAATTTCTTCTAATCTTTTAACCAATCTTTTAAAAACAGAAAAGTAACCTTCCTTATTTTCAGAATCTACTTCTTTTGTTAAGTATGATTTGGAAAACTCATTAATGATAATTTGATTTAACAAAACTTCATTAATATGACCATAGTTAGAATCTTGGCTAATCGTCTGAGTTAATATCTCTATAGACTTTTCTATTTTTTTAGTTGGATTATTTACATTAAAAGTACTAAATACTAATTGATATTCAATCCAACTCCAATACCAAGAGGTTAAGTAGAGTAGTAATTTATGTTTGTTTTCGAAATATCTATAGATAGAACTTTCATTCGATTGTATTTCTTTTCCTAGTTTCTTAAAAGTAAAAGCTTCCACACCAATCTCATGAATAAGTTTGATGCTATTCTCAATAATTTTTTTCCCAAGTTCTGAAGTCTCAGGGTCTTTATTGTAAAGGTTTTCGTTTACTTGAATCTTAATACTTGATAGTAATCTATTCATATTAATAAATTTACAAGCGCAAATATAATAGTAATACTATTAAAAAAGAATGCAATTGTTTTATTTAATGAAAAATTAACATATGAATTATTAAAATAATTGAGTAAAAATAAATTAATACCTTGTCAAGATAGTCATGTTATATGGTCTGTAGAGGCTATTTTACAATCTTTTTTTGGAATAAAATGGTGTTGTTTTTAGAATATGCTTTTAAGATATAAATACCACTTGCTAAATTATTAATTTGTAAATCTAACTGTCCGTTATGATTTGATTTCCTTTCTGATAAAATTAATTTACCAGTTAAAGAAATCAATTGAAGTTGAATATCTTCAAGATATGGAGTCTTGATATGTAATAAATTATCGACAGGAATAGGATATACAATTGTATTATCATTTAATTCTTCATCATTGACACTTAACGTACCTGAAAAATATTGTTCTGCCAGTTCAAAGGAATCTTTTCCTATTTTTTCTCCGATGATTCTACCTCTAATATCATCGATAGGAGGATGAATTCCGCCCCAAATTCTTGATAAGCTTGTTTGATCAGAAGCATCTTGATAGGTAGCCCATTGTAGAACAAAACTCTCTGAAGGGCCTTCTTCAAATACTAAAAAATCATTTTGAATCACATCAAAAGTTCCCATTCCACCTGGGAAAAATTTACTGCCTGTAATTAACGTCAAAGTTTCTGAAGCAGCTCTAGAAAATGTAGAATGACCTGAAAGATATCCTGCAAATGGTGGAGTCACAAAAGTTGGACGTTGATATGGCCACCAATGAGTTCCTAAAATCCAATCAACTCCTGCTATATCCGTGTCAGGATCCGTAATAAAATCGGGTCCTTTCCAAGACATTACTTTAATTTTTCCAATATTTTCATCGGAAGCACCTGCTAATGGATCTCCAGTTTCAATCAATTCTATCAAGCCAGGAATTAAAGGTAATCCATGAGGGTCAAAACTTGCTAAACCAGGATTGGTACTTTGTCCTTTTGAAGCCATATAACGAATTGCAGAGATAGGACGTAAATAATCATAATATCCTTTAATTCCCCAAGTATCAACAGCAGAATCATGCATAGCACCACCTAAAGCTAAATAACTTTTAATATCCCATTCTAAATCACTTAAAATTGGTCCTTCACCACCAAATTGTTTTACAGTTTGAGGATGATCACTAACATAGTTCATTAAGGTAAACCAATGTCCTGGAGGAGTTTCAGAGTCGGGACCATCTGCCCAAAACTCTGCTAATACTCTAGCATAGTCAGCTCTTTTTACCATTTGAGGAGTATACGGCATATTGGTTACTGGATTCAGTGTATGACCCGTTCCTATATCTCCACCATTTGTGAAGTCATAAAAAGTTTTATATTCTTCAAATGTGGTTGGAAAATCTGAAAAATCTACATTTCCAATAGAAGAAGGAGAAATATCAATCATGGTATTATCTGCTGGATCTAGATGTGCTGACCAAGAAATTACCAAGGCAAAATGCCACTTGTAAGGATCATCAATTCCATCTCCCGTAGAATTTTGAATATAAGCCGGTGCTCCGGGATCATTATAAACATACGAATCAAATCCGTTATTTAAAATTTGTAAATCAGATGCTTTTAAAGAAAAAGGAGTTACTTGCCCCCATTCTGGGCCTAAAAAATCGGGTGTATCTGCAGGAAAAACATTACCGCTTTGATCAATAAAAATATCAAAGGCAAGAGGTTGCCATCTGTTTGGGTCTGTTAAATCATTATCTTCATATAATTCAAGAATCAAAGGATCATTAGTAGGAGAATAAAATTCACTTTCATAGTCATTTGCTTCATTAGCTCCATCTTGCAATCCAAAAGCTATCATTTCTTGGGCTAAATAATTTCCTAAAGCAGCATATGAATTTGTGCTATAATCAACAGAAATAAAATTAACATCGTATCCATACGATTCAAATAAAGTAGTAAAATTAGCTAATGAGTTTGTGGCTCCTGGAGAATTTGCAAATCGATGATTTAATAAACGATACATGGCATAACTTATAATCTCATGAATCGCATCATTGGTATTTGAAGGAGCAGCGATACCATTAAAATTAGTGGTATAACCTCCAAAGGTTTTTCCTAAAAAAACAGTTTCAGCATTAGTATCAAAAATTGCCCACGCATCATACATTAAAACTGATGAATGAAATAAGTTTCTGGCATGTACAGTTGGTCTTGCAAAATCGTTTCTAATCGCTTCTAAGATTTCATCATTCCAATCTCTTGCAACAGAGTTTTGTGCATCTACTTGTGAAGTTTGAGCTATTATAATTAATAACAGGATCTTCAATAATGATTTCATAAAATTTTAATTTATACAAACTTAAAAAATATTTGATACTTAACTACTTATTTTGCCTATGCATACAATAAAAAAGCCTCGATATTTATCAAGGCTTTTTTTGTTATTTTTTTACTCCAGGTAAACCTGTTGGTTTCCCTTGTTGATTCCACCAGAACCCTTTTGCTTTCTTTTTCCTTGGATAGACTTCGTCTAATGTGTTTCCATCATACAAGCGTCCATTTTTCATTACTTGAAGTATGGTATTCGTATTTCGAATATTTTCTAACGGATTTTTATTAAGGATAATAAAATCAGCTAATTTGCCTACTTCGATAGATCCAATATCACCATCTAATCCAAGAGATTTAGCTCCTAAAATTGTTGCAACTTTTAATGCATTCATATTAGAAGTTCCTGATGCTGTTGCCCATAATTCCCAATGATACCCTAAGCCTTGCAATTGTCCATGACTTCCAACTCCTGCTAAACCACCAGCATTTACTAAATCTTCTACAAACTCTGCATGTTTTGTAAATATATGCTCTTCGTCCATAAACCAACCTGGCCTTCTTCTAGATTTACTCGCTAAATCAGTATACGGAGTAAAATATTGTAGTTTTTTATCGTGATATGGGTTTTCTCTAGAATAGAAATAGTTTTCAGCCCAAGGACCACCATAAGAAACTAATAAGGTTGGAGTGTAAGCAATTTGTGATTGCGCTACAGATTGAATAATATCTTTGTACAACGGAGTAATAGGATAGGAGTGTTCATGTCCAGGATAACCATCTAAGATTTCTGTAATGTTCTTTTTAAAATCTAAACCACCTTCTGTAGTGGGCATTAGCTTTTGTTCTCTAGCTCCTTGAATCACCCATTGTCTATGCTGTCTATTTCCAACCATATACATTTTAATAGTATTGGTGTTATAATACTCGCTATACTTTTTCAAAGCTTCTTTAGTAGCGTCTAAACTTTTTAAGTTGTAAGCCCAATATCCTAATCCTGGTCCGGTAGAATATGCTCTAGGTCCTAACATCTCTCCAGTTTTTACCAAATCAAAATAGGTTAATACATCTGTAGTTCCTGTTTGTGGATCTCTAGAAGCTGTAACTCCATAGGCCAAATTAGCTGCATACGACCAAACTTGTTTTTTATGAATTCCAGCATAGGTTCTTAAATGTGAATGAGTATCTACCATTCCTGGTATAATAGTTTTTCCTTTTGCATCAATAATTGTTGCTTTTCTAGGAACCTCTATACTTCCAGATTTTCCAATGGCTTTGATTCTATTATCAACCACCAAAATATCTCCATTCTCAATCACTTGATCATCATTCATGGTAATGATTCTTGCACCTTGAATTAAGGCTGTTCCGTTAGGAATATCTCTAGTAATCTCAACCTTTACTTTTAATTCTGTAGGTTGATATCCTTTATCATCTTTCGCTTTCTCTTTGTCTTTCTTTTCTTCTTCTTTGCGCTTTTCTTTATCAAGTTTGTCTAATTCTTCCTTTCGTGTTTTAGCTTCTTGCTTTTTCTTTTCTTGTAAAGCTTTTGCTTCCTCTAGATTATACATAAAATAAGCACTTCCTAACGACCAATGAACACTTTTTCCGTCTCTTGTCCATGCAGGAAACTCACCTCCGTAAGTAGTTAGTTTCCAAGAAGGGAATTGAGAAGAATTTGGATTTGATACTGAAATATTTGGTGTCTGACCAAATTTAGGAACAGTTACCACATATACGTCTGTATTAATTAACGCCAATGCTTTGTCTCCTTTTGGTGCCATATAAATTTCAACTGGTCTTGAACCATTATTTCTTTCTTCAGGATAATCTACATCATCATCTAAATGAGAATAATTAGCTGTATCATGTTTACTATTTAAGCTTCCAAATGTCACAATTCCTGTAACACTTAAATGATTTTTTGAATCTGTTCCATCCCAACGCATTGAACTCAATCCACTACCATTACTCATGTAAATTCGATTATCTCCCTCTATAAAATGTGGATTTCTTCGACCATTTGTTTTTGTGATGAACGTGTGTTCTCCTCCATTTGAAGGAATCCATGCAAAATCTTCAGATCCATTAAAAGCACCACGTAAATAAGCATACCTAAAACTTTGTGTGCTTCCTTTTGTGAATAAGATTCGGTTAGTTTTAGCATCCCAAACAGGTGTTCCATATAAAGCAGATTCTTTGGTTAGTTTTACTGGTTTTGACCTTCTAGCTAAAGCAATTTTGTATAAATGTCCACCATCTTGTTCTGACCAAGTTGTATAAACGACTTCTTTTCCATCAGGAGACCAACTAGGCTGCGTTTCAATAATGTTAGCATTTGTTAATCTTTTTGGTGTTCCGTTAGGAAGATCCATCACATACAATTTATTCAATGCATTAAAAACAACTTTTTTTCCATCTGGGGAAGGCTTTGCATTTCTAATCTGATTGGCTAACAATTTCGTGTCATCAGAAATAGGATACTTGAATTCTAATTTTGGTCCGATAGCCAATTCTACATCAACTGAAAATGGAATTTCAACTGCATTTCCTCCAGAAACAGGAATTCTATAAATTTTTCCACCGTAAGAAGCCAATACTTGTGTATTGTCTGGTGTAAATGCCATGGCGGGTAAAACTCCTAATGGAGCAACAGACTCTTGCTCATCACGTTGAACCGGGTAGGCTAACCATCGTTCATCTCCAGAATTTAAATTTCTTATAACTAATCCTGTTTTTTCTTCATGCCGAGAACCATATACCATCCATTTTCCATCCGATGAAAGTGTAGTGCTAAAAGCAGATCCGTAGCGTCTAGTGACTCTTGCAGAGTTTCCAGTCTCTAAATCATATCTTGAAATTTGATATTGAGGCAATTGTGCATTGTAGTTCCAACCACCTGTTCGAAAAGAATAGTAAATATATTTACTATCAGGGCTATACACAGGTTCAACGGTCTTAAGATTTGAAGGTTCTTTTATAAGTTGAGTTCCGCCACCGCCATCTTTATGATACAAGTGTAATTTTAAATTTCTTTTCCCTTTGGCCGCAACAATATAGTTTCCATCTGGAGACCAATCTGCAGATTGTACAGATCCTTTTTTATCTTTAGTAATTTGGGTTGTTTCTTTGGTTTCTAGGTCTAAAACCCAAACATTATCATTTCCGCTTCTGTCTGAAGTAAATACAATGCTTTTTCCATCTGGACTATAACGTGGATTTGTGTCCAAGGCCAATCCATCTGTAATACGGGTAGCTGTTCCTCCAGAAAAAGGAATTGTATACAAATCACCCAGCATATCAAATATAATTGTTTTTCCATCTGGACTGATATCTAAAGAAAGCCAAGTTCCTTCGGTGGTATTGAACTTAATCATTCGACCACTTTCTAGGGGTAAATCTTTAAACTTTTCTTGTCCTGATAAAGAATCTTTTTTTTGTGAAAAAGTACTTTGAGAGAGCATCCCTATAAAAATGAACATAAGAATTCCATAATTCTTAAGGGAAAGTTTCGTTTTACTTATTTGCATAATTTTATAAATTAGTTATTTTAATTTTTATAAATATACCTAATATTTAAGAATAAACTAATAAGTAGCATAAGCTATGAAACTGTGATTATCTTTGCCAAAAATTTATTTTTATGCCACTACAGTTTTCTGATTTAGGAATTCATAAAGAATTGCAAAAACGTTTAATCGATTTAGAGATTTCTGTACCTACAGAAGTTCAACATAAAGTGATTCCATTTATTCTTGAAAAAAAGAAAGATTTGGTTGCTTTAGCGAAGACAGGAACTGGGAAAACAGCAGCTTTTGGCTTGCCTTTATTGCAACTAATTAATCCTGAAGAGAATAGTGTTCAAGCTGTTATCATGGCACCTACAAGAGAGTTAGGTCAGCAAATCTATAATAACATGGTATTGTATGCTTCTTACAATCCTGAAATTGCTGTTGTAGGAGTTTTCGGAGGAGCAACCATTAAATCTCAAGTAGATATTTTAAAAAGAACTACGCATATTGTTGTAGCGACTCCGGGTCGTTTGATTGATTTGATTGAGCGTAAGGCGATAGATATAACAAATATCAAATATTTTGTTTTAGACGAAGCTGATGAGATGATCAGTGCTTTAAGTACTGAAGTAGAAACCATCTTTAAAGAAATTCCAAAACTTACAAGAACCTTATTATTTACGGCAACTATGCCTGGAGCCATCAAGCAATTGGTACAAAATTATCTTTCAAAAAATGCTGTAACCATTGAAGCAGACATGGCTACAGTTGGTCATCAAGGAATACAACATCAATACACAGTTGTTGAACCCATTGAAAAATTAGAAGTTTTACTTCATTTTTTATATGCTCGCGAAGGACAACAGGGAATAATTTTTTGTAAAACAAAAGCAGCAGTTAATAAACTAGGAAAAAACTTAGCTAAAAATAAATTCTCATCAGGAACTTTACACGGAAGTTTAACACAAGGAATTCGTGATCGTGTAATGGGTCAGTTTAGAGAAGGTCATATTAATGTATTAGTAGCAACAGATTTAGCTGCAAGAGGAATTGATGTAAAAGAAATCTCTTATGTCATTAATTATCACTTGCCTGACACTTATGAAGCTTATGTTCATAGAAGTGGTAGAACTGCTAGAGCAGGAGCAGAGGGTCTTTCATTAACAATTCTACAAAAAGAAGAAGTTGTAGATATTGCAGATTTTGAAAAGGAATTAGGTATTAAATTCCAAGAAGTTAAAAAAGCTGATGCTGGTAGTATTGAAGAAAACAACGCTTTATTATGGGCAAGAAAAATATTTAAAACGAAACCTAATCGAACAGTTTCTAATGAATTTAAATCTAAAGTTAAAACGATTTTCCATCATTTAACAAAAGAAGAGTTAATCGAAAAGGTTTTGGCAAACCATTTGAATCATTTAGCACAAACAAACAGTGGTAAGTCGATTACTGAAGCATCAACAAAGAAAGATAAAAAGAAGTAATTCTTATGGCAAATATTATAAAAGATCAACAAGATATTTTAGCAAAATTAAATATCTATGAGTTGAATCCAATGCAAGAAGAAGCAATAGCAACCATAGATGCTAATACCAATACAGTTTTATTATCTCCAACAGGAACAGGAAAAACCTTGGCTTTTGCTTTGCCTTTATTAAATACTTTAGATCCAGAGTTAGAAGAAGTTCAGGCCTTAATTTTAGTTCCATCAAGAGAACTTGCGATACAAATAGAACAAGTTATTAGGTCCATGGGTTCTGGCTATAAAGTAAATGCAGTTTATGGAGGTAGACCCATGTCTAAAGATAAAATTGAATTGAAACATGTTCCTGCAATTTTAATTGGAACGCCTGGTAGAATTTCTGATCATTTTAGTAATGATCGTTTTTCAAAAGACTTCATTAAAACATTGGTTTTAGATGAATTTGATAAATCGCTAGAGGTTGGTTTTGAATATGAAATGCGAGGAATTATTAACACATTAACAAGTGTAAATAAACGCATCTTAACTTCTGCAACACAAGGAGTTGAAATTCCTGATTTTGTGAGACTAGACAAGCCTAAAACAATCAATTATCTAGGGACTTCCATGTCAAAGTTGATCATTAAAACGGTGATTTCTCCAGCAAAAAACAAATTAAATACGTTATTGCATTTATTAAATCATATTGGTAATCAACAAGGAATTATCTTTTGCAATTTAAAAGATAGTATACAACGCGTAAGTACTTTTTTAGAAAGTAAAAATATCAGTCATGGTTGCTTTAATGGTGGCATGGAACAAAAAGATAGAGAACGGTCTTTAATTAAATTCAGAAATGGAACCAATCAACTATTAATTGCAACTGATTTAGCGGCAAGAGGAATCGATATTCCTGAAATGAAATACATCATCCATTATGAATTACCACAATCAAAAGAGGAATTTACTCATAGAAATGGAAGAACAGCCAGAGTTTCTGCTAAAGGAACTGCCTATGTTTTAAAATGGAAAGATGAACGATTACCAGATTTTATTGGTAAAACTCCTATCGAAGATATTAGCAAGCAAGCTGTTAGAAAACCTGTCTTTTGGGAAACTTTATTTATCTCTGGAGGACGAAAAGATAAAATTTCAAAAGGAGATATTGCTGGAATGTTTTTTAAACTAGGTGGTTTAACACAAGATCAACTAGGAATTATAGAATTAAAACAAGATTGTGCATTTGTTGCGGTACCTGCTTCCATAGCGAATCAATTAGTTGAGACGTTAAATAATACTCGTTTAAAGAAGAAAAAAGTTAGAGTAACTAGTATCTAGTCTTTAAATTATTGATTGTAAGTGAATTGATTTATTTTTATAAATATCACTTTTAATTAGTCTATATTTGCACTGTAAGTTAATTGAACCGCTAGTTATAACACTTCTATAGTAATCAGCTTGTTAGTTTTCCTACCGTATTATCAAATTACTGTAAAACTATCTGATTAAATAACTAAATAAGGTTCCCTATCGAAAATCCAAAATTTTCTAGAGAAATCAACCCAGATTTCTCAAAGACATTAAGAAAACGAGTAAATCAACATTTCAAAACAAGAAATACAAGTAGAAATGCAAATGTGACCATGGTTACAAAAACAATCTTTATGATTGCTTTGTTTTTTGTGCCACTTTTAATTCTTTCATCCGGAATAGTATCTTCAACACCGATGCTTTTTGCCTTATACATATTAAGTGGTTTTGGAATGGCTGGAGTTGGAATGGGAGTGATGCATGACGCAATACATGGGTCGTACTCAAAAAACAAAAAAATCAATAGATTTCTAGGGTATTCTTTTAATCTAATAGGAGGAAATGCGACAGTTTGGAAAATCCAACACAATGTATTGCATCATACCTATACTAATATTGAAGAAGCTGATGATGATTTAAATGCACCTTTTTTCTTGCGTTTTTCACCACATGCAAAACATTATTGGGTACATCAATTTCAACACATATACATCTGGTTTTTTTATTGTATTTCTACTATATCTTGGATCACTACTAAAGATTTTGTACGTTTAAAACGCTATAGAGATATGGGGTTTTTAGATAAGAAAAACGAATATAATAAAGCCTTAGTAAGAATGACTGCCTGGAAAATAGCATATTATGTATATGCCTTAATTTTACCAATGATTATGTTGCCTTTCTCTTGGGGAATCATCTTATTAGCATTTTTATGCATGCATTTTGTAACAGGCTTTTTAGTAAGTATTGTTTTTCAAATTGCGCATATTATGCCTAATACAAACTTTCCACTTCCAAATAATAATGGCGAAATGGATGATTCTTGGTATGGACATCAATTGGCAACCACCACAAACTTTTCTCCTAAAAGCAAGCTTTTATATTGGTTAATAGGAGGGTTAAATTATCAGGTAGAACATCATGTATTACCAGATGTTTGTCACGTACATTATAAAGGATTATCAAAAATTGTTGCAGATACAGCAAAAGAATTTGGCATGACTTATCATGTAAAATCATCTCTTTTTTCTGCAATTGGAGATCATACAAGAATGCTTAAATCTTTAGGTAAAAAGTAAATCACAAAGGAAGAAAGTTTCAAATAAGCCTTTAAAACAAAGAATCTAAATAATATTTTCTTTAATTTAAAAGTAAATAGATACCTTTGAAAAATAATTATAATACATTTTAGATAACGAATGGCAAAATCGCAACAGACATTTAATAAGAGTGAAAAAGAGAAAAAACGTTTAAAGAAACGTGAAGATAAGCGTAAAAAGATGGAGGCTCGTAAAGCTGATGTAAGAGAAAATGGGAGCAAAGGAATTGAGTTTGCTTATGTTGACCATAATGGTAATTTAACAGACACTCCGCCAGATCCAACCCAAAAGATTAAAATTAAAGCTAAGAATATAGAAATTAGTGTTCCTAAAATGACAGATGCCGATAAGGTAGATCCTGTTAGAAATGGAAAAGTTTCTTTCTTTGATTCTTCTAAAGGTTTTGGTTTTATTATTGATTTAGAAAACCAAGAAAAATATTTTACACACGTAAGTGGTATTATAGATGAAATTGCAGAAAATGATAAAGTTACTTTCGAACTTGAAAAAGGAATGAAAGGAATGAATGCAGTAAAAGTAACCTTAAAGAAGTAATTTTTTTAAAATAGTATAAAACAGGAGTCTTGTTTAATTTTTAAACGAGACTTCTTTTTTTTTGTACTTACATAGAAATACAATAGTACCTTACTTATCTATTAAAAACTTTTTTATGATTTTTAAATTTAGATTACTTGCAGTTGGTTTATTGATCACTTTTTCTATTCAATCACAAGTAGAAAGTCCGGCTAAACAATTTTGGAATACGCTACAATCACATTGTAATAAAGCTTATGAAGGTACTTTAGAATTACCAAAAAATGATAAAGATTTTGGAGGAAAGCGTTTAGTAATGCATGTTCGTTCATGTAAAAAGAATGAAATTAAAATTCCCTTTTTTGTTGGAGAAGATAAATCTAGAACATGGATACTTACTTATAAGAAGGATCGTATCTCTTTAAAACATGATCATAGACATAAAGATGGAAGTGAAGATGAGATTAATTTCTACGGTGGAATAACAACCAATACTGGCCAGTCAAATATTCAAATATTCTCTGCGGATCAACGAACGCAAAAGATGATTCCTGCTGCATCAACTAATGTTTGGTGGATTACATTAGATAATAAAAAGTTCACATACAACTTAAGACGTCTAGGAACCGATAGAGTATTTAAAGTTGTCATGGATATTACTTCACCCATTGCAAATCCTGATGCTCCTTGGGGTTGGAAAGATTAATATTCACTAGTTGTTTACCAAATGATGATATTATAATTATTTGTTAATTAATGGATTATCTGTAACACTGTTATAAAAGAACAGTCTTCTTTATATAACAATCACTTAAAAATATTTAAAATGACAACAGATAACAACACCATCAGAAAATTAAAAACTTCAACTTTACAAAGCAGAAGTTTGACTTGGAATTCAAGAAGAAATTATAGTAGTAGATGTAGAATTTCTTTCTATAACTAGGCGTGTATTATATGAAACTATGAATAGCTATTTTATAGCTTTCACCCTTCATAATTATTAATTCAACCATTTACTCAATTCTAGAGAACTGTATCATTATCTTCGTAAAAATTTTTTTCGAAAAGAACACTACAGTTAATGCCAGAAGACCATAAAGCACCCAACAATACAAAAATCATTTCATTAGAAGAAATAGATCAATGTATTTCAATTCTAGAACAATTAACGCTAGATACCAATCAATTATTTGAGCTTTCAGAGGAGAAAAGAACTGCTTTGTTAAAAGTATCAGGCTTATTATCTCGTCCAAATAGAGACGAATTTCAAAGAAGAAGAAAAGACGCAAAAAAGGCAGCAAAGCGTAAAATGATTGCCAAAGATACGCATGCAAGAAAAACTACAGGAATACGTTCAGCGCGTGAATCAGCCTTGTTTGTAGCTCCAAAATTACTAGCATCAGCTTCTATTCCAGATAAAACTTTAGAATTAGAATCCCCAAGAAACTGTTACGTTTGTAAAACAGTATTTACAAAACTGCATCACTTTTATGATACGATGTGTACTTCTTGTGGCGACTTAAATTATGCAAAACGTTTTCAAACCACCGATTTGAAAGGTCAAGTAGCTGTGATTACGGGATCTCGTTTAAAAATTGGCTATCACATTACTTTAATGCTATTGCGTTCTGGAGCAACTGTGGTCGCAACCACAAGATTTCCAGCAGATTCTGCAATCCGGTTTTCTAAAGAAGAAGATTATAAAGACTGGAATGATCGTTTACATATACATGGACTTGATTTAAGGCACATTCCTAGTGTTGAAATTTTTTGTAATTATATCGAACAAAAATACGATCGATTAGATATTTTAATCAATAACGCTGCACAAACAGTAAGAAGACCTTCAGGTTTTTATTTTCATCTCATGGAAAACGAAAAGAAACCAATTGAAGAGCTTCCCAAATTAGCACAACCATTTTTACAAGATCATATAAACTGTTTAAAAGAATTATCCGATTTAAGTATTGGAACTTCTAAAACCAGTAAAAACAATGTATTGCCAGTTACTTGGCACGGACCTGAACCAGGTATTGGGTTACGAAATTCAGCTGAGCTCTCACAAATTCCGTATAGTTTTGACAATTCGTTGCAAACCTCAGAAGTTTTTCCTGAAGGAGAATTAGATGCCGATTTACAACAAGTAGATTTAAGAAAAACTAATAGTTGGCGTTTAAAATTAGGTGAAATTGAAACCACTGAAATGGTAGAAGTGCAATTGGTAAATGCTGTAGCACCTTTTGTTTTGTGTAATCGTTTGTCTAATTTAATGATGAAAGAAAATACAGGTAAGAAACACATCATCAATGTTTCTGCGATGGAAGGGAAGTTTCATCGATTTAAAAAGGTTGACAGACATCCGCATACAAATATGGCGAAAGCAGCTTTAAATATGCTCACTCATACATCTTCAGCCACTTTTGCAAAGTCAGGTATTTATATGAATGCAGTTGATACCGGATGGGTAACAGATGAAGATCCGGTAGAGTTGGCTAAGAAAAAAGAAACCATTCATGATTTTCAACCACCCTTAGATATTGTAGATGGAGCAGCAAGAGTAATGGACCCTTTAATTGATGGTATCAATACAGGGAAACATTGGTCAGGGAAGTTTTTAAAAGACTATTTCCCTATAGATTGGTAATCAATATTGCGTCCTTTGATCAAATTAATAAGAGTAAATTTATCTCAACTGAATACAACCCAAAGCATCTAATACTCTTATAATTAAATAAGTCACATCAATTTCATACCATTTTACACCAAAATTAGCGCTACTTGCATTTTTATGATGGTTATTGTGATATCCTTCGCCCATCATTAAGAAATCAAAACGGAAAAGATTCTTACTTGTATTTTTCATGGTATAATTTACATAACCATAGATATGACCAAACCAGTTAATGATGACGCCATGTATAGGAGCCATTAAAAATGTAACTGGTAATAAGAACCATTGCCACCAAGCAGTTACAAAAAAGGTGAAGAATAAAATATAAATAGAAATCCAAAGGATGCGAGAAAACCGAGAACTTGCAAAAAGATCAAAATTTTTCCATTGAGGAACATTTTTAGTAAAACGTTGATCTACATCAATACGTTCTTTATTAATATCTTGATAGATCGTTTTTGTTTTCCACATCATAGCAAATAAATTCGCATCATAGGAAGGGGAATGTGGATCTTTTTTAGTGTCAGTGTAAGCATGATGCATTCGATGCATAATTCCATAACCATAAGCACTTAAATAGCTAGAACCTTGAAAAATCCAAGTTAGAATAAACGTAATGCGTTCCATTGTTTTAGACATTGTAAATACCTGATGTGCAGCATATCGATGCAAAAAGAAAGATTGAAAAAATAATCCACCATACCAGAGCACTAAAACAAAAATAATAATTGTCATGTTTTTTTATTGCAAAGATAGTTTGATGGTTAGAGCCAAACAATGAACCTAAATCAATAAAACACAGTTTTACAAACGTTTTCTAATTCTACTCAACGCTTGTGCGGTAACACCTATATAAGAACTGATGTATTTTAAAGGAATCACTTGTAAAAGCTCTGGACGTTCTTTAAATAGTTTTAGATATCGCTCTTCAGCTGTAAGGTTTAGTAAGTTTTGCTCGCGTTTCGATTTTATTAAAAAAAGACGTTCGGCAGTTAATCTTCCTATAAGATTTCCTATTTGGGTAGTTATGTAAACAGATTGTAAATCATCATAAGTAATGCTTAAAATAGTTGTTTCTGTTAACGCTTGTAATTGATATGCAGAAGCAGTTTGAGTAAGGAAAGAATCATAAGCACTTATAAATTGGTCTTTAAAACTAAAACCAAAAGTGATTTCCTTTTCTGGATTTTCTTTAGGTATGTATAATCGAACGACACCTGATTCTATGAAAGAAATATGATTTTCTATTTCATTTATTTGTAAGAACACAGATTTCTTTGGAATCACACGACGTTGTAGTTTTGATGTGAAAAAATCCCAATCTATGTTAGAAATGGTTGCTATTTGATCTAAGTAAGCTTTTATCTGTTCCAATTTTTTGAATCAAAAAAATTAATTTTAGGCAAAGATAAGGATTCATCTAACAGGAAGAATACATAAGTATATGATGCTCTAATAGTGATAAAAAAACAAACAAATAAAATAATAAGTCCAAAATTCTATTGTAAGTCAGAAAATTGGGGTCACTTTTGCAAATCAATAATTAAATTATATTATAATGAGTAAAGGAACAGTAAAATTTTTCAATGAGTCTAAAGGATTTGGATTTATCACTGAAGAAGGAGTTGACAAAGATCACTTTGTACACATTTCAGGATTAATCGACGAAGTACGCGAAGGCGACCAAGTTGAATTTGATCTACAAGAAGGAAACAAAGGATTAAATGCAGTAAACGTAAAAGTTATCTAAACATATATACTTCAAGTTTTCTAAAAGCCCATCACTAATGTGATGGGCTTTTTTTATGCTTAATTAATAGATTTCTATTGTCAAGAATTTTAATTCGTGTTAAATAAAGTTATATTTGAGGAAATCAACTAACCTATTTCGTCATGAAAACTTACTTTAATCACCGTCATTTTACATTATTATTTGTCTTACTTATTTGTAGTCAATTAAGTTTTGCACAAGATAAAAAGCCTCTAACTAGCCTGAAAAACGGCTATACAGAAATTACTGTATATTTGTACTATAATTTATATTATGTTAAGTAGTATATTAAACATCCAAAAGAACACAACCTACTCTATAACTTTTAATGGTTTAACAATTCCTTTATAACTAATAGAAGATCTATGAGCACTAGAAACAGAAATTATAGAACTTCCACT
>TARA_R110001632_G_scaffold112095_1_pt1 | contig 106498 bp, 95 predicted proteins | sample TARA_R110001632 | Tara Oceans TARA_R110001632 (sample SAMEA4398266) | marine metagenome | biome: Polar Biome; feature: [SRF] surface water layer (ENVO:00010504); material: water (ENVO:00002006), including particulate matter (ENVO:01000060) such as... | depth 5 m
CCTTCTTTTGGTAAATTTCCTAAACCATCAATTGCATCACCTGTTACATTAAACAATCTTCCGTATATATCTCCTCCGATTGGCATTTGAATTGGATTACCAGTAGCGACAACTTCTTGTCCTCTTTGTAAACCATCAGTTGCATCCATAGAAATAGTACGTACTGTATCTTCTCCAATATGTTGTTGAACCTCTAAAACTAAAATAGAACCATCAGTTTTTTTAATTTCTAATGAATCATAAATCTTTGGAAGTTCAGACTCTGTGTTAAATTCAACATCAATTACTGGACCGATAATTTGAGAAACTTTACCTGTTATTGTAGACATTATTCTTACTTTAAATTAAATTCTTGAGAAGAGATAAAAACACCTCTTATTTTAGGGTGCAAAGGTAATTTATTTCCCTGAAAATGAAAAGTTTTTTAATTATATTATTTTGAAAAGGATCAAAAAAAAACCTCATCTATATGATGAGGTTTTTTAAATATTATTGAATTAAAAATTACTCATTAGTAACTTTAATCTCTACTCTTCTGTTGTTAGCTCTTCCTGCTCTAGTATCATTAGAATCGATTGGGTTTCCTTCTCCAAAACCTTTCGCTTCAATTCTAGTTGTATCAACTCCATTGGCAACTAAATAATCTCTAACAGCCATTGCTCTTTTTTCAGATAATTTTAAGTTTAAAGCTGAACCTCCTGTACTATCAGTATGACCTTCAACGATAAAAGTTGCTTTAGGGAATTCTTTCATAATTTTAACAATTCCGTCTAATTTATCAGAAACTCCTGTTTTAAAAGATGCTCTTCCTGAATTGAATAAGATAGTTTTTGCAAACTCTCCAATTTTAGCTTCAGCTACATCAGAAATAACTGGCTCTGGACATCCATTGTTAGATGCAGGACCTGCTTCATTCTTACAGTTATCGTCTTTATCTAATACTCCGTCTCCGTCAGTATCTGGCCAAGGACATCCTCCGTTAGCTTTAGGACCTGCAACAGTAGCACATTTGTCATCTTTATCAACTACACCGTCTCCGTCAGTATCAGGACAACCGTTGTTAGCTTTTGTTCCTTTATCATTAGGACACATATCGTCTTTATCAGCAATTCCATCGCCATCAGCATCAGGACAACCGTTTAATGTAGCTAAACCAGCAACATTTGGACAAGAATCGTCTCCGTCTTTGATACCATCTCCGTCAGAATCTGGACAACCGTTAAATTCTTTTAATCCTGCAACTTCTGGACAAGCATCTTCTTTATCATAGATTCCATCACCGTCAGTATCTACACCACCAAATCTAAAAACAACTCCTAAAGAGTGTTGGTAATGAGAAGGCACATTGTCAGCAAAAGATTCTTTAGACCCTGATTGGTAAACGATACCTACTGTTTCGCTTAACCATACATTGAAACCAAATCCGTAATTAAACATCCCCTCTCCTCTACTATCAAGTGATGAATAACCACCCCCAGCATAAATAAAAGGATTAAAATAAGGAGTTGTACCTCCAAAAATCTTTCCTACTAAACCATCAAGATCATACTTAATGTTTGCATCAAGAGAATAATAGATTAAGTCTGAATCGTTCTCTCTGTTAATTGTTTGAATTTGATTTACAGATGCTGCAAATTGAATGGTGAAACCATCACTTAAGTATTTTTCACCTGTAATTCTTGAAATCATTTGTAAAATATTCCAATCTTGAGTACCGTAGTAATCCTCTAAATGTGTAGAAAAATCATTTCCTAATCTCACATCAAGAGCATTAACACCAATACTAAAAGCCCATGGGTTGTTAGAATCTTGTGCATTTACGTTACTAACCGTTACTAACGTAAATAAAGCTATCACAGCTAATTTTAATTGTTTCATTATTAAAAGTTTAAATTAAAAGTTCTTTATATTGGGCAAAAGTAACTTGTTCGTTACTATTTACAAAGACAAATCTACAAAAAGTTATAATAAATACAAGTTTTTATTGCTTATATGACTTGTAATTGCTTTCCAATTTTAATAAATGAGCTAATTGCTTTGTCTAAATGTTCTTTTGTATGAGCTGCAGATAGTTGTACTCTAATTCTTGCTTTTCCTTTTGGGACTACAGGGAAAAAGAAACCGATTACATAAATCCCTTCTTCTAAAAGTTTATTTGCCATTGTCTGAGAAAGCTTAGCATCGTACAGCATCACCGGCACTATAGCCGCATCAGCACCAACTAAATCAAACCCAGCTTGTTCCATTTTTTCTCTAAAGTAGTTTGTATTCCATTCAAGTTTATCTCTTAAAGTAGTATCATTTGACAAAATTTCAAACACCTTTAAAGATGCTCCTACGATTGCTGGAGCTAATGAGTTAGAAAATAAATAGGGCCTTGATCTTTGGCGTAAAATTTCGATAATTTCTTTTTTTCCAGTTGTATAACCCCCCATAGCACCTCCTAAAGCTTTTCCTAGAGTCCCAGTTATGATGTCAATTCTTCCTAAAACATTCTTTAATTCAAGAGTTCCGCGACCTGTTGCACCTATAAAACCAGTTGCATGACACTCATCAATCATAACCAATGCATCATATTTATCAGCTAAATCGCATATCTCATCTAATTTAGCCACGATTCCATCCATTGAAAAAACTCCATCAGTTACAATAATTTTAAAACGATGGTTTTGTTTTGAAGCCTCTATTAACTGATCTTCTAGCGCTTCCATATTGTTATTTTCATAACGATATCTAGCCGCTTTACATAAACGAACCCCGTCAATAATTGAAGCGTGATTTAAACTATCTGAAATAATGGCATCTTCTTTTGATAGTAAAGGTTCGAAAACACCTCCATTGGCATCAAAAGCAGCGGCGTATAAAATTGTGTCTTCTGTTTGATAAAATTCTGCAATTTTTGCTTCTAAATCTTTGTGGATATCTTGAGTTCCACAAATAAACCTTACAGAAGACATTCCGAAACCATGAGTGTCCATTGTGTCTTTTGCAGCCTGAATAACTTCTGGATTATTAGATAAGCCTAAATAGTTATTTGAACAAAAATTAATCACTTCTTCTCCAGTTGATATTTTAATCACTGCATCTTGTGAAGATGTAATGATGCGTTCTGATTTATATAATCCGGCTTCTTTTATCTCCTCTAATTCTTTTTGTAAATGTTCTTTTATTGCTCCGTACATAGTTGTTTGTATAAAGTTTTTGATTTGTTTTGAGAGTACAAAAATACTTTAAAATTCTTCTACAGATATTTTTTCATTACTATAAATGAGCACCTTTTTTTTAACTGAATAATTTAAAGACTCTAAAACGCTTGCATAATTCTCTAATTGGAAATGATGTTCTTTTTTTGAAACTCCTGTTTTGTAATCTATAATGGTCACTTTCTTTTCTTTGTCAAAGACTAATCTATCTGGAATTACTATTTGATTGTTATGCACAATCTCTCTTTCATTATATATTGTAACATCTTTTGAATAGTACTCTTTTAATTTTGGATGTGAAATAATACTCGAGATAATTTCTTGTAGTTGATTTTTTTCCTGTAAACTTAATTCTCCTTGTTGAATTTGTTTTTCTAAAACAACGGCAACATCTTCTTTGGTTATGACTTCAGATAGTATTTTATGTAGAAAGTTACCATAGTCTTTGGCTTCACCTCTTTTAGTTCCCCATAACTTTGAAGAACTAGCCAATAAAGTAATGTTGTGATTCTTCCATGGGGTACTTATAAACTCTTCTTGAATTTGACTTGTTAAATCTTGTTTTTCTAAAAGTTCTATATTCACAAAAGACCCAAAAGAATATTCGTTTTTGTCATCATCCCATAAATTATTTTCTTTTAAGAAAGAAATAAAAACCCCTGAATAATATCTTGGATTTTCTATTCCCTTTTTATCCAATTTTTTTTCCGTAATAATGTGCAATTGTTCAGCTGCTCTAGTCAGAGCAACATATAAAAGATTGAAACTATCTAATTCTAATTCTGTTCGTCTTTCATCATAAATTTCTTTCCCTTGTTTGTTTGCATATTGTATTTCCTTTGTCAAAGAAACCATCAATTCTGGAAAATCATTAAAATCATTTTTTAACCACGTCTTTGGTTTTATATCTTGATAAAGATCTAAATCGCAAGGAAAAATTACTATTGGAAATTCTAAACCTTTCGATTTATGAATGGTCATAATTTTAACTGCATTTGGATTTTCTGAAGTAACTACACTTAATTTATCTTTCTTGTTTTCCCAGAAATATAAAAAATCTTGAATCCTAGATTCTTTTTGTTGTTGCGTTAAAACCTCATCTAAAAAAAACTGAACATACGCATCAGTCTTGTCTTGTAAATTAAAGGATCTAATAAGCTGTTCTATTTTTTCATAAAACGGAGATTGATGATATTCAATCAGATCAAAATGACAATCATATTTTATGAACGCTTCCAAAAGTTCTTGAATAGTAAGCTGAATCATTTCTAAAAAAAAGGTATGTCTATCAACTTTAATTTGAAGATGTTGATGCAAAAAGTTTAACATCTCTAGCAAACTTTCTTTATCGTTAGATTGCAACGAATATTTTAAAAAATTAATGATAAAATTGACCTTTTTACTATTACTAAGCAGCAAGGTTTCAGAAGAAACAATTTCAATGTTTTTTTCAGACAAATAATTTGCAATAAGTACTCCTTCTTTTCGCTTTCTTACCAAAACACAAATATCTCCTAGAGGTGTTCTTGAGTCTAATTGTTGAATTGTTTCATATACTTTTTCAGCATATTTAATTTCATCTTCTTCTTTATCTTCCAATTTTTCTAGAAACGAAAGAGAAACATAACCGCCTTTATTTTCATTTTCTTCTTGATGAGATTTCTCCAAAAATAAATCAGCATAGGATGGTTTTTGAATAAACTGAGAAACATGTTTAAAAAATAAATTATTGAAATTGATAATCTCACTAAAACTTCTGAAATTAACCCCCAATTCTTTCACTTTCTTTTCTATTAGAAAAGGGTTTTCAGAGATTTCATTCTCAGAACCTAGTTTTATAAATTGAGATGCTTTTCCTCCTCGCCATCTGTAAATTGCTTGCTTCCCATCTCCCACCAATAGTAAACTTGTATATTCTTGTGACAAAGAGTTATCTATTAATGGAATCAGGTTTTTCCATTGTAAAACCGAGGTGTCTTGCATTTCGTCTATGAAATAATGCAGAAACTTCTGACCAATTCTTTCATAAATAAAAGGAGCCGGTTGATCTTGAATATTGTCAGATATTAATTGATTAAACTCCGCATTCAATCGAATATTATTATCTTCTTTGATAATAGATAATTCTTGATTGATGTTGTTTAAAACCGCTAACGGAATAATACTTTTTAATACTAATTTAGTTTGTAAGAGTTGTTGATAAAGAGATTCTGATTGGTAATACCATCTTAAAAGCTCAGGCAATATTTCTTCTATAGAAGATTTGATTTCGTCTGATTTAGATTTCGCATATAATTCTTGATTTTCAATTCTTTTTTTTAGAGTACTTTGATCGAAGAATTTTGCACTATCTGTTTTTTTTGCTAGTAGCGAAAAGTGATTTGGAAGCATCGATCGATAAAAATCATTGAGCTCTAAGTTTTGATTTTTAATAATTTGTAATGCTTCTTCACCTATCAATTTCATTTTTTGCAACACTTCTTTCTGATGAAGTGACAACTTTTTCTGTAATTGCTTAAAATCATAGACAGACTTATCCGCAAGTTTTCTAAAATGGGAAACATCTTCTTCATTTAGAAGAATTCTACAAAATTCGGATAAATCTCTAGAAATATCCCAAGATTTATCATCATCTACTTTGTCTAAAGAATATTCAATGAGAACTTCAGTCAATTCTTTATTGGTTCCAATTCTAGATATAAGAATTTCAACAGCTTCATCCAACAATTCTTGCGCATTCATTTCTACTTCAAAATTCTGACTTAAGCCTAAATCAAATGCAAAGCTTTTAATAATTTTAAAAGTAAAACTATCAATCGTAGTGATGTAAAACGATGAATAATTTTGAAGAATTACTTGTAATATTTTCTCACTTTTCTTTTGAATTATTTTTGAATCTATTCCGGTTTCATCTTTAAGAATAGTGAAAAGAGGACTCTGTTTTCCTTCGGAAAACTCTTTCAAATTATTTAAAACTCGCTGCTTCATTTCTGCTGCAGCTTTATTAGTAAAAGTGATGGCTAAAACTTTCTGAAAAATAAAAATATCATCAGTCTTTAATAAGATTTTCAAATACTCTTTCACTAACGTAAAAGTTTTTCCGCTTCCTGCAGAAGCATTGTAAATTTGAAAAGTAGATGCTTGTTTCAACGAGATAATTTATTGCAAAATACAAAAAGCCAAACAGAATCTGTTTGGCTTTTAAACTTAATAATTTAAGATTTTATCCTAAGCCAACATCTAAAGACATCATCACAATAAAACCCCCAATAAAACCAAGTGTAGCAATATCTGTGTATTTATCTCTTTGAGTCTCTGGAATTACTTCTTCTACTACTACAAAAATCATTGCCCCAGCTGCAAAAGCTAACGCATAAGGTAAAATTGGCGTAAAGAAAGAAACTGCTACAGCTCCAACAACAGCTGCAATTGGTTCTACAATAGCTGATAATTGTCCATACCAAAAACTTTTTAATCTACTTACCCCTTGTCTTCTTAATGGCATTGCTACTGCAAATCCTTCTGGGAAATTCTGAATTCCAATTCCAATTGCTAAAGAAATTGCCGCAATAATCATTTCGGTTTGTTCTGCTCCAACCAAAGTAGAAGCTGCTCCGAATAAAACTCCAACGGCCAATCCTTCTGGAATATTATGCAATGTAATTGCCAACACTAATAAAGTTGTTTTATGCCAACCTGTTTTTACACCTTCTGCTTCTGATTCTTTAAAATTAATATGTAGATGCGGTAAAATCTTATCCATTCCAAACAAAGCTAGGGCCCCAAGAGCGAATCCAATTGCAGATGGCAAAACTTTCATAAATCCTTCTCCCGGACTATTTTCAATGGCTGGTGCTAATAAACTCCAAAAACTTGCAGCGACCATAACTCCCCCCGTAAAACCTAACATTCCGTCTAAAACCGCTCTATTCATTTTCTTAAAAAAGAAAACTAATCCCGCTCCTAAAGCCGTCAAAGCCCAGGTAAATAGTGATGCATATAATGCTGCTAAAATTGGATGTTCTTTTCCAAATGCTACTAATTGATCAAATGTGCTCATGATTGTATATAAATATTATTCGCTATTTTTTGTGAAATTGTTATTTCTTTATCGTGTATTAAAATTGTCAAAGAATCATCAAAAGGTTCTTTGGAAATTACCTTGATTTGTTGACCTAATGAGATTTGATATTTGTCCAAGTATTTTAAAAATTCTGAAGATGAATCATTCACTCCAATGCAAACTCCTAATTGAGATGGCTCTAAAGTAGACAGTAATCTTTTTTCTATTTTTTGAAATTCTCCATTTTTATCTGGAATTGGATCACCATGCGGATCTGTTTTAGGAAAACCAAGAAAGGCATCTAATTCATTAATTAATTTTGGAGATTTAATATGTTCTAATTGTTCTGCTACATCATGCACTTCGTCCCAAGAGAAATTTAGCTTATCAACTAGAAACACTTCCCAAAGCCTATGTTTTCTTATGACACCAGTAGCGATCTGTTTTCCTAAATCTGTTAAGGTCACACCTTGATATTTTTTATACACTAGCACTTTCTTATCTGCTAATTTTTTTATCATATCGGTTACTGAAGAAGCTTTTGTTTTTAATTTTTTAGCAATCGAATTTGTGCTAATTCCTTTTCTAGAAATAGTTTGTAAATGATAAATCGTCTTTAAATAATTTTCTTCAGAAAGTGTAAACATTTCATTTTTTTTACTGCACAAATATATTGTTTTTTCATTGTATTAAAAATATTTTTAGTCTTATCTAAAAAATTAATTACATTTGACAAAAATTAACTCATGAAACGCATTCTATTTATAGTATTTATTTGTTGTAGTCAATTTATATATTCTCAAACTATTGTTACTGATAGACCTGACCAAACTGAAGCATCATCAATCATTCCATTGAATAGTTTACAAATTGAAGCTGGAGTTTTGTTTCAAAAAACCGAAGGTATTCAGCAAGACTTTTATCCAACCATTCTTTGGCGATATGGTATCTCTAAAATCTTTGAATTGCGTTTACTTACTCAATATGAAAATAACAGTATAAATGGAGCTTCTCAAAATATTGGTGGTTTAAGCGATCTAGAAATAGGAACCAAAGTTCAATTGTTTAAAAAAGAAGGTGTAAATACTGAAATTGCATTTTTATCACATCTAATTATTCCTACAGCAAAAAATGAATTGACAAATGATCAACTAGGAACCATTAACAAATTATCTATTTCTCATGCTATAAGTAATAGCGCAAGTATTGGGTATAATATTGGATATAATTATTTTGGTTTTGGTAGTGGAAATCTAACCTATTCTGCTGCTTTAGGTTTTTCTTTATCAGAAAAAATTGGTTTCTATGTAGAACCTTATGGAGAGTTTGTTGACTTTAATAAGCATCTAGCTAGTTTTGACTCAGGTTTTACATACCTTGTAAACAACAACCTTCAATTAGATGTTTCTTACGGCCTAGGCTTAAACTATCAAATGAATTATTTCTCAACTGGATTTAGTTGGAACATTCCGAAAAAGAAATAATAATTATCTAGCTCTTCTACCGTCCCAAAGTCTGTAAACCAGAACTCTTGGAGATATACTATAAACAACTCCTACAGATAATTGAGAGTGTGATATCATGCTTTGATATTCTTCCGGAACAGATTTATAAGTAGCTTGGGCATTTAATCCCCAATGATGTGAAATCCAAAAAGTTCCTCCAAAAGAAAAGTTATAACTGTTTGTTGCAACAGAACCACTTATTGTACTTGGAGCGCCAATAATACTTCCTCCAATAGCTATATATGGAACCAGATTTTCATCCGATAAATTAAAGTCGTAACGCAAGTTTCCATCAAGAGAAAAATAATTAAATGAATTAGTAAAAAAGCCATCAAGCTCATCAATTCCACTTATGGTAACACCAGCATCTAAACTAAAACCAGCAAAAACATATCGGGTAACATTAATTTTAGGGACTTGAAAATTATAGCGTTCTTTAATTCCATTTGTTAATCCAGCATCACCAAAACTCACAAACGATCCGCTTACACCCACAACCCATTTGTTTTCTTTATTTTGAGATATTGCCGAGTTACAAACAACTAATAATAACGCTAAAACAATTATTCTTTTCATAATTAAATATTGTAAATCCCCTATATGTTATCTTTTAACTAAGAATCGCCAAAGTTATTGTATTATCTCATAAATTCAAGTTTTTTACTAATAATTAATATTGAAGCAATTATCTTTGACAAAAAGTTAGTTCGTTGAGCAAACAGGAGATTGTTAATCAGTACCAAAAATCTGCTAAAACTCAGCAGGTTTTAAATGAAATTCAACTAGATCAGAACCATTTTCAAATTACGAATTTGGTCGGATCTTCGTTGTCTTTTGTCATTTCAGAAACCTTTAAAAAAGCAGTAAAACCTTATTTACTTGTCTTTAATGATAAAGAAGAAGCTGCTTATTACTTAAATGATTTAGAACAATTAATTGGTGATAAAAATGTGCTTTTTTATCCTGGTTCTTACAGAAGACCTTATCAAATAGATGAGACAGATAATGCGAATGTTTTACTTAGATCAGAGGTTTTAAATCGAATTAATTCTAGAAAAAAACCTGCCCTAATTGTTACCTACCCAGAAGCGCTTTTTGAAAAAGTAGTCACAAAAAAAGAATTAGAAAGAAACACATTAAAACTTTCTGTGGCTGAAAATATTTCTCTCGACTTTGTAAATGAAATCTTATTTGAATATCTTTTTAAAAGAGTAGATTTTGTGACTGAGCCTGGAGAATTTTCTGTTCGTGGTGGAATAATAGATGTTTTTTCTTTTTCTAATGATGAACCTTTTAGAATAGAATTTTTTGGTGATGAAGTAGATAGTATAAGAACTTTTGATGTAGAAACTCAACTCTCTCTCGAGAGACTTCAAAAGGTAAGTATTATGCCTAATGTAGAAAACAAAACCTTGCAAGAAAAGCGAGAGAGTTTTCTAAAGTACATCTCTTCAAAAACAGTCATTTTTACAAAAAATAGAGAATTATTAATTGGAAGTTTAGATAAATTATTTTCTAAAGCTGAACATGCGTTTGAGGAACTTTCTAAAGAGTTAAATCACTCAAAACCAGAAGATTTATTCTGTGATGGTGACTATATAAAAAATGAATTAAAAGACTTTACCATCGCAAGTTTAGAAGGCAACATTTATGGAAATAAAACCACAATTGATTTTACTACTAAAGGTCAGCCATCATTTAACAAACAATTTGATTTATTAATTGAAGACTTAAATGAACATCACAAAAACGGATTTACTAATTATATTTTTTGTGCCAATGAACAACAAGCGCAACGTTTTCATGATATTTTTGATGATGCAGAAAAAGAAGTTCATTCCCAAACCATTGTTTTTCCATTGCACCAAGGTTTTATAGATTTAGACGAGAGAATTGTATGTTATACAGATCATCAAATCTTTGAACGGTATCATAAATTTCGATTAAAGAACGGCTATTCAAAAAAGCAGTCCATCACTTTAAAAGAACTTAACAATTTAGAAATTGGTGATTATGTTACTCACATGGATCATGGAATTGGAAAATTTGGTGGTTTACAAAAAATTGATGTCGAAGGCAAAAAACAAGAAGCAATCAAACTCATATATGGTGATCGAGATATACTATATGTAAGTATTCACTCATTACACAAAATTTCTAAGTTTAACGGCAAAGATGGCAAGCCCCCTAAAGTATACAAATTAGGTTCTGGTGCTTGGAAGAAAATCAAGCAGAAAACTAAAAAACGTGTCAAGGAAATTGCCTACGATTTAATAAAATTATATGCCAAACGAAGAATGCAAAAAGGCTTTGCTTTTGGGCCAGACACTCATATTCAACATGAATTAGAAGCCAGTTTTATCTACGAAGACACACCCGATCAATTTACAGCGACGCAAGATGTTAAAGCTGATATGGAAAAAGAACAACCCATGGATCGTTTGGTTTGTGGTGATGTTGGTTTTGGAAAAACAGAAGTTGCTATGAGAGCTGCTTTTAAAGCCGTTGATAACGGCAAACAGGTAGCTATTTTAGTTCCTACTACTATTTTGGCGTTTCAACATTATAAAACGTTTATAAAACGTTTAGGTGATTTTCCGGTAAAAGTTGATTATTTAAATCGTTTTAGAACTACTAAAGAAAGAAATGCCGCCATTGAAGGCATTAATGATGGTTCTGTTGATATTATTATTGGAACGCATCAATTGACGAATAAGAAAATTCAATTTAAAGATTTAGGACTGCTAATTATTGATGAAGAACAAAAATTTGGTGTTGCTGTCAAAGACAAATTAAAAACACTTAAAGAAAATGTAGACACTTTAACCTTAACTGCAACTCCTATTCCTAGGACTTTACAATTTAGTTTAATGGCCGCTCGTGATTTATCAGTAATTACAACACCGCCACCAAATCGACATCCTATAGAAACTCATGTTATTCGTTTTAGTGAAGAAACAATTCGCGATGCAATTACCTATGAAATTTCAAGAGGTGGTCAAGTGTTTTTTATTCATAATAGAATTGAAAATATAAAAGAAGTAGCTGGCTTATTACAACGTTTGGTTCCGAATGCAAAAATCGGAATCGGTCACGGACAAATGGAAGGTAAAAAACTAGAAAGTTTGATGCTCGGTTTTATGAACAACGAATTTGATGTCTTGGTTTCTACCACCATTGTAGAAAGTGGCTTAGATGTCACCAATGCAAATACCATTTTTATTAATAACGCTAACAACTTTGGATTATCCGATTTACATCAAATGAGAGGTAGAGTTGGTCGTTCTAATAAAAAAGCATTTTGTTATTTCGTAACACCTCCTTATCATATGATGACAGATGATGCGAGAAAACGTATTGAAGCTTTAGTCTTATTTTCTGATTTAGGAAGCGGAATCAATATCGCTATGAAAGATTTAGAAATTCGTGGTGCCGGTGATTTGTTGGGTGGAGAACAAAGTGGATTTATCAACGATATTGGTTTTGACACCTATCAAAAAATATTAAGTGAAGCCATTGAAGAATTAAAAGAAAATGAGTTTAGAGACCTTTACAATTCTGAAGAAACCAAACCAAAAGAGTTTGTAAAAGAAGTTCAAATTGATACCGATTTCGAAATTTTATATCCTGACAATTATATCAATGCCATTACAGAGCGTTTGAATTTGTATAATGAATTATCTACTGTTAAAACAGAATCTGAGCTACTAGAATATGAAAAAAGATTAATCGATCGATTTGGAGAATTACCAATTCAAGCAGTAGATTTATTAGACAGTGTTCGTTTAAAATGGTTTGCCAAAAATTTAGGTTTAGAGAAAGTAATACTAAAACAAAAACGCATGATTGGCTATTTTGTATCCGATCAACAAAGTCCTTTCTATCAAACAGAAGCTTTTTCAAGCATGTTGAAATATGTTCAGCAAAACCCTAAAAGCTGTGTCATGAAGGAAAAACAGACTAAAAGCGGTTTGCGATTATTGATTACTTTTATTAGAATTGATTCTGTAGCAACTGCTTTACAGACATTAAAAAAAATCTAATCATTTTATGAGATTGCTTCTCTTCGCCAAAAGCTTGATCGCAATGACATGTCATAACGAGGAGAGCCGACGAAGTTATCTCAGTTCTAGTAACTATACACATGGAAAACAATCATCTTAAAAATCTTTCAGGATTAGTTTTAGCGACCTTATTCATTAGTACTTCTGGTGTCTTAGGAAAATATATTGCCATGCCTTCTGAAGTAATTGTTTGGTTTCGGTCTGCTTTTGCAATGGTGTTTTTATATTTCTTTATTAAGTCTAAGAAAATAAGTCTAAAAGTCTCTCATAGAAAAACGCATGTGCCTTTAATCATCAGTTCACTCTTTATGGCGGGACATTGGATTACCTATTTTTATGCCTTAAAATTATCGAATGTTGCCTTAGGCATGTTGTCATTATTTACGTTTCCTGTCATTACCGCTTTATTAGAACCCGTTTTCTTAAAAACAAAATTAAACCCGATTCATATTGTTTTAGGGATCATTGTATTGATCGGAATTTACATTTTGGCACCAGAATTTGACTTAGAAAGTTCCGATGTAAAAGGAATTCTATTTGGATTACTTTCTGCCTTGTGTTATTCCATTCGAGTTTTAATTTTAAAACAACATGTTCAAAATTTTCACGGAAGTATGTTGATGTTTTATCAAACAACAGTAATTACTATTGTAATGGTCCCCGTATTATTTTTCATGGATCTATCTGGATTCCAATCTCAATTTCCATACCTACTATTAATTGCTTTATTAACCACAGCAATTGGTCATAGCTTAATGGTGCATTCTTTAAAGTTTTTCTCGGCAACTGCCACCACTATTATAAGTAGCATTCAACCCATTTTTGGAATTATTTTAGCTTTTTTATTTGTGAATGAAATTCCGACGATGAATACCGTTTGGGGAGGTTTATTAATCTTGTCTACTGTTCTGATTGAAAGTGTAAGATCTAAGAAAGTTAAATAACTTCAAACATCTTTCCCGGTAAAGGTTTAATCACATTTTTTAATTCCATTTGCAATAAGATGGTTGCTAATTGATAGACAGGAATATGAATTTCTAAGGCAATAAGATCCAACACTTGGGATCCATTTTTTTGTAAATAATCATAGATTTTTTGCTCATCCTCATTCAACTCAACAAATAATTTTTTTTGAACGGATGTTGAAACTCTCGAAACATCCTGTGTTGAGCTTGTCCAAATATCCCAATTTAACATTTGAATAATATCTTTAGCTGATTCTAATAAATGAGCTTTGTGTTGTTGAATTAATTGATTACAACCTTTACTCATTAAGTCAGTCACTTTCCCTGGTACGGCAAAAACATCTCTATCATACGAATTCGCAATATCTGCAGTTACTAAGGAACCTCCTTTTGATGCCGATTCTATAATAATAGTAGCTTTCGATATTCCTGCTACGATTCTATTTCGCTTTAAGAAATTTTCACGCAATGGATTTTCATTATGAAAAAACTCTGTGATAAAACCTCCATTTTCATTCATTTCATGAATATACTTTTTATGTGATTTTGGATAAATTTGTTCAAATCCATGTGCTAGAACTCCAATAGTTTGCAAATTCTGTTTCATTGCATTTTTATGAGCACAGATATCTACACCATAGGCAAAACCACTAACAATAATTGGGTTATAGGGAGCCAATTCATCCATCAATTTTTCACAAAAATCACGTCCATAATTGGTCATGGTTCTAGTTCCAACAATAGAGATGATTCTATCATTTGAAAAATCGATGTTTCCATCTTTAAAAAACAAAATTGGAGCATCAATACAATGTTGTAAGTTTTTTGGGTAATCATCCTCTAAAAAATAGGAAAACTGGATCTTATTTTTGTTGATATATTCAAGTTCTTTTTCTGCTAACTCTTGATTAGTATCATCCAATAAATTTTGAATTGCATAGCTGCCAATTCCATTTACTTTTTGGAGTATATTTTTTTTCTCTTTAAACACATCTTCGGCGTTTCCAATAGTAGCAATAAGTTTTTTTGCTAAAATATCGCCCACAGATTTTGTCTTTTGCAAACGCAAAAGTGCTAGGATTTCTTCTTCTTTCAAAACGCAATTATTTGAGAATCAATATACAAATTTATTGTTGATAATTATTTCAGGGTTTTAACTCATCATCCATTAAAATTTTTATATTTGTTTCAATGGCGACAGCAAACTACATCAAGGATTTATTATATAGATATGATTGTGTAATTGTACCTAATTTTGGAGGTTTTGTAACCAATAGAATTAGTGCTCGAATTGATGCAGATTCTAACACTTTTTATCCACCAACCAAAGAAGTAGGATTCAATTCTCACTTAACACATAATGATGGTTTGTTAGCTAATTATATTGCTTCTTCAGAAAATATTTCTTTTGAACAAGCAAATGCTAAGATTTCAAAAATTGTTGCAGATTGGAACTCAACGATTAAAACAGAAACTATTGTGCTAGATAATTTGGGTTCTTTTTCATTGAATGGAAAAAATCAATTAATCTTTAGTCCAACAAATACCATCAACTATTTAACTTCTTCATTTGGTTTAACTTCTTTTGAGTCAAATGAAATTGCAAGAACTGCTGAAAAAGTAATTCCTTTAGTTCCTGTTAATCAACCTAGAAAAACTCCAGTATTTATAAAATATGCTGCTGCAGCTGCCGTTTTTTTAGCGTTTAGTTATGTTGGTTGGACGGGTTACGAAAACAAACAAGATCAACTAAACTTTGCGAAAGAGCAAAAACAATTAGAGCAAAAAATTCAAACTGCAACATTTGTAATTGAAAGTCCTTTAGCAACCATTGAATTAAATGTTGATAAAGAACTTCCAAAGCCGTATCATGTAATTGCTGGTGCATTTCAGTTTACAGAAAATGCAGAGAAAAAAGTAAATCAACTAAAATCAAAAGGATTTAAAGCGATTATTCTAGGCAAGAATAAATGGGGTTTAACCCAAGTTGCTTACGAATCTTTTTATAAGAAAACCGACGCTTTTAAAAGCTTAGCTTCTGTTAGAAAAACAGATTCTAAAGATGCTTGGTTGTTGGTTAAAAAATTCGACTAAATCATTTTACTTTTCTGTAGTTAAATCTCTTCAATCTTGGTGATTGCTTATCTTTGTAAAAAAATTACAGATGAGAGCAAAAACACCCAGCGAATCGTTAACCATACTTACTGACTTAGTCTTACCAGGAGAAACAAATTATTTAGACAATCTTTTTGGTGGCGAATTGTTAGCTAGAATGGACAGAGCTTGTAGTATTGCTGCTCGTCGTCATTCTAGAAGAATTGTGGTGACAGCCTCAGTAAATCATGTAGCTTTCAACAAAACGGTTCCCGTAGGAAGTGTAGTTACGATTGAAGCTAAAGTATCTCGTGCTTTTAAATCATCTATGGAAATTTATGTAGATGTCTGGATTGAAGATCGTCAATCGGGTTCCAAAACTAAAGTAAACGAAGGTATTTACACTTTTGTAGCTGTGGATGAAACTGGAAAACCTGTTGAAATTGCACAAATTAATCCAGAAACTGATTTAGAAAAAGAGCGTTACGAAGGTGCTCTACGAAGAAAGCAATTAAGTTTAGTATTAGCTGGAAAAATGCAACCAAACCAAGCTACAGAATTAAAAGCTCTATTTGAATAATAAATTTTCAAAATAAAAAATTGTAAATCAATTAGTTATAATTTCATATATTAGTTGCTCAATCAACACAAACTATAATATGAAATTGGGGGCACTTTCTATCAGTTTGAGCGTGAAGGATATTCACGTTTCCAAAAAATTTTATGAAACTCTAGGTTTTACTGTTTTTGCAGGTGAAATAGAAAAAAACTATCTCATTATGAAAAACGGAAATGCTTTAGTAGGACTTTTTCAAGGAATGTTTGAAAACAACATTCTAACGTTTAATCCTGGATGGGATGAAAGCGCAAACAAACTTGATTCTTTCAACGATGTTCGTGAAATTCAGCAACATTTAAAAGACAATGGTTTAAAATTAGAGCAAGAAGCCGACTCCTCTACTTCAGGACCGGCTAGTATTGTATTAATTGACCCAGATGGAAATCCGGTCTTAATTGATCAACACGTATAATCTAAAAATCTATTGTTGTTCTTAAATAGAACATTAAAATTGCTAATTCACATCTTTTACAATGATTCAATCTTATAAAAAAAATCCAGCTTTAGCGAGCAAATATGATGCTATCATCATTGGTTCTGGGATGGGAAGTTTAACTACTGCAGCCATTCTTGCCAAAGAAGGAAAAAAAGTCTTAGTATTAGAAAAGCACTATACTGCCGGTGGATTTACTCATGTTTTTAAACGAAAAGGTTTTGAGTGGGATGTTGGAATTCATTATATCGGAGAAGTTCAGCGGCCAAATTCTGTTATTAAAAAATTATTCGATTACGTATCAGATGCTAAATTAGAGTGGGCAGATATGGGTGATGTTTATGATAAGATTATTATTGGTGATAAGGAATATGATTTTGTAAAAGGAACTCAGAATTTTAAGGATAAACTTGTTGAATATTTCCCAAAGGAAAAAGAAGCAATTGACACATATGTGAATCTTGTTTTTGAAGCAATTAAAACAAGTCAGAATTTCTACATAAGTAAAGCGATATCTCCAATGATGAATCTGTTTATTGGAAAGAAAATGAGAAAACCTTTCTATAAATTTTCAGATAAAACAACTTATGAGGTTCTCAAATCAATTACAGACAATGAAGAATTAATTAAGGTTTTAGCTGGACAATATGGAGATTATGGATTACCTCCAAAACAAAGTAGTTTTGTAATGCATGCAGCAGTTGCAAGACATTATTTTGGCGGCGGAAGTTTTCCGGTTGGTGGCTCATCTCAAATTGCTAAAACCATCGATGCTGTTATAGAAAAAGCTGGCGGAACAATTTTAATCAGCGCAGACGTTGAAGAAATAATTATTTCAAATAATAAAGCTACTGGAGTTAAAATGATTGATGGGAGAATTTTAACTGCAAAAAATATTGTTAGTGGTGCAGGTATCATGAATACATACACAAAACTACTTCCTTCAAAAACCGCAGAGAAACATCGATTAAAAAAGAAATTGAAACGAATAAAAAGATCAGTATCTCATGCTTGTTTGTATATCGGACTAGAAGGTTCGCCTGAAGAATTAAAATTACCAAAAACCAACTATTGGATCTACCCTTCTGATTTAAATCACGATAGTTGTGTTAATCGATATTTGAATAATCTTGAAGAAGAGTTTCCTGTAGTTTACATTTCTTTTCCATCCTCTAAAGATCCTGACTGGGTCAATAGGTATCCTGGGAAAAGCACTATAGATATTATTACCCTACTACCTTATGAATTTTTTGAATCTTGGGATGGAACCAAGTGGATGAAAAGAGGTGATGATTATGAAGAATTAAAAGAAAAAATAGCGCAACGCTTATTGAATGTTTTATATGAGAAAATTCCTCAAGCGAAAGGAAAAATAAGTCATTATGAACTTTCTACGCCTTTAACGACAAAGCATTTTGTTAATTATGATAATGGTGAAATATATGGTCTAGATCATACACCAAAAAGGTTTCGACAACGGTTTTTAAAACCTAGAACTCCTATCAAAAATCTATACTTAACCGGACAAGATATTGTAACAGCAGGGGTTGCAGCTGCTTTATTTTCTGGGGTGATTACAAGTGTTGCTATTACCGGCAAAAATGTAATGAAGCAAATAATGAAATAATTACTTTTTCAGTATCCAACTCGTAGGATTTAATCTCGTAGTGTTTTTAGACAAGACAAAAATAAGCTTTGTTTTTCCTGTAATTCTATCCGTAAAAATTTTACCTAAAGCCTGACCGGTTTTTACTTTTTCTCCAACACTTACATACGTGTTTTCTAAATTATTATATACAGAAATATAGTTTCCATGTCTTAATAAAACAGATTTTTTTCCTTCAGATTGTGTTTGTATAGCGAGTACTTCTCCATTAAAAATAGCTTCAGCATTGGTTCCTTTATTAGTTGCAATATGTATTCCTGTACTATTAATAAAATTTCCTACATATATTGGGTGTGGTTGTTTGCCAAATTTTCGAACGATTAATCCACTATCAACGGGCCAAGGTAGTTTTCCTTTATTTTGCTCAAATCTAACCGCTAAAGCCTTCGCCTCTGGTGTTAAAGAAAAGCCATTTGACTTCTTTACACCTTTCTTTGCATTAGATTTAGCGATGGCATCTTTAATTATTTTATCAATTCTTTCTGCAATTTTCTTTTCTTCTTCTTGCTTTTGACGAAGCTCTTTTTTGTATTTCTTTTCTTTCTTTTTTATTTGAGAAATTAGATATTGTTGACTCTTTTTGTCTTCTTCTATTTTTAATTTCTCTACCTCTTCATTCGCCAATAACGTATCTTTCAATTGTTTTTGGAATAATAAAGAATCTTTTAATTGTTGAAACTGATTAGTTAAAACAACAACCTCTTCTCCTTGTTTTTTTCTGAAAGAAGCATATTGATTCATGTATTTTAATCGCTTAAAGGCTTGATAAAAGTTTTTAGAAGAAAACAAAAACATCGTTTTGCTTTGTTGAGATTTACTTTTGTATGATTTATAAATCATTGCAGCATAATCTTCCTTTAATGTGGTTAATTTTTTGGTTAGTCTATCAACTTCCTTTTCATTAACCGCTATTTCATTAGATAATGATTTTGCTTCTAAATTTATGGTTGTAATTAGTTGTTCCCTTACATCAATTTTCTGATTTAGATTTTTTAAATCATCTAGCGCACTTTTCTCTTTTTTTTGAGCATCAAAAAGTAATTTGTTGACCATTTTGATTTCTTTTTTAATTCTTTTACGGTCAGATTCTAGCTGCTTTCTAGATTTATTTTGAGCAGCTGCAGAAATCGTCAGAAACAGAAGTAATAGAAAAGATATGTAACGGCGCTTTTTCATCATTTCAATTCTATGCGTTTATAGCCTTCTGGAATACTGTATGGTGTACTAATTTCTTTGTTTATGGTAAGAGATCGAAAAGAAATATCAATAAAAGTGTAATCTTCACCTTTGTAAGAATTTAAAACAATTTTTCTAGGGATTAATTGATTCTCTAGAGAGACATAATTATCATAATCTATTCTTAATCGCTGCTTTGTTTCATCAACTTCCAATAACTGTTTTTGGAGTTTAAAATTCTGAGGATTGAATAAAAAGAAAATGTTGTATAAATTTCGCTGCTTTTTAGGTGTCAATTTGTGAAATCTCCCTTCAACTTCAGCAAGGTATTTTTGATCTTTTAAATCTAAAATACTTTGTCCTAACAATAAGTTTTGCAATTGAGTAAAGGTAACTTTAGTTCCTAACATTTTTTCTAACAAAGAATAATCACCTTCAAAATAGCGCTTTTCTATAGGTGAATAATAACTGAATTTTGTTGGAGTAATTTTAATTCTAAATGCACTAAGAATCTTATAGGTTCCTTTCATCCAAATAACAGAATCTTTTTGCATTCTTAATCGAACTGTAAAGGTGTAGCGAGTTCTTTTGCCTTTTTTCGTGTCAGAATAACTTACTCGTAATTTTGCATCTAAAGTTTCTGCATCAAAAGAAGTTGCATTGTGCCTTTTTATTATTTTATTTGCCGAAATACTTTTAACAACACCTTTATTTACAATGCTTTTATTGCTTTTGCACGAAGAAAACACTAGTGCTACAATAACTAAAAATGTAATAATTCTCATTCTATATTTTTATTTTTTTAGCTTTTTCTAAATACTCTGTTGCTTTCGTTGGTTTGTTAATACTTGTGTAAGCTTTTACCAGTTCATTATAAAACTGCCTTTCTAAGCTTGGGTTTTCTATTACAAAATCGATACCGCTTTCTAAAATATCAATTGCTTTTTGATGTTGATTTTGCATCTGTAATGATTTTCCTCTGGAAAGATACATAAATGGTTGCGCTGGAAATAAATCAATTCCTAGTTTGCTATAGGTATGAAACGATTGAATATCTGATTTAATTGCAAAATCTAAGAGCTTTTTTAAATTAGCAAAAGAAGTTTGATTATTTTCAAAATTAGCAATTAAACTAGGTAAGTCTTCTATAGTTTCTTTCTTTACTAAAGGGCCTCTTCTTTGCACTAAAGAATATTGTAATTGTTTCAAACTTTTGCTTAATCCATTCTCTTGCTCTAAGGTATTCATTAAAGACAAAGCATCTGTGTATTGTCTATTAAAGTAATAAAGACGGACTAATTCTGTTCTTTGTTTTGGATTTTGCTCAACTATTTTTAATTGAGTTTTAATCGCTTCTTTATAGTTTCTTTTTTTCTTATGAATTAAAACCAAGTGTTGTAACATCCAAATATTTGAAGATTCAAGAGATAAAGCTTTATCTATGTAAATTTTAGCTTCTCTTGTTTTATTTAGCAACAAATAATTCTTAGACAATTCAAAGTAAACAGATTTGTTTTCGGGAAATATTTGATTGCACTCTTCTAGACTCTCTATCGATTTTTGATAATTTTTGATTGATTTATCAGAAAGAGCTTTAAAAAAATATTCTTGAAATTTTACTAACTTTTTTTCTTCTACATCTTCAGCAATAGCAATACTGTCTTGTGCAATGGCACAAAAAGGGTTGTACAACAGCCCTAGAAAGACAATAAGCACAACCCTTTTTATCATTTATTTTTATTTATGTCAATTCTGTATAATCTCCAATACTTACTGAAGTATACTTGCCATTATATTTTGCATGATTTCCAATCATTGCATTGTCTAAAGTAGCATTAGAAATATGAACATTGGTCTGAATAAGAGAATTACGAATTTCAGAATTTTCAACAACACTGTTTTCACCTAAAGATACAAACGGACCAATTTTAGTGTTTTTTAAAACAACATTCTTTCCAATATAACATGGCTGTATAATTTCAGAATTTTCTAAGACTACAGAATCAGCCACTAAATTATTTCCTTTCGCTTGTTCAAAACCTAACACTTGTTTATTAGTATCTATCGTTGGATCTTTTTTACCACAATCCATCCAAACATCTACTTTACCTGGTACAAATTTAGCACCATCTTGCTTTAGCGTTTCTAAAACTTCTGTTAATTGAAATTCGCCAGAAGGTCTAATATCATTATCAATTAAATGCTTGATTTCTTGAGATAGTTTGTCTCCATCTTTAAAATAATAAATTCCTATAATAGCTAAATCTGACACAAAATTTGTTGGTTTCTCAACAAAATCAGTAATATAACCATCCTTTAATTTTACAACTCCAAAGGCACTTGGATCTTCAACTTGCTTTACCCAAATTGCCCCATCAGCTTCTGCATCTAATCTAAAATCTGCTTTAAATAAGGTGTCAGCAAAAGCAACAACACACGGCCCAGATAAAGAGTCTTTTGCGCAAAAAATTGCATGTGCAGTTCCTAGAGCTTCTTCTTGAACATATACTGAACCTTTAGCTCCTAATTCTTTGGCTATCTTTAATAATTCGTCTTTAGTATTACTTGGAAATCCTTTGGCAGCTGGTCCTATTATAAAGGCTACTTCGTCTATTGTTTGATTCACAACAGAAGCAATATCTTCTACCAACCTCTGTACGATTGGTTTTCCAGCTATTACTGTTAAAGGTTTTGGAATTGTTAAAGTATGTGGTCTTAAACGAGAGCCAATTCCGGCCATTGGAACTATTATTTTCATATAATTTCTTTCATTTTTTATAGTCTTGCAATATACTATTATTCATTGATTGAAAAAAGGAATGAAAGCTATATCCCTTTGGGGATTGATTCAATTAAATTTTTGGTATACGAAGTTTTTGGTGATGAATAAATCGCGTCAGCATCTCCTATTTCTTCTATTTTCCCTTGATTCATAACTACCAATTGATCCGACATATATTTAACAACAGAGAGGTCGTGAGAAATAAATATATAAGAAAAATTAAACTCTTCTTTAAGCTGATTTAACAAGTTAAGAACTTGTGCTTGCACAGAAACATCTAGGGCAGAAACGGATTCGTCGCAAATAATTAATTTTGGTTGTAATGCAATGGTTCTTGCAATTCCGATTCGTTGTCTTTGCCCTCCAGAAAACTCATGAGGATATCTATTATAATGCGCTTCTTCTAAACCTACTTTTTTTAGTAACTCTAATACATATAATTTTCTCTCTTTTTTTGAAGATAAGATGTTATGAACTGTCATGGGTTCTAAAATTGAATTTCCAATTGAAATTCTAGGATTTAAAGAAGAAAATGGATCTTGAAAAATAATTTGAATTTCTTTTCTTAGGCTTTTTAAATCTTCTTTAGAAAGATTGGTAATATCTTTTCCTCTAAAAAACACATTCCCAGAAGTAATTTTTTCTAAATGTAAAATAGTTCTTCCAAGAGTAGTTTTTCCACAACCAGATTCACCAACCAAACCTAAAGTTTCTCCCTCGTAGACTTTTAATGAAACATCATCTACAGCTTTTACAGGTTCGTTTTTGTGAAACCAAGATTTCTTTTCAAAATACTTTTTGACTTCAATAAGCTCTAACAAAGGTTTTGAGGCATATACTTTTTTATGGAATTGTTCCCTTTCTTTTGTTGTATAAATTTCTGTATCAACTTTATCATTGATAAAATCATCAACTGTTGGAAGATTTTTTAATCTAAGTTCTAAATTAGGTTTAGAGTTTATCAGAGCTTTTGTGTATTCTTTTTTTGGATGATGAAAAACATTCTTTGAGGAACCTTTTTCAACAATCTCGCCTTGGTAAATAACAATAACATCATCTGCAATTTCTGAAACCAATGGCAAATCATGTGAAATAAACAAAATACTCATGTTATTTTCCTTCTGTAACTCTTTTAATAGCAATATAATTTCTTTTTGTACCGTTACATCTAATGCCGTTGTGGGTTCATCAGCAATTAATAAATCTGGTTTACAAGCGATTGCCATTGCAATCATTACTCGTTGTTTTTGCCCACCACTAATTTGATGAGGATAGGAACTGAAAATTCTTTCGGGCTTTGGTAATTGAACTTTTTCAAAGAGAGAAATTACCTCCTCATAAATTTCTTTCTTATGTAGTGTGGTATGCTGTTGTAATACTTCAGCTACTTGTTTACCACAAGTTAGTGTTGGGTTTAAGGAACTCATCGGTTCTTGAAAAATCATTCCGATTTTTTTTCCTCTAATTTTTTGAAATTCATTTTCAGAAGTTTCTAAAAGATTTTCTCCATTATAAAAAACAGTCCCTTCTAGAATGGTGCTTTTAGGCAACAACCCTAAAATAGCTAAAGAAGTTACAGATTTACCACTTCCTGATTCTCCAACAATTCCTAAAATTTTATTCTCCTTTAATTGAAAAGAGATTTTTTTTACAACCTCATTTTCTTGTTGATTGGAAACAAATTTTACGCTAAGATTTTTTACTTCTAACATAGCTCTAAAGTAAAGATACTTTTTCAATTTACACCCTCCCCTTTTTTGGGGAGATAAAAATTTCCCCAATTCAAGGTATTGTACAGTTAAAGATGTCTGTCTATTTTTACATTGTAATTGTTCTTTTATTTTCATGTTAACATTCTATTAGTTGCTAATTACCCCCTATTGCCAACTAATTAGATTTTAAATAATCAATAGTGTTTTTACTATTGAAGAATTACATGAAAATAAATTTATTAACTAAAGATTCCCCCCTAGTCTAGGTTAATAAAAAAGCAAAACCCAGAAATTAATTTCTGGGTTTTTTGTTTTTAGGTATAAAATATATAGGTTCTTCTTTTTTTGGGGAGGTGAAAATTTCACCATTTCAAGGGATTGTGAGCGTTTATAAAGCAAGGTATATTTACATAGTAATTATTTTCATTAATTATAAAGTTAATTCTAGTTAAGAATGTACCCCCTGTTCTTAATTAAATGACAACCCGAGTATTTTACTCGGGTTTTTTTTGGTTCCTTTGTCAAAATTTATTTTTGTGAATTATCTTTCAGTAGAAAACATCTCTAAGTCTTACGGAGACAGAACATTATTTAGTAATATTTCATTTGGAATTAACAAGGATCAGAAGGTTGCTTTTGTTGCAAAAAATGGAACCGGAAAAACTTCTATCCTAAATATTATTGCAGGATTAGACACTCCAGACGAAGGTCAGGTAATTCAACGAAAAGACATTCAAATTGCATATCTTTCTCAAAATCAGATTTTTGACAATAGCTTGACGATAGAGGAAACAATTTTTGCCACTGAAAATAGAATTTTACCTATTATTCAGCAGTATGAAAAAGCTTTAGAAAATCCAGAAGATGCTGATAATTATCAAAAAGCATTTGATTTAATGGATCAAAATAATGCTTGGGATTTTGAAACTCAATATCGATTAGTGCTTTCTAAATTAAAATTAAACGACTTAACTAAAAAAGTAGACAAACTTTCTGGTGGACAGAAAAAAAGATTGAGTCTTGCTATTTTATTAATTAACAAACCCGATTTAATCATTTTAGACGAACCTACCAATCACCTAGATTTAGAAATGATTGAATGGCTAGAAAGCTATTTTAAAAACGAAAAAATCACCTTATTTATGGTGACACATGATCGCTATTTTCTTGAACGCGTTTGTAATGAAATTATAGAATTAGATCAAGGTGAACTTCATAGATACAAAGGAAATTACTCGTATTATTTAGAGAAAAAAGAAGAGCGAATTATACAAGAAGCAACTACCACAGATAAAGCTAAAAACCTCTTTAAAAAAGAGTTAGATTGGATGCGTAGACAGCCCAAGGCAAGAACTACTAAGTCGAAATCTAGAATCGATGATTTTCATGAAATCAAAGAGAAAGCTCACAAAAGAAGACAAGACCACAGAGTTCAATTAGAAATTAATATGGAACGTTTGGGAAGTAAAATTGTAGAGCTTCACAAATTAAAAAAATCATTTGGTGATTTAAAAATTCTAGATGGTTTTGAATATGTTTTTCAAAAAGGAGAACGTATTGGTGTTATCGGAAAAAACGGAACAGGTAAATCGTCATTTTTAAATATTCTTACAGAAAGAGAACCTCTTGATGGTGGAAAAGTTGTAGTAGGTGAAACTGTAAAGTTTGGTTATTATACCCAAAAAGGTATTGTTGTTAAAGAAGGTCAGAAAGTTATAGAGGTCATTAAAGAGTTTGGTGAAGAAATCCCTTTAACAAAAGGAAGAAGAATTTCTGCTTCTCAGTTGTTAGAACGCTTTCTTTTTGATAAGAAGAAACAATACGATTTCGTAGAAAAATTAAGTGGAGGAGAGCAAAAGAGACTATATCTCTGTACTGTTTTAATTCAGAATCCGAACTTTCTAATTCTTGATGAACCCACCAATGATTTAGATGTCGTTACACTAAATGTCTTAGAAAGTTTTTTATTAGACTTTCCTGGAAACCTAATTGTGGTTTCTCACGATCGATATTTTATGGATAAGATTGTAGATTCTTTATTTGTGTTTAGAGGTAATGGCATTGTTGAAAATTTTCCAGGAAACTATTCAGATTATAGAGCTTATGAAGATTCTAAACCGAAAGAAAAAAACATCAAATCAGAAAAAAAACAAGTCGTAGCTAAACCTACAAAAGCAACACTTAGTTTTGATGAAAAAAGAGAGTTTGGTTCTCTAGAAAAAGACATCGAAAGATTAGGGCGTAAAAAGAAATTGATTGAAGCTTCTTTTATGGACGAAAATATCACTCCAGAACAAGCTACAGAAAAATCTAAAGAACTTGAGAAAGTTATTACATCACTCGAAGAAAAAGAAGAACGATGGTTAGAAATCTCAATGAAATTAGAAGCTTAAACTTTTATAATTTCGTGTTCTTCTACTAATTTTTCATTGTTAAAACGCATTAGCAATTGTGCGACTGCAATAGTATCTTTCTCACAATAGTTTACAATTCTATCGAGATCTTTTTCTTTGTAATATACATTGGCCACTTCACTCCCATCAATATCATCTTTGGGTGATGGAATTCCTAAAATTGTAGTTAATAGTTGCAAAGAACTATAATGTTTATAATCTCCAAACTTCCATAATTCCATGGTGTCTAAATGTGGAACTTCCCATGGTTTTTTTCCAAATAAATTCAGTTTCGATGGTAATTCAATTTGATGGACAATCATTCTACGTGCGATATACGGGAAGTCAAATTCTTTTCCGTTATGTGCGCACAAAACATGAAATGCTTTATTAAAGTGAGTGTCTAAGAGTTTTTTAAAATCAACTAGAATTTGTTTTTCATCATCTCCGCTAAAAGAAGTAACTCGTAAGTTTCTCTGTGAATCTTTTTCTGTAAAATAGGCGACAGAAATGCAGATAATTTTTCCGAATTCTGCCCAAATCCCTGCCCGCTTATAAAAATCTTCAGCAGTAATTTCTTCTTTGCGTTGATAGGATGTTTTTTTGGTAAAGAGTTCTTGAGTTGTTTCTGGAACTTCTGTCCAAAATTCGTTTTGAGGAACGGTTTCAATGTCTAAGAACAAGACATTGTTCATCTTTATTTTTAGGTTCATAAGGCACTTTTTTACTGTGAATTTACTAAAAATAAAAAAAGCAGCCTTTAAAAGGCTGCTTTTAGATTTTTTATGTTTCTATTATTTAGAAAGTATACCCTGTCCAAGCAAAAACCGATGTATCTGCTCCACCTGTAGTTCCTTCTGAAGTATTGATAGTAGCTCCAACAGAATTTTTGTTATCTGTTACGTCTAATCCGTTTGCTGGGTTTCCAATTGCTGTTACAGTAGTATTTATTGTAGCTGACCCTTTAGAATCATCTAAATCGATAAAATCTGAATAACTAGCTCCCGTACCTAAAGCAACATATGCGTTTGTAATAGTAGCTGTTGCACCTCTTCTTACTTTAATTGCGTCTGACATATCAACTGTGTTTCCATTGTTGATAATAGTAATTCCATTTACAGTAAAAACTGATTGGTTAATGTCTGTAGGTGAATTTCCATCTAAATTTCCGTCAGCCTCAATTCCTCTTGGGTCAGAAGTTACTGCTGTATACCCAGCTTCTCTTACTCCGTATAAATTGGTACATGTTCCAGCATATCCTTGTGTGAAATCGAACATATCATCTTTTGCATTTACTACTAAGATGTTTGAAGCATTTACTGTTCCTCCAAAAAATTCAATAGCGTCATCATCTCCATTGATGATTGCAATATTGCTAATGGTAGTTCCGTTTCCAACACCGTTTAATGTTAAGCCATTGTGCTCTGATTCATCATCAATTCTTGCTCCGGTATATTCAAAAATTACATAGTTGATAATTCCAGAATTGTCTGTTGGTACGTTTCCTCCAAAGAAAATAGTATTATTTACTTCTGTTGCAGCATTACTATCTGATCCTGATTGACGACTTAACGGTGCATTTCCGTTAATAATTAAACCTCCCCAATCTCCTGCTTGTGGACTTGTTGCATTTGAGGTAAATTTAATTGGCGCAGCTGCTGTACCGTCAGCGATAATTTGCGCTCCTCTTTCTACGATGATATACACATCTGTTCCACCTGCTAATGCTTCTATTGTTACACCAGCTTCTATTGTTAATGTTGCTCCTGATTTTACAAAAAGAGCTCCTGTTAATGAATACTCTAGTCCTGATTGTAATGTTAAATCTGATGTTAAATTTCCAGACAGATTTAAACTTGTAGTTGGATTTTGAATAATTACTGTAGCATCATCATCATCTAATGAACATCCAGTAAAGAGTAAACTAACGATTGTTAATGCTGATAAAATAATTTTTTTCATTTTAAGTTTAATTTAGTTTTTATTGTTTTTACTGATACAAATTTGCATCCTATATGTTGTTTGTGTATTAGCTGACTTTTAAAGAATCGTTACTAAAAACTTGGTTTCTTTAAAAATCGTAAGTAAGCCCTAAACTTAAGTTAACACCTCTTTTATAATTTCCTAACACTACATTACCTCCGTTTAATGCTCCTTCTCTACTTAACTCAAATGAGGGATCTAATAAGTTTTGAGCCTTGAACTTTATATTATAATGTTCCCCTAATTTTAAAGATGATACAATGTCTAAGGTTGGAATTCCTTTTTCTAAAATATTTTCAAATCCTCTTGTACCAATTGAATAAACTCTTTCACTGAAATAGTTAAAAACTAGTGATGTTTGTAATTCACTATTTTCATATTTCTTATTAAAAGATACATCTGCGTTGATTAAGAATGGTGTTGCACCTTCTAAATCACTCGTAGTATTTGTAAACTGAGCAATCGAAGTTTCGTCTAAATTTACTTTTGATGATAATAATGAAAGATTTAAACCACCATCTAGCGTATATTCTTGATCGCTTTCTTCTGTATTTTTAAGAATGTTTTTTCTCGCTTCAATTTCAACTCCATATACAGAAGCATCATTACCGACATTTAGATACGTTAATGTATTTCCTCCACTTGGAATTTCACTTCTTGAAATTGGGTTTTTAATATACTTGTAAAAACCTGTTACTGTAATTAATTCTCCTGATGATAAATAATACTCATATTTTGCATCAAAATTATAGTTGTCTGAAGGAATTAAATCTGGATTACCTTGACTAGAAAAGTTTACATCTTGATATTTAAAAGGAGCCGTTTCTTTAAATTGAGGTAATGTATATGTTTGACTTAAAGCAAATCTTAAAATACTGTTTTCATTAAAATTGTATTTAATGTTTAAGCTTGGTAACACATAAAATTCTTCAATTGTTGAAGCTCCGTTATCATCACTATTTGCAATGTTAGTATTATAGGTTACTCTTTGTTGCACTGACTCTAAACGAACTCCTCCAGAAACAAGTAAGTTTTCATTCATTTGATACACTGCATTTCCAAATCCGGCTTGAATTAATTTTTTACCTCTGTACGTAAAAGGAACAAATGCAAAAGGATTGTTAGAAGTTCCTCTACCTGTTTCTAATCTGAAAATATTGTTATCTATAGAGGCTTGATTAAAAACAGCATCTGGATTGTCTATTTCGATTGGAATTCTTGTATTAAATCCGTGGTTAAAAATTGTTGCAGAAAATAATCTTTCAGTATATCTAAAGTTTCCTCCAAATTCTAAAATGCTAATATCATCCTCATCTTCTTTTAACTTGTAAGTTAGTTTCCCGTATCCGTTGTAATCTACTTCTTGTAATTTAGAAAAATAACGCTCATTTTCTCCTGCACTATTTGTTTGTGGACTGTAAAAGTTATCTCTTAGCAAGTAGGTATTTGTTCTTCTGTCTGGCTCATTACCTTCAACAAAATTGATAGATCCTTTTGCTTCTAATGTATATCTTTCTGATAATTTAAATTTACTTAACAACTGATTTACAAAAAGATTGTTGTTGTTTACTTGTTGTCTTCTTAGAAATTCTAAATCTCCTGTTTGCTCTGGATTTACAAATCCGAAGTAATCTCCAATAGATTGTTTATTGTTATGAATGAACAGATTGTTGTATGAAATCTCATGTCCTTCACCGAAATTATATTTCACATTTGCCATGAGCATTTGAGAAACATTGTATTCATATTTTTCAAATTCTTGATCTAAGAAAACGGCACCTGTACTATTTGTTTGTTTGATGTTTCCTTCTAAATAATTAAATTTTCCGTCATAACTTCCAATCACATAAACTCCTAGTTTATTGTTTTCTCCGATAGTAAATTTTCTACCAAGTGAGAAAGAAAAACTATTGTTTGCTTGGAAATTCTGAGTTTCTGGTCTGAATGAATTTGTAAAAGTATATTGACTCAAATCATTTACAGGAATTGATGATACTCCATTTCCTGTTCCAAATCTGTTTGTTCCGTCAATAGTTAAAAACTCTTGATTGATGGTTTGTGTATTTGCCCCAGTAGAAAAACCAACACTTGCTATTTTCTTTTTAGTTAATTCTTTAGATTCAATGTTAATATTTGCACCACCTACATCTCCAATTATTGAAGAAGAGAATACTTTATTAACCCCAATGTTTTTAATAATACTTGTCTCAAAAAAGTCTAAAGAAATATTTTTATATTCTGGATCTTCAGAAGGCAAAGGAAGTCCGTTTAAAGAAGTAGAGTTATAACGATCTCCTAATCCTCTAACGATAATGTTTTTTGATCCTTTAGAAACTCCAGCTGTCTTTACAACCGCACCTGTTGCATCAGAAACTCCTTTTTTAGAAAGTTCTTCAGCTCCAATTTTAGTTTCAATACTCACTGCTTTTTTCTGTTCTATGATTAGAGCATTTTGAGTTTCTTTACTAACAGAAGTCGTAATTTTTACTTCATCTAAAGCAACACCTTCTGCTGCTTCTAATGTTTTATTAACTGTTACTGTTTCGCTTGCTTTCACGACAACAGGAACTTCTAAGGTTTTATATCCTAAAAAACTAAAAACAAGAGTATAAGAACCTGCATCAACAGAAAACGAGAAGTTTCCGTCAAAATCTGTTTCGGTACCTGTAGTTGTTCCTTTTAAAACTACACTAGCAAAAGACAAAGGTTCGTTATTCATTTCTTTGTCTAATAATTTTCCTTTAATTGTTCCTTTTTCTTGTGCAAAAGATACTTGTGTTAAAAGAATAATAAATATGATTATAATTTTTTTCATTTGAGTATTTTAATCCTTATGATTTTACATTGCAAACCTCAAGCTATTTTGTAAAGTAAATGTTACAGGTACATTATGGTTCAGTTACAACAATGTTAACAAAGTGTTATGGGGTTAAATGATTGTTAAGCCGTTGACACTTCGACAAGATCAGTACACGTTTTTTATTTTAGAATCGCTACTTTTGAAAAGACTTATTATACAAACTACCATGAGTAATAGTGATATTAAAATTCTTTTAGTAGACGACGAGCCAGATATTTTAGAAATTGTTGGTTATAATTTAAAAAATGAAGGATACCAAGTTTATACAGCTAATAATGGGAATGAAGCCTTAAAAGCTGCCAAGAAAATTGTTCCTCATTTAATTTTACTAGACATTATGATGCCTGAAATGGATGGTATCGAGGCTTGTGAAAAAATTAGAACCATCAAAAATTTAGAAAAAATATTAATTGTTTTTTTAACTGCACGAAACGAAGACTATTCTCAAGTAGCTGGTTTTGATGCTGGAGCTGATGATTATATTACAAAACCCATAAAGCCAAAACTTCTGATTAGTAAAGTAAAATCTCTTTTGCGTAGACTAAAAACTGAAGAACAAGCAGACACAACTACTAAAGTTGGTAACATCACCATTAATAGAGATGAATATGTGGTTTTTAAAGGAGATGAAAAAATTTTTCTTCCAAGAAAAGAATTTGAACTTTTTTCATTGTTAACTTCTAAACCAGGGAAAGTTTTTAAAAGAGAAACCATTTTAGATAGTGTTTGGGGTAATGAAGTGGTTGTAGGCGGAAGAACTATTGATGTTCACATAAGAAAACTACGAGAAAAAATTGGTGACGATCATTTTAAAACAGTTAAAGGAGTTGGGTATAAATTTGTTTTAGAAGGAGCAGATAAATAATTTTGCTTTCTGATGAAGCTAAAAAAAACATACTCTTTTGCCTTATGGTCTTCTGTCTATTTAACTGTTTCTTCAGTTCTAACGGCTTCGGCTCTTTATTTCTTTTTCTTTGAAGGAAAAGAATTCATAGGATTACTTATTTTTATCGCTTTAGTGTTTATCATCTCTTTTTTTATTACTCAATACAGAGCTGAACGATTTATATATAACAGAATTAAGAAAATATATGATGAAGTTTCTCTACTAAATGATGATGAATTTAACAAACCCTCATCAGCTACAGACATCGATGCTTTGTCTAAAAGTGTACAAGATTATGTAGAGGGTAAAAGAATTCAAATTAAAAACCTTACAGAAAGAGATTCCTTCCGCAAAGATTTTTTAGGAAATGTATCTCATGAGTTAAAAACGCCTCTTTTTACAGTACAAGGATATATTTTAACTTTAATAGAAGGTGCTGTAAATGATAAGTTAATTAGAGATAAATATTTAGGAAGAGCTAACAAAGGAGTTGAAAGATTGGTGGCTATTGTAAAAGATTTAGACATGATTGCTAAATTAGAAACCGAAGGACTTAAAATTAACAAAGAGGTTTTTAATATTATTGATTTGGTTCAAAATGTCTTTGATCTTTTTGAGATGAGAGCAAAAAAGAAGAACATTACCTTACAATTTGATCAAATATATGAGTTTCCTATTTTTGTAAAAGGCGACATAGAACGTATAGAACAAGTACTTATTAATTTGGTAGTTAACTCCATTAAATATGGTAAAACGAATGGTTTTATTACGGTTGGAGTAGAATCTTATGGCGAAAACAAATTCATTATCAAGGTAATTGATGATGGCGAAGGGATAAAACAAGTACACTTATCTCGTTTATTCGAACGATTTTACAGAGTTGATCAAAGTAGGTCTAGAGAACAAGGAGGCTCTGGTCTTGGATTATCAATCGTAAAACACATTATTGAAGCTCATAACGAAACCATTCTCTTAAAAAGTACTTTTGGTGTAGGATCTGAGTTTTCATTTACCCTTGAAAAGGTGAAATAACTCTGGATTAAACTCTTCATTTTTATAATCAATATCAAATTTCCCCATTGATAATTCTACTATTTGCTCATCAATATTAGATTCATTTATATAAGGGAAAAAACCTTCCTCTTGAAGATGTTTTGCAAGATATTCTTGTTCATTTTGATATTGAGTCGGAATTAAAATAGCTTTCTTATTTAATACTGCTAGGTCCATAATTGAAGAATAACCTGCTCTACAAATAACCAATTTTGAAGAGTTTAAAGCTTTCTCTAATTCATCCGCTAACATAAAATTAACGACATCAATATTACCAATACGACTTGTTATTTGAGTTTTTTCTACTTTACCTAGAACCAAACAAATATTTTGTTTCGATGTTTTAAAAACTGATACTAACTTACTTTCTAAATTACTTCTATTAGGTTCTGGACCCGATAACACGATTAAAACATCGATGGTTTGAGGGAAGATTTTAGCTTCAAATCGACTTAAGACACCAATATATTTTTGATTTAGATTTTTATCCGTTTTAGATAATTTTCCTGAAAATAAAGAATTCTCTTTATCCGGAATCCAACATTCGTTAAACTTCTTAATAATTCTTTGATGAAAATAAGTAGTAAATTTTGTTGAAAATCCTGAAAGTACATTGATTTGATGTGTGATATACACCGAAGGAATATCTTTAGAATGAATTCCAAATCTGTTATCAGAGATAATACCAACTACATTGGTGTTTTTTTGAAGATATTTTTGTAAAACTTTTTGTTCTTTTTTTAAAGTTTTAAAAAACCTAGGAAGTTTAAGAAATAGCGACCATTTTAAATTTTTACCATAGGATATTTGATAGGAAGGAAGTTCTAAAAATTCTACTTTTGAGAATTCTTTTTTTAAATAACTGAGTGAATCACCATCACTAGCAATAACGAGTGTGAAATTATTTTTTTGAAGTTCTTTGATTATTGGAACGCAACGGGAAGCATGACCTAATCCCCAATTTAGTGGCGCTACAACAACTTTTTTCATGGTAGTAAATCAAATCCAATATCTTTTCTATAATTCATTTTTTCAAAATGAATTTCATCAATACTTCTATAAGATTTGTCCAATGCTTCTTGTATTGTATCTGCAAAAGATGTTACCGCTAAGACTCTCCCTCCACTAGTGACAACATCTGAATTATTTGTAGTAGTTCCCGCATGAAAAACAATCGATTCTGTTACATTTTCTAAACCTGTAATTGTTTTACCTTTTTCATAGGCTTCTGGATATCCGCCAGAAACTAACATCACAGTAGTTGCTGTTTGTGGTATTACAGAAAATTCTTTTTGATCTAGTGTTTGATTGGCAACACCTTCAAACAGTTCAAATAAATCAGAAGCTAATCTTGGCAAAACAACTTCTGTTTCTGGATCACCCATTCTTACATTATACTCAACCACAGATGGATTTCCGTTATCATTCATCAAGCCGATAAAAATAAATCCTCTATAATCAATTCCATCTTTTTGAAGTCCTTCAACTGTTGGTTTCACAACTTGTTCTTCAACTTTGGAAAGAAAACTTTCATCAGCAAAGGGCACTGGAGAAATGGCTCCCATTCCGCCTGTATTTAATCCTTTGTCTCCTTCACCAATTCTTTTGTAATCTTTTGCTGAAGGTAAAATTTTATAATTTTTTCCGTCTGTTAATACAAAAACCGATAATTCGATTCCTTTTAAAAACTCTTCAATAACCACTGTGGAAGAAGCTTCTCCAAATTTCTGATTGGAAACCATTTCTTCTAATTCTGCCTTGGCCTCTTCTAGGGAGTCTAAAATAAGTACTCCTTTTCCTGCTGCCAATCCATCTGCTTTTAACACATATGGTGGATCTAATGTTTCTAGGAAGTCTTTTCCTTCGGATAAATTTTCTTGAGTAAAAGATTGATATCGAGCTGTTGGAATTCCATGTTTTATCATGAATTCTTTAGAAAAATCTTTACTTCCTTCTAATAGTGCACCATCTTTTTTTGGTCCAATAACTGGTATTGTCTTTAGCTTTTCATCCGCTAAGAAGAAGTCATGAACTCCATTAACTAAAGGTGCTTCTGGCCCAACAACTACCATATCTATATGATGTAAAAGAACAGCTTCTTTGATAGCATTAAAATCAGTTGGATTCACATCTAAATTAATTGCTATTTTATCTGTCCCTGCATTTCCAGGAGCTACAAAAACTTTGGTGACTTTTTTGCTTTGAATAAGTTGATGCGTAAAAGCATGCTCTCTTCCTCCGGATCCTAAAATAAGTATGTTCATGTGCTATATATTCTATGACAAAGATACTTTCTCTAATCGATTTATTAAATTTTAAAATTCCATTTCATAAAATATTTTATGATTGATAACATATGGATAAAAAATAATTTTATATTTTTTGATGATCCTTTTTTAAAAGTATGTATAATTTCAACTTCAGGATAGTATAACTTAGTTTTTCCTGATTGATCTATTTTCTTACAAATATCGACGTCTTCCATGTATAAAAAATATCTATTGTCAAATCCATTTAAGGCTAATAAATCTTTTGTTCTAAATAACATGAAACTTCCATGAATGAAATCTGGAAAAAATGCCTTTTCTAAATCTTGATTTTTATATTCTTTATTTGCTGTATAATTTTTAAATATTCCTAAAAATCTACAAAATAATTCTAAAACTGTTGGATATTTTCTAGCTGTATATTGAAGACTATTATCTTGATAGACAACTTTAGGTGCTATCATAGAAGCATCTTTGTTTTTTTCTAGTTCCTCTATTAATTTATGGATTGCTTGGGGTTGAAAAACAACGTCTGGATTCAAGATTAAATGATATTCAGATTCTTCAGTTAACTTATCTAAAATACTATTATGTCCAGATCCAAAACCAATATTGTTTCCTGAAAAAACATACTCAATATTATCTCTTTTTATTACTTCAGCTAAAGTCTTGTTTTGTGAATTATCTACCAGATACAATTTAATTGACGATGAGCAATTTAAGAAGCTATTAATAGCATTGTTAAGTTCAGACGTGTTTTCTTTATAAACAACAATTGAAGCAGTTATGTTCTTAATTACAGACATTAGTAAGCGTTTTCTTCGCCTTTAAAAACATTAAAAACTGTCATTAAAATGATTTTTACATCTAACAAAAAAGACCAATTTTCTATATAAAAGATATCTAATCGCACTCTATTTTTGATATCAGATTTCTTTTTTATTTCTCCCCTATAACCACTTACTTGGGCTAAACCCGTAATGCCAGGTTTTACAATATGCCTTCTTAAATAATCATCAACATCTTTTTGATATTCAATTGACAAAGAAGGCAAATGCGGTCTTGGTCCAACTACACTCATATCTCCTTTTAGAACATTTAAGAATTGTGGCAATTCATCAATACTTGTTTTTCTAATAAAAGCGCCAATCCTTGTAACTCTTGTGTCATTTTCAGTCGCATGGACTTTGTCTGACATTATATTCATTTTCATGGATCTAAATTTGTAACATACAAATGGTTCTCCGTCTAAACCTTCTCTTTTTTGAGTGAAAATTGCGGGGCCTTTTGACTCTAGTTTAATTAAAATCCATAAAATTGGAATTAGCCAACTCATAATAAACAAACAAACTAAAAGGGCGAAAAAAATATCAAAAGCTCTTTTAATTAAATAATTTTCATAAAATTCAAACGGAAGTTTCTTTACATTTAAAACTACCAATGTATCATCATAAAATTCTATATTTTGATCCTTACTATAAAGTTTATTAGAGTCTGGGATTAATTTTAAGTTTATATTATTAGAATTTGCAAATGAAGTTATTTCTTTAATATTATTCGAGTTAACTTCTTTTAAAGAACAATAAATTTCATCTACGGCATTCTCCAAAATAAACTGAAAACTATCTTTTAGGTTTCCAATTTTATTTTGATGCTTTTTGTCTGTAAAATATCCTAGGTATTTATATCCTAATGTTTTATCTTGTATAAATAGATTAATTATTTTTTTAGATGAATCATCTATTCCTAAAACAATAACCTTCCTGTAATTTCTTCCTAAATTTCTATACCACTTGAGTAAAAAAAATGAAAATCCTTTTAAAAGAAATGTTATTGAAAAGATTAACGTTATAATTAAAAATTGATTGTTGACAATAAAACCTTCTCTGTAAATACCAAAAAATGCAAAAAAACCAAATGTAAAAACTAAATAATGCCTTATGGTTAAAGTTAATAAGCGTAAGAATTTTGTAAATCTAAATACTTTATAATATTTAGTAAATAATGAAGAGATTGTCCAAAAAGAAATAATGTAAGTAATAAATTCAACATTAAAAAACTCTTCATCAGATAAATAATATACTATTAAAAGAATTGAAAGACAATCTATAAATAATTGAAGTGGACCAATAAGAAAAGAATAGCGATGTTTCAAATTAACAATTTATCAAACAAATATAAGTCTTTAGCATAAAATTTATCTATCAAAGAAATAAAGTTTTAATGCTATGATGAAATTTATACAGTCTTAACTGATAATACTTAATCTTTAAAAATATCTATAAGCCAATGCTCTAAACTGTATTTAATATATACATCTTGATTTACTTTTTTGTATTCTTTTTTCATAAATTCAGCGTTCAAAATTGGATTTTTTCTATCAAGAATAAAAATATTATTCTCATCATAAAAATCATATTCTTTGATTGATGGGTTTGTAGTTATTAATTTTCTTCTAGCTCCTAAGGTTTCTATTGCTCTCATTGTTAAGCCTGTTTGAATCTTTTTTTCTATATCTAGGACACACATTGTATTAGTGATAATAGTTTTAATCTGATCTTTATTTAAAGGAATTAATTCGAAATCACTTTTTTTTGATTTTCTAAAACTTTTAAAAAGGAGTTTTCTGATGTAATAAATTTTCAAGTCTTGTAGGTAAATAAAAAAATAGTTCTTTATATCATTTGACTTGCAGTAGTCTCTTAATTTCATCAGGACTGGATAACGATCTAGGTGTGCGGTTCCAATGAAAGCTATATCATTTTTGTGTTCTTTCGGTTTATCAGGGAGTTCTTTATAGGTATCTATATAGAATAATGGACGAAAATGAAGAAAGGAATTTTCCGCTACATCTTCCTTATCAAAGGATAAGATTTTATCAAATACAGGGAAAAGTTTTCTTACTTCTGGAAAGTGATCAATTGAGTCCCACATGTATAATATGAATCTCGCTTTTTTTTGATTTTGTTGAAGTTCTTTCAGAACTTTAAGGGTGATTGCTTCAGCTTTCAAGAAAAAAACAAAATCATAATCTGTGGTCTTTGTTTTTTCTATAATGGCTCTGTAATACCTCTCAATAGTTCTTCTGACAAATCTTCTATTAAAACGAATTAAAGATTTATATAAAAAGGTGTTTTTAGGTCGTTCATCAAAAAAATCTACTTCGGCACCTAATTCAACCAATTTATTCTTTATTTCATATTGATATCCAAAAAAATTTGCAGAAAAAAAGAGTATCTTTTTTCCTTTAAACATTTATTTAAATTATTTTAACAATCCTTTATTTTTCATTTCTTCAAACGATTTAGAATATTGATCATTTTGAATTTCTTGACTAGAAACCCATTGGCAAAACAACTTTATTCCTTCTTCAAAAGAAACTTTAGGTTTAAAACCTAAATCAGCCGAAATCTTTGATAAATCAGCATAATTATCTCTAATATCTCCTAATCTAAAATTACCAGAGATATTGTATTTCGCATTTGTTTTATACTCTCTACTCAAGCTTTGCATCACATTTAGGACTGTAATTCTTTCTCCAGAACCAACATTATAAATATTATAATTTGCTTCCTCTTTTTCAATTCCAAGAATTGTTGCATCTACCACATCTTGTATGTAAACAAAATCTCTACTCTCCTTTCCGTCTTCAAAAATATTTATTTCATTATTATTTTTAATTCTTGTAGAAAATATAGATATGATTCCTGTATAGGGATTTGATAATGATTGCCCAGGTCCATATACATTTTGATATCGATACGCAACAACAGGTATATTTAATGATCTCCCTGTAATCATACACATTTGTTCTTGTACTTGTTTTGTTAAACCGTATATAGATGATGGGTGTATTTTACTCACTTCATCAGTTGCTAATAAATTAGCATTTATATTACAAACTGGGCATTTTACATTAAAATCGCCCTGTAACATATCTTCTTCTTTTCTCTCTGTCGGATATACAATTCCATGCTGGTTACACTCATATTTACCTTCACCATAAATTGATCTAGATGAAGCTATGATAATTTTCTCAATTGAATGATCTTTTGCATTCGTTAAAATATCTAAAAGTATAGATGTTCCTTTTATATTAACATCTGTGTATTTTTCAATTTTATACATAGATTCTCCAGTACCTGTTTCAGCTGCAAGATGAATAATAATATTTTGTTCTTGTAATACGTTTAACCAATCCTCTCTATTTAAAACATCGCCTTTTATAAATTCAACTTTGTCTTTTATTTGATTGTACAGGTAAGAATTTTCAGGAGTTTCACCGTGAATTTGCTTAGATAAATTATCAAGTACTCTAATTTTGTATCCTTTCTCAATTAAGGTTAAGGATAATCTGGTTCCAATAAAACCAGCGCCTCCTGTTATTAATACATTTTTTGCCAATTTTTTTGTTTAATTTAATAAATCTTTAATATTTCCCTTATTGAATATTTCTAGCTTACCATCTATTGTATAATCAGTAATTGGGATGTCCTTTGATTCGAAGTAGTCTTTAGAGAGTTGATATAGTTTTTCGCTTCCATCCAGGTCTGGTAATCCCCAGTATTGATTTTTAAAATAGTCTTTACTAAAGTGATTTACATCGTCTCCTTCAAATTTTTGTACTAATGGTCCTTTTTTAACCACAAAACTATGATCTACACCTACTATATTAACAGATTTAGGGTTTAAATATGCAGCTATTTGTAGAGCGGTGAAGGTAACTGTACAACCTGTAGATAAAACCTTCTCTATGTTAGGCTCTACTTTATTTTGATCCTTCAAATTTACAAATAATACATTTTTCCTAGGTTTTATTCCAAGATAAAATGCTCTTATGGGAAATATTAAAACTCTATTAGTTGTATTAAAATATTCTTTATTTTGATTGATAACAAAGCCGTTTACACAAGTAATGATATCTGGTTTCCAAGAAGTTTTACTATAAATGAGATTTATTTTGTTCATCCCAATAGAAACAAAAGAATTCTGTAATTCAGATAAAGGAGTTTTATTTAGACTTGGTCCATTACCTATAATTAAAACAGGCTTTTTTTTGTATATTTCTAAAATATCCCAATTGTTTCTATACTTAAAAAACAAATGAAATAGGCAAGCGTCTATGAGTTTTCTAGGATAATACGTCGCTACTTTTAAAAATTCCAGTGTTTTCTCTTTCATAATGAGTTAATATAATTGATAGAATTGCAATAAAAAACAATGTTGGTTCAGTAGAATAAAAAGACGGTATTGATTCTGTTACACCAATGAGTAATATCATTATAATCAAAACATTGATAATACTAGATTTTAATTTCAAGACCATCTTCAATATTTCGAAGATCAAATATAAAATAATTATAACTCCCAATACCCCAAAATCTATGATAGTTTGTATGAGAAAGTTATGGGATGTTTGCAAGTGTTGCCCATGAAAAGTTTTCTTAAATGATTCTGGCATGCCTTCTGCAAATCCATTCAACCCTCGACCTGTTAAAAAATGATAGTCTGAAAAAATAACTTCTTTAGCTATACCCCATATTTTAACTCTAGATAAAGCCCTCCCTTCTAATTCCCCAGCTCTTTTAAAAGAGTCAAATAAATTTGTATTGTAAAAAACATACAGGAAAGCAAACAAACCGATTCCTATGGCCCACCAAAACTTCTTGAAAAATGTAATCAATGTATTTAATGAGAACCAATAAATAAAAGAAAAAATTGTTGCCAAAAACAATAATAATCTTGAATCTGCAAGGACCAACATCATGATATAAAATGCATATATCAATATATAAAGGTATTTATTTGCTGAAGTCTTGATGAAATACAATACGATTAGACAGTTGAATGCTAACTGAGCAGCAAACACATTGGCTCCAGAGGCAAGCGGAAAATATATTCTGTATCCAAAAACACCAAACATAGACATTGTATTATTAATCCCTATTTTTTGTGCTCCAAAGAATAATTTGAAGATTATATAATTTGCAATATTGAAAATGAGAAAAGATATTAGCACAAATTTTAGACATTGCCTTATGGTTTTATCTTTAAAATATGTGTATGAGAAAACCAACCATATCCAAAAACTCAACAGTACTGCAATATCTCTTACCATTACTTTTCCAAATATAAAGCCGTGAACTATCATTGATAATGATATCAAAATTGCATAAAAATTATATTTGGAAATTTTATGAAGCTCTTTAAGAGGTATTCTTTTTCCTGTTGAATACGACATTAGAGAAAATACGATTAAAAAAGCTATAATTTTTGGAGTTCCTTCGAGGTAACCTACTATTCTCAATAAAAGTATGTAAACATAAATCATTTGGTAGCCTTATAGTTTAAAATAGCGTAAAACCCTTGAATTAGTATAAAACTAACTATGGTCAATAAAAGCCATACTTGATCACTTATTTGCACAAAAACAAGTGGTAATAGATAAATCACAAACATAGCCAAATATTGCGTAATGTTGAGTCTACGAATATTATAAACCTTGTTATTGTATATAAAGATAAATACTAGTGGCTGTACCAGCATATAAACGAACCCTATAAATGACACTTTTATTAATAAACTATCGTATTGAATGTATTTAGGGAAAAATGAATTTAATATCTCTGAACTAAATAAAACAACAATCAATATTCCAATCATAATGAAAGGAGCTACTGTTTTAAGAATTTTTAAATACATTCCATTTATAAAAGCTCTATCAAAGCTCAAAATATTCTTCACTGTTATCTTTGATTGCAGTCCAGATATTACAGCCATCGTAACCAAAGTAAATACATTATAGAACTGATACATGATATGAGTGTATGAAACAAATATGTCTCCAAAATAAATTTGTCCTAAATACCTCACTCCAAAGCTGGAGAAAAAATCGTTTCCTCTCAAAAATGTATAATGAACCCCCAATTTAAAGCTGCCTATTGAAAAATCTTGAGTACTTATTTTAAAATTAAAATCTTGAATTTTGAACTTTCTTTTGAATAAAATTAAAGAAGTAATGGCTGTAATTAATACGGTAATAAATAGTGCAACCAAAACAGAATGGAAACTATTAGATATAAAAATAGCTACGACTCCGAAAACGAAAAAAAGAAAGTAAAATAAAAAATCTTCAAGAAAAATGGATAAAAACAATGAATCATCTGATTTAGAAAACTCTGATATATTTCTTATTGCAATGAATAATAACACACTAGGAAGCATAATAATTGCTACGTAGTAGCTGTCAAAAATGAAATACGTTAAGATAGAGGAAAACACACTAAGTATTAGTCCTGTAAAAACAACATTAGACGTGACATCTGAAGGCCATTTTTGATCTTTTAGTAAATGTTCTCTGACTTTATTGAAATAAACTATGTAAAAATTATTTGCTGATAAAAAAGTCATCATTCTTAAAGCTGTCCAAAAAATAGCAAATGTTGCAAAGTCTTTCACAGACAACTTAAATGCAAAAAAAGAGGTCAGTAAGAGAAATAAAACTCTTCCCGAGCTCTTACCAAATAAATTGATAAGCCCTATGTTTCTCTTTAGGTATTTTTCATATAACTTCCTCAAACTTTCCTTTTGTTTTTTTCTTCACTGAATAAAATTGTGAGCATGAAAGCAATAAACATTAGCCCCCAATGTCTTGACAAAATATTTTCAGTTAAAAAATTAATAGAAATGATAAGGCAAAATGAGATTCTAAGAATATTGTAGGGTTTGATAGATTGTTTGAACAAATATCCAATGAATATCAAAAAAGATATTAATCCAAAAACTCCTGTAGCTATTAAGAAATATAAATAGTTGTTATGAGTGTTTAACTTTTGATCTACAATCATTTGAATTTGATCTTTTTCATTTTCTTCATATTGAGTTAAGTTTCCTTTCTCAAGCTGAATTCCCCATGCATATAAACTTTTAGATACTTCATCTGTATTTGCAAACACATAATCTGCTTTGCTATTAGATAAACCTAACAGTATTAAGCCGTCTTGTTTCAAAGAAACACTTATAAAACATCTATACCAATTGTTTTCTAATTGTTGAATTCCTACTTCACTAACATTCATTTTTTCAATTAAAGTTCCTTCTTCAATATTGAATACAGCTCTATTGTCAATTTCACCAAGTCTCAAAATGAGTGTATTAGGACCTTCTTTTTTCTTTGCAAAAATGGAAAAAGTATATAGCTCTTCTTTTTGCACATCTATTTTGTGAGATATATTATATGCTAACTTTTCAGAAACTTTACCTGCAATCAATAAATCCGCGCCTTTTTCATTCTTAGGAGATTCTTCTTGATTTGGAACTACTTCAATATTATTTTTATACCAATATGATTGATTTAATTCTTCTGTGAAAAAGAGTAGATTTTTACTTTTATTTCTGTTCAATCGATCAACGTATTGTACATTTAATTTGTCTTGAACATCTCCAACACCAAATCCAAATAACATCGCGTTCCAACTACTTTTTTGAGCAATTTCCTGATATGTTTTATAAATCTCTCTTCTAGAATCATTCAACTCATATTTCGAATCATCAACTGACGATTTAAGAAAATTGACTCCTCTTTGGACATCTTTATCCTGAAATTTAAAAATTAATAGTGAGGTACAAAAGATCAGAAATAAGGTAGCGTAAGCTAAGAATACTTTCCTGTTCAAGGATTTATAGAGTATTAAAAAAATACATATAAAAAGGGCCAGTACATTAGGAAATGAGAAAGCATAAAAAACCCACAGTGTAAAATATCCAAACACACTTAAATAGAGGAATCTGGTTATTCTTTTTTTAAATGTATTTTGAAAAAACAGTTGTAAACAAAACACTGCACTAAGAACAAAACCCATTGAAAAATATGGTTTGTGCATAAATACAATATTGTTTTTTACACTTTTGCTTAAATCGTACTGAAACTTATCATAGTCAAATAAATATTGTCCTAAATTTTCATAATAAAGGTTTTCCATATTGGAAAAAAAAGTAACAATAATGATCATAGTGTAAACAATATTACCTCCTACAAAAACAGCTAAAATATTACTCCTTGCTTTTTTATCTATCTTTAAATTGGCAATATATAGAAGAAAAGGTATAATAAGTAAAGGTGATAATTGAACTATTCTTTTCGAAGCTGCATTTGAGTTCGAAGAATACACCATCGAAAAAATTAGCAAAACAAAATATGAAGAGGTAAGTAAAAAACCTATTAAATTTCTCTTCGTAAACTTTATTTGTTTCTGAGCAATACTCATTATTAGAGAAAGAGCACAAAAAAGAATCAATATTTTAGAAGACCAATCAAATTTTAACAAAGGGTATAATCCGACTAGACTTAAAACAAAAAATTGAAAATAATTAAGTTTGGTTTTCAATATTTATAAGTTTTATCAAATTATTTACGGCCATCAGTCCTTGACGTTCTACACTTTGAAAGGTTCTAGAACCCACATGAGGTGTAATTATAACGTTTTCAACTCCTTTTAGTTTTTCATTTTCCGTAATGGGTTCTGTAATCAAAACATCTGTAAGATACCCTCTTAATTGTCCCTCTTTTAATCCTTTGATTACTGAATCTGTATCAATAAGCATTCCTCTAGAAGTGTTAATAATCACTGGTTTTTTCTTCAGTTTTGTTTGAATCACTTCTTGATTGATCATCCTTTCAGAATCTGGTGTATGAGGTATGTGTAATGTTATAATGTCGGCTTCTTCATAAATCTTATCTACTTCTTCTGCAAAAATTATTTCAGGATGTTGACTTAAGAAAACCTCATCTTTAAATATATCAAAAGCAATAACTTGTAGCCCTAAAGCAAGAGCTCTTTTGGATACTTCTTTTCCGATAGCTCCTAATCCAACAACTCCCATTGTTTTTCCAAAAATCTCATTCCCTGTTGTACGTTTCCAACTTCCATTTTTTGTTGTTTGATATTGAAGGTGAATGTTTTTTTCAAATGACAAAAGCAATGCAAGCACATGTTCTGCTACTGAAATTTGATTTACACCTGGACAGTTTGTTACGGGGATTTGCAATTCTTTAGCTACTTCTAAATCAATTTTATCTAAACCAACTCCATATTTAGAAATGTATTTTAGTTTCCCTGATTTACCTTTCTCTAAAACACTTCTCGTATACTCATCATCTCCACATAACACAGCATCATAGTCTTGAATTATTGGTAATAATTCTTCTTCTTTTATAGGGCCTCTAAGATAATCTAACTCATAATTTTGTTCATTCAACAATTGAAGATGACGCCCAGGCGTATCTTGGAAGGAAGTAGTGGTAACAAGTACTTTCATACGTTTTTTAATCAAAAATTAAACCTTAGAATTCTCTATTTTCTTTATGGTTTCCTTTAGCGAAGTTAAATCATTAATCCGATACCCTTGAAAATCATGAAATAAGTTCTTTCCTTCTTCAGTTTCTCGAAGGATAAATTCAACATTATTCGCAATTGCAGCTTTATAATCTGCCATCGCATCACCTATAAAAATACAATTATTTGGATCTAAGCTTTCTTCCCTAAGGATTTTCTCTACCCAGTAGTCTTTTTTTTCTGGAGAGCCGTATGATGCTTTAAAGTGATGCTCCATTTTGCGTCCTTTTAAGATACGTTTAATCTCCTCTGTTGGTGTTCCTGTAATGATGTATTTCCTATACTTGAGTGTACTTTTATCATTCAGAAAATCTGAGGATCCTTTTACCTCATATGAATTAATAACTCCGTTAACTACTAGCGAACTAAACTCATTTGCTAATTCTTCTATTTTTAATTCATTGATTTCTTGTCCTAGCCATTCTCCATTATATATTTTAAACTTTTCATACCTAGAAACGCCTCCATTTTTAATATGGTGATCTCTCACTTTGAGAGAAAATTCTTCTCCATATTTTAAATACATTTTCTGAAATGCTTCTGTTTTAATGTGCAAAGACTCGGCTAAAACACCATCAAAGTCAAAAAAAATGGTTTTAACAGTTGTGTTTTTGTTTAAATTCATTAAAATCTTTTTTGTTTGAAAAGCAGATAATATTTCCCCATCCTTGAGGATCGATTTCATCGAATTCGACTGATAGTTTTTTCCAATCATGATCCATTCCATATTCTTTTATTGGATACCAAATAGAATAAATTAAATAATATCCTTGGTCTATTAAGAATTGAGCCATGTCTTTAGTGCTATATCCTAAATGTTTTGTTTTACCATCCTCAAACTCACACATAATAATTCTGGGTTTAAATTTTGAGAAATCAAACCCTTTTAGCACCATAAAATCATACCCTTCGGCATCAATTTTTAAGAAATCAATTTTTTTAACATCTCGCTCTTTGATAAAGTCTTTAAGCACTATTGTACTAAGTTCATGAGAAGGAACTTGATTTTCATTGAATTTGAGTAAACTTGGAATTCCAGTAGATGATGTACTGGTGTAAAACAATTTTGTTTCTTCAACATCAGAAACTGCTTTTTGTATTAGGTTTATTTTAAATTTCCAATTTTTTAAGTTGTTTAAAATAGTTTGATGGTTCTTTTTATCTGGTTCAAATGCAAAAACCTCCCATTTTTTTAATAGAAAGGGCATAAATGAAGAGCCATCCATTGAACCTACATCAAACATTACCCCGTTCTTAAAGTTTAAAAAATCATAGATTAAGTTTCGTTCATCAAACTGATTTTTGACTTTCCTTTTGATTAGGTAATAAAGCCTATAAGGCAAGACTTTAGCTAAGATATCTTTATATTTCATTATTTACTTTTTTGTCTAAAAAACACGCTCTTCTTTAATTTAAAATTACGTCAATTTTGCTAAGAACTGTAGATACAGGAAAGTTTTGTTTTTTGGCATTCAATAACACTTGTTTTTTCTCTTCTCCCCTTATTAGAAGCGCAATTTTTTTTGAATTCATAATTACGGGATAAGTCATAGTAATTCTTTCTGTATTTAGTTGAGGAACTTTGTTCAATACAACCAAATCTTCTTTTTCTTGTAAAGCTTCAGTATTAGGGAATAAAGATGCTATATGTCCATCCGTCCCCATTCCTAAAACGATCAGGTCAAAACTAGGGATATTATTGGTTATCTGAACATTATTCAATATGTTTTTTTGATATGCTTGAACACATTCTTGATAAGGTTTTCCACTTATGATAACAGCATGAGCTTTGGATTCAATATGATCAAAAAATACTCTTTTGATATTTTTATAATTATTATCGGAGCTATCGACAGTAGAACATCTTTCATCAACTAAGAAAAAAGTAATCCTAGTCCAGTCAAGATGAAATTTACTTAACTTTTCATATACAGGTAAGGGGGAATTTCCTCCTGATAAAGCTACAGTTATAATACCGGGGTTTTTAAGTACTACTATAAGAATCCTTCTCAATTCTTCTGCTGCTTTTTCAACAAAAACTTCAGGATCAAAAGTTTTAATATTTAGAAGTTTACTCATTATAATTCACGAATCTAATACACTCTAAAAGTCCTTGACCCATATCAATATGAGGGTTTGCTGTTAATCTTTTACTGACTGAAGGAGAAAATGAATACGGTGTATACTTATAGTGGTTTACTTGATGCTCGCCTTTAAGGTTGATCTGTACTTTATCGTTCAGTATTTCTTTGATCATTTGGAACAACTCTACTCTTCTTATTCTTTCGGTTCCAGTTAAAATAATATGTATATTATTGTATTCATTGCTTTCAATTACATCTACAGAGAGTCTGGCTGCATCTGCTGCATGGATATATTCTCTTACTTCTTCTCCATCTCCCGCATGATTTATCTCCCCTTCTAAAACGGCATTTTCTACCAAGTTATAAATATAATTGTTAAGGTGTTTTCTTTCAGAGTAAACGGAGCCATATCTCAAAATCACAAATTGCAAATCGTGAATTTTATTGTACTCTTCAATAATTTTTTCTGAGGCTAGCTTACTAATTCCATAGTACGATCCTTTATTACTCATTGCATAAGCACTACTAGCATATACAAACTTTTCAATGTTGTACTTGACACAAGCTTCTAAAATGTACATATTAGACACAACATTCAGCTCTATAGTTTTAATGGGACTTCCAACTGCATTGTCTAGGTTTGCAAAACCTGCTAAATTATATACAATATCATATGTATTTGTTTTAAATATTTGGTTGACTTCTTCTCTATTAGAAATATCACAAGGGATAAAATCAACACTTACATGATGGTTTTCAAGGATGTCTGCCACTGTGATTTTATAACTTCTTTTTTTTAATTCTTCAACTAGGTAAGAACCTAAGAAACCAACACCTCCAAAAACTAATACCTTTTTCATACTTGTTATGCCTTTAATTTTAGTTGCTTCATTTCTTCTCTAGCTTTGTCTCCAAGGAAAAAAAAGTCTAGACTAAATGCTAAAAATGAATATCCTTTCTGAATTTTCTCTAGTACTTTTTCATGGTTGCTATCTACAACATGAAATCCTAAAGGTTTATTGTTCTTCTTTGTGATAATATCAATTTTTTCTAAAGCTTCTTTTACATCATCTCTATCATATTCTCCAGGATATCCCATGGAAGCAGAAAGATCGTATGGGCCTACAATAATTCCATCTACTCCGTCTACATTTAAAATTTCATTTAAGTTTGTTACTGCGTCAATATGTTCTATTTGAGCAATGATTGTAATCTCTTTATCAGCCCATTCCTGATAAGAATCAAAAGCTGCCCCATATTTTTGCGCTCGATTAAGTCCAACGCCTCTTTTTCCTTTTGGAGGATATTTCGCATAATTAACGGCTTCTATTGCTTCAGCTTTGTTTTTAATCATTGGAATTACGATTCCATCAGCACCAGCATCTAAAACTTGCTTGATAATCACCTCTTCATTTTTACTCACTCTTACCAATGCTTGCATTCCATTTCCTTGAATATGACCAATCAAATTCATAGTGGTTTCAATACTAATCGGTGAATGTTCCATATCAATCACCAGCCATTCAAAACCTGCTGTTGATAAAATTTCTATTACAGCTTGGTGTGGAATTGTTAGCCAAGAACCTAAAGAAAGTTCTTGACCTTGAAGTTTCCTCTTTAATGTACTGTGATTATGATTAAAATTTTTCATTCTATAATTGGGTGTAATTACATTCCTAATTTATATAGAAGTTCAGAAATAAGAAAGTCTTCTTTTTCATCTATATCTGAAGATTCTATTTTATTTAATTCAAACATATAAGGTGTTTGTCCTATTCTTTTTTGCCCCACATTATTGAAAGACTCTTTTGTAAAAATATAAAAGTTTGAGTTTTCCTCATATAGAGGATCCAAGTCTTGTGTTCGAATTAGTTCTTTCGGGTTATGATTGTGAGGATTTCCATCTTTATCATAAAGTCTCGTTTGCCATTTTGTTACCGAAAAAATACTATCATAGGTTTTCTCTTTCTGAAATCTTATCATTTTCTCTATTGCAGCATCTAGTGATTTTGTCTTCAACAAAGGATTCGTACTATGAGTTTGAAGATATAAATCCGCTGCATGTATTGAAAGATCGTAGTCAATGATTTTATTCATTGATACATAATCACCTACAATTTCTTGAGGTCTATCAACTATAAGAACTCTTTCTTTAAAATTAGAATGAATATCTGATTTGATACGATCACTATCTGTATTAACTATAATTTTATCTATATATTTTGACCTAATAAGCGTATTCATTACAATATGATACAAAGGTACTCCATTGAATTGCTTTAGATTTTTATTCGGAACTCTTTCCGAATTTCCTTTCATCGGTAACAAAGCAATGATCTTCATGTATAATTTTTTAGTTTATTTAAACGCAATATTGATTACTTTTCTATTTCTCTCTTAACAGAGTTTAGCGCAGAAGCAATGACTTGATGCATGTCATAATATTTATACTCTGCTAATCTACCTCCAAAGATAATATCCTTGTTTTCTTCTGCTAACTTTTTATACTTTAAATAGGTGGCAGAATTCTTATCATCATTTACTGGATAATAAGGTTCTGACCCTTCTTGCCATTCTTTTGAATATTCTTTTGTTATAATTGTTTTTGGTTGTTTGCCAAATTCAAAATGTTTATGTTCTAATATTCTAGTATAAGGAATTTCTGCCTCTGTATAATTAACTACTGCATTTCCTTGATAATTTGGGATATCTAATGTCTGGTGTTCAAACTCTAAACTTCTATATTCTAATTTTCCAAACTGGTATGCAAAATATTCATCAATCTTTCCCGTAAAGACAACAGTATCCGCTAAATTTTCATAATATTCTTTTTTTTCAAAGAAATCAACTTTTGTTTTAGTTTCGATTCCTTCTAATAGTCCTTCAATAAGCTTATTATATCCTCCTATCGGAATTCCTTGATACTTATCATTAAAGTAATTATTGTCAAATGTAAATCGTACTGGAAGTCTTTTTATAATAAATGCTGGCAAATCTGTTGCTTTTCTTCCCCATTGTTTTTCAGTATATCCTTTGATGAGTTTTTCATAAATATCTCTTCCAACTAAAGATAGTGCCTGTTCTTCTAAATTTTTAGGTTTCTTTATATTTAATTCGGCAACTTGTTCTTGAATTTTTGCCTTTGCTTCTTCAGGAGTTTTTACTTTCCAAAGTTGATAAAAAGTATTCATATTAAAAGGCAAGTTATACAACTCTCCTTTATAATTTGCTACAGGTGAATTTGTATATCTATTGAACTCAACAAAAGAATTCACATAGTCCCAAATTTTCTTATCGTTGGTATGAAAGATATGAGCTCCGTATTTATGAACATTAATTCCTTCAACATTCTCACAATAGACATTTCCTCCAAGATGATTTCTTTTATCAATTACCAAGCAGCTTTTCCCTCTTTTTGTCATCTCGTGAGCAAAAACAGAACCAAATAATCCTGCGCCAACTATTAAGAAATCGTGTTTCTTCATCTAAAGTGATTTAAATATTGGTAGCACTTTATCTTTTTCAGACAACATGATTTCATTTTCATCTAATTTCCAATCAATATTTAACTGACTATCATTATACATAATACCTCCTTCAGAAGCTTTATTATAATAGTTATCGCATTTGTATGAAAAAATGGTATTGTCTTCTAATACAGAAAAACCATGTGCAAATCCTCTTGGCACATACAACTGTAATTTGTTTTCTTCTGATAATTCTATTGAAAAAGTCTTCCCATAAGTTGATGAATCTGGGCGAATATCGACAGCAACATCTAAAACTTTCCCTTTAATCACTCTGACTAACTTTGCTTGCGCATGCTCATCTTTTTGAAAATGAAGGCCTCTTAAAACACCTCTTTGCGACATTGACTGATTGTCTTGTACAAAAGGAACATGTATCCCTGTTTTTTCTTTAAATATTTTCTGATTAAAGCTCTCAAAGAAATAACCTCTTCCATCAGCAAAAACAGAAGGTTCTAGTACTAAACATCCTTTTAATCCAGTTTCTCTTATCTTCATCTAGAGTTCTAATAAATTTTTACCATAACCACTTTTTAATAGTGGTTTTGCTAATTCATGTAATTCTTCTTTAGAAATAAACCCACTTCTATAAGCTGCTTCTTCAATGGCACCAATTTTTAACCCTTGACGTTCTTCAATAACTTCTACAAATTGCGCCGCTTGCATAAGAGAGTGAAATGTTCCAGTATCTAACCAAGCAGTTCCTCTATCTAAAATACTCACTTTCAATTTCCCTTTTTCTAAATAGGCTTTGTTAATATCCGTAATTTCTAACTCTCCTCTGTGACTTGGTTTGATGTTTTTTGCAATTTCAACAACTGTATTATCATAAAAATAAATACCCGGAACTGCATAATTCGATTTTGGATTTGTAGGTTTTTCTTCAATGGATACTGCATTCCCTTCTGAATCAAAATCAACAACACCATAACGCTCAGGATCATGAACATGATAGGCATAAATAATTCCCCCTTCTGGATCATTATTTGCTTGTAATAAAGTAGCTAATCCAGAACCATAAAAAATATTATCTCCTAAAATCAAAGCAACTTTATCATTCCCTATAAATGATTCTCCAATTACAAAAGCTTCTGCAAGACCATTTGGATGTTCTTGTACTGCATATTCAAATTGACAGCCAATTCGAGTTCCATCACCTAATAATTTTTTGAAAAGAGGCAAATCATCCGGAGTGGAGATAATTAAAATTTCTCTAATGCCCGCAGATATCAATGTAGCTATCGGATAATACACCATCGGTTTATCGTACACTGGCATCAACTGCTTGCTTACTGAAATGGTAAGTGGGTGTAATCTCGTGCCTGAACCTCCTGCTAAAACTATTCCTTTCATATGTTCTTAATTTTCATACTTTTTTAGATACCATTCCACGGTTTTTAAAATACCTGATTCAAAATTCTCATCTGCTTTCCAGCCTAATTCATTTTCTAATTTAGCAGCATCTATTGCATATCTGAAATCATGGCCAGGTCTGTCTGTAACAAAAGAAATTTGTTCTTTGTAAGAAGTTTCTTTTGGATGAATTTTATCTAATATTTCACAAATTTTATTGGCGATATATAAATTGTTTCGTTCATTTTTACCCCCAACATTATAGGTTTCTCCTAGCTTTCCATTATTAAAAACTAGTTCTATTCCTTTACAATGATCTAATACATATAACCAATCTCTAATATTTTTTCCATCTCCATAAATAGGAATATTTTCACCAGAAATCGCTTTCCTTATAATCGTTGGGATTAACTTTTCGTCATGTTGTTTTGGTCCGTAATTATTAGAACAATTGGTAGTAACAACCTTCATCCCATAGGTGTGAAAATAACTTCTTACCATAAAGTCTGAGGAAGCTTTTGATGCGCTATAAGGACTGTTAGGAGCATATGGTGTGTCTTCCGTGAACAATCCTGTTTCTCCTAAAGTTCCATAAACTTCATCGGTTGATACATGAAGAAATTTTGCATCTTTAAATGTAGGTTTTATTGAGTTTGGACCATCCATCCAATGGTTTTTCGCAGTATTCAACAATGTAAATGTCCCAAAAACATTGGTTCTTATAAATGCATCCGGATTTTTAATAGAATTGTCAACATGTGATTCTGCGGCAAAATGAATAACCCCTTGGAAATTATATTTTTGAAAAAGTGATTCAACTAACTCTTTATCACAAATATCTCCTTTTACAAATATATATCTCTCTTCTTTTTCACATTCTGATAAATTTATTAAATCTCCTGCATACGTTAACAAGTCTAAATTAACTATTTTAAGATCCTTGTTATTTTTTAAAAAATAGGGTATAAAATTAGAGCCAATAAATCCTGCTCCACCTGTTACTAAAAAGTGTTGCATTTATTTATTTTTTATAACTCTCTAAGAATTTATTTAGCTTCAATAATAAGATTATTGCTGCCGTCAAAAGAACTGCTAGTGTAGCAAAAATAAAAATACTATTGTTAGTTAAACCTTTGTTTACATAACCAACAGCCTGAAAATTTGAGATGACATTAATTACTTCCGTTTTTTCTGAAATATCTTCAGCAACTCTTCTCAAGTCAAAATTGACTTCTCTACTAGTTTTGAATAATTCTAACTCTTTACTTATTTTTTCATCTCCTCCAAAATCAATATTTGTTCCTGGAGATTCTTTTTTTGCCTCTTCTAGCATTACCCTCATATAGACTTGGCGCAATGAATCTACTTGATTAAGATTTTGTCTTAATAAAGAGTCGGTTCGGTATAAACTTTCTCGAGTAATCTTTTTAACTCTACTAAAATATTCATTGTCAGTAATACTTGTAATAATTACATCTCCAAGTTTTGAAAATACTTTGTTATTCGTAGCTTCAACATGTACTTGATGTAATTTGTAATCATACTCTGTAAACGCTTTTTTAAACTTTAAAAAAGAATAACTCTTTGCTGATAGTGTATCTATTGATAAAATTAGTTTATCATAATTTTCTAAAATATCATTCTCAGAAACAATAGGGGTAACTTCAAAACCACGAATTGACTTTGCTTCAGTAGTGTCTAGTTCAAATACTTTAGATAATTCTTGATACTGTTCTTGTTTAACAAGGTCATTGTAATAATTTACATTATCATATAACTGTTTTGTACTCTTAAAATTCGGTTGTAAGAGCATATCAGAACCATAAGATGTTTCTTTGTCATATTCTTTATAACCTCCTATTCCCGCTCCAATAACAGCTGCTATGGAAAATTTTATGAGGTTTTCTTTAATAAATAAAAGAATTAAAATGAAAAAATGAAAAAGTCCTTTAAAAACACCTCCAATGAAATTGAAAAGCTTTTTAAAACCGTTTCCAATGATAATAAACAAAGAGCCTAAATCTACCTCTTCTTCGTTGTTCTGTTTTGTTGACATTGTTTTTGTAGTTAGTTTTTTAAAAAATTTGTTCTAATATTTTTTGAGTAATTGCGTAAGTAGGAATAACTCCTGTCATCCCTAAACCACCTGAGGCTAATGTCGCTCCGGTTTCTAATGGGTTATCGGAAGCATAATAAGCATACCGTACTTTTACATTTTCTGAAATATTTCCTCTAATTCTAGAGGCAGATTGAATTGCTTTTTGATAATGAGCTCCTTCCATTTCTAAGCCGATCACATTCCAAGTAGAATCATGGAAAAATTTTAATAAATCTCTGTTTTGCAATGATGTTCCTAATACAGTTACCATGGCTCCATCAAAAGATTTTACTCCAAACCCTTCTAAATCTTCTTTAGATAACTCGTTTGTAAACGGATAATTGTCTGCAGTTCCCTCAAATATATGAGCTGACGGAATCATAATATCTCCTTTACCTCCTTCTAAAATACCAGCTTTACCCATGATAGAAATGGATTCTACATCTAAATGCGTTGAATTTCCATTATCTTTATAGGGTTTAAGCAATTCATCCATCGTTTCATAAGCCTGCTCTCCAAAAGCATAATCCATTACAATAATAACAGGATCTTTTCCTTTAGAATGTAGCTTCTGAAATTGTGTTTTACTAAGATCTATTTTTTGAGTATCAATGATCTGAACATTAATATTTGTTCCAGAAGTGTCTTTTATATAAATGAGTCCGTTTTTAGAAGCGAACTGTTTTGTTTTTTTCTGTAATGGTTTACTGTTTTCGTTACTCAATAATTGATACAACTCAAACTCTTTTGAACTTTTTGCTTCTTTCGGCAATGCATTTGGTGCATACAGAGTGTTAAGAACACTGTGCATATTAGCACTTATTATATGAATAGGTCTCTCTAACAGACCATTTGCTTTTAATTCTTTTTTGATATTATCTGCCCAAATCTCACCATAAATGTGATGCCCAATACTATCGCTTAAAACAGAACTAAAATTAACGGTTCTTTTCTTTTGATGACAACTTTCACTAATAGCTAATTTACCTAGCCAATAAATAATTTGAAAAAAACGATCGGGATTTTCTTTTGATGTAAAAGCTTTATAAGCTGCAACAACCTCGTCATATGTTCTCCCTAAAACATTAGCCAAATGAACTTTGGTAATTTCTCTTTCTTCATCAGAGAGAGTTTTATTATTAAGAACAACATCTTCTAAATTCCTCCATTCTCTAGTTACGTCTTCATCTAAATTAAGAAGCACACGGTCTTTTATTTTGTGAGATTCAATAAATAAAAAGGTGAGGTGTGTTAAGATATCATAGATTTCAGATCTTCCTCTGGTAATCTCAATATTCATTTGATCTCTATCAATTCGATAACAATTTCTTCTTCTCTTTGGTGGAATAATTACTTTAAAATGTGATTTCCCATAGCCTTCGTCTGCCGTTAAATTGATAAATTGACATTCTTCAATTCCTTCAGGTAAACGTTCAATTACATAAACTAAACCATTTAACTCTACTCTTTCTTCAGCTATAGAGCCATAAATCTCTGGTCTAAGCAATAATAAAGATTTACGTAAAGTTTCACCAGAAATTCCCATGGGCTTATAAAAGCCTCTACTAAATAAATGACGCATAGAAATATATAACCTTTCTATGGCATTTGTAGATTCTTGCGCTCTAGTTCTTTCTTGATGTTTGGTTTGTAGCATACTGTTTTAAGGGGTAAAGATAAGAAAATAGCCTAAAGTTAGGCTCCTTTTAAGATTTTAGCGTATTGGTTTTTGTTTTTAAGAATCTTCACTGCCTCTAAAACAACTTTATCATTCTTTAATTTATGTTGATATGCTCCTTCACTGTAATAATATCTCTTTAGAATTTCATCTTTTATCAAGTCAGAAATAAAGTCTTTATTTTTTGAAATTTCAGACACTTTTTCTTGTGATAATTTCTTTAGTATTTGTTGATATTCTTTTAAAATGATTTTATCATTTTCAATAGATTGATACGCGTCTAAAAATAATTGTTCTTGTTTGGTTTTAAAAGTCGAATCGGATTGTAAAATATAATTTTGAAAGTTTTTAAAATCTGTTGAAGAAAAAGAAAAATCTGTTGGCGATTTTACAGACGGGTTTTTATAAAAATAATCTGTTGTAAAATTAAATATCGCTTGAGATTGCAGTAGTTTTTCAGTTGTTTCATTTCTTTTAGAGAATCCTACAAAAATATCTGGCTGAACGCCTCCTCCATCGTATACAACTCTTCCGTTTTTGGTTTTAAAAGAAGTAACTGTTCCGTCAGAAAACTTGGGAACTTCTCCGTTTTTATCTCTGTTGGCATAATCTAATTCTTGAATACACCTTCCGCTAGGCGTATAATATTTAGCAATCGTAACTTTTAGTTGTGTCCCATAGGTCAATTGTCTATAACGTTGTACTAATCCTTTTCCAAAAGAGCGTTCTCCTAAAATTACAGCTCTATCATAATCTTGCAATGCTCCAGCAACTACTTCTGAAGCTGAAGCTGATGTTTCATTTAGCAAAACTGTTACTGGCATCTCTAAATCTAAAGGCTTATTTGAAGCTCTATAAGTATTACTCCATTTCTTCACTTTTGCTCTTGTAGAAACAATTGTACTTCCCTTCGGAAGGAAAAAATTTGAAATATTAATAGCTTCCCCTAAAGAACCTCCTGGATTACTTCTTAAATCAAAAACCAGCTTTTTCATCCCTCTAGCTTTTAAATCTTTAAATGCCTTTTTAACTTCTGAAGAAGCTTTATCACTAAATCTAGTTAAGATAATATAGCCTGTTTCATCATCTATTAAGTCGAAAAAAGGAACTGGATTTACAGTTATTTTCTCTGTAACTACAGTTATCTTTTTAATTTCACCTTGCCTAAGAACTTCAATATTTAAAGAAGAATTTGGAGCACCCTTCAACATTTCTGATAGTTGCTCTCTTTCCATATTTTCTAAAGATTGATTTCCAACTTTGATAATAACATCTCCTGCCTTTAAGCCTTTCTTATCCGCTTCAAAGCCTTTATAAACTTCAATCAATGTAATTCCTTTATCACCATAATTAACAGAAACTCCTATTCCTGCATACTCACCCTCTCTTCTAATTCTAGCCTCTTCTACCTGTTGTTCATCGTAGTAATTAGTATAAGGATCTAAATTTTCTAAAGTGTTTTTAATTGCTTTGTTTGTGAATTCTGCAGGATTAATTTCATTTACATAATAAAGATTCAACTCTTTAAATAGTGTTGTATAGATTTCTAATTGTTTAGCAACTTCAAAAAAATTTGATTTAAACGAAAAAGAGAAAAAAATAGTTCCAGTTAATAAAATAACGAGTCCATATTTCTTTATTTTATGATTGTGCATCTTCTTTTTGTATTTGTTTCTGAATAAATAACGTTAAAAGTTCTCGAATCTTTTCTTGAACATCAGAAAATATAGGTTCTTTCTTTCCAATAAAGGTAATCATAAAAATGTAAGACGATTCTAAATCATTGTACAGCATTTCTTTCTCCAAACGATACGCTTCTCTTAGCAATCTTTTTACTCGATTTCTATCTACCGCTTTTTTAAAATTTCTTTTAGGAACTGAAAAAGAAGCTAGGACTGGAAACTTTGAAGTATGAGTTGTTTTAAGATAGACCAACCTAAAAGGGAATTTTTTGATAGATGCTCCCTCTTCAAAAAGTTTCCCTATCATCTTTCGGCTTTTTAATCTTTCTTGTTTTCCTAATGTATGTTTCATTACTTACAAACTTACAGAAAAGTAGTACTTTCTAATCAATTTTATTGTTATTTTTGATGTAACAAATCAAAAAAAATGAAGCCAGATTTATTTCAAGCTCCAGATTATTATCAATTAGATGATTTATTATCTGAAGAGCATAAACTAGTACGAGATGCTGCAAGAGAATGGGTGAAAAGAGATGTTTCTCCAATAATTGAAGAGTATGCTCAAAAAGCAGAATTTCCAACTCAAATTATAAAAGGATTAGCAGAAATTGGTGCTTTCGGGCCTTATATACCAGAAGAATATGGTGGTGCCGGATTAGACCAAATTTCTTATGGTTTAATCATGCAAGAAATTGAACGAGGAGATTCTGGAGTTAGATCTACCGCATCTGTTCAGTCTTCTTTAGTGATGTACCCTATTTGGAAATATGGAAATGAAGAACAGCGTCAAAAATATTTACCAAAATTAGCTTCTGGAGAATGGATGGGTTGTTTTGGATTGACAGAGCCTGATCATGGATCTAATCCTGGAGGAATGACAACCAATTTTAAAGATATGGGAGATCATTATCTTTTAAATGGTGCAAAAATGTGGATTTCAAATGCTCCTCTAGCACAAGTCGCTGTCGTTTGGGCAAAAAGTGAAGAAGGAAGAATTCATGGATTAATTGTAGAACGTGGAATGGAAGGTTTTTCTACACCAGAGACTCATAACAAATGGTCTTTACGTGCTTCTTCTACGGGTGAATTAATTTTTGACAATGTAAAAGTTCCTAAAGAAAATTTATTGCCAAATAAATCTGGATTAGGAGCGCCTTTAGGATGTTTAGATTCTGCTAGATATGGAATTGCTTGGGGTGCCATTGGTGCCGCTATGGATTGTTATGATACCGCTTTACGTTATAGTAAAGAACGTATTCAGTTTGGAAAGCCAATAGGACAATTTCAATTGCAACAAAAGAAATTAGCTGAGATGATTACTGAAATTACCAAAGCACAAGTTTTAACTTGGCGTTTAGGTGTTTTACGTAATGAAGACAAGGCAACTTCTGCTCAAATTTCAATGGCAAAAAGAAATAATGTTGACATGGCAATTACTATTGCTAGAGAGGCAAGACAAATGTTAGGAGGAATGGGAATTAGTGGAGAATATTCAATCATGCGCCACTCTATGAATTTAGAAAGTGTAATTACCTATGAAGGAACACACGACATTCACTTATTAATAACTGGTTTGGATATTACTGGTTTAAACGCTTTTAAGTAGAGACTAAGAAGCTTCTTGTAATAAAATATTAGGGCATCGCTTACAGTTGATGCCCTTTTTTTTGTACTTAAAACAACATTTATTTTTTGGCTTTATACAATTAGAAGAGCAAATACTATCACAAACAGATGAATGTGAAAGTGATATTGTTGGTTTCTCAGAAGTATAAAAAATAATCATATATTCTAAATATGATACAAATATAAATCTTATTTAGAATAAATAAAAATAATATGTTCTATTTTTTAACTCCTAACTTTAGCAAAATAGTTTCTAATAAACACCACTTTGTAAATGCTGACTGAATTAAATTAACCCCTATAAAGACGGTAAACCACATCCAGTTTTGATGTACAAACTGTGTAAGAATAAGACTTAACAAAACCATTGTACCTACTATCACTCTAAAATATTTATTCAACATAATTCTTGTTTTTTAATTTATATAAATCTTTCTATCGGCACAACAATTGCTCTCACCGGACTATTGATTTCTAAACTACTATTGTAATCTTTAATTAGTTTAAAAAGAAAATCAATATGTTCATCATCCGTAAAAGAGAATAGCATTCTAGAATCTGTCCCTACTTTTTCTGTAGAAAACCAATTAGACGCTTTTAAAATTGTTGATGCATTTTTATGACCACCTATATCTGAGCTACTAAAACTCTCAATATTTGCTTCTTTAAAAAGTTTCAGAACATCATTTTGAAACTCCTCTACTAAGGTTACAATTACTAATTTCATTATGTAAAGTTTTTCTTTTCTATCATATAATAAACCAAAGGCACAACCAACAATGTTAATACGGTAGAAACAATTGTTCCACCCATTAAAGAGATTGCCAATCCTTGAAAAATTGGATCAAATAAGATGACGAATGCTCCAATTACAACGGTTCCTGCAGTTAATAAAATAGGAGTTGTTCTTACGGCTCCAGCTTCTATTGCAGCTTGCTTTAACGGAACTCCTTCTGCAGTTCTTAAGTTGATAAAATCAATTAATAATACTGAGTTTCGTACCATAATTCCTGCTAAAGCAATCATTCCAATAAATGAAGTTGCCGTAAAAAACGCACCCATTATCCAGTGTCCTAAAATGATTCCTATTAGTGATAATGGAATTGCAACCATCATCACAATTGGTGCTTTAAAGTTTTGAAACCATCCAACAATCAAGATGTAAATCAAGATAATTGCACCTAAAAAGGCAATTCCTAAATCTCTGAATACTTCTAAGGTAATTTGCCATTCACCATCCCATTTAACTGTATAATTGTCTTCATAATCTGGCTGACCTAAATACATTTCATTAATTTTATAGCCTGCTGGAAGTGGAATTTCTTTTAACTTTTCTTCCATTCCTAAAATGGCGTATGCTGGACTTTCTAATTCACCTGCCATATCTGCCATTACATACACTACTCTTTTTTGATTTTTGCGATAAATACTTTTAGCGCTGGTAGTTTCTACAATACTCACCAAGTCTGCAATGGAAACCAAGTTTCCTTGATTTGATTTTATCTTTAACTGTGTTATATCTTGTAGTGTAGATTTTTCTTTCTCTTCTAAACTCAAAACTAATCCTACTTGATTTACTGCATCTTCATCATAGAAAGTTGTAATTGCCCTGTTTGATAAAGCCATATTCATTGTAAAAGAAATTTGCTGTGGTGTAACTCCGTACAACATTGCTTTTTCTTTATTGATTACAAACTGATATTCTTTTTGGTCAGCTTCAACCATCCAATCAACATCTACCACATCAGCTGTATTTTTTAAGATGTTTTGAATGCTGTTTGCAACCTCTATTTGTTTATCATAATCTGGTCCGTAAACCTCAGCAACAATTGTAGATAGTACTGGTGGCCCGGGCGGAACTTCCACAATTTTTACGTTTGCATTATATTTTGCTGCAATTTTCTGTATTTCTGGACGAAATAACTTTGCAATTCCGTGACTTTGGATTGAGCGTTCTCCTTTATCTAACAAATTCACTTGAATGTCTGCCATATTACTTCCACCACGTAAATCATAATGACGAACCAATCCGTTGAAAGTAATAGGAGCTGATGTTCCAATATAATTTTGATAGTTGACAACTTCTGGCCTCGTACTTAAATATTGTGCAATTTCTTGAGTAACAACAGCCGTTCTTTCTAACGTTGTTCCTTCTGGCATATCAATTACAATTTGAAATTCGTTTTTATTATCAAAGGGCAACATTTTTACTGCTACTGATTTTGTGAAAAACAAGAACATTGTTCCTATCAGTAAGACAAAAGTTCCTCCTAAGAATATCCACCGCTTTTTTTTACTTTCCAATAATGGTCTTTCAAACTTGTTATAAACTTTATAAATGAATGTATCTTCAAGTGCTTTATTAGGTTTTTCTTCAGCTCCCTTTTTATCCTTTTCACGTAAGAAAATATATCCTAAATATGGTGTTATTGTTAATGCTACGAATAAAGATAAAATCATCGCAATAGAAGCTCCTATTGGCATAGGTGCCATGTAAGGCCCCATTAACCCAGAAACAAAAGCCATTGGTAAAACCGAAGCAATTACTGTGAGTGTTGCTAAAATAGTTGGGTTTCCAACTTCGTTAATGGCATACAAAGCTGCTTGTTTAAAAGGCAAACGTTTCATCTTAAAATGCCTATGCATATTTTCTGCAATAATAATAGAATCATCCACAACAATACCTGTGACAAAAACCAAAGCAAACAATGTAATTCTGTTTAAGGTATAGTCTAACATGTAGTAACTTAACAAGGTTAATGCAAACGTAATTGGAACTGATAAAAACACCACCAATCCACCACGCCAACCCATTGCCAGCATTACTACCAAAGTAACGGCAATGATTGACCCAATTAAGTGTAATAATAATTCAGACACCTTATGTGAAGCTGTTTCTCCATAGTTTCTTGTAATTTCTACATGAACATCATCTGGAATTAAAGTTTTACGTAAATGATCTATTCTATCAATAATTATAGCTGCAATTTTCATCGCATCTGCACCTTTTCTTTTGGCAACAGAAATCGTTACCGCAGGATATTCTGATTTATAGTCATCAGATTTAACACTTCCTTTACCAAACCCTAAACTCACATAGTTTTGTGGAATTTCTGGCCCATCAATAATGGAAGCAATTTGCTTTAAATAAATAGGTTGATTTTGTTGAACCCCGACCACTAAATTCTCTACATCAGTTACAGTCTGCAAAAATTTTCCAGTATTGATCACAAACTCCGTGTCGTTTTTATCAAACGTTCCTGAATTTAATTGAGTGTTGTTGGCTTTAATCATCTGAGAAACCGATAAGAAATCTAATCCGCTAGCGGATAGTTTTTCTTTATCTAACACTACCCTTAATTGACGAGCTCTTCCTCCAATCTTATGGGTAATTGCTACATCATTTACTTTCTTAATTTCGGCTTCTAATTCTTGGGCTAATTGCCCTAATTGATAATCGTCATAATTTTCGCTCCATAAAGTTAAACCTAACATTGGTACATCATCAATTGCTCTTGTTTTTACCAGTGGAAATGTAACTCCCTCTGGCATTTGATCCATGTGTTTGTTAATTTCATTATATAATTTCACAAACGACCGCTCTATGTCCTCGCCAACATAAAACTGAACAATCACCATTCCCTGCTCTTTCATAGATGTAGAATACACATATTCTACACCTTTAATATTTGAAATTAACTGTTCTAAAGGCTTGATAACTCTAGATTCAACCTCCGTTGGACTCGCTCCAGGATATCCAACAAAAATATCTGCCATTGGCACATTTATTTGTGGTTCTTCTTCACGGGGTATTAAAAACGAGGCATACACTCCAATGACCATAAACACGATCATTAAAAGCACTGTAAGCTTCGATCCTATAAAGACTTTTGCCACTTTTCCTGCTAAACCTTCTTTCATTTTATTTATTTTTTTGGGCGTTTTAACAGGCTATCCGTTGCAATCTTTTTATGTGTTCTCGATACAATCCCGAAGAAAAATCGGGATCACTCGAACTGACATAAAAAGGATTTACACTTCTATCCTTAACGCAACTTTGAATTATTGAATTAAAATTTTTGCACCGTTAAACAATTTTCCTTTTGATGCAATGATATAAGATTCACCCTCAGATAAACCAGACAATACTTCTACTTGATCATTAAAGGTTCTTCCTAATCGTAACCAACGTAAAATGGCTGTATTACTTTGACTTACAGTATAAACCCCTGATAATTGACCGTTTTTTACAATTGCCTGTAAAGGAATTAAAACCATTAATGATGCTTCTTTTGTTTCTTGAGGAAATTGAACCGTTGCAAACATTCCAGATAATATGTTCGCATCTGTTTTTTGCAAAGCAATTTTTACAAGATATTGACCTCCTGTATGTTTTGAAGAAGTATTAATTTCTGTTACTTTTCCTTGTAAAGTTTTATTTACTGATTTTACTAAAACCTCTACATTAGCTCCTTTTTTAATATTGGAAATTTCTGTTTCTGGAACCATTGCATTGACTTCGAAGTTTTTTGCTGTTTCTAAAGTCATTAAAGGAACCCCGGGATTTGCCATATCTCCAGCTTCAATACTATTACTTGTAATTACACCTGCAAAAGGCGCCGTAATATTGCTATAGTTTAATTGAGCTAACACCTCATTCTTTAGTTGTTTTGCAGATTCTAATCCAGCTTTTGTCATTTGATAATTTGCCTTCATGTCATCCATTTCTTTTTGAGTAACACTATTACTCGCATACAAATTTTTAAATCTATTGTAGTTTTTTTCTGCATTTTTATACGCCGTGGTAGCTTGATCTATTCCTGCATCTACTTGTGCTTTTTTAGCTTGTAAATCGGCACTATTAATAGAAATTAACAACTGTCCTTTACGCACTTTATCGCCAACATTTACATGTACTCTATCTACATAACCCATCATTCTTGTGCTAATATCTGCACTCTTTGCAGCGATAATTTTTCCACTTACAGATAAAAACTGACCGTTGTCGTTTGTTTGAACTTTATTTACGTTTACTTCAATTACAGGAGCGTTGTCTTCTGCTACTTTTTGGACTGAATCACCACAGCTAACCAAGAAAATGGCTGCTGTTATCATTGCTAATTTGTAACTATTTTTCTTCATTTTATATGAGTGTTTACTTTTAGTTTTTGGTTAAAAATTCTAAATACTTTTCTGTAAAATTGTATTCGAAAATGGTTTGGTAATATTCTAATTGCTTCTGTGCGTATTTCGATTCTGCTAATAACAAATCTGAAGTTTTTTCTAAACCTTCTTTAAATCTATTTTTTCTAATTCTAAGTGATTCTTCAGATTGTTGTACTGCCAAACTTGTATATTCTAATCTGTTTTTAGCATCTTCTAATTGACGTTTAGCTTTGTTTAATTCTAAGTTACTTTTAGAAACATATTGATTGTATTCTAATTTAGATTGCTCAAATTCTGACTTACTTTTCTGTGCTTTTGCAAATCGTTTAGAACCTTTAAAAATATCCCAACTCAATTCTGCTCCAATTAAGTATCCATTTGCTCCTCCTTGGAATATTTTATGATCATACATCTGATATGAACCAAAAAGATTTAATCGCGGCAAAAAAGCCATTTGATCGGATTTGTTCAATTGCTCATAGGCTTTAGAAGTTAACTGCATCGCTTTAATATCTGCCCTGTTTTCTGAAATTTTTTTTACTTCTATAATTGCGCTAGTTATTGCTAAACTATCAACTGGATTGAAAACAACATCTGTTTTATCGTCCATTAAAAAAGACAAATAATTAGATGCATTTTGCACATTACTTTTTGCGGTTTGTAATTGACTTCTTACATCCGTTACTCTCATTTCTATGTTTAAAATATCAGCTCTTTGTAAGTACCCTTGTTTGAAACTATTTTGTGCTATTTCTTTATTTGCATTAGAAGCTTGCAAAGCTTTATCTAAAACTTCAACTCCTTTATAAGCCAATTGCAATTGCATGTATGCCTTTTCTACTTCTAGCGTTAAATACTCTGCTGTTCTTTCTGTTTTTAAAGACATCGCTTCCATTTTAGATTTTGCGGCTTTGCGCTGATATAGTCCATCTAAATTGATTAATGGCTGCTGAATTTCTAAAATAGTTGCAAAGTTTTGTGTTTGCTTTGGATTGTTTAATAAGGCAGGATTAAAATCATTTTGAGTTAAAATTGCCTGATTTAATTTAGAACCAAATGCCATTAAAGGATTTGTAGTAGAAATCCCTGTATGACTAGCGGTAATATTAGGCAGAAAAATTGCATTGGTTTGGTTATATGCTGCTTTTGCTTGATCAAACTCTTTCACAGAAATCTTTAAAGACAAATTTCTTTCAGAGATTTTTGATAAAACTTCAGCCTTAGTAATCGAAATTACTTGTTGCGCTTCAACAAAATTGATAAATATGAGTAATGTTATTATTGTATAATGAAAACTTTTTTTCATGTCTCTTATATTTTAGCAATACAAAAGTACAATGAGGTTTTGTCGTCTTCAGTAACATTAGTTACTTATGAAAAGCTAACTAATTGAAGTAAATAAAGTATGAAGTTGTAATTATTTTTTTAAGAACTTACAGAAAAGTTCTCTCCCTAATCTATTTTCAACAGAATTGTAAGCACCATTCATCAATTCAATTTTAAAATAGGGCGAAAAATAGTTGATATATTCTGTTTTAGAACCACCAAAAGGCGGGTGTTCTGTATTTAGTGGAGTATCAAAAAGTAACCCCACAAGTTTTCCGCCTTCTTTTAATAATTGACTGGTTTTTGCGGCGTATTGTTGTCTTAACTTTGGATCAATAGCACAAAAAAAAGTTTGTTCTATCATCAAGTCAAAACTCATTTGAAGATCAAAAAAATTCTTATTTATAAGATGTTCTTTTGGGAATGTAGGAACTCTATGTCGGATATTTTCTAAAGCTGTTTCAGATAAATCAACTACAAAAATATTTTTAAATCCTTTGTTATGTAGATATTCAGCCTCATAAGAATTGCCTCCTCCGGGAATTAAAATTGTTTGTCCTTTATTTTCTAATTGATCAAAATAAGCTCTTAAAGGCGGAGAAACTTCTCCTAGATCCCAACCTATTTTATTGTTTTGATACTTTTGATCCCAGAATTCTTCAGAAAGATTTACTTGCATTAAGTATGGCTTTTAATAATAGCAATAATATCATTTTTTTGAAGCATTCCAGATTGTCGCCAAAGTTGTTTTCCGTTTTTAAACAACATAAATGTTGGCACACCTTTTACTTGGTATTTTGCCGCTAAACTTTGATTTTTATCTACGTCTATTTTAATAATTGAAATATCTTCTTGTAATTCGCCTTTTACTTCTTTTAAAATAGGACTCATCATTTTACATGGCCCACACCATTCTGCAAAAAAATCCACTAAAACAGGTTTGTCTTGATTAAGAATCTCATGAAAAGTCATACTAATTATTGTTATTTTGATTGCTTTTTTTGTTAAAATGCTCCTCAAACCATTTTGGCTTTTCTAATGTGTTATCAAACAAATAATCTGCAATTTGCTTGATTGTTTCTTCTGGAAAAAGTTGTTTAGGCATCACTCCAAAACGATTTACAGCTCCGCTCATTTTTGCATTTTCTTTAGTTGGATTTTTAATCCAACTTTGCATTGATTGAATGAATTTTTCCTTTGTGGTTTTATCATTCATATAATGCTTTTTAATCGCAATCATTGGTGGTGCAATTCTATTTTCATGCGATGCTGTTGGACTGTGACAAACGTAACAATTTGTTTCCAATAATTTTTTACCTGGATGTTCTTGAATATTTGAGTTTTGTTTTTTTAATGCAACATACCGATCATTCTTTGATTCTTTACAGCTCGAAAAAATCAACAATACCAGAAATAAGATATAGGTTTTCATCTTTTTTAAACCAAAAATACCCAACAAATGAGCAAGTTGCTGTAACAAATGTTACAGTTCTAAAACTTTAATACTGTTTCTGAATAGTTTGATTTTTCCTTCGTTTTCTAGTTTTTTTAACAACCTTGAAACCACAACTCGTGAAGTATGTAAATCTTGAGAAATCTCTTGATGCGTTGCATGAACAACATCATCACCGGTAACCATTGCTTTATCTTTTAAAAATTTAAAAATTCTTTCATCCATTTTTAAAAAAGCGATGGTATCTACTGCTTCTAAAAGTTCTTCCATTCTTGAATGATAACTCTGTAAAATATAGGTTTGCCAACTTTTATAGTTACTTAACCAAATAGTCATTTTCTCTTTTGGCAACATTATTAATTCTACATCTGTTTCTGCAATGGCTCTAATTTTACTTTTAGTTTGCCCCATACAACAAGAAAGTGTCATGGCACATGTGTCTCCAGATTCTAAATAGTACAGTACTAGTTCGTCTCCATTATCATCTTCTCTTAAAATTTTTATTGCACCATTAATTAGTAAAGGCATCGATTTAATATAATCTCCAATTTCAATGATTATTGAATCTTCTACAAATTCTTTTTTTATGCCAATTTCTCTTATTTCGGCTATAAGTGTCTCTTCAAATAAATATCCAAAACTGTTATCGAATGTATTCTCAATATTCATAAAGTATTCTTATATTTAATATGCTCTAAAGTTAAGGACTTTATCTTTTTTTTAATGAATTAGTTGTCCTAAGTTATGAATTTAGTCTTAAGAAATTAAAGTAAAAAGTTTTCAGCCTTGCTTTTTTTATCTTTATCAAAAAAATAGTTTTCTTGAATAATTTCAGTCATTTTAAAGATGTTGTCTATTTTGAACAAATAAAATCTATTCCAAAAACTATTTGGGAGGAATTAAATTGCCCATATTTATATTTTTCACCTACATATTTAGAGGCAATTGAAAAAAACAACCCTCACCTCTCTTTTTTTTATATTGTTTTAAAAGACCAGCAACAAAAAGCAATTGCTTTTGCTTGTATTCAAATCATTAATTTTCAGTTAAATTCAATAGAAAATGATTTAAGTACAATTTTAAAAAGAGTGACTTCTCTTGCAAGGAAATTTAAAATTATTGCTAATGAAAAACCCTTACAGATTTTAACTTGTGGTAATTCTTTTGTAAGTGGTGAACATGGCCTGTATATTAAAAATGGTGAAGACAAAAGACTCGTTTTAAGGAAATTATCCAAAGCTATTTTACAGTATACTGAAGACAAATATCAACAAAACCCGATTGATATTTTTATCATTAAAGATTTTGTATCCGAATCGTTAACAATTAGTAATGAATTAATTAGCTTAGGATATTATTCTTTTAATGTAGAGCCAAATATGAAATTAAAAATTGATAAAAATTGGCAAAATTTTAATCATTATTTGGCTGCTTTAAAAACAAAATTTAGAGTGAAAGCAAAAAAAGCAATGGAACTGAGTAGCGCTCTTTTAATTGAAGATGTTCATTCTGAAAATATTGATAGTCAACTTCAAAAAATGACAGAACTGTATAAAAGAGTTGCTTCAAAAGCTGATTTTAATCTGGGAGAATTCAAATTAGCTACTTACAAAGACTTGAAAGAAAATTTAGGAGATCATTATATTTTAAAGACTTATTGGTTACAAAATAAAATGGTGGGATTTTTATCTGGAATGATTCATCGGTCTGAATTAGATGCCCATTTTGTTGGTATTGATTATACTTTAAATAAATCGCATGCTATTTATCAAAGAATGCTATATGATTATATAAATATAGCTATCAAACAAAAACTAACCACTATAAATTTTGGAAGAACTGCCAGTGAGATTAAAAGTTCTGTTGGTGCGATTCCAGAACATTTAACCGTTTATATTCGTCATAAAAAAACGATCACAAACAAATTTTTAAAATTATTTTTGCTAAAGATTCAGCCTACCGAATTCCATCAAAAATTTCCGTTTAAAATTGACAAAAAAAATTCATGAAAACAATTGATGATTTAATACATATTCTAACGCTAAAGAAAGAAGATTCTCACACCTATTCTGGTGTCAGTAAAACTATTGGGAGTCCAATTGTTTTTGGTGGTCAAGTATTAGCACAAGCTTTGCATGCAGCATATGAAACCATTCCTGAAGATCGTTTTGTACATTCGCTTCACTCCTATTTTTTATTGCCTGGTGATTTAACTGTGCCTATTACATACAAAGTAACCGAAATGAGGAATGGTGGAAGTTTTTCTACTCGAAGAGTCACAGCTTTACAAAATGAGAAAACTATTTTTATTTTGGCGGCTTCGTTTCATAAAAAAGAAGAAGGTTATGAACATCAAGAAACAATTAAAAAGGACATAAAACAACCTGAAGAATTGTTAAGCTGGAGTGACATGTTAGCTCAGTTTGGTGATTTTTTACCCACTAAAATGAAAAATTTCTTGAGTATAGAAAGACCTATGGATTTTAAACCCGTAGAAATTACAAATCCTCTAGACCCAAAAGATTTACCAGCTGTAGAAGATGTTTGGTTTAAGCTAAAAGGTAATTCTAAAGATTTAAAACTCTCATTAAAACATCAAATTTTGACTTATATTTCTGATTATAATATTCTAAATGCTGCCTTAAAACCTAATGCTAGTAAAGCCAATCATGGAAACACTCAAATGGCAAGTTTAGATCACTCAATGTGGTTTTTTAGAGATTTTGATTTAGATGATTGGATGTTGTTTTCTGCTGTTTCGCCCAGTACATCTGGAGCAAGAGGTTTAGCAACTGGAAATATTTTTACTAGAGACGGAAAATTAATAGCAACGGTAGCTCAAGAAGGGCTAATGAGACCAATAAAAAATAAATAAATATGGATGCTTTTGTATATGTTTTAAGTGTAAATGGTTTGATTTTTTTACTAAGTATCATCTTTTATTTCATACCTCCAAAGAAAGTTAATAGTATCTATGGCTATAGAACGCATAGAACTATGCAAAATAAAGATATATGGGATTTTGCAAATAGTTTATTTAGTGTAACATTATTAAAGTACTCGGGTATCAGTTTTATAGCTGCTCTTTTACTGACTTTTGTGAATCCATCATTAATGAATTCTTGGTTTCCGATGGCTTTTATGATTTTTACGCTACTTATTTCTGTTATCAGTACAGAAAAAGCATTGAATGAAAATTTTGACGAAGAAGGTAATAGAAAAACTAAAAAGTAGTAATTAAAGAGAATGAGAAATTTCTTCCCGGTGCTGAAATGCCTGAGGCAAATTCTCTAAAGTGTTCATCAAATAAATTACTTACCATTCCTTGTAGTTTCCAGTTTTCATTAAAAGCATAACTACTATTAAAACCTAAAGTAATCCAACTTGGAGATCCAAAGTAAATATCAATGTCTTCTGTTGCTGATGGATCAACTATAGGTGTTAATTCGTAATTATCTATTCCTTCTCTAAAATTAAAATCGGAAATGTCTTTTTTACTATTAAACCTTAATGACGCTCCGAGCTGAAGTTTATCATTGGTATAGTTTACATCAAACTGACCAAATAATGGTGGTATAGATGATAGCGATTCATCTGTATCGTAGGTTCTTCCTTTCGTATAGGTAACAAATCCAGAAGTTGTTATTTTATCAGATATTTTTCCTTGATAATTTGCAGTATACCCAAAGATATAGGCGGTTCCTCTATTTTGATTTGCAACAACATTTCCTAATTCACCATCAAACAAAACTTGTGAACTTCCATTCACTGTAAATTGATCTCTGATGATATAATGATCTAATAAGGTGTAATAAGTATTAAATCCTATTCTAAACTTTCTATCGTTGAAATACTTTTGTATTCCTACTTCAGCACTGTAAGCGAACTCTGGATTAACATGAATATTTGGCACAGTTACATCGCCAGCTTTTTCTCTAACTCTTCCAACATCGTCTATATTAGGAGATCTAAATCCTGAGGAAATAACTGAATTAATTTGCCAATTCTTATTGGGTTTATAAACATATCCTAAAGTTGCTGTAAAGGCAGAATTATCAAGCGCAACATCCGTTTCTGGCAACATGATAAAAGTTTGATCGATCCAGGTTGCTTCTAAATGTGTTTTTGTAAATCTAACTCCTGTGTTTAATGTAGATTTTGAATTTAAGTCTTGTCGATAACCTACATAAGCAGCAGAACTCATATAACTACTACCACCATCTGGATATCTAGATTGTACTAGAAATTCGTTTGAAAATCCATTAATTTGATTACCAGAAACGTCTAATGTTCTTCCAAAGGAATTTGAAGAAACATCATTATAAGAAAACTCAAAACCATAAGTTAAACTTCTGTTTTCACTCTTAGTTAATGGTGCGCTAAAATCTCCATTGATGCTAAAAATATCTACATTTTCTTCTCTATAGGAACGATCTAAACTTCCAAATCTTCTTTGGATTCTGGATTCTTGAATGTTCTGATATGCTAATGTAAATGTTCCTTTGTCAATCCAACCTTTACCTGGGTTAATATCTAATTGTGGAGAAATTAAAATTCTTTCTTGCGGACCATAATACCATTCTGCAAATTTTAAAGTCCCGCCAGATTGTTCATCTAAACGATCAAATCTTGGGATATCTGAAGATGTTGAATATTGAAAATTTAGTTTTAAATCGGTTTTCTCTGATAAAGGAATAAAGAATTTTTGTAATAAATCGGTTTGATTGTATCCTGTATTTCTTTGAACATTTGGATTTGAATTTACCGTGGCGGTTGCCGCAAAATAATCATTTGTATTTTCTGAATATTCAAAAACTTTTCCCCAATCATCAAAACCATGGGATCTATTTTTTCCCATCCTCAAATCTCCAAAATCACTGAAGGAAACACTTGTAAAAGATCCCCATTTTTTTGTACTTATTTCAACGGATGCATTTGTTGTTATTTCATTATTTACGGAAGAAAATCTATTAAATAAACTAGTACAAACTTTCAGTTTCTCTGATAGTTTAGGGATTTTAGTATAATAATGAATGACACCTCCTAATGCATCTGATCCGTAGATTACTGAAGATGGTCCAAAAACAATTTCTGTTCTATCTAACTGATTTGGAGAAACTGTAATTGCATTTTGCAAATGTCCTTTTCTATAAATCGCATTATTCATTCTTACACCATCAACAACCAAAAGGACTCTGTTTGATTCCATTCCACGAATCACAGGACTTCCACCTCCCATTTGAGATTTCTGAACTTTTATTCCTGGCACAGAGGCTAATAAATCTGCGGTTGTTTGAGGAGATAATTGTTGAATTTCTTTGGAAGTAATAACTGCCACTTGTTCAGCTACTCTCTTTGTTTTTGCCTCACCTTTGAATACAGAGAGCACAACTTCGTCTAATTGCTCTGATTGTCTTGTTAAATAAACTATATAATCCTTGTCTTTTAAATCACTTTTTAGTTTACTTTTTAAAGCGTAAGAAATGTGAGAGAAAACTAAAGTTTCTGTCTCTTTTACAGAAGTAATATCAATAATTCCTTTTTCGTTAGTTGAAGATGTAAATGTTTGTTTTTCAGTAAAAACGGTTACATTATCTATGGGTTTACCAGTTTCTTTGTCTACTACTTTTACCTCTTGTGCAAAAGATGAAATGGTCATTAAAAAAAGTATAAAATATCCTATCGTCCTCATCTACTAAATACTGTTTCCAAAACTGCTAAAGATTTGGGTGTTCTAAATCCGCCCAAATGTAATTCAAAATATCGAATTAAGGTCTGCAATAGCTTTTGTCTTTGGTTTTTTGTAAAGTTTATGTTCTCTACACTATCAAAATTTATGCCTAATAGCTTTTTAAGTTGAAGTAATTCATCTCCTTTAATAACTTCTTTTTCATTCATGTTTTCTGTAAACAATCCTTCACCTAAATGAAACCCATTTAAATTTGAATTTGAGGTGTCAGGGTAGAAGCCTAAAAACTTAGTGAGATTTAATAAAAAAAGTAAATGAAAGCTAGAGATATGCTCGTGAGAATCAAACCAAATAAAGGAGCGTTCTAAATAATCATATAACAATGAATTATTTTCTTCTTCCTGAATTGCACTAGATAATATTTCTGAGACAAACATTACAATAGACTGCTTAACAATAGTTGTGTGTAATGAATTGTAGACATTAATTACTTGTGCTTCCTTTAAAATCTGCAAGTTTCTATTTTTTTGATGACTTGCAACAATATTGAGTTGTGTTAAAGGTTGAAAATATGCTGTTTTTAATTTCCCTTTTTTTGATTTTAAAATTCCTTTTAAGAGATAAGAAACCAATCCAACTTCTTTGGTATATAACTTTACAATTAAACTAGTATCACTATATTTTATAGCACTAATAACGATGGCTTTTGTAGTTACATCTGCCATTAATTGATGATTGCGATTTTTGTTGTAGACGTTTCTGTAGCATCTTCACTTGCTAAAAGAACAATATAGATTCCTGAGGCTACTTTATTACCCGCCAAATTTGTTTTATCCCAAACTACTTTACCTCCTTGTAATTGTTGCCCTTCTATTACGTTGGTTTCAAAAACTAAATTTCCAGCAACATCAATAATTTTTACATTGGTTCCTTTGGGTAAATTGGTTCCGTTTCTACCATCGATGGTTACTGTATTATGAAATTTACGAACTGGATTTGGATACGCGTATACTTCCCCTAAAGTATCTCCAAAGGGAGCTACATTACTATTATATGCTACAATTCCTTTATCGGTAGCGAAATACACTTTTCCTGTTTCTTCATCAACGGCAATCTTTACAATTCTATCGGATGGTAAAGGTGAATTTTGAGAACTAAAATTAGCCAATGTTGTTTGTCCGTTTGGGTTTGTATACGTAACACCAGCATTATCTGTTCCGAACCATTTATTATTGGCTCCATCAACCTCTATCGTTGTTACATTTTCGTCTCCCAATAATTTTCTTGGAATTCCATCATCTAAAATAATAATGGGTTGAGCATCTATAATATCAGCATCAAAAATACCAGAAGCATTATTAAAAACTACCATACCTACTGGAGTCCCAATCCATATTCTATTATCTTTATCAACAGCTACTGTTGACACTCTTGAATTTGGCAAACTACCTTGAGTAGGTGTACTATTTAATGCCCTTAATCTATTTCCGTTTTCATTAAAAGCGATAAGACCATCTCCTCTACTTCCAACCCAAACAGTATTATTTCTGTCTATAGCCATATCTGTTAATCCAAATGATGTTGCAACAGAACTGATATCAAATAATGACCAAGACCCATTTGATAATTTTTTTAATTCAGTTGTACCTCCAATATTTGTTACCCACAGCCCACCTCTAGAATCTAATGCACTTGCACTTATGCGTATAGTAACACGGCTTGGATTGGTTGCAACAATATCTTCTAAAGGACTATTAAGGTGATTATAAAAATTTAAAACTTGATTATCCAATATTTCAAAGAGACCTCCAGTATTAAAAGTATTAACTAAACTAGTATCTCCAAAACCACTCAAAAATACTCTATTATCATTATTAGGATCTAGTGTAATATCTACCAAATCAGGAAAAGGGTTATCTGTTATATTTTCAGCAGTAAACCAATTATTTCCATCAAAATGACTAAAACCTAATTTTCTTTGTACAGGGGCAAAAATGTTTGTGTACCCACCATAAACAATCCATAAATTATTATTTTGTGCACTTACAGAAAAAACATCATTAGAGGTTGGACCTTCTGGATGAATTTCGATAAAACTAGTAACATCTGCAACTGTTGAAGATAAAATACCGAATTGATTAGTTCCTAAGAACACCATAGAGTCTTCTACAAAGGCAGTATTTAAAGTATACTCAAAATTGATGTCAGCAGTGTTTTGCAAGACTTGGTTTAAGCTTGTGTCGAATACGATAAAGGAATTATTAAAAGCTACTGTAAGATTGGTTAAAGACTCCTTTAATCCTTCAACAGTTTGAGAAAAATTAACTATAAATCGTAATGTGTTTGCATCAGTGACTTCATACAATTGTGTGTTTAAAATTGTATAAAGATTATTATTAAAAACTGTAATTTTTTTAAATTCATTATTACTCGATGAAATTTGACTCCAATTATTAAAATCAATTAAATTAGGATTGGTAACATCAGCGTAAAAAATACCACTATCTGTAGCTGCATAAATTTGGTTGTTGAAAACTGTAATTTCATTGATTTTAACATCAGATGAATTATTCCCAATAAAAAAAGTATCACCAAACTCTAACTCATTAATATCATATTCAACGATTGCAAAAGAAGTTGACAAATAAATTTTTTCTTGATACTCAAAAATATCATTAATGCTTTTTTCTCCAGATTGATTAAAACTTACAATATCTGCTGAAATTGTAATGGAACCATCTGAATCTACGACCTCTATTAACCCATTTTCGTATCCAATAACTAACCTATTTGTAGCGGTACTAAAATGAATAGCTGTAGTTGTTTCTCCAGACAATCCTTGAACTGAAGATAGTTTTTGAGTTTCTTGACTGAGTAAATCGTACGTGAAAATGGCATTGTCTGTTAGCGCATATAAAGTATTGTCAACTTTTACAAAATCTTTTACGTTATTATATGAAAAAAAATCCTCCCAAGAATCACTAAAATCTATCTGAGCAGTTAAAAATGATGTTGAAAAAATAAAGAGAAGTAAAAGTGTTTTTTTCATAAATGTAAATTGAAATCAAATATATTTATTTCTTCTAACAATAACGATAAATCCTTTACATTAGTACAAACAATCATTGAAAATGAATTTAGAAATTGAACGGAAATTTTTGATCACTAACACTAATTTCAAAAAAGAAAGTTATCAAAAGAAATATATTCAGCAAGGTTTTCTAAACTCAGATAAAAATAGAGTTGTAAGAGTCAGAATTATTGAAGAGAAAGCTTATTTAACGATCAAAGGAATTTCTGATAAAAGTGGCACTTCTAGATTTGAATGGGAAAAAGAAATTTCTGTACAAGAAGCAAAAGTATTAATGAATCTTTGCGAGAAAGGAGTCATTGAAAAATATCGATATTTTCATAAACTAGAAAACCATGTTTTTGAAATTGATGAATTTCTAGGAGTCAATGAAGGATTAGTAATTGCAGAAGTAGAATTAAAAAACAAAAATGAGGTTTTTATAAAACCTAGCTATCTTGGAAAAGAAGTCACTGGTGACGAAAAATATTATAACTCTAATTTAAGTAAAGTTCCTTTTAAAGATTGGGCATAAAAAAACCTCGAACTGAAAGCTCGAGGAAATTTAATAAACCTACCCCCTAAAATAAGATTTATAATACCTTAATTGTAATAGTATTGCTACTATCATTTCTTAAGGCATACAAATATAATTTTTTTTTATTGTTTCGCAAGTGTTTATGTTAAATTTATAAAGTGAAGAAGGCTAGTTCTTTATATTTATTTATTTCTCAATAAAAGAACAATGTAATTAACATATGTTTAGTGATATGTCGCTTACTTTGAATTAAGCGTAATAAAAAACACTAAAAAAATGGCACAAACTTCCTAAAACTACAAAAACATGAAAAATTGCATGATTAAATTGAAGTTTTTTAATGGAATAAAGTACAGCTCCTATCGTATAAAAAACACCTCCAGCAAATAATAATTGTAATCCTTCTGTTGAAAAGCTAGTCATTAACGGTTTAATTGCAAAAACAATTTGCCAACCCATTAAAACATACATAACAGTAGAAAGTTTATCAAATCTACCTGTAAAAAAGAGTTTTAGAATTACACCAATAAGAGCAAAAGTCCATGTAAGGCCAAAAATAACCCATCCTAACGTTCCTTCTAAAACAATGATCGTATAAGGCGTATAAGTACCCGCAATTAAAATATAAATTGCAGCATGATCAAAAATATTTAACTTTCTTCTCAGAATAGGTTCTTTAGCTGCATGATAAAAAGTAGACGCTGCATATAAAACAATTAAACTTAAGCCATAGATAAGTATACTCGCTGGTTTCCAAAAACCAGCATAACTAAAAGATTTGATAACTAAAAAAGGCAATGCAATTATACTTAATAAGAGTCCGAATGCATGAGTTAAAATATTTAATGTTTCTTCGCTCTTAGAATACTCGTGATTTAATTCTTTCTTCATTTAGTTTTATTGGTATCTTTCATGTATAACTCATCCGATGATAATTCATTGTATAAGATTTCAAATGTTTTTTCTTTGACTTCCTCTAAATTATCAATCGTTAATTCTTTTGTCTCAATAAATTGATGTTGACGAACTCTAAAAGTACCCATCCCTCCTTTTAAAAAATCCCAGGAAAAAAATCGTTTACAATCATAATAGGTTTGAGGAACTATTGGAATTTGGTGTTGTATCGCTAAACTAAAAGCTCCTTTTTTAAAGGGTGCTAAAATTACATCTTCAGTTGGCACCAGTCCTTCTGGAAAAATACCAATACTGGTACCACCATGCAATCGTTTTTTTGCCATGTCAAAAACTCTTTTTCTACTTGCTGGACTACTTCTATCTACCATAATAACAACCCGCTTATAGAAAAATCCAAAAACAGGTATTTTAACTAGCTCTTTTTTACCTACAAAAACAATGGGGTTTTTACTCAATACAATTAGCACAAACGGATCCATAAAGGAAGCATGATTTGGGCAAAACATATAACTCTGATTTCTATCAAGTTCTTGATCGATTTGTTTTTTAATTCTAAAACCCATTCCATAAACGAGCACATAAGACCAAGCTCTAACTAGCTTCCAAAAAGCCGGATAATAACTGTCTTTTGCAGTAAGAACTAAAAGAAAAGGAGCCATCAATAGAATAGTACAAAACATTAGAATGTAAAACCACAACCTCCAAATTAGCAAAAAAGGAATTTTTATAAATTTCATAAAAGCGAATGTAGTAATATTCTTTTGTTTGATTCATTTTATATTGAAAACTGTATTTTTGCTCTCATAAAATCACAACAATGTCTAGAATATTAACTGGAGTTCAAAGTACAGGAACTCCACATTTAGGAAATCTTTTAGGGGCAATTTTGCCTGCTATAGAAATGTCTAATGATCCAAAAAATGATGCGTTTTTATTTATTGCTGATATGCATTCGCTTACTCAAATAAAAGATGGAAATGAGTTAAGAGAAAATACTTATAGTACTGCAGCAACTTGGTTGGCATGTGGATTAGATATTAATAAAACTGTTTTTTACAGACAAAGTGATATTCCGGAAGTAACAGAACTTACCTGGTATTTAAGTTGTTTTTTTCCATATCAAAGGTTAACATTAGCGCATAGTTTTAAAGACAAAGCTGATCGTCTTGCCGATGTTAATTCTGGATTATTTACCTATCCAATGTTAATGGCTGCAGATATTTTATTGTATGATGCAGAGATTGTTCCTGTAGGAAAAGATCAATTGCAACATTTAGAAATATCTAGAGATGTAGCTAACAGATTTAATAATGTAGTTGGAGATACCTTAATTCCACCTACTGCAAAAATCCAAGAACACACAAAGTTAGTTCCTGGTACCGATGGTGAAAAAATGAGTAAATCAAGAAATAATGTGATTAACATTTTTTTATCTGATAAAAAATTAAGAAAACAAGTAATGTCTATTACTACCGATAGTAAATCTTTAGAAGACCCAAAAAACCCAGATACCGATAATGTATTTGCTTTGTATAAATTATTAGCTTCTGAAGGTCAGATTGCTGAAATGAGAATTAAGTATGAAGGCGGAAATTATGGTTACGGGCATGCAAAACAAGAATTGTACGAGCTTATAATAAATAAGTTTGCCATTATAAGAGAGCGTTATTCTTATTTTATAGATAACAAAAATGAAATTGATAAAGCTCTAGAAGTTGGTGCAGAAAAAGCTAGAAAAGTAGCTAGTGAGGTACTGCAAAGGGTACGATCAAAAATTGGATATTAAAAAAAAGCTTCACACATGTGAAGCTTTTTTTAGTTACTATAAATTTTTATACCCATTGACAAATTATACCGCCCATTAAAGCAAGTGTAACGATCCAATAACCCGCATTAATTGCAACATATTTTACTGTTTTTCTTTCAAACATTGCTTGTGTTGCTAAAACTGGTAATATAAAAAATATTCCAGTTAAAGTTCCATGAAGTGCCCCATGTTTAAAGGTCCGGTAATTAGTTCCATATTTTGCCATAAAATCGTTGAAATACGTTAAGGCATCACCTGAAAGTTCCGTTGCTCCAGATTCCATTAAACTAGAATAAACTCCTGTTTGATGTATAACTATAAATTGTAAAAAGAATGCCATTAAAAAACTAAAAACATAACAAAGGATGAAAATCAATGCCATATTTCCTCCTTTTAAAGATTCTTCTGTAAATCCTAATTGTTTCATCCAAGCGTTTTGAAACAACAATGGTCCGTACCAAATAAATCCCATGATTAAAGGGATTAATGCTGCTAATGCAAAAATTAAAAAATTTGTTTCCATGATAATAAAGTTTTGGTTTGTATTCAAATATAAACAAATAAAATACTGATTTACAATTCACTAACTGTTAATTGTCTTTTTTTTTATTGTTTCCTATAAGCTCTAAAAAAGAAAAGAATGAGGATTAAAGGGATGTTGGCTATAAAAAACAATAAAAGCTCTTCTTTGTAGAGAAACAAGTTGTCAAAGTTTCTTCCCCAATAAGAAATTGCAGAGAAGAAAACTCTTATAAAGCTGATTAAAACAAAAATACATGTTCCTATAAGTAACCAATTCTTTTTTTCCTTATTCTCTTTTTGATAAATATATTCTATAAAAAAAATAAAAGGGAGAAATAGAAATAAGTTAACCGTATAAAAATGTCTTACTAATGTGGTAACATGCATAGCTGCTATTAGTGTAGCTATAAAAATACAGGACAGTAAAACAATTGCTTTTGCTTTGTGTTTTTTATAAAAGAAGAAAAAACCAATCACCGATAAAATCATAACTGGAGAGGTTACAAAAATCCCTGGAATATCGTTCAATCTAGCTTTTAAAGGATTAACATAAGCTTCAATATTGGTGAAACTAGTATATAGATTATCCAATCCTTGTAAAATATTTCCTGACAATGATGTCATAAATGATTTTTCTTCTGGAAAAAAGGGATTGAATTTATTACTTTTTAACGTAAATTCTTCGAAGACCATATAATTATACGCAAGTATTCCACAGATAAAAACAATTATAATTATTCCTGTTAAAACACCATACTTAACTAATTGATTTCTGAATTCCTTTTTAAGTAGATTGTTTTTATAGATTATATATCCTAAGAGCGGAAAAAAAAACAGAAAATTCTGAAGTTCAATCCAGCTAGCAAAACCTAACAACATTGAGCTTATGATTAACTGTTTTTGCCAGTTAATTTTTTTAAAATCAGAAATGACTACCAATACTGCTAAGGAAACAAACAACAAGGATGGTGCGTGAGAAAACAAATGGCTAGATTCTAACCAAGCTAATGTTGCAAAAGCATAAATAACAGTACAAATAATTGAGATTGAAAATTTCTTTCGCAGAATTTTGTAATAGTACCAGAATAATAAAATAGCACTTAACAATCCGAATAATGGCGGAAGTACACTTGCAATAACAATATCTAATTCATTTGTTTTATTCGCTGTAGAAAACCCTAATCCTTTTAAAACATTCGCATAAGCAAAAGCAGGTATAATGAGACTGGCCATTCCTGGAAGACGATCTGAATAAATCTGATTGTTTTTTACAGCATAATCTGGACGAGAAACATACACATCAAGATACTTTTCTACATTGAATTGATGCTCGTAGTAAATTGATTTTGCTAAACCAATATGAGCACCATCATTTGAAGTGTTCATCCCAGTTGAAGTGACAAAATAAAGAGTATAGATTGTTATAAAAACGAGAAAGAGTATTCCTTTTTTCTTACGATCCAAAATAATGATTTCCTTTTAATCTTTAAAGGTAAAAAGGTAACCAATAAATTTTAATTGAATGTGGGGTTGTTATAAAATCTACTAATTGATTTTTAAACTTTTTGCAATCGCCTCTAGTTCAAAAATAAATTCTCTTTTGTTTACTGATGGCGCATACGTGAAGCCTTCAACAACTAATAGTCTATTGTTTTTCTTATCAATAATTGCGTAATTCAAAAAAGGACCTGCCATGAAATCATTTTTCACTTCCCATTTTCCTCGGGTTTCAAAAGCTTTGTTACCCAAGATTTCTGTATCAATGGTAAACGGGGTGTAAGCTGCTTCAGTAATCATATACATCCCTTCTTTAGATCCTGGGATATATTTTTCTCCAATTGCATCTCTCATCGAAACAATATTATCAGGGGACATAGTAGTGTCATTTAAAGGCAGGGAATACACTAAAATATTACTATTTCCAGCGCCTCTTGCAATACCGCTTGTTAAATGATGTCTTAGCCAAAGAAACTCACCTGTATCATCTACGGTTTTGAATTCTTCAGGAATCGTTAATGAAATATTTAAGTTTTGTAGTGTTAAATATTTAGAATCATCTATCCTTTTGTTATAAAAAACTTCTTGCAATAATCTAATATCAGAATCTTTGAAAGTTTGTATGATGTCTTTCATGTTTTTCTTTAAAACATTTACCAAACCTTCTTTGTCTTTTGCGGAAATATAAACGATGGTTTGCGGACTTGCATATTTATTATATGTTTTATTGTAGCTTTCTTTATCACTCTCTTCAAGCACAAGAATGTTTCTATTGCTACGCATCATAGAAGTAAAGCCATTTGGAGCAACTTGACCAACGGATAATGTTCTTTCAGGTTGCGGTAAACCTACCATTAATTCACCAAATGAGGTTCTTATTTCTTTACCTGGATCTCCTAACCATATAGAACCTGTTGCTACTACTGTAACCTTATTAAAAGACCCTACAGATCTTGGCAAAACAACGGTATTATCCATACATGAAATAAACAAACATGTAATAAATATTCCTGTGATTAGTTTTTTCATTTGATTAGCTTTTAAATATTTTAAGTTTTGTTCCTGGTTTGATGCTTTTAGCACTCCAAATATTGTTCCATTCTTTAATTTGATTTACAGAAACTTTTTTAAACTTTTGTGCAATTGTCCAAAGTGAATCGCCTTTTTGCACAACATAAATTGTTGGATTTCCTTTTGGAACCTTCTTTGAAGCTGTTTTTTTTGAAGTTTTTGGAACTCGCAATCTTTTAGGATATATACTTAACCGTTGTCCTATCCTTAAATTATTATTTTTAAGTCCGTTCCAACGTTTAATATCACTTACTCTTACTCCATATTTGTAGGCTATTTTCCCTAAATAATCTCCATTTCTGACTCTGTAACGGATTCTTTTATCCATTTCAAAATACTGAGGCAATGGTTTTTCTCTTTTAGCATCATCCGCATCGGCTAGCGCGTAAACATCTTTTTCTCTTTTTAAAAAGATATCCGCTTGTTTTTTGGGTAATCTAATCGTATAATCCCTTCCTTTTATATAGGGAACAATATCTAGTTTATATTCTGGATTTAAGAACTGCAACATCGAAGTTTCAATTCCTGTTTGCTCAGTAATTTGATCGAAACTTACGGTTCTTTTAATCTGAATGGTATCTGTTTCAAAATGATGAATTTCTGGAGCACTACCAGTTAACTGATGCTCTTGTGCATAGGTAAACAAATACATCGTTGCATAAAAAGCTGGAACATAACCTGCAGTTTCTCTTGGTAAATAAGGTCTTATATTCCAATAATTCTTGTATCCTCCCGATCGTCTAATTGCTTTGCTCACATTTCCTGGTCCAGAATTATAAGCCGCCAAGGCTAAATCCCAATCACCAAAGATTCTATATAAATCGTTTAAATATTTACAAGCTGCAATGGTTGCTTTAATGGGGTCTTGTCGTTCATCAACATACGAACTCACCTTCAATTTATATTGCTTCCCTGTTGGATACATAAATTGCCAAAGTCCGGTTGCACCTACTCTAGATTTTGCTTTTGGTTTTAAAGCAGATTCTACCAAAGCGAGGTATTTCATCTCTAGTGGAATATCAAATTGATCTAAATGTTTTTCAATCATTGGAAAATAATACGCCGCTCTTGCCATAAAGTTTGGGTAATATTTTCTTCTGTTTTTTAAATACGATTTAATAATTTTTTCTAAGGCCGGATTGTAGGCTAAATGAAAAGGAGTGGTTTCATCAATTTTGGAAAGTCTCTGTTTTAATAATTCAGAATCTAATTGAACTTCTGAAACATTGATAGTGTCTGTATTTGGGATATAATATTGTTTAATATCATCCATTAAGGCTGAATTAAATGTGGCTTCAATCACCAAACTATCTATTAATGCGATGTCTTTATCTGTCAATAAATCTTCTTGCTGAAGTTCTTTTACAGAATCTTTAGCGACTATAATTGTATCTTTTTTAATCTGTCCGAAAGTGACTATTGAAAAAGCGAGAAGTAACAAAAAGTAATATTTTCTCATAAGGTTAAAATTGTAATTCTATACCAATCGGACAATGATCGGAATGTTTTGCTTCTGGTAAAATAAACGCTCTTGAAATGTTCACTTTTAAAGGTTCTGAAACCATGTTATAGTCGATTCTCCAACCTTTATTATTAGCTCTAGAATTTGCTCGATAACTCCACCAGCTATACTGATGTGGCTCTTTGTTTAAATGACGAAAACTATCGACAAATCCATTGTTAATGAAGTTACCAATCCATGCTCTTTCTTCTGGTAAAAACCCAGAAACTCCTTTCATTTTTGGATTGTGAATATCGATGGCTTCATGACAAATATTATAATCTCCGCAGATCACAAGATTCGGAATTTCTTTCTTTAAATTATTTACATAGTCTTGAATTTCTGCCATATAATTGAATTTAAAATCGAGTCTTGCATCATTGGTCCCTGATGGTAAATACATACTCATTACAGAAACCTCATCTCTGTCTACGGTGGCAGAAAAATCTACTCGGATATTTCTTCCTTCAAAATCCATCGTTTCAATACCTGTCCCATATTCAATATGATTTGGTTTTTCTTTACAAAATATTGCTACTCCAGAATATCCTTTCTTTTGTGCAGAAAACCAATATTGATACGGATATCCTGCTAACTCAATAGGTGATGCATCAACTTGATCTTGTTGCGCTTTGGTTTCTTGTATACAAAATACATCTGGATTTGCAGATTGAAGCCAATCTAACATTCCTTTTTTAATGGCGGCTCTAATGCCATTTACATTGTATGAGATGATTTTCATAAATTCAATTTACTGTATAAGATTTCTTGAAAAATAACCAGGTGATCTGTTCTTTTTTCCCGGTTTGAGTGTCTAAGATTTTTACTCTGGGTGACAAAATAAATGCAACTCCAATATTGATCATTATTGTATAAAAATTAGAGTCGTAACCCAGTATTTTATAAATGAACAATCCTATTAAAATAATAAGCAAAGGAAAAATTAAACCGTAGTATTTTGTGTATTTCATTTTTAGCAACTATATATCCATCTCAGGAATTTCACCTTCTATAACTAAGTTACCTTCGGTCGCATTTTTAATTTCTTCAACACTCACACCTGGAGCTCTTTCTAATAAATAAAACTGATTGTTTTTGATTTCCAAAACTGCTAAGTTGGTGACAACTTTAGTAACACAACCAACACCTGTTAAAGGCAAAGAACATCTTTTTAGAAGTTTAGATTCTCCTCGTTTATTTGTATGCATCATGGCTACAATAATAGTATCAGCAGATGCAACTAAATCCATGGCGCCACCCATTCCTTTGACCATTTTCCCTGGGATTTTCCAATTGGCAATATCTCCATTTTCAGCAACTTCCATCGCTCCTAAAATTGTTAAATGAACATGCTTCCCTCTAATCATTGCGAAACTAGTTGCTGAATCAAAAAAACTTGCTCCAGGCATGGTTGTAATAGTTTGTTTACCCGCATTAATAATATCTGCATCTTCTTCTCCTTCAAAAGGAAAAGGGCCCATTCCTAAAACGCCATTTTCACTTTGGAATTCAACTTCAATATCTTCTCTTACATAATTTGCAACCAAGGTTGGAATACCAATTCCTAGGTTTACATAAAATCCGTCTTGTACTTCTTTTGCTATTCTTTTAGCTATCCCATTTTTATCTAACATACTATATAATGTATCAATTAAATAATTTTAAAAATGTATCAATTTTGTTTTTGAGATTTGATACTTGTACTCAATATTTTATATAAAATCAATCCTAATTCATTTACTTTATTACTCAAATTTATATGAGTTGGATATGAATTAGATTTTTCACAAAGAATTAACCAGTATTTTGTTTCTTCTAGCTCTTTAGTTGCAATTTTAATTTTATGAATAAAATCTGCTTTGCTTTCAGCATTTTGTGCTTCATGTATATTAGCACCAATACTTGTTCCTGATTTTAACAATTGACCAGAAATTACATATTTTCTTTCGGTTTGTAAAACTTCACAATATTCAATTATTAATAATGCAACCTCAATCGATTTATCAACTACTGGATTTTTCATTGGTACATTAGCAAATTGATTAATTGTTTTTACGAACTGTTCTTTGCTCTATTCTTTTCTCATATGTTTCACCTTGAAAAATTCTTTGTACAAAAATTCCAGGTGTATGAATTTGATTTGGATCTAATTCTCCTACGGGAACCAATTCTTCAACCTCTGCAACAGTAATTGTTGCAGCACCACACATTGATGGATTAAAATTACGAGCGGTTCCTTTAAAAATTAGATTACCTGCCGCATCTCCTTTCCACGCTTTTACAAAAGCAAAATCTGCTTTATAGGCTGGTTCTAGGATATACATTTTTCCATCAAATTCTCTTGATTCTTTTCCTTCAGCTACTTCTGTACCATAACCCGCTGGTGTATAAAAAGCTGGAAACCCAGCTTGTGCAGCTCTACATTTTTCAGCTAAAGTTCCTTGAGGTGTTAACTGTACTTCTAGTTCTCCAGACAACATCTGCCTTTCAAATTCATCATTTTCTCCTACATAGGAAGAAATCATTTTTTTGATTTGTTTTTTTTGCAATAGTAAACCCAATCCAAAATCATCGACTCCTGCATTGTTAGAAATACAAGTAACATTCGTAATTCCTAATCTCACTAATTCTGCAATTGCGTTTTCAGGAATACCACTCAATCCGAAACCTCCTAGCATTAAGGTCATGTTACTTGTGACACCTTCTAATGCTTCTTTTACATTGTTTACTTTTTTATTAATCATTTCATTTATTTAATAATAATAAATATGTTTCGACTTCGCTCGACATAACATCTGCGATGTTAGAAATCTGTATCGTCTTCTACTTTTACTGGTTTTTTAATTTCTTTATCGTCTTTATCAACAGGCTCTTTTCCACAATTCGTATCAATTCCTACATATTCAGGTTTTTCAAAATCTTCTTGACTAATATTTAGTGTAGGGTCAGCATACACTTTTCTCATATACAATGCCCAAGTTGGTAAAGACATAGTTGCTCCTTGCCCATTGGTTATTTTTTCAAAATGAACGGCTCTATCTTCACCACCCGTCCAAACTCCGGTTGCTAAATTGGGAACTACTCCCATAAACCAACCATCTGTATGATTTTGTGTAGTTCCTGTTTTACCAGCGATTGGATTTGTAAATTGATATGGAAAACCAGTAATAACATCTTTGTTATAATGTTCTGATGTTCTTAATCTAACACCAGATCCGGCTATTGTTACCCCTTTTAACAATTCTAAGACTACATAAGCAGATTCTTCGCTTAATACTTCTTTTGTTTTGGGTGTAAAATCGGCTAAAACAGTTCCGTTTTTATCTTCAATACGCATTAACATATTTGGTTCTACACGCAATCCTTTATTTGCAAAAGTTGCATATGCTCCGGTCATTTCCATCAGTGATAATTCTACAGAACCTAAAGCAATGGATGGTGCTGATGGGATTCTGCTTTCAATTCCTGCGGATTTTGCTAAACGAACAACATTTGCCGGTGTAACCATATCAATTAATCTAGCCGAAACAACATTAATCGATTTAGCTAAAGCTTCCTTTAAGGTCAGTTCACCCCCATATTCATCTCCAGAATTTTTAGGGGTCCAAGGTTCAGGAATACCAAACCTTCCTTTCGGAATTGTGTAAGGTGTATTTGGATATTTATCGCAAGGAGATAATCGCAATTGATTAATTGCTGTTGCATAAACAAAAGGTTTAAAAGTTGATCCTACTTGTCTTTTCCCTTGTTCTACATGATCGTACTTGAAGTATTTATGATTAATTCCACCAACCCAAGCTTTAATATGACCTGTTTGAGGTTCTATAGATAACAAACCCGATCTTAAAAATGATTTGTAGTATTTGATAGAATCATTTGGAGACAAGATCGTATCTACTTCTCTGTTACTATTCCAAGAAAAAACTCGCATGTCTGTTTTGGCATTGAAAGCAGAATCTATTTCTTGATCAGAATATTGATCTTTTTTCATTTTTTTATAACGTTCAGAATTTTTTCTGGCTCTGTTATAAATAGATTCGATTTGCTCATCTTCTAAATCATAAAAGGGAGCTGTTTCATTTCTTTTTTGTTCTTTAAAAAAGTAACTCTGAAGATTAGACATATGTTCTTGAACTGCTTCTTGGGCATATTGCTGCATTCTAGAATCTAGGGTTACATAAATCTTTAACCCATCTCTATTAATATTGTATAATTCTCCATTGGGTTTCGGATTGTTTTTTGTCCAATCTTTAAGATAAGAACGTAAATATTCTCTAAAATAAGTAGCTAAACCATCATTGTGACTTTCTGGTGTAAAATTGATTTTTAAAGGTAATTTTTGAAGTGAGTCTTTTTCTTGTTGTGTAATAAATTCGTTCTTTGCCATCTGAGCAAAAACCACATTACGTCTGGTTAATGATTTGTCTTTAGATATTTCTCTTCTTGGATTGTATTGCCTTGGATTTTTTAACATCGCAACTATAATAGCAGATTCTTGCAGATCTAAATCTTTCGGCTCTTTCCCAAAATAAATTCTCGATGCTGATCTAATTCCTACTGCTTGATATAAAAAATCTATCTGATTTAAATACATTGCAGCAATTTCTTGCTTTGTATATTGTTTTTCTAATTTTATGGCTACCACCCATTCTTTTACCTTTTGCATAATTCTCGCAAAAGGATTTCTTGACGGTTGTTTTGTAAATAAGTTTTTTGCTAATTGTTGAGTTATTGTACTGGCTCCACCACCTTTTCCTAGTTTTACAACAGCTCTTGCGGTTCCTCTAAAATCGATACCAGAATGTTCATAAAAACGTTCGTCTTCTGTAGCAATTAATGCTTTTACTAGATTGTTTGGCAGGTCTTTAAATTTAACAGGCGTTCTATTTTGAAAAGCATACTTTCCTATGGTAACACCATCTGAAGAAATTACTTCTGTTGCCAAGTTCTTTTCTGGGTTTTCTAATTCTTCAAAAGTTGGCAATGCTCCAAAAACACCCCAAGAAGCTAATAAGAATATCAATAAAAGACTTGTAAATCCACCAAGAACGATAATCCAAAATCGTTTGATATACTTTTTGAAATTTGTTTGTTTCTTTTTTGCCATTCTAGTTTACTTTTTCAATTCTAAACCCAACATCTGTGATTCCTTCTAATTCTTTAATTCCATCTACATTTCCGTTTTTCCGCATCGCTTGTTTTAGAGATATTTTATAGATTCCTGATATTGGAAAAATACTGTTTTCTTTCAAGAAAAGTTTACTGTCTTTTATTTCTGAAATTCCGGAGCCTAAAAATTTTCCATTTTTATCTGCCATTTCATATTGCAAAGTATCTACAATTTTCTTGCCATCCGGAAAAACAATATGAGAAATCAGGTATAAATTACTGTATTGATAGTCGTTATTATTTCTAACATTGATATACAAATGGTTTCTAGCTATTGTATCTGTTATTTGAAACTCAAAATCTATCGATTCTTCTTGTAACCAACTACTATTTTCTAGCGATTTATATTCATCAAAAACTCGATTTGAATCGCAAGAAGCGATCAGGAAAAAAACTCCTAAAATAAGAACTGCTATCTTACTATTTTGGATTGCTGTTGCCATTTGGATTTGTATTTCTTCTTCTCTTGTTTTGTGGCTTATTCTGATTATTATTCTTTTTCTGAGCGTTTGGCTGATTTGGTTTATTAGGTTGATTTGGTCTTTTAGAACTTTGTTGTTTCTTGCCTTGATTAGGCTTTGCACCAACAGCTACTTTTTTTCTATTGTTGTTTCTATTTCTTCTTCTACTCTTTTTAGGAGCATCAAAACGTGTTAAACTATCTTGACCAACTACGTTCTCAAAATCAACTTTTACAACTTCTTCAATATCAGATTCATAATCTTCTAACGGAACAGCAACTTCTTTATTTTTGTTTAATTCAATTATTTCTAACACTTGATCTAAACTAAGTCTATACCATTTAGATCTGTTTTCTTTATAGGTATACCAAAGAAGTCTTTTAAAAATGTCCATTTTCACAAATTCAGCATCTCCATTTTCAGTTTTCAAAACAACTTCTTGTTTTGGAAAATCATTTAATGCATCTAAATACGTATCTAATTCAAAATTTAAACAGCACTTTAATTTTCCACATTGTCCTGCTAATTTTAACGGATTTAAAGACAGTTGCTGATAACGCGCAGCTGTAGTTGTTACTTTTCTAAAATCTGTTAACCAAGTTGAACAACACAATTCTCTACCGCAAGAACCAATTCCTCCTAGACGAGCAGCTTCTTGCCTTGCTCCAACTTGTTTCATTTCTACTCGAATTGAAAATGCGCCGGCTAAATCTTTAATTAATTGTCTAAAATCTACTCTGGTATCTGCTGTGTAATAAAAAGTTGCTTTATTTCCATCACCTTGATATTCTACATCTGATAGTTTCATTTTTAAGCCTAATCTGCCTAAGATTTCCCTTCCTTTTCTTTGTGTCTCTGGTTCGCGAGCTCTTGCTTTTTCCCAAATATCTATGTCTCTTTGAGATGCTTTTCTGTAGATTTTCTTTATTTCTTCACTATCAAGATCAACTTTTCTTTTTTTCATTTGCACTTTCACCAATTCCCCACCTAAAGAAACGATTCCTATATCGTGACCAGGAGAACCTTCAACTGCAACAACATCTCCCATAGAGATGGTTAAATTTTCTGTATTTTTAAAAAAGTGCTTTCGTCCGTTTTTAAAACGAACTTCGTAGATATTAAATGGTGCTTGACCACTTGGCAACGTCATATTAGACAACCAATCAAAAACTGCTAGTTTTTCACTTCCACTCCCGCAAGTTCCTGACCCACAATTACCATTACTCTTGCAACCTTTTGGTACTCCATTTTCTGTTGTCCCACAACTTCCACATGCCATAAAGTAAATATATTTTGAGAAGTCTTAAGACTTCTTAAAGTTCTTATTGATTTGCAACTAGATAGGTTTTATCTAGTCATATTCCCTTTGATAACATTTAAACAATCTCAATGTAAAACGAAGGGTAAATGTTTAACGAGTAAATATAGGGATTCTGAAACAATTTTGAAAAGTAAAAATGTATAATAAAAACTGATATTAAAACAGCGAAAAAATTCTTTAGAAATAAATACGTATAAATACCTAACTGTTTTTAGTTAGATAGAAATTTCACCATTTCTGGGGATTGACATGAATTAAAAAAGTGACGTTCTTTAACAGAAAATTGTTATAGATTATAATCTGATGAGAATTGCTATCTGAGCAAAACTCTCTCCAATTTTATTTCAAAAAATAATATAACATACTAAAATATTTTGTTGCGCAACAAATAGGCGGAAACCGAAAAGCCTTGAATTAGAGTAGGTACAACAAAAAATTTGATATAATATGAAAAACATCAAATCATTGGGATTTATTGCTTTGCTTGCATTATCCCTAACTCTAATGAGTTTCAGTAGTGTCTCTATAGAACAGTTTGCTGAAGACTGTACGTTGAGTGCAAGTGGAACCGTTGAGTCAGCTGAATTCGGAACTATGACCGTTACAATTACAGTTACCGGTTCCTGTGACATAAGCTTGACTCAAAAACTAAGAGCAGAAATTGCTCGATTTCGAGCCGAAGCAGCTCAATAAATAATTTTGTTTAATTTTAATTTAAAAAAAATGAAAAAAATATTTTCTTTATTAACCATATGTCTTTTGGCATTTAATAGTTTTGCCAGTAATATAGACAATGTTTCAATTTACAATAATGATTTCAATATTGCAAAAGAGACAAAAAACAAAATTACAATTCAATTGAACATTGATGAACAAGTAAAAGAGTATGTTTATTCTTATGCTACTTCAGAAGATTTATTCAATGCTGATTTTGAATCTGTAATTAAATCCATCGGAAAAGATTTTAATGAGATAAACGAAAGTGAATGTACTGTATCAATATCAGTTACTGTAAGTGTTGGGTATGACGCTAATTTCATTTCTGTTACTGTTGGGATGGAAGCTAGTTGTGATACATGGAAAGATGATTTAAGAAAATTGCGAGATGATATTACAGCAATTTTAAATGAGTAACAAGAGTTTATACTTAATATTTCACCAATCATATTAAAATATGATTGGTGAAATAACTAAAATTTTTATAATGAAAAAAATATTTTTAATCGTCTTAATTACTTCTAGTTACTGCTTTTCCCAAAAAAACACACTTAAAATTAACTATGATTTCAATTTAAATTTGGGTAATTTCCAAGAGTTCAAATCAACATTATATGTAGATAATAATTCAAGTATTTTTTTATGGAATAAACCTTTAAATAAGCCTACCAATGACGATGAGAATAATGTAACTATCAACTTAAATGAATTAGATAGCATTGGAAGTTTTAATTTTAAAAATTTCTCGAAAGATACCATCTATTCTCGAATTCCATATTTTAAAAAAGAAATATTACTATTAGAAGAAAAAACACCTACTATTTCATGGGAAATATTTAATGAAATAAGAAAAATTGGTCCCTATGAATGTCAAAAAGCTATATCAAAATTTAGAGGAAGAAACTATATAGCTTGGTTTACAAATGAAATTCCAATCAAATCAGGTCCATGGAAGTTACAAGGTCTTCCTGGTTTAATAATTGTTGCTTATGATACAACAAGGGAGGTTCAATTTACTTTTACTTCTATTTCTAAATCTGAATACAAAATAAATCCAATCTTAAAGGCCAATCGAGTGATAAGTTTAGAATACTACAAAAAAATGAGTAAGTCCAGCTCTCAGGATTTTATAAAAAAACTAAAGTCAAAACTACCAAGAGGAGCAAAAATAAAAGTGAACTCTAAAAAAGGAATTGAAATTTTTAATGAATGACATTTATCTTCGACCATAGTAAATATAGATTCATCTATCTATTACTTATTTTTTTCTCCCATAACTTATCAATTGCTCAAACCAGTATTAGAGGAATTATTAAAGATTCTCTTGGCACTCCAATTTCTAGCGTTAACATTTACATAAAACCATTTAATAAAGGTAATGTAGTTTCTTTCTCTAGTTCTGACAACTTAGGTAATTATACTTTAACAGTTGAAAAAACAGGAAAATTTAATTTATTTTTTACTCAATTAGGATATGAAAAAATAATAATACCTATAGAAATTAAATCTAAAAGTGAAGTTGAATATAATGTTATCTTAAGAGAAAAACCTTTTGAGTTAAGTGAGATTGTAATTAAATCTGAAAAACCTATTACCATAAAAAAAGATACTATTATTGTAAAGGTTAGTGCTTTTTTAAAAGGAAATGAACAGGTAGTTGAAGACTTACTTAAGAATATTCCAGGGCTTAATGTAGAAAGTGATGGAACTATAAAAGTTGGTAATCAAGAAATTGAAAAGGTAATGGTAGATGGTGATGATTTTTTTGAAAAAGGCTATAAAATTCTCACAAAAAATTTACCAGCAAACCCTATAGATAAAATAGAGATTTTAAAAAAATACTCAAATAATAAGCATCTCAAAGGTATTGAAAATAGTGAAAAAGTAGCCTTAAATCTAATCTTAAAAGAGGATGCAGAACGTGTATGGTTTGGAAACACAGTTTTAGGTTATAGAAAAGGTAATATAGATAGATATAGCGTACAAGGTAGTATGGCCAATTTTGGCAAGAAAAATAAATACTATTTTTTAACCAACATCAATAATATTGGTTCAGATGCTACTGGAGATATTTGGCACTTAGTAAAACCTTTTAGGTTTGATGAACCTGCAAGTGTAGGTGATGATCAAAATATTAATTCTTTGCTAAGCTTAGATCTTTATGTTCCAAATTTTAAAGAGTCTAGAACGAGTTTCAACAACACCGAGCTACTCTCTTCGAATGCAATTTTTAATCCAACTAAAAAGCTAAAAATTAAAACGCTTGGTTTTTTTAATTGGGATGAAAATGATTTTTTTAGAAACTCAACAGAATCTTTTCAGGCAGGTAGCCAACCCTTTATCAACACAGAAAATTATGTGTTAAGAAAGAAAAAAGTAATGGGTTTTGGGAAACTAGATATACTATACGACATTTCGAAAACTGAAACACTAGAACTTATTACAAAGTACAATAACCTTGATGAAGACAGTCAAAGTGATTTACTCTTTAATGGCGAAAACACCATTGAAAGTTTAAAAAGTAACAATACGTTATTTGACCAAAAAATATCCTTAACTAATAAATTCAAAAAAAATAAAGTTTTTTTATTGACCGGTAGATATATAAATGAACAATCTCCTGAAGATTATAGTATTAATCAATTTTTTTATCAAGATTTATTTCCCAGTTTAAATAGCAATAATGTTAGACAGTCTAATAAAATTAATTTGGAATTTGCAGGTATTGAAGGACACCTCCTCGATAGAAAAAAAAATGGAAATCTTTTAGAAATTCAATTTGGGAATCAATTAAGAAAAGATAAATTAATTTCTTCTTTTGAACTAAAGGAAAATGCAAATATTATTGGAACTCCAGAGGATTATCAGAATAATGTTATCTATACTTCAAATGATTTATATTTAAAAACAAAATACTTGCTGAAATATAAAAAAATCTCTTTTACTGGAAAACTAGGTATCCATCAGTTTTTTAACCAATTAGAAGAAGCCTCTATTAAGAAGAAAGAAACTCCACTCTTTATAAACCCTAAGATAGGTTTTGACTGGAAAATTGATGACAATAATAAAATAGGAACATCTTATGCCAACAACACAACAAATGCAAAAATTTTAGATGTATCTCCTAATTATGTTTTAACAGGATTTCGTTCCTTTTCTAAAGGAACAGGAAACTTAGCTCAATTAAATGCTTCAACTATTCTTTTTAACTATCAATTAGGAAATTGGGGTAAAAAGTTTTTTGCCAACACATTTTTAATTTATAATAAAAAACATGATTTCTTCACAACAAATTCAATCATTGAACAAAATTATTCGCAGTCAAATAAAATTTTAATAAAAGATAAGGAGATGTTAAATATAGCCACAAACATAGATCGGTATTTTAAAACAATCTCCTCTAACTTGAAATTAAATTTAGGTTATTCTAAATCTAACTATAAAAATGTGGTAAACAATTCTAATTTAAGAGAAGTTACATCTCATAATTATAATTATGGTTTAGAGTTACGTTCTGGGTATAGTGGAGTCTTTAATTATCATTTAGGTACTAAATGGACAACTAATAAAATAACTACCACAATAGACAATTCATTTACTAACAATATATCATTTTTAGATCTATCTTTTATTTTTAACAATAACTTGAGTGTTGATTTTCAAACAGAGCGATATTTCTTTGGAAACCTAGATAAGAATAATAGCACATATTATTTTGCCGACTTTAACGCAAGGTATACCTTAAAAGAAAACAAATTGACTTTTTCTTTGGTAGGGAAAAATTTATTCAACACAGAAAAATTTAAAGAATTTTCAATTAGTGACATAGGAAATTCAACCACAGAGTATAGACTACTTCCTAGATACATCATGTTAAAAATGGAATATAGATTTTAACTCTTAAACTTCAACTTCTCAGAACGCCCTTTTTTGAAGATTTTATTGCTATTACCTTTCCCTTTTCTGAGTTCTTTTTGTTCGGAATACGACAATTGAATAATCTCTTGACATTCCGTAGAACAGGTGTTTTCCATTTTTTCAGAACATTCATCACATTGAATAAATAACAAGTGACATGCTTCGTTGGCACAGTTTACATGAACATCGCAAGCTTTTCCACATTGATGACAATTAGCAATCACATCATCGGTAATTTTTTCTGCTCTTCGATGATCGAAGACAAAATTCTTTCCGATAAATTTATTTTCTATCCCTTCAGAATTTACCTGGCGTGTGTATTCTATAATTCCGCCTTCTAGCTGAAAAACATTTTGAAATCCTTTGTGTTTGTAATAAGCAGAAGCTTTTTCACATCGGATTCCTCCGGTACAATACATCAATAAATTCTTATCTTCTTTATTGTCTTTTAAATCTTCTTCAATAATATCTAATGAATCACGAAATGTATCAACATCTGGAGTAATGGCTCCATCAAAATGACCGATTTCACTCTCATAATGGTTTCGCATGTCTACACAAATCGTATTGGGGTCTGCCAACATTTCATTAAATTCTTTTGCGTTTAAATGAACTCCTTTGTCAGTTACATCAAAAGTTTCATCATTCAAACCATCGGCAACAATCTTGTTTCTGACTTTTACTTTTAATTTTAAAAACGATTTATTATCCTGCTCAATTGCCACATTTAATCGAATTCCGTTTAAAAAAGTAATGGCATCTAATTGATCTTTTAAAGCTAAAAAGTTTTCAGATGGAACAGAAAGCTGCGCATTAATTCCTTCATAAGAAACATATGTTCTTCCTAAGACATCGAGTTCATTCCATTCTAGGAATAATTTATCTCTAAACAATTGTGGATTTTCTATCTTATGGTATTGATAGAAAGAAATGGTGATGCGGTCTTTACCTGCCTCATCTATTAATGCAGCGCGTTCTTTAGCGCTTAACTTATTGTACAGTTGCATGCTATACTAAATTCGTTAAACAATCTATTTTTTGTTATTTTGAACGTACCGTAACTAAAAACTCAAATCACTTAGATCGTAAGATTTCTCGACTGCGCTCGAAATGACATTCTTAGGCAAAATTACTATTATTTTCCATTTCAAGAACTCGTTTAGGTTTTTTAATTTGCTGAAAAGACCTAAACGGATTTTAAGTTAAAATTTCAACATTTCATTAATTTCCGATGAATTTTTAAATTTTAGTAATTTCTTATCTGATTTGATAGAAGCCTACATTACAATTTTTAGCATCTTTGTGACTTATTAGTAATTAACCTTACTAAATTGATTTTATTTTAAAATAATTGAACATGAGAATTGCTGTTATAGGCGCTACCGGAATGGTAGGAAACGTGATGTTAGAAGTACTGGCAGAACGTAATTTTAAAATCACAGAATTAATTCCAGTTGCATCAGAAAGATCTGTTGGAAAACAAATTTCTTATAAAAATAAAAACTACACAATTGTTGGTTTACAAGATGCTGTAAATGCAAAACCAGACATTGCGTTATTTTCTGCAGGTGGTGACACTTCTTTAGAATGGGCTCCAAAGTTTGCTGCAGTTGGTACGACTGTTATTGATAATTCTTCGGCATGGAGAATGGACCCAACTAAGAAATTAGTAGTTCCAGAAATTAATGGAGATGTGCTGTCTTCTGAAGATAAGATTATTGCAAATCCAAATTGTTCTACTATACAATTAGTAATGGCTTTATCTCCATTACATTTAAAATATAAGATGAAACGTGTAGTAATTTCTACCTATCAATCCGTTTCAGGAACCGGAGTAAAAGCAGTGCAACAATTAGCAAATGAAGAAGCCGGGATAGAAGGTGAAATGGCATATCCACATCCTATTGGGAGAAATGCTTTACCTCATTGTGATGTTTTTTTAGAAAATGGTTATACCAAAGAGGAAATGAAATTGGTCAAAGAACCAAAGAAAATCTTACGCGATGAAAGTTTTTCAGTGACAGCAACTGCGGTAAGAATTCCAACAGCTGGTGGACATTCAGAAGCTGTGAATGTTCAGTTTGAAAACGATTTTGCGATTGATGACGTTCGTACATTATTAAGTGAAACTCCTGGAGTTGTGGTGCAAGATAATTTAGAACTCAACTTATATCCAATGCCGATTACCGCACATAATAAAGATGAAGTTTTTGTTGGTAGAATAAGAAGAGACGAATCTCAAGAAAACTCCTTAAATTTGTGGATTGTTTCTGACAACCTACGAAAAGGTGCTGCAACCAATACGGTTCAAATAGCAGAATATTTAGTCGAAAAAAATCTAGTATAACATACATGAATACATTTCATAAATTATCAATAAAAAATATCATACAAGAAACCGCAACTGCGGTTTCTATTGTTTTTAATGTTCCTGAAAATTTAAAAATAAATTTTTCATTTAAGGCGGGACAATATTTAACCTTGAAAACAGAAATCAAAGGAGAAGAAATTCGTAGAGCATATTCTATTTGTTCATCTCCTGAAAGTGGTGAGTTAAAAGTAGCCATCAAAGCTGTTGAAAATGGAATTTTTTCAACCTATGCGACTTCTCAATTAAAAGTAGGAGATACTCTAGAAGTTCATGAGCCAGAAGGTAATTTTATTTTAAACCCTACTAAAACTAAAAACTATATTGGTTTTGCTGCGGGTAGTGGAATTACACCTGTTTTATCAATGATAAAAGCGGTTTTAAAACAAGAGCCAAGCTCTTCATTTACATTGGTTTACGGAAATAAATCTGAAGAAGAAACCATTTTTAAGTCAGAGTTAGAAACGCTTTCAGAAGAGTATACAAATCGATTTAACTTACACTATGTGTTTAGCAAGCAAAATGTTGAAGGTTCTTTATTTGGTAGAATTGATTCTGCTTTTACCAATTATTTTGTAAAAAATATTTATAAAAATTGGACTTTTGAAACTGCTTTCTTATGTGGTCCAGAAGAAATGATTAAAACGGTTTCTGCTACCTTAAAAGACAATGGTTTTAAAGATTCTCAAATTCTATTTGAATTATTTACATCTTCCATTGATGAAGAGAGTGTTTCTCAAATTAAAGATGGCGAAACTGAAGTTACTGTTTTGTTAGATGATGAGGAATTTTCTTTCACGATGAAACAAAGCGATGATATTTTAGCCTCTGCATTACGAAATGATATTGATGCGCCTTATTCTTGTCAAGGTGGAGTTTGTTCTAGTTGTTTAGGAAAAGTTACTGAAGGGAATGCTGTGATGTCAAAAAATAGTATTCTAACAGATGCTGAAGTTAGTGATGGATTTATTCTAACCTGTCAGGCACATCCTACCACATCAAAAATATCAATTGACTATGATGATGTTTAAAAATAAGTATCTTTAACACATGGATGTTTACGACATAAAAAATGCCATTTTATTTGGGTTCTTTCTTTCATTTATGATTGGTCCTGTTTTTTTTATGTTAATTCAAACTAGTATTATTAAAGGTGCCAGAGCAGCTATTGCTTTTAACTTAGGTGTTATTTTAGGAGACGTTGCTTTTATTGTTATTGCCTACTACGGAAGCAGGCATTTATTAGAACGAATTAAAGACGATCCTCGATTATTTTTTATAGGTGGTTTAATTTTAATCGTTTACGGAGCAATCACCTATCTTGACAAGTCTGGCAAGAAAGAAACCGAAGAATCCTTTAAATTACCGACAAACAACAACTACTTTAAACTGATTTTAAAAGGATTCTTTTTAAACTTTATAAATATTGGTGTCTTGGCTTTTTGGCTAGGTTTAATTGTGGTTATTGGACCTACTTTAGACATGAACCCAACATCTATCTTTTATTATTTTACAATTATTCTTGCTAGTTATTTTCTTACTGATATTGGAAAAATTGTTTTGGCTAAACAATTAAAAAGCAGAATGACCCCGGTAGTTGTTTATAGAATAAAACGAATTATGGGAATCTTATTAATCGTTTTCGGAGTGGGCTTAATGTTGAAAGGATTTCTTCCAAAAGACAATAAAATAAACAACTTATTAGAACAAGTTGATAAACAATAAAAGCGAAGTTTTTACTTCGCTTTTATTGTTTAATAGATTAATTATTTCCCTTTCTTCATATTATCGGCAGGATAGATATCTGCCATTAACTTTGAAGGATCAATCTCTACAGATGCAACTTCTTTCGTTACTTCAAATTCATAGGTTGGATGCGCCCAAGTCCAGTCTTCTAAAATAGTAGCTTTGGTTGGTTTATTGCCTCGCATCATTCTAAGCGGAATATTAAAATCCTGTGTAGTTCCGTCTTTATAAGTCACTCTAACATCAATAGGCATTGGCATTTTACCATGTCTTTGTAACGTAATTTTTTTCTCTTTAATACTTTTTACACTGTAATCTATGGTATGTGTCGTTTGTGTCCATTCATTTAAATACCAGTCTAAATGAATACCAGAAACTTTTTCCATCGACCTTTTTACATCATTCGGTGTTGGGTGTTTAAAACTAAAGTCTTTAAAATACTTCTTTAATCCCTTAGCTACATTTTCTGAACCAATGATGTACTCTAATTGAGACAAAAACATATTCCCCATACTATAACTTGCAGTACTGTAGGATCCATTTAAGTTAAATCTATCTGCATGAGTAGACAATGGTTCTTCAGTTCTGTAAGAGATCATTTTAAAGTATCTATTGTAAGATCCTGCATGTGGGTTTTCTTCATTTTTTTCTAAGATTTTATCTTCTGCAATATTAGAAATGTACGATGTAAAACCTTCGTCCATCCAAGGGTGTTTGCTTTCATTACTCGCTAATAAAAATTGAAACCAAGTATGAGCCATTTCGTGAGAAGTCACTCCAAATAAACTTTCAAATTCTCTTTTTCCAGTAATTAAAGTAGCCATTGCATATTCCATTCCACCATCTCCTCCCTGAATAACAGAGTATTGTTTGTATGGGTATTGCCCAACATTCTGACTAAAAAACTTCATCAATTCAGCCGTTTTAGGCTGTAAATCTTTCCAGTTTTTTAAATATTTTTCTTCCAAATCTTTCTTGTAAAAGAAATGTAAATCAATTCCATCTTCTGTTTTTAGAATATCATGATTGTAACCAGGATCTGCTGCCCACATAAAGTCGTGAACATTAGGCGCTTTAAAATGCCAAGACAATTTTTCGCTTTCAGGTCTTTTTAATTTTTTTGATTTGTTCTCATAGCCATGTCCAATTTCTTGCGGATTTTGCAAATATCCAGAACCTCCAATTACATAGTTTTTATCAATATGAATCGTCACATCAAAATCTCCCCAAACACCATGAAATTCTCTTGCTAAATAGGGTGGAGTATGCCATCCTTCAAAATCATATTCTGCCATTTTTGGATACCATTGCGCCATAGAAAGTGCAACACCTTCTTCATTTGTTTGTCCAGAACGTCTAATTTGTTTGGGAACTTGAGCATCATAAACCATTTCAAAAGTGGCACTTTTACCCGGTTTGATAGAAGTATTTAGGGTTACTTCTAAAATAGTTCCTACCACTTCATGAGAGACACTTTTACCGTTTTGTGTTAATGTTCCTACTTTGATAAACCCAATTTCTTCAGGCTTTAATTTGCTAATTCTATCTTTTACTCTTTTATCAGGATCTTGAATATTTCTAGAACGAATGTCCATTTGAGATTCTGGCTGAAAAGCATTAAAATACAAATGATAATAAACATGAGTTAACTCATCTGGCGAGTTATTTGTGTATACTAATTTTTGAGTTCCTTTGTATTGAAATTTTTCTACATCAACATCAATATCCATTGTATAATCTACATGTTGTTGCCAATACGATGTGTTGTTTTGAAATGCAAAAACAGTTGTTATACTGAGAAGAAAAATTAACGTACTAAATTTTTTCATTTGTTTATTTTTTATGGATTCTTGATGATTGTTTTAATTAAAAATATCTGTGAATTTGTGTGTTTCTTTTAATCGAACGCCTTTTTCTGTATGTTGAACCGTACATAATTCGGAATAGGCATCGTGTTCTAGAAACAAGAAATATTCGTTATCAGCAGCTTCATTTAAAAAGCTTGCTTTTTCTTTAATTGTTAGAAGTGGTCTTGTATCGTAGCCCATGACATAAGGCAATGGAATATGACCTGTGGTTGGTAATAAATCTGCCATAAAAACAATTTTTTTTCCTTGATAAGTGATCTTAGGCAACATTTGTTTCTCGGTATGACCGTCCATTTTTAAAACCTCAAAACCTAATTGTAGAGATGGGTTATTATCCACAAAGTTTAATTGACCACTTTCTTCTATTGGTAGAATATTTTCTTTTAAAAACGAAGCTTTCTCTCTTGGGTTTGGATTTGTAGCCCAATTCCAATGTTCTTGATTACTCCAAAATTTTGCGTTTTTAAAAGCTGGTTCATACCCTGTTTTGTCTTTATTCCATTGAATAGATCCACCACAATGATCAAAATGTAAATGTGTTAAAAATACATCGGTAATATCATCTCTATGAAAGCCATATTTTGCTAAGGAAAGATCCAAAGAGAAATCTCCAAACAAAAAGTAGTAACCAAAAAATTTATCGGATTGTTTAGATCCTAGACCTGTATCAACAAGAATAAGACGATTTCCGTCTTCAATTAGCATGCAACGCATACTCATAGAAATTAAGTTATTTGCGTCTGCTGGATTGGTTTTTTGCCAAATAGTTTTGGGTACAACACCAAACATAGCGCCTCCGTCTAACTTAAAATTTCCAGTTTCTATAGGGTAAATTTTCATGGAACACAAAGATGCAGAAAAAACGTCAAAAGTATGTTAAGAAAATTCTTAAAAAAGAGAAGTTCATTCATAAAAAAAAGACAGTCCTAAATTAGTACTGTCTTTATATAATTACATAAAATTCCCCCGAATTTTTTTGTTATCTATATTACCACAAAGTAACAACTCTTTTAGGTTATTGGTTAGAAACATTCGATATGATAGCAATTTCTATCGTTGAACGGTAGCTTTATTTCGATGAGTGGTTATTTACTTTTTTTATTGAGACATAAAAAAAGCATCTAATCAAATGATTAGATGCTTTTAGAGGTGTCGAGCGGATTCGAACCGCTGTAGATGGTGTTGCAGACCACTGCCTAGCCACTCGGCCACGACACCTTATTAAGGATTGCAAATTTACATCATTTATCTAGTAATCCAAGTTTTTTTAAACTTAACGTTCTTTTGAAAGTATAATTACAACTTCTTGCACATTTCCTCCTATGGGTGGATTTATTTTAGCAACACTTACCGTTGCTTTATTTACCATATCTAACTCAATAAAAAACCGATTTAAAATACGCTTGGCAACTTCTTCTAAAAGCTTAGATCTTATCGCCATTTCTTCTTTAACAACATGATTTAAATGGACATAATCAACAGTATCTACTAACTCATCTGTTTGAGATGAGTTTGATAAATCGGCTTCAACTTCTACATCAACTCGATACCAAGAACCAATTTTAGCTTCTTCTTCTAGGCATCCGTGATAGGCATATAATTTTATATTATTAACTTGAATTTTTCCCATGACTATATCTTCTCCCACATTTTTTGAGAATTTAATCTGAATGATCCTAAATGACTAAAATTACATTGATCTGGTGGTATGATTGATAAAAAAGACTCCTCCTTTTTATTATTGTACAAATGATACGCTTCTCCAATAATCGGTTCAAAATTAAATTTAGCGTTGTAAACTAAATCATTATATTCAAACTGTTGCATCATTTCTTCGTACTCCTTTTTCAACTCATCAAACTTGCTTTTGAATTGCTTGTTGACTCTATCTACACCATCATTTCTCCATGTAGCTGTATTTAACGGTTTAATAACCGGAGAACTTGCACTAGTTGCATAAGGCTTTATTGCTGCATCATATTTCTGTGTTTCTTCATCAAAAACAACTAAATCGGGTTTCTTTGCCATCTTCTTAAATAAAAAAGCAAAATTACGATAAATAAAAGTTTCAAAAGCCAAGAGTAAACAAAAGTATAATCAGTTACTAATCCGCTTATTTTGTTTAATTTTGTTCATTCAATTTTAGTTGAAAATCAATGTCTGAAGAAAAAAAATCACTCAATTTTATTGAGCAAATTATTGAAGAAGATTTGGCAAATGGAATGCCAAAAGAAAATTTACGTTTTCGTTTTCCTCCAGAACCTAATGGCTATTTGCATATTGGTCATACTAAAGCAATTGGAATTAGCTTTGGATTGGGAGAAAAATACAATGCGCCTGTAAACCTTCGTTTTGACGATACTAATCCTGCAAAAGAAGAGCAAGAATATGTAGACGCAATCAAAAATGATATTACTTGGCTTGGGTATCAATGGGCAAACGAGTTGTACTCTTCAGATTATTTTCAACAATTGTATGATTGGGCTATTTTAATGATTAAAGATGGAAAATCTTATGTAGATAGCCAGTCATCTGAAGCAATGCGCGAACAAAAAGGTACGCCAACTGAACCTGGAACAAACAGTCCTTTTAGAAATAGATCTGTAGAAGAAAATTTGGAATTATTCCAAAAAATGAAAGATGGAGAATTCAAAGAAGGTGAACATATTTTACGTGCAAAAATTGACATGACGAGTCCAAATATGTTGTTACGTGACCCTATTATGTATCGTGTTTTATATAAAGAACATCACAGAACTGGAAACGATTGGAACATCTATCCAATGTATGACTGGACCCATGGTGAAAGTGATTATTTAGAACAAATATCACATTCTTTATGTTCCTTAGAATTTAAACCTCATAGAGATTTATACAACTGGTTTAGAGATCATGTGTATGATTACAGTAAAGCTGAGTTTCCAAATCCACCAAAGCAACGCGAATTTTCTCGTTTAAACTTGAGTTATACCATTATGAGCAAACGTAAATTAATGCGTTTGGTTGAAGACGGAGTTGTTTCAGGTTGGGATGATCCAAGAATGCCAACAATTTCTGGTTTAAGAAGACGCGGTTATACACCTGCTTCTATCAGAAGTTTTATAGAAACTGTTGGTGTTTCGAAACGTGAAAATGTAATCGATGTTGCTTTATTAGAATTTAAAATTCGTGAAGATTTAAACAAAACTGCCAATAGAGTGATGGGTGTTTTAGATCCTGTAAAAGTTGTCATTACTAATTATCCAGAAGGAAAGGAAGAAAACTTAATAGCTGAGAATAATCAAGAAGATGAAAGTGCTGGCTTTAGAGATGTTCCTTTTTCAAGAGAAATATACATCGAAAAAGAAGATTTTAGAGAGGAAGCCAACAAGAAGTTTTTTAGATTAAAACTTGGAAAAGAAGTTCGTTTAAAGAACGCATATATCATCAAAGCAGAAAGCTGCACCAAAGATGCTGAAGGAAATATTACTGAAATTCAGTGTACCTATGATCCTTTAAGTAAATCTGGAAGTGGCACCGAAGAAAGTACCCGTAAAGTTAAAGGAACTTTACATTGGGTTTCTGTAAAACATGCAGTAAAAGCAGAAGTTAGAGCTTATGATCGTTTGTTTTCTGACGAAGCTCCTGATAGTCATAAAGACAAAGATTTCATGGAGTTTTTAAATCCTAATTCTTTGGAAATCATCAATGCTTTTGTAGAACCAAGTTTACAAACGGCAACTGTTGGAGAACGTTTTCAATTTCAACGTATGGGGTATTTTGCTGTTGATAATGATTCGACTTCTAATAAACTTGTGTTTAATAAAACTGTTGGTTTACGAGACAGTTGGAGTAGTAAACAATAAATAATTTACCATGAAAAAAATAATTTTTATCTCAGCATTACTTTTAGCTTTTTCTTGTACAAAAAAAGATGAAAACTCAGTTATAGCTGAAGTCTCTTGTGGTCAATGTCAGTTTGATTTACATACGCAAGATGGATGTGATTTAGCTATTAGATTAGATGGCAAAGCTTATTTTGTAGATGGCGCTGATATTGATGATTTTGGGGATGCACATGATGAAAAAACTGGTTTTTGTGAAGTGATTAGAAAAGCTGAAGTTTCTGGAAAATTAGAAAACAACCGATACAAAGCAACTTCAATTAAATTGATTGATAAGAAATAAAAAAAGCCACTCTTTTGAGTGGCTTTTTTGTTCTTATAATCT
>TARA_R110001632_G_scaffold60284_2_pt1 | contig 106315 bp, 101 predicted proteins | sample TARA_R110001632 | Tara Oceans TARA_R110001632 (sample SAMEA4398266) | marine metagenome | biome: Polar Biome; feature: [SRF] surface water layer (ENVO:00010504); material: water (ENVO:00002006), including particulate matter (ENVO:01000060) such as... | depth 5 m
ACCAACGTCGTGTTCTATCAGAGACAATGTCGTAGATGAGCACCACACGCACATGTTTATCTATCGATAGAGCATAGATCCCACCATAAACAAACAAGCAACCACCCAGAAAAGAAGCCGTTTCATGAACCCACATAGTGGGAGCGTTAAAAACATAACGCATCAAGACTTCGTAAAAGGAAATGGCAACGGTGAAGATGAATAACAGGCTTAAGATATTGCCAAGTTTGAAAATAATGCGGTCTAAACCGTTTCTTGGCTGGTTTACTTTGTCGGGTGTTTGAGGATGAATTTCGTCTTGCATGATCATGATCCAATGAAAAAACAGGCGTTTACATAATAAACGCCTGTTGTGCTAGCTTAAAGGACGTCAGTAAGTGTTTTTAACGCTTATAGAAGACCATTTTCTTCTAGGTAAGTTGTGACAGAGTCGTATACTTTTTGTGCGTTATCAGAGCCTTTAGCGAACTCTTTCCACTGCGTACGAGCAATAGCACGGAATTTTTTACGTTCTTCTTCAGACCAATCGTGAATCGTGATGTTTGGATCCGCTTGTGCTGCTTTTACGGCAGCTTGATCGGCAATACGCAATTGCGTGGTGATATCTTCTGCGAAGTCACGTACTGAAACCGTTAGGATTGACTGAATGTCAGCAGGTAATTTGTCCCATTTTTTCTTGTTCATTGAAATATCGATCAATGGCAAAGAATGGAAACCTGGTTGAACAGGGTGTGTTGCAATGTCGTTCATACCGGCTTTTTGGTTAGTAGAAAAAACAGTGTAGTCAGCCGCATCGATAACGCCTTTGCTAAGACCGGTGAATACTTCAGAACCTGGTAGGTTTACTGGGGCAGCGCCAGCAGCCGCGAAGACACGCTGAACAAGACCTTCAGGTGCGCGCAGTTTCAGACCTTTCAAATCAGCAACGCTGTCTAGCGGAACACGAGATACCAATGACTCAACACCGGTTGTGGAACCACCAATGAATTTCACGCCGTAAGGAGCGTAAAGTTCGTTCATTAGCTCGTAACCACCACCGTAGTTAATGTATTGCAGAAGTTGCTGAGTGTTTGACCAAGCACCTACTGTGTTACCGATCAAACCAAACGCTGGGTCTTTACCAGAGAAAAATTCAGTTGCCGTAATATGGCCATCTAGGATGCCCATTTTAATGCCGTCTAGGGTTTCGGTATGTTTGAAAATACTACCAACAGGAAGCAAGTCGATATGAACACGGCCGCCCGTCATGGTTTCAACGCGTTCAACCCATTCTTTTTGAACTTGAAAGTTCTTGTCACCCGCTGGATCAGAGGATTGAAACTTAAAGTTATAATCCGCTGCAATCGCAGAGGTAGAGAGGATGCCGACCATCGTGGCGGTCAATAGTGTGGTGCTGAATTTACTCATGGTATCGCTTCCTATTGTTTTTTTTTTGAAAGAACATTTTTAGAAGATGTGCCTAGGTTGTCGGTATATGTTACCGGTAACTAAGACGGGATGTTACCGGTAACTTTTCCTCTTCGTCAAGCCTTTATTCGCAGATTTTTTAGTTAAACCATAGATGATTGATATCCATAAGAAAATTTTCTTATGTCTTTTTTAGTGAGACATTAGTGGGACTAAGGTTGGATTTACTATTATGAAACATCAAGTTTGGTCTTGTCTGGAAAAGTGATTAATCACGACATTGAGTAATGGTAGGTTTGGCCTACAAGTCGCTTAGAAATTAACCCATTTAGAAAATGAGCGATTTGTTTGGCTTAACACCACAATATTGATCTTTATCAACGTTGTTTTGCTGATTATGCCGCTTACTTCTTTACTAAAAGAGAGCTAGGCAACAAACTATTCCTTTACTGTATTTTTGACAAAAATTTCTTGTTAAAAATTGTGTGTTTGAACAAAAGGATACTCAGAAATGGCCCGTTGGGGATTACGTGGTAAATCGTTATTTGCTTTGGCAAGTACTTGCCTTTTTGCGTTGTTAATTATCGCTGTTATTGGTTGGTCCTTTGTTCAAAAAGGGCAAGAATATTCAGCGGAAAATTACGCAGACAGTTTTACTCAGTTAAATTATCAACGCATATTAACGCCAGTTTCAAGAGAAGTGGCGTTGGCAGAGCGCTTTGCGAGTTCAACCGTTATAAAAGCGTGGTTGAATAACCCTGAAGATCCAGAGTTGGGAAATGGTTGGCTTGAAGAAACGCAAGGCTATCTTGATGCCTTTCAAAACCACGCGATGTTCATTGTGAATGATTCGACTCGGCATTATTACTTTGCAGACCAGGATAACGCACTGACAACGACCCCAAAATATGCCCTAAGTGAAACGAATAATACCGACAGTTGGTATTTCTCCACGCGAGCCAAAACCGAGCCTTTTAGCATCAATGTGAACTACGACGAAGTGCTTAAGGCGATGAAAGTTTGGATTAATTTTCCGGTTCGTGACCAAGGTCAGTTTATTGGTTTGGCGGGAACCGGCTTTTCATTGGATCGTTTTACGGCGCAATTTCTTGAGAACCAAGTTCAGGGCGTGACGCCTTTTATTATCAATGCTGATGGCGCTATAGAGATTCATCGAAATAAGGCGCTGATTGCCTACAATGCAAAAAACAGCGGCAGTGATGTGCAGTCTATCTATTCAATGTTAGACGACAGTAAGTCTAAAAAAAGAGTAAAAGAGGCATTAGCTCAAGCACAAAGCGAAGAGGGAAAAGTCACTACGGTTAGTGTGCAGCAAGACGGGCATAAGCAGTTGATGTCTTTTGTGTATTTTCCGTTATTAGATTGGTTTGTTGTAACCAATATAGATTTGGCCAATGTCAGTATTTTTGACGCCAGTTTGGTGTTGCCTGCGGTCAGTGTTTTTGTGTTGCTGTTGGTACTATTGCTCGTTGTTTTTGGCTTTGTGGTGGAGCGTTTATTGATAGCGCCGATTCGTCAGTTACAACAGTCGGCAAAAAACATTGCCAGCGGTTCCTATGATGTATCATTGACGGCGGGCGGTAATGATGAAATAGGAGACTTAAGCAAAACCTTTAATAAAATGGCGCAGCAAGTAAGAAGCCACACTCAAGAACTTGAAGAAAAAGTACAGGCTCGTACGGCGGAATTAGAGAAAGTTCATGAAAAGGTATTAGAAGCGCATGGGAAAATTGGCGCGTCTATCGACTATGCTAGCCTTATCCAAAGGTCGATTCTTCCTGATCGTCAAATGCGTCAGTTATTAGGGGAAGAGTACAGCGTTATTTGGCGTCCCCGTGATGTTGTTGGTGGTGATTTTTATGTATTCCACACCACAGATGAAGGGTGTTTGTTAGGGATTGTTGATTGTGCGGGGCATGGTGTTCCTGGCGCTTTGATGACTATGTTAATGCGCGCCGCAATTGATTATTCCATCGCTAGGATAGGGATCGAAGACCCTGCTGCTTTGCTAAGTTTGATTGATGGCACATTGCGCTCTATGTTGAACGAAGAAGTCAGCGCCAAAAAAGTCGCAACCAACGCGGATGTTGGTTTAGTGTATATACCGAAAGACGGTAGCATTATGCGTTTCTCTGGTGCGAAAATTGCGCTGTATGCAAGCAATGGTGAAGAATTCATTAAATATGACTCAGGCCGTCGAGCATTAGGTGATCGCCGTCGAGGTGACTATGAGAATACCGATTTGCCAATGACTGAGTGGACCTATTATATGACGACAGATGGTTTTTTAGATCAATCTGGCGGCGATAAAAACTTTGGTTTTGGTAATCAGCGTTTTGAAGCATTAATAAAAGAAAATGCGGCCTTACCTTTAAAGGAACAATCCGAGTCTTTTGAATCAGCATTAGATCAGTACATGGGAGACCAACCGCAAAGAGATGACATTACACTGCTGTCATTCCGATTTGATATCAATAACCACTAATCACAAGGGTAGGTGAGATGAGTTCGCCAGATTTATATGGATTAAGAGAACGCTTTGAAAAAGACAATATCTTATTGTGTTTTAATGGCCCTATTTCCCGTAGTTTGATTGAGGAAATTGGTAATGCGTTAAAGAATTATTTGAAATCTGAACAGTTGTCCCCGGCATCTGCTTTGGACGTGTTTGCTGCGTACATTGAATTAACACAAAATATTAGACATTACGCGACGTCATCGCAATTGCCCGGTGCGGATACGGCAACCGTGATCGTGAGTCATTATGACGGATGCTATAGTGTTGCAGCAGGCAATATTGTTAGAGCAAGCGATGGTAGAAAATTAGTGGAGCGTATTGAATCATTTGCAAACATGGATAAAGCCGAACTAAAAACCGCATACAAGACTCAACTTCGTCAGCCTCGTGATGCCGATGCCGTGACCGGTGCAGGGCTGGGGTTAATTGATATGGCACGAAAATCTTCGAAACCGATGGAAACAACGCTTAAAGAGATCGGAAACGACACTGCCTATTTTAGTCTAAGTATAAAAATTTGAGAAAATGAATATGAATGATTTATTAATAGAGGGAAGCGTTTCTTCTCCTACAGTGAGAGGGGAATGGGAGAATGGAATACTCTATATGGAAGGAGATTCTTATCCAGAAAATTCCTATGAGCTTTATAGTTCTATGGTTGCTTGGGTCGATCGTTATCTGAAAGAAAGTTCTGAACCACTGACGCTTGAACTGACATTGTTATACCTTAATACAAGCAGCATCAAAGTAATGATGGACATGTTTGATGAGATGGAAGAGTGCTTTCAAGAAGGTCGCCAAGTGGCTGTAAACTGGTACTTTGATGCAGAAAATGAACGCGTGGCTGAGTTGGCTGAAGAATTCAAAGAAGATTGTACGTTTCCTTTTAAAATCATAGGTAAATAAATGAAGACGGATTTTGCTGAACTTGAAAAAAACATTCAAGATATTCTGGCGGCACCTGAATATCAGGATCACCCTGCAAGTAAAGCCTTAAGTCAGCTTTGGGACGTTAATCAAGAGCAGTGGAATCGTATGGATCGCTTAACTCGATTGTCTGATTCATACCAAGATGTAATGATCCAACAGGGAAAAAGTCTTAGCGAGCGTTTTGACAAACACGTGCGACAATTAGAGAAAATGACCAGAATTTCAGATCGCTATCAGCGTAGTTTACGGCAGCTGAATATCGAGCTGGAGAAGACCTCATTAGTAGATCCGCTGACGGAATTGCCGAATCGACGAATGATCATGAAGCAGTTATCTCAAGCATTTTCTAGCCAGCAAAAAGAAAGCTTAAGCATCGCGATGATAGACATTGATTACTTTAAAAAAGTAAATGATGAATTTGGCCATCAAGTGGGTGATGAGGTGTTAATCGCTTTAAGCAGATTAATGGAAAGTGTGGTTGGTGATCATGGCGTTATCGGGCGCTGGGGCGGTGAAGAGTTTTTAGTAATATTGACTAGCCCAAAATTTGAAGATGCGGTTGCGCTGCTTGAATCGCTTCGTTCTAACGTGAGCGCTTATACTCATCAAGTAGATGATAAAACCGTTTTAACCAGTGTTAGTATCGGTATTGCAGAGTATCAAGAAACTGACTCGATGGATTCATTACTCTCGAGAGCAGATAGCGCTTTATACTCGGTTAAATCCAAAGGGCGAAATAGTCTAGTGATTGGATAATTTTAAGCGACTATCGTCATACTGTTAAAATTAAAAAGGGGCATCTCAAAGAGATGCCCCTTTTTTTATGTTTGTCTGGATAATATTTTAATGACTATTTGGTCTCATAGACATTGGTCTAAGAAACGTTTTATTGACTAGGATAAAAGAGCACACTCTTTGTACATCGATAAAAATACACTTACACCAATGAGAATAATAAAATGGCCGCTATCGATATTCCTGAAGTCCATAAATTCATCGAAACCATTCCGCCTTTTTCGGGCTTAAGCTTATTAGAGCGAAAGCAGGTATTGACTGGGGTGTCTATGTTGTATGTGCGTCAGGGGCAAACACTGGTGCTAAAAGACGACTCAGCGACGGTACATCTTATTCGCCGAGGCGCCTGTGAAATCCGCACGCCCAAAGGCGGCTTAGTGGATCAAATTGCCGACGGTGAATGCTTTGGTGTGTCCAGTGTGATGGCGCAAAATCCCGATGGGTTGCAGGTGGTCGCCATGGAGGACAGCCTTGTTTATCGTTTTGACAAAACACGCTTTATAGAAATGCTTGAAAAGAGTGAAGCGTTTGGACTTTTTTTTGAACACACTCAACACAACCGCTTACGAAAGCTGACCCGTAGCCAGAGTAACGAGTTAGCTTCCCCCGCGTTGCAATTATCGACGCCCGTTGCCCACATTATGACGCGGCAGTTAATACAAGCCACGCCAAAAGAAACGGTACAAACCATCGCTATGCGTATGACGGAAGCGCGAGTTAGTTCCATTTTGGTGGTAGAAGAGGGCCGCTTGCAGGGTATTGTCACCGATCGAGATTTACGCTCACGCATTTTAGCGGTCGGCGGATCTTCGGACTCTCTGGTGGCCGATGTGATGACCGCGTCTCCCGTGACGTTATCGCCAAATTCATTGGTTATGCAAGCGCAAACCTTGATGAGTGAAAGTAACATTCATCACTTGCCTATTGTCGACGAAGAGCACCAAGCCGTTGGTATGTTGACGGCAGCCGATCTATTACGCCATCAGGAACTCAGTCCGCTTTTGCTGATTAATCTAATTCATCGACAGCAATCCGTAGAAAGCCTTGCTCGTGTTTGCAAACAATGGCCGACCTTGATTATTAATCTGATTGTTACCGATATGAAAGCCGCAGATGTGGGCAAGGTGCTGGCGACCGTGAGTGACAATTTAACGCGACGTTTGATTGAATTAGCGCTCGAAAAGCTTGGCCCAGCGCCGATGGACTTTCAGTTTTTAGTCTTTGGTTCCCAAGCGCGTCGGGATCAATCTCTGGGCAGTGATCAAGACAACGGATTGATGCTTGAGCGTGAGCCAAGCACGGAAGAGAGTCTCTATTTTGCCGATCTATCCGAATTCGTTTGTCAGGGGTTAGGTTTGTGCGGTATCCGACTTTGCCCTGGTAACATCATGGCCAGCAACCCCGAATGGCGAAGGACAACAGACGGTTGGCAGCAGGCGTTTTCGCGTTGGATAAAAAGCAGTGCGCCCAGTGCGTTGCTGCATGCCAGTATCTTTTTCGACATTCGCTGCGTTTATGACAATGGCAAAAGTGAAGGTGAAGCGGTAAAGGATTTAATCAAGGCGATGCAGTTAGAAGTGAGTAAAAACAGTGTGTTCTTGGCCACCTTGACTCGCAGTGCATTGGTGACAAAACCGCCGCTGGGCTTCTTTCGGCATTTCTTATTGGAATCGTCTGGTGAACACAAACATCAGCTGGATTTAAAGCATCAAGGCTTGGCATTGATTAATGACTTAGCGCGCCTTTATGGTTTGTCTTGTCAAACGTATCGCGCTGGAACTCTGGATCGAATTGAACAAGCGATTCGTGAAAAGCTCATCAGTGTCGATACCGCCCGTAATTTGATGGACGCATGGGACAAATTAAATGGCTTACGTTTAGAGGCGCAAAGCCGTCACTTTCAAGCAACAGGGAAAGCCAGCGCTTATTTAGATCCGAAGGATTTGAGTCCTCTAGAACGCAAACACTTAAAAACCACCTTTAGCATTATCAGCGAGGTTCAAGATGTCGCTCAACAGCGTTTCTTAAGGGGATACAGCTAATGCTGTCGAGGTTTATTCACAAGCTGAAAGCCTGGTATTTGGCTCGCCAGTCGGTAAAACGGCGTTGGTCTGAGTGGGATTATTTGGTGCTAGATATTGAAACGTCAGGATTGAATGCCAAGCAAGATCACATCGTCAGTGTTGGTTGGGTGTGTATTCAAAACGGCGTGATTGAATTGGACACGGCTCGTCATATCGTGCTCGACAATGCCCAGATTGGCGACAATGTTGGTATTCACATGATTACCGACTCGGATGTGCAGCAGCACGGCAAAAGACAAGAAAGTGTGTTGCGTTATTTACGACACTTATTAAGAAATAGGGTGTTAGTCGTGCATCATGCGCCAATGGAGCTTGGGTTTTTAAAACAATCTTGGTTAGAACACGCGTTGCCCACGTTTTCACTCAGTTGGTTGGATACCTTGGCAATCGAAAGGTCGAAAGCCAATAGAGCTCAGCAACCGATTCAAGATGGAGGCTTTCGTCTTGATGCCTGCCGAGAGCGCTATGGCTTACCAGACTACCAAGGTCATGATGCATTAACCGACGCCTTAGCCACCGCAGAATTGTTATTAGCGCAAATTGCCTACCAAGGCAAAGATTGCCGGTTATACGACTTAAACCAAATGGGAGGAGGAAGAGTGAGATTGACGACGCGTTAGAAGTTTTGAATATTGTTTTAAATACGTCATTCCCGCGAAGGCGGGAATCTAGCTCTTATGGTCATCGACAATAATCACAGTTTAGCTGCATTTGTACTGGTTGCTAGCCAGAAAGTCTTTTAGTATCAGCGAATAAGAATGTTACTAGCTGAAATAATACGTTGTCTTAATTGAAAAAAAGAGATGGAATAGCGCGCATACTCGATTTGTTAGATTTAGGTTTTTTAAAAAAATTGTAAACTACTTTTTTCAGATGTTTATCACTCTATCTGAAAAATTGAAAATATGTAAACGCCTATAGATACTATTAAGCTGTTATGTCAAAGGGAGGGGATATGTATATGGACTGGGAAACAGTTAATGGGATAACAGGCTTAATTAGCGCTACTTGCTCCGTTTTAGGGTTAGGCTATTTTGGTATGAAACGTAAGTCCGAGATTGGGGCAAGTGATCGCACCCTGACATTTCCAATGTTTATGTCTTTTTTATTAATTAGTGGTGGCTGGGCTCTATTCTGTTTATGTGGTCTGTGGATATTCGAACCTTTTGGTTTATACATGCGGGATGAACACTACCTTAAATTTTATGGTGTTGTCTTAGTTCTACCATCTCTATTAGTCTTAAATTTCGGTTTTAGCACACTTAAAGTACAACGATCATAGAAAAGTATTTAGAATTTTTAATGCTTGGTGTTTTCGGTATTAATCGGATTTAGTGTATACGAAACAATATTTTAGGTTAGGTTTCTGCGTTGTTCACGTCTCAGCGTGGGATTATATTTCAAGGTGATATTTATGCTCAAAACATTAAAGGTAACCGCTCAATGTCGGGCTGCACATGATAATTTTGGTGTAGCTACAACATGTTTGGAACTCGCATACCGAGCAAAAGAGAAATGGGAAATAGATCACCACTGTATAACGGGAATTACATTTACTGCCTTTGCAATTGAGGCAATGCTCAATCATTTTGGACAGATATATTTTAAAGATTGGAATAAATTAAAATTGCCTCGAAAGGATTTACATAAAAAATTATTTAAAGCCGCAAATTTAGATGCTTATTTAAGTGCAAAAACATATCAACAAGCTAAATATTGTTTTGAATTACGTGACGGATTTGCTCATGGAAAAACAATTGAAGAGACTCTAGATGTAGATATCCATGATGCTAATCATCCTCATGAAATTGTTTGTCGCGCCGTATCTCTCCAAACACAAGCATTTAGAAAAATAGATTATAATTTGTTTAAACAGTTTGTGAATGTAGCAAGGCAAATTGAAAACGATATCCAAAATAATGGTTTTTATCCAGAAACTGAAAATTTGCCATTAGAATTTAGGGGGAAACTATGCGAATGTCCGCTAAGTTCATCAGGTATTAGAACGTGGTAAAAAATATAACAATCGCTTCTATTATAAAATAATTTTCAATTGTGCTCAGCGTTGAACTAACCCGCTTCGTGGAGCGTTTTTTTGAATTCCCCCTTTCCTAATTTCTAGAAGTAAGCGTCGATAATCCCCAGTCTTCTTCTTTTGGCTCTGTGGCCAAGACCAAGATTTTTGGGTTTTCCGACCAATGTATCAGGCTCATTTTCCCTGCGGCGGATTCTGTTAGCGCCGTGCAGTGTTCGGCCCAATCCCCATCGTTGCAATAGAGAATATCGTCTTTGATACGGAGCTAGAAAGTCAATTCCTTGCTCATGATTACTAATTGGACTAGAATTTGTACATTATATTGTACCAAATGGAGTTCAAAATGAGCCGCATCCACCTTGACCAAGATATTCAACCGTTGTCTGAATTCCGTGCTGGCGTTGCATCATTTATTAAGCAAATCAATGAAACTCGCCGTCCACTGGTCATTACTCAGCACGGTAAAGGCGTAGCTGTCGTTCTTGATGTTGCAGAGTACGAAGCAATGCAAGAAAAAATCGAATTACTCGAAGAAATACGTATGGCTGAGACTCAGTTGGCCGCGGGTTTAGGCGTATCAAACGATGATGCTCGCTCTCAAATATTGGGACGCATCAATAAATGAAAGTGGTTTGGTCACCGTTATCGTTACAAAAACTTGGTGATGCAGCGGAGTTTATTGCTTTGGATAACCCTTCCGCAGCAGGGAAATGGGTAAACGATGTTTTTGATAAAACGGATCTACTCAGTTCAATGCCAGAAATGGGGCGTGTGGTGCCAGAAATTCCTCATACTAATTACCGTGAAATCATCTTTGGTCATTACCGCATTATTTATAGCCTGAGCCATGAAATCCGAGTCTTAACAGTACGGAACTGTCGTCAGATACTGACAGAACATGATATTTGAAACTGTTCTATCTAGGTTCGTTATCCCTTTGGCTGTGCCTCTAGCTTCTAGAAGGCATCGGCGACAATCCCCAATCCTCTTCTTTTGGTTCGGTGGCCAAGACTCTTGGATTTTCTGACCAATGCAAAAGGCTCATTTCCCCTGCGGCGGATTCTGTTAAAGCTGTGCAATGCTCGACCCAATCCCCATCGTTGCAATAAAGAATGTCGTCTTTAATTCGAAAAGAAGCGAAGTGAATATGCCCGCAAATATAACCATCTACTTTTTGGTTTTTAGCGGATTTTAGTGCGGCGGTTTCGAAGCGTTCGATGAATTCTTTGGCTTTGTTTATATGACTTTTTAAATACCCAGCGAAAGACCAATAAGGCAAGCCCAAAAAGCGTCTTATGCCATTTATCCATTGGTTTAACGAGAGCATAAGCCCGTGTGCTTTATCGCCAATGGCGAGCATCAGAGGGCTGATTTTAACCATCTGATCGAACTCATCACCGTGGCTTACATGAAATGTACGGCCATTGGCTGTTTTATGACGTGCGTTGAGGCGAATGTCGATGCCAGACAAGGTTTGCCCAACAAACTGGCGGAAAAAAGCATCATGATTACCGGGGATATAAATTACTTTGGTGCCAGATTTTGCCATGGCTAAAATTTGCTCTACGACGTGATGGTGAGATTCAATAAAATACGCGCGATGACGCATTTCTTGTAGGTCGATAATGTCGCCAACCAAGTACAGCGTGTCTGTCTTAATGTTTTGCAAAAAATCTAATAAATGCAACGCCTGACAGGCTTTTGTCCCTAAATGAACGTCAGAAATAAACACGGATCTAAATCTTGTCTGCATAAGCACCTCCAGCTCGTTATTATTAGATTAGACGGTGTTTATGACAGACTTATGTGTTCTTTGTGACCGTTAGATCACAATGGATGAAATCGTCGATTCCGGAGCGTCATCGATAAGGTGAGGTTGTAGATATAAATGGTTACCGCCCTGTTGTTTGGCGGATTTTTTGGCTTGTGCCGCCAGCTCTGCTACTTGGTGATGGTTGTTGCAGTGTTTAGGGATTGGCTGAACCACGCCAATCGCTAAACTTAAGATGGGATGGAAAAGGGTTTGGCCTTGACGGGTTTTTGTCCAGACGCCGCCTTCTTGAAGCGTTTCATCCGAATAAAACTCACGTACTTGTCGAGCAAATTCTACTAAGATTTTTTCACACTGATGCTGCCAGTTGACATCTCCGAAGATAACCACAAAGTCGTCACCTCCAATGTGACCAATGAAATTGTCGTTAGTTGATACGAACTCTTTGATCAAATAGCCGACTAGCTGAATAACAGCGTCGCCCTTTGAATAACCAAAAAAGTCGTTAAAGGGTTTGAAATCATTCAGGTCAAAATACGCCACGTGAAAGTCTTCATTGGCTAATAACCGGCGACTGACTTCTCGATGTATTGGTACGTTGCCAGGCAATAAAGTGAGCGGGTTTGAGTAGGTGGCATTTTGAATTTTTAATTCGGTGATGCGCTTCAATAGATCCCTTAGATGACCAATACCAATGAATTTTCCATCGCGAACAACAATAATTTCGTTGTTTAGGGTGTCGGCTTCTTGATTGGTCATTAAGGTTGAAACACTGGAAAGGCTGACATGGCTTTCCACTATTAGCACATCGGAACTGAGTAAATTAGTGACGGGTTTATGCTCATAGAGTGCACGGCCATACGGCGTAGAAAAAAGCTCATGCAGTTGATTTCGTCGTACCACACCAACCGGTTCGTGCTGTCTATTTACGATAGGAATCGCCATTAAATCGGGTTGTTTTTTGAAGTATTGAGACGCATCTTCTAACAGACTGTCTTCTTGTAAGCTTGCGGTAGGACGACATAAGGTTTGCACTGTCTCTGCGTGATCTTCTTGAAACTGTGAACGACGCTGTGCGTGCTTTACTAAGTAAGGATGGGTTGAAAAGGCCGGTGTTTCTGTTGGTCGTCCAAGAAAATAACCTTGGCCAAAGGTAACGCCAATTTCAATCAGTTGGTCGAGCTCTTGCTGTGTTTCTATTCCCTCAGCAATAAGCAGACAGTTTAAGCGTTGAGCAATGGTTAAAATAGAACGTACAAATTCGCGTTTGATTTCGTCTTTATCTACGTTTTTAATAAAGTGCTTATCAATCTTTACAATATCTGGCTGTAACTCTGACCAAAGCTGCAATCCTGAATAGCCAACACCTAAATCATCAATGGCCACTTGGAAGCCCATTTCTCGATAATGGTCGACACTGCTACGAGGCAAGCCATTATGGTCGTAAGGGTGTTGTTCGGACAGCTCGATAACGATGTCTTTTTGATCTAATCCAAGCTCATTAAGAATGGCGAGCGTCATGCCAGATTGATGATCAGGCGACGCCAATAAAGAGGCGCTCACATTTAGGAATAAACGTCCTTCTAAGGACAATTTGGCGAATTTCGAAAGGGCTTTCTCACGACAAAGTAATTCCAGCTTGTGGAGTTTTCCTTCTTGTTGAGCCAATGCAAATAGTGGGTCAGGAGTAAATAGAGCGGAATTCTTGGGGCCGCGCGAGAGTGCTTCGTGCCCATAAACTTTCCCATTTTTTAGGTCATAAATAGGCTGGAAATAAGGCGTAATTAATCCATTTACAAGGATTTTTTCAAGCAGCGTACTGTTGTCTAATGGGCTCATTTTTTTCTCAAATACATCTAGATTAAAAAAGTGGCTAGATGGGCATTTTATGTCATATTTATGACATTTTGATGACTGAGCTTGAGATGAGAATGGTGACTGAGGATGTGTTCTATAAAGGATTAGAAGACCCCGTTACCGGATCGATTTCTTATTATTGCTTTCGATCATCGGGAACATTGGGTTCTTTATTGTCGTTATTTTATTTGTGTCACAGCGGCTGTTTTGTTGTTCGTAATAAGAGTTAACAACGGCAGAGAATACAAATACAGTAGACGTTAACGTGTTCGTTTGGAGCTTAGTGTTGTTACGCTGATTTTAATGGGCGACTAACAGTAAGGTTTGCAAAGAATGCTGTTACATTCGCTTTCATTTTTTTAAAAGCGGCAGCGTAGTATGCTCGGCGTAATTCGTACGCTTTTTCTACATAAAAATCAGTATCAAGGTTACCAAAGCTGTCATATTTGTAATCGGTTTTCATAATGATTCTCCTAAAAGTAAGTCATATTTGACACTGCCTATAATAGGATTTGACCAACCATTCAGCAAACGATCAATTTTCAGCTTATAGGTTAGAAAAATTCACCATTAGAGGCGTGGAGAAACGCGTTAAATAGAAGGTTGATTACTCAGAACGCGAAATTTACCAGGCGTTACACCTGCGGTTCTTTTAAAAAATCGAGAAAAGTAGCCCGGATCTTTAAACCCTAAGTCATAACTTATTTCTTCAACGGATCGTACGGTATAAATGAGACTTCGTTTGGCTTCAATCAAGAGTCTATCGTGGACGAGATCGAGTATGCTTTTGTTGAATGCTCGTTTACTAACACGATTTAAACGGCTGGTGGATGTGCCTAATGCCTGCGCATATTGATTGCTTGTCCAGTGCTGCCGGTAGTGATTTCCGATTAACTCTTTGAGTTGCTGCGCATGGCTGCCTTCGGTTTTGTTGCTCACATTGGCTACGCCACTGCTGTGTTGGCGATGCAACAATAATAAAATGGCTTTAATAAGGTATTCGCTCATTAAGGCTCTTCCGTCACGTATGAAAGCTGACTCACTTTCAAGCTGCTGGATTAGTGGCCAAAGCTCAGAAAAAACATTGCGATGACTATTTAAATTGATATAGCAGGCTTGACTGAGCAGTGGTTTGATAAATGCCGCGGCTTTTTCTTGGTAGGCATCTTCAAGCAAGGGTTCTGCAATGCTAATGACTCGGCCATCTGTATTTGGGGAGAACCGAAAGCCATGTACCATTCCTGCGGGCACGATAATAGCCCACGCGCCTTGCAGTTTGCGTTGTTGTTCGTCCAATTGAACTTGCGCCTCTCCCGATTTAAGAATAAGAATTTGGAAAAGCTGAGCATGACGGTGAGGATTAATCTTCCAATCTAGGTTACTGCTGCGCGATTCAATGTCTTCAATGTGGAAAAATTCTGGGTCATTGATCCAGCTGGATTCGCCATAAAGCCCAAAATGTGGAATGGTAGGTTGCTTCATACACTTCTTCTTATTTGTTAAAAATGTACTTTATGTATTGTTTTTTAATAATAGTAGAACGTTAAAATACACGCTGATACATAGTCCTTTATAAGGAAAAAGTGCATTAAAGTCATTTAATTCTCTGATTAAATAGAGATATGAAAATATAAATTGATCAAAAAGTACAATTTTTTGAACAAAAAGCACCTAACGCCTCATTCGTTAATCTTCCACTATTACAACACTTAATAGGTTGATGTGTTTGTCAGCATCGAAGAAAAACAATAAATGAAGGTGTGAGAAAATGAAAACTCAAGTTGCAATCATAGGTGCTGGTCCGTCAGGTTTATTGCTTGGTCAATTACTATCAAAGCAAGGCATTGATAACGTTATTATCGAACGTGCTGCGGGAGATTATATTCTTGGCCGTATTCGTGCGGGTGTACTTGAGCAAGGCATGACGGATCTACTTCGCGAAGCGGGTGTTGGTGAACGCATGGACCGTGAAGGCCAAATACATACTGGCGTAGAGTTAGCATTTAACAACAAGCGCGTTAAAATTGAGTTAGAAAAACTGACTGGAGGCAGTACCGTTATGGTTTACGGCCAAACAGAAGTGACTCGCGACTTAATGGAAGCACGTTCAGCCGCCGATTTAACCACCTATTATGAGTCTAGTAACGTGGTTCTTCACGATGTAAAAACCGATTCGCCTTATGTGACGTTCGAGCAAGGTGGTGAAGAATATCGCCTAGATTGTGACTATATTGCAGGTTGTGATGGTTTCCACGGCGTGTCTCGTCCCACCATTCCTGAGTCTTCTCGTAAAGAATTTGAGCGTGTTTATCCATTCGGCTGGTTAGGTGTTTTGTCTGATACTCCGCCTGTGAATGATGAGCTTATTTACTGCAAAACGGATCGTGGTTTTGCCATGACGAGTATGCGTTCCGCGACACGTTCTCGTTATTACCTTCAGGTGCCCCTTACTGATAAAGTCGAAAATTGGAGCGATGATGATTTTTGGACAGAGCTGAAACGTCGTCTTCCTGATGATGTCGCTGAAAAGTTGATCACAGGTCCGACGATTGAAAAGAGCATTGCGCCATTGCGTTCTTTTGTGTGCGAGCCGATGCAATATGGCAACCTTTTCTTGGTCGGCGATGCTGCTCACATCGTACCGCCAACGGGTGCGAAAGGTTTAAACCTCGCAGCATCGGATGTGGCGACGCTGAATAAAATATTAACGCGCGTTTATAAAGACGGTGATAAAGCGTGTATTAATCAATACTCTGAAATCTGTTTGCGTCGAGTTTGGCATGGCGAGCGTTTTTCATGGTGGATGACGAGTATGTTGCATGACTTTGGTGATGATGGCGCAAACAGTACGGATGCAGAGACTTATGGACGCTTCATGAGCTCAGAACTGAATTTTTATACAGACAATGAAGCGGGCCGCCGTGTGATTGCAATGCAATACGTTGGATTGCCTTACGAAGACCTGTCTTAAAAGATCCAAAAAGTCGGATAGCGATTAGATGTTTTTTGAGAATAGGTACGTTTTTTCTCTTTGACATTTTATGACGCTATCCAATTTTTCAATACCTCACATTTATAATCAATTACCTTTTTGACAATTAGGTTGTTAGTCTCCTAAATGCAAAGTGGTTCTAAAAACTGCCTATAAAAAAAACAACGCTATTTGGGAGTCGATCATGATAAAAATAATAAAACACGCGGCAATAACGGCTATTGCTGCCTCTGTTATTGTCAGTGCTCAAGCAAACGCATCCGCAGAATATACATTGCGTTTTAGTCACTTCTTTCCTGAAGTTTCGGGCCCAAGTAAGGGTTTGTTCCAGAAATGGGCTGAGGCGGTAGAAGCAGAATCAAACGGGCGCATTGATGTTCAGATGTATCCTTCTAGCACGCTAGCGAAGCCGCCCGCTCAGTACGATGCAGTGAAGAATAGCATTGCAGACGTGTCTGTTTCCGTTCAAGGCTATACAGCAAACCGTTTTCCACTAACGCAAATTGTGGAGCTACCAGGTGTTTCTCAAGGTGCGGCGCAAGGTTCTTGTATTGTTCAGTCACTGTATGATGAAGGTCTTATTTCTAACGAATACAGCCAAACTAAACCTCTGTTTTTGTTTACACATGGGCCAGGTGGCATTCACACCACTGAGAAAGAAATAAAAGTACCTAAAGACTTAGAGGGTTTACGTATCCGTCGTCCTACGGCTGTGGTTGCAAAACTGCTTGAAGGCCTTGGTGCACAACCAGTTGGCATGCCAGCTCCTGACTCTTATCAGTCTACTCAACGTGGTGTGATTGATGGTGTTGCGTTGCCATGGGAAGGTCAATATACATTCCGTCTAAACGAATTAACTCAGTACCACACAGACGTAGGTGGTCTTTATACGCTGGCCTTTATTATGACGATTAACAAATCGTTTTATAACCGCCTTCCAGCGGACCTTAAAAAGGTGATCGATCATAACTCAGGCATGGCATGGTCTAAAAAAGCAGCCATCGTATTTGATGATTTGGATGAGAAAGGTCGCGCTCAAGCCATCGAAATGGGACATAACATTACCGTCATTGAAGGCGGTGCAGAAAATCCTTTGTGGAAACCAGTTCTTTATCAAGCAACAGAAGATTACTTGAATGAACTACAGCAAAAAGGATTACCTGCTTATAAAGTGTATGCTCGTGCTGTTGAGCTGTCTCAGTCAGCTTGTAAATAACGGTAGTTAATAGATATGACCAAGAGTTGTGGTAGTTGGAGAGTAGTAATGAAGGTAATAGCTCAAATAATAGAGCGCATTACGCATGGAATGCACTTATTGGGTGGGATGTTTCTAATCACTATGATGGTGATTACCTTGTTTGATGTCTTTACCCGAGGTTTGTTTTCGATGACGGATGGTGCCGTAGATTTGACTATCCTTGGTGGCATCGAGTTGGTGAAATACAGTTTACTATTTACTGTGCTCTTCATTCTTCCGCACTCTGTTAGCCGTTCACAGGTCATTGTTGACCTGTTTACGGAACGGCTTCAAGCGAGAACAAAAAAAGTACTCGAAGCGGTTTATATACTTTGCTTTGGTTTAATGGGAATTGGTATGAGCTACAGTTTTTATCATTTGGTTGATGAAGCGGCAATGAGTTATGAAACGACCCAGGATCTATTGATCCCATTAACGTATTTTTATGCAGCGGCTTGTTTCGCAACATTTATGCTTGCTGTTTCGGCCGTGATGCACGCGTTGCAGTTATTATTTTCTGAAAAGGCAGAGTCATGAGTACTTCGATGATTGGTGTTGTCTGTATTGCCGTCATGTTGCTGCTAATCGTACTGCGTGCTCCTATCGCATTGACGATGGCGTTGGCGGGCTTTGTTGGATTTGGTTGGATTGTTGCTTTCGATCCTGCTATTTCCATTCTCGCTAGCGGCCCTTTTGAAACGCTGTCTAATTACAGCTTTAGCCCTATTCCTATGTTTATTCTGATGGGGGTATTTGCTTCAAAATCCGGTATGTCGCAAGAACTATTCCAAGGCGCAAGAGCGATGTTTGGTAGTTGGCGTGGCGGCATGGCGTTGGCCGCAGTCACTTCTTGCGGTATTTTCTCTGCTATTTCTGGTTCATCCATGGCGACGGCAGCCAGTATGTCTCGTGTTGCGTTGCCAGAGATGGAAAAGAATGGTTATGCGCCAACCTTGGCGACGGGCGTGTTAGCCGCTGGTGGTACCTTAGGCATCATGATTCCACCTTCTATTGCGCTGTTATTGTACGCCCTGATAACCGAGCAATCGGTGGGGGCAATGTTTATGGCTGGCGTGATACCCGGTTTGCTTGGGTTGGTAATGTACGGTCTTACCGTCGCTGTTTTGGTTATTGTGTTTCCTAATATTGCTCAACCTGGAAAGGCAACCACGTTAAAAGAAAAATTTCTTGGTCTTAAGGGGTTAGTGCCTTTCACTGGCGTGTTTGTGTTCATTATTGGCGGTATTTACAGCGGTTGGTTTACGCCAACAGAAGCTTCTGCCGTTGGCGCGGCAGCAACCTTGTTAATTGCCCTTGTACGAGGCATGCGCTTTGAACAGTTTAAAGACGCGGTGGGTGAAACGTTAGTGATGTCTGCGATGATCTTTTTTATGATCATTGGTGCTGAAATTTTTGGTTATTTTCTCTCCGTATCGCGTATTTCGTTTTCCTTGGTTGAGTACGTAGACAGTCTGCACTTAGGGCCTTACATGATACTGCTCTGTGTCTTAATTCTGTTTATGGTACTGGGTTGCGTCATGGACAGTATCGCTATGTTGCTGCTGACGGTGCCTGTTGTTTATCCATTGATAGAAGCGGCGGGTTTTGACCCTATTTGGTTTGGTATTGTGGCTGTTATTACGGTGGAATTAGGTTTGATTACCCCGCCCGTTGGCATGAATGTATTTGTCATTAAGTCGGTGGCCCCCCATATATCCATTGGTGATATGTATAAAGGGGTAATGCCATTTGTGATTGCTGATTTGCTGCGTTTAGCGCTTATTGTGGCCTTTCCAATATTGGCCATTGGTTTGGTATAACAGGCGATCTTAGGATGTAAAAACGGCGCCTACGGGCGCCGTTTTTTTGTTTATAGGGTTGAGATTGACAGGGTTAGTCTAATCGAGTTAACCAAGTAAACATGGCTTCAATTGCTTGATTTGACCAGTTGACGGTGGCTTGCTCTCGAGCACTACTCAGATTCTTAGCAATGCCTCTGGCACTCACTGTCCAAGAAGCAAGGCGCGAGCCTGTTGGGTCAATGAGTTCCAGCGTGCCGTCTTCGAACACATAAAAGCGACCATCTTGAGTTTCATGGTGCTGCAGTGTACGGCTATTTAGCGTGAAGATAGAATTCGCTTTTGGTGTTAATCCAAACTGCGACAACGCGCTGGCCAATGCATCCGCTTGTTTTGTTGTTGAAGCATCAAAACCAAAGCTGACTAGAGCACGACTCAACTGTCGTTCTATATTTTGAATATCGTCGTCGGCTCTTCCCGCTAAGGTTCGTTCCGTAGAATAAAGACTCAATTCTTCTTCGTAGGCCTTGCGCTGGGCAAAGTGCGGAATAAGCTGCATGTAGATTTGCCAATCTTGTACGGCAGGAAGTTGAGACGCCTTGGTGCTTAGCAAAGACGCTTGCTGGCGAATCACGTCGTCGGTATCACTAATGGCGATTTTTAACTTGGCAACAATGCGCGTGCGATCAATAGATTGCAGTGCGTAGACGTAGTTTTTTCCAGCGTAGCGTTTCTCATTGATCGCTTGTTCTAGCTCAATCGGTGATGTTGTTATCTGAGTGTAAGCGGTTTGTACCTTGGAAACCTGTTCTCCGCCTTGTCCTGATGTTACTTGGGTGTCTTGCGTATTGACTTGACTCACCTGAGTACGCAGCTGTTGCGCAATTTGAACATTGCCATTTTGCTCGGCTTGGGTAAAAGCCAGAGCAATGTTTTCAATGCGCGACGCACTGCCGACACCATACAAATGTGTGCTGTCCTGCGGTGGAGACGACACCCAGCTCGGCATCGTCTCTTCCGCTTGGTTGGATTTGGTATTGATGCCTAAACACCCAGTCAGACTGAGCAATAGACCCGTGATCATCATCCAATTTAAAGACGTAGGAAGGACGGAGAATGTCATGGTTAGAAAAAGCCTTTATCAGCCAATTTTTTGAGTTTCTTCTGACCATTCCATACTTCACGATTGGTCGTCATATCAATCAATTTCAAATCAACTTGGTAGAAGCTCACGCGTTGGTCGCCATTTGAATCAACAATGGAGTTGATCGTGCCAGATAAGGCAAAACCAGCGCCTTGTTCTAGGCCAAATTTAGCAACGGTATCGGGTGCGGCGTTTAGTGCTTGTTCTTCTCGCTCGCTACGAACTTCATCTCGTTCTGCACCGGAAACAACAAAGTCGACTTTACCGGCACGCAACAAACTGCGTTTGATGTCATTAATAAAGGTATCAACAGGAATGTGCTCAGAGGTTTTGTTACGTATCGTCTGCACAATAACGGTTGGGTTGCCTTTGTTGCTGAAATTGTAATCACGAAACCATGGGAACGTCAGCATGTCGCCCATCATTTCTTCTGCGACTAAGCGGGAGTCTGTGTCATTCCAACGGTCAGACAGCATGACATCTTCGTTAGTGTCTAGACGCTTTACGCTGCCAGAACACGCCGCTAATAGTACAGTCATACAAACAGTGACAAGCCCCTTCCATGACAGAGTGATCCATTTAGACTGATTCAGTTTATCAATATGCATAATGTTTTCCTTACGTCCGTTTTAGCCTGATGCCAAGCTGTTAGTGTAATCAATTTAATAAGGGTTGCGTAGATTCCAAAGTTTAATTTTATTTGCTTCTAAGTTGATCTTACCCAGAGAGAATTGTTTTTGATTGACGTTATAGTCTGGCGCGTATTCGCCCGGTGGCAATGGCTCTCTCGTCAGTCTTACTTGCGCTGGAAGTGTGAGCCAATTTCGTGTGTCCGCCGCGGACGATGCAAATACAGCAACTTGCCCAATGAGATTCAAAATCAAACTAGCGCTTTCATCTTTAACATTTGCCGTGACTTGATACGTTAACCAGCTGCGTAACAACTCTCTTGTTAGGCCTTCGTAAATATCTCTCTGCGCTTGTGCTAGTTGTTCTTGGAAGGCAATGTCAGCAAGAGACGTCATTCTTAAGCTGTGACTTGTTTCTGTCATTGCTAGTCCGTTCGTTTTTAACCTTGGTTGATGTTGGTCCAAGGTGAAACGACGATAGTATGGCACGGTAACGCGTATGGGTTGTTGCGCCAGGAGTTTATCTACGTTCGCGGCGCTAAGTTGCTGCCAAACAGGACGACCAAGAATAACGCGTTTGGTAAAAATGCCGGAGAAAGTGCCCCATGCACCGCCCGCTTTGTAATTAGCGATTAAGTTCAGTGGATTGATGTCGGCATATACCATGGTAAACCAACGAAATGAATCATTTGTCTGCGTTGTTCCGCCGCCGTGAAGCGGCTCTAACACTAAAGAGTACGCCCGAGGATCTGAGAACAGTAATAAGGTCATTTCGCTTTTGTCAGGAATAAACCCTTGGTGTTCTAAAATGACCAGTTCCGCATCACCAGTGTGGTATTGCTTGAGCGTTTCTTGCATGTCGGGAGAAAGTTTATCTTTTATTTTTTGCTGTATTTCGCTTTGGCTAAACCCCCCTTTTTGCATCATACGAATGGTGTCTAACCAGGCTCGTTCAGCGGTCGTGCTGGGCAAGTCGTATTGCTTTGCGTAACCGTCTTCATACAAATTCGCGGCCTTTTGATAACTGATACGAGCGTCGTCGTATTCGCTATTAATCTCGTATTGTAGCCCCTCCATGTAACGCGCCCACGCGTCATCACGATAGAGGAACTTGTCTGTGTCTCGTCCACCAGTGTAGAAGTTACCCAACCAGCTCAATGCTTTCATATAAAAAGCTTGGTTTTCTTTGGCGTTGAGATCTTGATAGCTAGGGTTTTGTGCGCGGATTTCATTGAGTTTGATGTCAATGCGACGTACTTCAACCACGGCGGCGTCGTTCAATTGGCGTTTTTTAGCGGTGTTTTGTTCTTGCTCCGCCAGCGCGAGGTAGTTCATGGACTTGAGGTAACTGATGTAAATGCGTTCCATGCCGCTACCACGATAGTCGCTTTGTCTTGGGTTGCTCAATAAGGCCCAGGAGCGATTAGAAAAATTTTCTTGGAAGAAGGTATCACTTAATCTTTCGGCTTGTTCGAGTAGGGTGTTACTGCGCTCATAATCCCCTTGATTTTGGGCAAGAGCGCCAATTTCCATGTAATAGAGTAGCTTGTCTTGAGAATTGTCTAAAACACCTTCTAGCTTACTTTCGGCTTTTTTCCACTCACCTTCTTTCGCTAAGCTTAATCCAGCATCAATGTCCTGCTTGTAAGTAGCACAGCCAGCTAGAAAACTGATACTTAAGCAAAGAAAGAACCACCTCACATTACATTCCTTTTTCTAAAAACTGATTGGCGACCAATATGGCAAGCAGAGCAAAGCAGCCTAGGTAAAGTAGTAACCAGCGGGCTTTAAGGCAGTTAGGGCAAGGTTTTTTTTTCTTTTTCATCACAGCTTCCATTTGTACTGATGATATTAAAAGGCGATCTTTGGCTATTATGCAATAAAAAAGGAGGCACGTGGCCTCCTTTTTTCATCACTCAATGGTTTCTATTGAGTTGTTTCAGCTTGTTGCTTTTGTAGGCTTTCTAGATACAGCGCATCAAAGTTGATTGGCGCAAGCATAAGGGCAGGGAAGCTGCCTTTTACAACAATCGCATCGATGTTTTCACGAGCATATGGAAACAAGGTTGCTGGGCAGAAAGCGCCAAGAGCGTGGTGTAATTGCTGCTCATCAAGACCAGAAACAACAAACAGACCGCCTTGTTGAATTTGTACTAGATAACCCGTTTGGCCGCTGTTTTTAACCGTGACAGTAATTTCTAGTACGATTTCATAAACACTTTCGCCTACTTGGCGGCTTTTTGTGTTCAATTCTAAGCCAACTTCTGGTTTCCATTCTTCTTGGAAAATCATCGGTGAGCGAGGCGATTCAAAAGAAATGTCTTTTAAGAAAACACGTTGCATAGACAGTTGTGGTGTTTGAGCTTCTTGTGTTTCAGTTGCAGCGTTTACTTCAGTTGTATCAGACATTGTTGCTCCTTTCTTTATTATAAGAATATTATATTTGCGCCACTATTGGGCAAGTAAAGTATCGAGTTTTTGTTCGCGTTCAAGAGCATACAGATCGTCACAACCACCAATGTGTCGTTCGCCAATCCAGATTTGCGGAACAGAAGTACGCCCACTTTTTTCAGTCATTTGTTGACGAACTTCACGTTTTCCGTCGACACGAATTTCGTTGAATGCAACATTCTTAGCAGATAGCAGCTGTTTTGCTCTTACGCAAAATGGACAGTAATCGCTTGAGTAGATAGTGACAGTGGACATAATCTTTTCTTTTACCCTTTAACCAGTGGCAGATTAGATGATTGCCATTCAGCAATGCCGCCTTGAAGTTTATATACCTTAGTGAAGCCTGCCTTTTTCAAGTCTTTTGCACTTGCACCGGAGGTGACACCAGATTTGCATACTATGATGATTGGGGCGTCTTTGTGTTTCTCAAGACGTGTTTGATTTTCTTTCATCTTAGTAGCAGGGATGTTTAATGCGCCAGTGATGTGGCCAGCGTTGAATTCTTTTTCAGGACGAATGTCGACAACAACAGCGTCTTCGCTGTTCATTAAGTTGGTGGCTGCTGAAGGTGTTAACCCCTGTGCACCGCCCTTGCTTTCAACAAATAGTAGTGTGGCAAGAATCGCTAAAAAGATGGCGACCATTTCCCAGTGGTTGATAGAAAATTCGATAAGTTGGTTAATCATAATAGTAAAGCCCATATTTAAACTGCCAGCATTATACACGCCGAGTGGAATCGGTACATAGTCTCAGACAAAGGTGACAAATATATGATGGGATGAGTAAGGAAATGAGAGAGAAATCGAATCATAACGGGCCCTTAAGGGCTCGTTATGATGTTGGGTATTTTACTTTGTGTTGGTGGAGTCAAAGATCTTATCGGCATTACCTTCGATAAAGCTGTCAAATAGATTGCCGTCTGCCATGAAGTGGCGTCGAGCGAATTCATAAAAACAGCTTGGAATGGTTTTTTGTTTGCCATCGGCGAAGGTGTAATCCACTTTGTCGGCCATGGTTGAAGACTGTTCCAAGAATGATTGAGGTGTACCTTTAACTAAGCCTCCCACTTGATTTAACGCATAACCTTCATCGATAAGCATTTGGTTAACGGCTTCGATGGTTGGGTATTTCTTAAGATGGTTGATGCTGACGGTAAAGTGGTTCGCTTGTAATCCCATAGTGGATAACCAAGCTGCGTATTCACTGTGTTCCGCCAAGGCAAGATAGTCGGCTTCTGTTGGCGTTTGCCATAATTTTCCTGCCCAGAAAACAGCTGGAGATTGCACCGCATCGGCTGGGATTTGTGCGATGAATTTCCCGATAATGTCTTGGCAGTGCGGTGGCAATTCTTCTACCAATAATTCAGAGAGGAAAATCTTTGGGGAGTCCGCATCGGTTTTGTGTTTATAGCAGCGAGCTTTGAGGTGCTTACTCTCAAAAATAAAAGCACCGTACGCTTTGTAACCGATGGCTTCGAGTTGAGGCTCTAGTTTTTCCAAAGAGATTGGCGAATTATTAAAGGTACGAAAGGCCACATGATCGTTTAATACGGTTTCGCCATGGCTTTCAAAAAGTTGCTGAATACGCTGAGCTTGTGGTGTGATTTGAGTGTAATTGTTCCACAAAGCACTAAAAAAATCAGAAGGTGTCATAGGGTTTCCCATAATGGCTTGAAGTCGTTTAAGTTACTTTAGTGCAGTGATGAGCGGTAATGCAAAAGGTAAAAATGCATTTCATGATGCATAAAAGTATTACGAGTCGTCTTTATGCTGGGTTCTTGTTGACTAATAACTGCTGTTTGGCCGTTAAAATAGTATTGATAAGGTGTGCTGGGAAGCTGCGCTCTTTTTTATGCGCTAAGCCCACAACCCGTTTTAATTTCACATCGTTAAGTGGCCGTAGACAAAGATCGCTACGCCCTCGAGACGAATGCTCGGGAATCAAGGATATGCCTAAACCTGCTGCGACTAAGTCCAGCGCATATTCCTCGGTTTTCACCTGCGCGCGAACATCCGTGGTGAGCTCTTGTTTTTGCATGAGATAGTTCCACGATTCCAAAATGTCACAGGGCGTACGAGATATGAAAGGCTGCTTGTCTATTTGTTTGATAGAAATAGAAGGAAAGTCGGCTAGCCAATGATCCAACGGCATGGCGATCACATAGTCGTCCTCCCAAAGAGGATAAAACACATCTTCGTCTGAGGTGTACCGGCTGCAAGTAAAGCGCAGATCGGCGCTTTCGGATTCATCGACCAGTTTCAGCGTTAAACCTGACACTTCATCCAACATGGTTTTGATTACTTGGCTGATCAATGCACCCGACAAAAAAGGCGTCAGTGAAATCGACAGTGCCAATGGCGCGGGTGAATCGATAAACAAGCTGCGCATCGCGCTGAGATCGCTGACCATTTTGCACGCATGAGGATACAGTTGTGAACCGCTGTCCGTCGGAGAAACACCTTTGGAGTGACGGACAAACAGCTTGGTGCTTAAGTCGGCTTCCAGTTGCGCCACGGTGGTAGATATAGAGGGCTGAGCAACGAAACAGCGTTTGGCGGCAGCGCTCAGACTGCGTTCCTCATATACGGCGATAAAGTAGCGTAATGACCGAATGTCCATGGTAAAAGCCTTCTATTTTTCGAGTAACGTCTTTCTAAATACCTATAGGAGTATGGGGTAAGCTATAGGAAAAAACTAGACCACTGGCAGGAAAACGGTATTTCTCATTATCGTATGAGCTGGTTATGGTGGAGGGAGTAGAATTTCACTTAATAAACTAATCTTAAGAGGTTTCACATGTCATTAGCTTGCTTAGACACATTGGGTATTAATACTCTAAAACAGGGCGACACCTTTTTCAGTGTGTTAACGGGTAATACGAAGTCGTTAGGTAAAGGCAGTGTCTTTTCTGCTCATAGCCCAATTGATGGCGCTAAGTTGTCTACGTTCAATAATGCCACGCCTGCTCAACTTGAAGCGGTAAACGCAGAATTAAAAGACGCATTTAAAGTACTGCGTACTATTCCAGCACCGCGTCGCGGTGAATTGGTTCGTCGTATTGGTGACGAGGCACGTAAATACAAACATGAGTTGGCGCAAGTGATTTCCCTTGAAGCCGGCAAAATCCTTCCTGAAGCACTGGGCGAAGTACAAGAGTGGATCGACGTGTGTGACTTTGCAGTCGGTCAATCTCGTATGTTGCACGGTTTGTCTATTGTGTCTGAACGTCCAGGACATCGCATGATGGAGCAATGGCACCCACTTGGTCCTGTTGCTGTGATCACGGCGTTTAACTTCCCGATGGCTGTTTGGGCATGGAATACCATGCTTGGCTTGGTTTGTGGCGACCCTGTGTTGTTGAAACCGTCTGAAAAAGCGCCTTTGTGTGCGTTGGCTATGTACCAAATTGCACAAAATGTGATTGCTGATATGCCAGATATTCCGAAAGCAGCGGTGTCTGTAATGATTGGTGATCGTGAGCTTGGTGAAGCCATTGCGGCGAGCGAAACGTTCCCACTGGTTTCTGCAACGGGTTCTACCGTGATGGGTCGTGCTGTTGCGAAAACAGTGGCTGGTCGTCTTGGTCGTTCTTTATTAGAGCTTGGTGGCAACAATGCGATGATCGTTTCTAAGACTGCTGACCTTGACCTTGCATTGCGTGCGATCGTCTTTTCTGCGGCAGGAACAGCGGGTCAACGTTGTACCACGTTACGTCGTCTGATTACCCACGAAAGTGTGGTTGATGGTTTGGTTGCAAGTTTGGCTAAATCCTATGGTTCTCTTCGTGTGGGTAATCCATTAGTCGACGGGAATCTAGTTGGACCGTTAATCGACGAAAGAAGTTTTGACACTATGCAAGCGGCATTGAAAACCGCTCAGCAGCAAGGTGGCGAAATTATTTGTGGCGGCGAGCGCGTAACAGAAGGTGTTCCGGCTGGTGGTTTTTATGTGAAGCCTGCGATTGTTCGTATTGCTCATGATGCACCGATTGTTCATGAAGAAACCTTTGCACCGATTATGTATGTATTGACGTACAGCACCTTCGAGGAAGCGATTGAAATTCAGAACGAAGTACCACAAGGTTTGTCTTCTGCTGTGTTTACGGAAAGCATGCGTGAAGCTGAATTGTTTATGGCGCCGGCTGGTTCTGATTGTGGTATTGCTAACGTCAATATCGGTACGTCAGGTGCAGAAATTGGTGGCGCATTTGGTGGTGAGAAAGATACTGGTGGTGGTCGTGAGTCGGGTTCCGATGCATGGAGAAACTACATGCGTCGTACCACTAATACGGTGAACTATGGCGGTGATTTGCCATTGGCTCAAGGTATTGTTTTCGAGTAATAGTCCCTTGTACGGCTCGGCGAATGCTGAGTCGTGCTTTGCGTTTTGATTGTCTGCCATGGTCGCTTCAGAGGTGGTCGTTATGTCTAAATTATTATGTGATTCCTTGTGGCGTGCGAGTGCGCCAGCGGCGCCTGTATTAACGTCATTAGAAGGGCGTTTAGAGGTTGATGTGGTTATCGTCGGCGGTGGCTTTACCGGATTGTCGGCGGCACTGCATATGGCGAAATTAGGGATATCGGTAGCCGTTGTTGAAGCGCAGGAAGTTGGTTTTGGCGGTTCCGGTCGAAATGTCGGTCTTGCCAATGCCGGACTATGGTTAGAGCCGGATCAGCTTGATAAAACCATTGGTGCGGAGGCAGGCAAGATACTCTATGACGCGCTGGCGGTTGCGCCTGATTATGTTTATGGCTTGATCGATGAATACGGCATTGAATGCGAGGCAACACGTCATGGCACCTTGCATGCCGGCGTAGGTAAAGCTGGACTGGTGCAATTAGAACGACGTTATGAACAATTGGTTCGCCGTGGTGCGCCTGTGCAATTATTGAATGCATCGGAAGCTCAGTCTCGTATTGGTTCTGGGAAGTTCAATTCCGCATTGTTTGATCCGCGAGCGGGCACCATTCAACCTTTGGCATATGCTCGAGGGTTAGCTGACGCGGCACTGAAAGAAGGCGCGAAACTATTTGAATTCTCTCCGGTTAATAAGATCGAGCCAACACCAGACGGCTGGGTAATTCACACAGATGGTGGTGAAGTACACGCTGAAAAAGTCATTTTGGCGACCAACGCTTACAGCGAACACGGTGTAAAAGAACAAGCGCGTAAATTTGTGCCGATTTTTTACTCTCAGCTGGCGAGTAAACCGCTGTCTGATGCACAACTAGCGAGTATTCTGCCTAATAAAGAAGGCGTTTGGGATACCTGTACTGTCATGAGCTCTTTTCGTCTTGATAAACAAGGGCGCTTAGTATTTGGCGGAATGGGAGGCGAAGGTAGTGTGTTATCGAACTGGGCCTCTCAACGAGTAAAGGAAATGTACCCGATTCTTAATAAAGTGGAATGGGATTATTGTTGGACAGGAAAAATTGCTTACAGCGAAGACCATTTGCCTCATTGTCAGCAATTACAGAATGGTTTGTTTAGTGTGGCGGGTTACAGTGGTCGAGGCATTGGTCCTGGCACGGTCGTTGGCGCAGAATTAGCCCAATGGTTTGCTGGTCAGCGAGAAAGCTTGTCGATTCCAACTACCTTGCTAAGAGACATACCTTTTAGAGAGTTAAAGCGCATGTTTTATGAAGTGGGTGCACACACCTATCATCTCGGGCAGCAGTCTCATGCTTTAGATTAGTTTGTTGTTTTGAATGCTTTATTAAATTAATAAAACGCATCCTTGTGGTGCGTTTTTTATTTTACTGTTTGGGAATAAGAGTGATGTAAGGTACAGTTATTGTCTCCTGTTTTTTTGTTAATGAGTAACGCCTCCATGCGCCGTTATATCCCATCGTCAACCGCGTTAAAGTGTTTTGAAGCCTCGGTAAGGCACTTAAGTTTTACAAAGGCTGCGGAAGAGCTGCACCTGACCCAAAGCGCCGTCAGTCGACAAATTCGAAACCTTGAGGAGTTTTTGTCTCGTGACTTGTTTATACGATTAAATAAACGTCTTGTGCTTACGGGAACCGGGGCTGCGTATTACAAAGAAGTGGTTCCTTTACTTGATGGTATGGAAAACGCCTGCTTGCGCATGCTGCATCGAGAAGACGAGAAAACGACGCTCACCATATCGGCGTTGCCTACCTTAGCGTCTTATTGGTTGATGCCTCGCCTTGCCAAATTTCAACTGGCTAACCCTCAATTTCAGATTAAAGTCCGTTCATTAGACGATGCCGCGAAGGTCGACCCTGAAAGTATTGATATTATTTTGCATTATGGCGGAGATCATTGGCCGCGAGCGATTTCTCATCAACTGATGCGAGAGCATGTGGTGGCTGTGTGTTCACCGGCGCTATTAGCGCGTATTGGTGATAAAGCAATTGATGAATGGCAAGTTAATGATGTGACGCGTTTTCCATTTCTACATTTATCGTCGCGTATTAATGCGTGGCCGGATTGGATGGTTTCTCAAGGGTTAGAAAGCGGTTCTTTTGCGGGGGCTTCTTTCGCACACTTTCATATGCTGCTGGAAGCCGCCAAAAATGGCATGGGGATTGCGATTATGCCGACTATTTTGGCAGAACGTAGTTTGCAAACAGGCGAGCTGGTGGCGCCTTTTGGTCAAGCGGTTGCCACACCTCATGAATATCTTTTGTCTTATCCTGTCGACAAGGCAGACCTTGAGCAAGTGGTGATTTTTCGAGATTGGTTGTTGGCAAAATAAAATGCGTCGCTGAGGTTCCATTAACGAAACTAATAGCCTTTATAGACGCGCCAACCTGTAACAAAATTACAAGCCTGTGATAGTATCGAGTCATAATCACGATCAATTTACGGGGTAGATTAAGATGAACAAAAAGACCACAGCGCTCTTTATCCTTGATGGATGGGGATACAGCGAGACTTCTAAATCCAATGCCATTGCCGCAGCAAACACACCCAACTGGGACGCACTGTGGAAAAACCATCCTCATACGTTAATTAAAACATCTGGCCTCGCAGTGGGTCTACCTGAAGGCCAAATGGGCAACTCCGAAGTCGGACACATGAATTTGGGCGCTGGTCGTGTTGTTTATCAAAATTTTACTCGTATTGGAAAAGCCATTGAAGATGGCTCTTTTTTTGAAAACGAGGCCTTAGTTAATGCGGTCGATAAAGCGGTTACAGCCGGTAAAGCGGTGCATATTTTAGGCTTGTTGTCTGATGGTGGTGTTCACAGTCATCACGAACAAATTATGGCGATGTGCGAATTAGCAGTAAAACGTGGCGCAAAAGCGGTTTATATTCACGGTTTTACCGACGGTCGAGATACACCACCTCGCTCTGCTAAAACACCAACGGCTGAGCTAGAAGCGAAATTAGCGGAACTGGGTGTCGGCAAAATTTCGACATTAACCGGACGTTATTTTGCGATGGACCGTGACAATCGTTGGGATCGTGTAAAAACGGCTTACGACGCCATTGTATTAGGCAAAGGGGTGTTTCAAGCGAACACCGCGCAAGAAGCGATCCAAGCAGCCTATGACCGTGATGAAAATGACGAGTTTGTAAAAGCGACTGTGGTCGGTGATCCTGCTCCAGTTCAAGATGGTGATGCCATTATCTTTGCTAATTTTCGTCCAGATCGTGCTCGTCAACTCACAAGAGCGTTTACTGACGCTGATTTCGATGGTTTTGAGCGCGCGGTTTATCCGAAGTTTTCGTCATTTGTTACCTTCACAGAGTTTGCGTCAGACATCAAAGCAGATGTCGCCTTTCCTCCGATTGCGTTGAGCAATACGTTAGGTGAAGTATTAGCGAAACAGGGCAAGAAACAACTTCGGATCGCTGAAACGGAAAAATACGCGCATGTTACGTTCTTCTTTAACGGTGGCGAAGAGGCGTTGTTTGATGGAGAAGAGCGCGAATTGATACCATCACCCAATGTTGCAACCTATGATTTACAACCAGAAATGAGCGCGCCAGAAGTCACCGATAAATTAGTTGAAGTTATCGAAGCGGGCAAATACGACACCATCATTTGTAACTTTGCTAATGGCGACATGGTTGGCCACAGCGGTATTTTCTCTGCGGCGGTGAAAGCCGTTGAAGCGGTAGACGCTTGCTTGGGTCGAATCATCAAAGCCTTAGAAGCGAACGGAGGCCAGTGTCTGATCACAGCGGATCATGGAAACGTAGAGCAAATGCTAAGCGATGACGGTTCTCAGCCTCTGACATCCCATACTATTGGACCTGTACCTTTGGTTTTGTTCACTCCTACAAAAGGTGTCGGCATAAAAGAAGGGGCATTGTGTGATCTTGCGCCGACTTTATTGGACATGATGGGAATGGAAAAACCTGTTGAAATGACCGGTGTGAGCTTGCTCACGCACGCCTGAGGCTAGGATGATCTTATTATCTCGTTGCCTTCTTTTATGTTTGTGCTTGCTGTCCAGTGTTGGCTGGGCGGCAGGCGAACCACAAACACCAGAGGAGGCTAAACAGCAAATACAAACATTGCAGAAAGATTTAAAGAAGCTTAATGGTTGGCTGAAGGATCTTAAATCTGAACGTTCTGATGTGGAAAAACAGCTTGAAGGTAAAGAAAAAGACATTCAAGAGCTGCTTAAAAAAATTCAAAGCATTCAAGATGGCTTAAAAAAAGGAGAAAAGCAGCTAGGAGAATTAAGAATTCAGCAGCGCTCTCTTCAGTTAAGTATTCAACAACAAAATGAACAAATAGCCGCCCAATTAAGGGCGGTTTATCGTTCCGGCAATGAAGAAAGCATTAAATTGTTATTGAACGGTGACAGTTCGGAAGATGCTCAGCGTTTGGTGCAATACAATCGTTATTTTTCTAATGCTCGACAGTCTCTGATTAACGGCTTCATCAATGAAGTAAGTGATTTGAATCTTGTTGAGAAAAGCATTCGAAGTCATCGCGCTCAGCAAGCGAGAGAAGAAACGTTATTAAAAGCAGAGCGTAGTCGCCTCACTGGCCAACAGTCCGATCGACGTAACTTGCTGGCCAAGCTAGACAGTGACTTGGCAAAGGGTGATAAACGCTCGAAGCAATTATTGAAAGATCAGCAAAATTTACAAGAAATGCTACAGCGTTTAGAAGAAGTGCTTGCAGACATACAGATTCCTGATCAGGATGTGCCTTTTTCCTCGCAACGTGGCAAGCTCGTCCGTCCTTTAAGAGTGGTTGCTGAGCTGCCTATTGATGGAAGTATTAATTTAGGCGGAGTGACATTACGCGCCAAAGAAGGCGAACCGGTTCATGCTATCTTCCAAGGTAGGGTGGTGTTTTCTGATTGGATGCGAGGTTTCGGCTTTTTACTTATTTTAGACCACGGTGATGGTTACATGTCATTATACGGTTATAATCAAAGCTTGTTAAAAGAAGTGGGTGAATGGGTTGGTGCGAATGATACTGTCGCTATGGCAGGAAGCACAGGTGGCCGCCCCGATACTGCCTTGTTTTTTGCGATTCGCCATAACGGCACGCCATTAAAGCCACTTTCTTGGGTGAACGCTGGTTGATTTACACGACAAACTCAAACCAGCGGCCAGAAAAGAAGTAATAGGAATAAATATGATCAATATACTGCGACAGCACATTCCCTTTTTATTTATGGTGTTATTAGCGCAGCCTGTTTTTTCTGCAGACATCCAAGAAAAATCCATTTTACCGACCGCTGAAATCCAATCTTTTGTTGAAACTTTTGAAACCATTCGTGAAGGTTATGTAGAAGTCTTGTCTGATGAGGATATTCTCAATAAGGCGTTAAAAGGTATGGTATCAGGCCTTGATCCGCATTCAGAGTATTTCACAAAAAGTGAATTGGTTGACTTCAATGAGCTGACTTCCGGAAATTATGCGGGGATTGGTGTAGAAGTTGAAATGAGAGACAACCATTTGATAATCGTTACACCGGTTGATGCTTCGGCGGCAGCAGAAGCGGGGATTTTACCGGGCGATGTTATTATTAAGATTGATAATACGTTAATTACAGATCTGGGCATGCAAGATATTGTGACACTTATGCGTGGTGAAATTGGCACCACAGTGACCTTGGATATTGAGCGCGATGGGGAAGTTAAACACTACGAACTCACACGACGATTGGTCGAAGATGAAAGTGTTACTGAAAAGTGGTTAGACGATGGTATTGCGTATTTTCGTCTCAGTCAGTTCCAAGGTGATAGTGCATCAGAGTTTTATCAATCCATTGATAAACTGGAGCAAGAAAGAAAAATTAAAGGCGTTGTTTTAGATTTACGGAACAATCCTGGCGGTGTTTTGCAAAGCGCAGTTGGCGTCGTAGATGCCTTTATTGATAAAGGTATGATCGTTTACACCAACGGTCGCCATGAAATGTCTAAAGGACAGTTTATGGCAACAAAGGAAAATACCAAACTTGGGACAGTTCCTCTTGTCGTACTTGTAAATGAAGGGTCAGCCTCGGCCTCTGAAATTGTGGCGGGTGCTTTACAAGATCACCGGCGTGCCGTGATTTTGGGTACGGAAACCTTTGGTAAAGGCTCTGTTCAAACGGTGGTTCCATTGTCTAATGGCGATGCGGTAAAGTTAACTACCGCCTTGTACTACACGCCAAATGGCCGCTCCATCCAAGCGCAAGGCATTACGCCTGATCTTGTTGTTCCGCAAGCTACGTTGACGTTCGAAAAGGGGCGATTCTTTATTAAAGAAGCAGAACTTAAAGGGCATTTAGACAACGGTACGGGTGGTAAAGAGCGAACAAGCGCAGATGTGAAATCTGATATTAGTGAGCTCGCACAAACGGATTTCCAGTTATTTCAAGCTGTTACTATTCTGAAAACTCTGCCTAAGCTAGTTCAGAAACAGTAATTTTTAAGTAAACGTATTTTTTTGGTAAGCACTCGCTTGGTTGATTTAAAGAAAGTCTCTGTTGTTGTGTTTTTTTTGTCTTCCTTGTACGGGTGGGCAAATGAGTTGGATCGTATTGCTGACCGTGCGCAAACAGTAATCACTAATGATGACGATGCGGTTCAACTTGAAGAAACTCAAATTACCGAACAAGAAAATCCAATTTTTTTTGAAGTACCTGCCGTTCTTCCTGAGCATTTAGGTCCTTTGGTTGCTCCAAAAAAACATGAAGCGCCACAAGAATATATCGTTACGGAAAAGCAGGCAGTGACAAAAAAACTTTCCTCAGAGAAAGCGTCAGATGGCCCTGTTGCTTCTACTCCCCCTTTATTGCCTAACCTTCCAATATTGGATATGCCCCAGCCTTGGGCGCCAACGATGGTGCCTTTTTTGGACACACCGATTCTCCAACAGTATGATTCTCATTCTAAAGATAAGCCGCTTTCACCGGTTGCTAAGCCAGAATTAGATCGTAAAGTGCCTGGTGGAAAGGTTATTCCCGCTAAAATATTGGCGGTTGACGTGCATCCAAAAATGCCAAGGATTGCGATTCTGATCGATGATCTTGGATATAATCGACAAGGAATGGAATCATCGTTGGCATTACCTTATGAAGTTGCCCTAGCTATTTTGCCAGAAACCCCTTTTGCTCTACCAACGGCGTTAACGGCGAAAGAGCAGGGTAGAATCACCTTGTTGCATGCTCCAATGGAAAACCAGCGAGAGTTGAAATTGGGCCCTGGTGGCTTGTATGCCAATATGACCGAACATCAGTTAAAAGCGACGTTGAATAAGGACTTAGATGGTTTACCCGGAATTCAAGGTGTGAATAATCACATGGGAAGCTTATTAACGACCAAAGCAGATTCGATGAAGTGGGTCATGGAAGTACTAAAAGGCCGCTCTCTATTTTTCATTGACAGTTTAACGAGCCCTAAAAGCGTGGCGAAAAAAACAGCCCAAGAATATGGCTTGAAGACAGTCAGTCGTGATGTGTTTTTGGATAACATTCGAACGGAAAAAGCGATTGATAAGCAATTTTCTCGCCTAATAAAGCGAGCAAGGCGTCATGGGAGCGCATTGGCGATAGGTCACCCTTATCCTGAAACAATGGCATACCTTAAAAAGCGTCTTAATCATTTAGAAGCTGACGGTGTTCGTCTTGTTCGCTTATCTGACGTACTTGAGATAATGCCTCAGCATACCAAAGAGTAATTCACATTTTACGTTTTTATTGGACCGGAGTTTTTTGATAAAAAATAAGAGTTTTTTTTAATTTTTATTTTTCTTTTTGTAATACATTGTATAAGTAGTCTTGCCGCTTGTGGTTGCTACGCATATCCCTTGATATAATTTCTAACATGCCACTTCCAATTTTTGCGCTTACCCAGTGCGGAACGCCCCTCTATAAGTACAAAAAACTATAAAAATAACGTTGAACAGTGTTTTATTTTGTCTTTTTAAAAGCAAATAGAATTTTGTTTACGTTTTTTACATTATTTGTGCGCACTACTATTGACCAAAGATTGGTCTAATATTACTGTGTAGCCTTGTTGCGGTGCACATTTTTTGAATACTTGCTGCGAAAGTTCCATAATTTATACCTTTCCATGAGGACTATATTATTGGAACACTTCTTGCTTTTGAATAATAACGATAAAACACAAAACGAGTAGAGGCTTTTCTTATGTCAAACACAGTTGTTAAAAAAACATTACTTTCTCTTGCTATCGCTGGTGCTGCGACACTGGCTCAGGCTGAAGTTGTAATCGGTGTTGCTGGTCCTCATACAGGTGCTTATGCCGCATTTGGCGAGCAACTTTGGAAAGGCGCTGAACAAGCAGCCGCTGACATTAATGCTAACGGTGGTATTAATGGCGAAATGATTGAATTGGTTAAAGCAGATGATGCTTGTGAACCAAAGCAAGCCGTTTCAGTTGCAAACCGTTTAGTAGATTCTGATGGCGCTCTTGCGGTTGTTGGTCACTTTTGTTCTTCTTCATCTATTCCGGCTTCAAGAATTTATGAAGAAGCGGGTGTTCTAATGGTGACTCCAGCTTCAACTAGCCCAACGCTTACTGATCAAGGTTTATCAAACGTTTTCCGTGTATGTGGTCGTGATGATCAGCAAGGTGACGTAGCGGCGAGCTATATTATTGATACTCTAGGTGCTAAACGTATTGCCATTATTCATGATAAAGACACTTATGGTAAAGGTCTTGCTGACGCTACGAAAGCGACTCTTAACGCTTACGGCTTAGAAGAAGTAATGTATGAAGGTTTGACTCGTGGTGAGAAAGATTTCAACGCATTAATTACAAAAATCCGTTCTGTTGATGCTGACGTTGTTTACTTCGGTGGTCTTCACTCAGAAGCTGGTCCACTAGTTCGTCAGTTGCGCGAGCAAGGTTCTAAAGCAATCTTCATGTCTGGTGATGGTATTGTTTCGGATGAGTTCGTTTCTGTTGCTGGTTCACCAGATTATGTTGATGGTGTATTGATGACATTCGGTGCTGATCCAACCTCTTACCCTGCTGGTAAAGCAGTAGTTCAAGGGTTCCGTGACAAAGGCTTTGAGCCAGAAGGTTATGTGCTTTATTCGTACACTGCGATGCAAGTTGTAGCGGCTGCTTTATCAAACAGCAATCTTGACCCAGTTAAAGCTGCAGAATGGTTGCAATCTCATTCTGTTGACACTGCAATGGGCAAGAAAACTTTTAATGATAAAGGCGATTTGACGGTTTCTGATTACGTTATGTATGAGTGGGATGCTCAAGGTAAATATCATCAAGTAAACTAATTTTCATTTAGTTTAATTCACTTGTTTACTGGCATAAGGATGGTGCTGGTAGACAAGCCCTCTCTATTTTAGCTAAAACTCCCACGAGGTCTTACGATGGATATCGTTCTCCAGCAGTTGGTAAACGGTCTTACCCTTGGCTCTGTTTATGGGCTCATTGCGATCGGTTACACCATGGTATACGGCATTATTGGCATGATTAACTTCGCCCATGGTGATGTATACATGGTGTCTGCCTATATCACTGCAATTGCCATTGCTATTTTAACATTTTTCGGTATTGAATCTTTCCCGATCATCATCATCGGCACGTTATTTCTAACGGTTGCTGTGACAGGTGCTTACGGTTGGGTGATTGAGCGTATTGCATACCGTCCATTACGTAACTCTAGCCGCTTAGCTGTATTGATTTCGGCGATAGGTATGTCTCTTATTCTACAGAACTATGTACAACTGAGTCAGGGGGCTAACCAACAAGGTGTACCTACTCTTTTGACTGGCGCTATCCGCTTTACGGTGGGTGATGGCTTTGTACAAATTACTTATATGAAATTGCTTATTTTGTTTGTTTCTATTTTGGGAATGGGCGTATTGACCTACGTTATTCAAAAAACAAAATTAGGCCGTATGTGTCGTGCTACTCAGCAAGACCGAAAAATGGCTTCTATTTTGGGAATAGACACTGATAAGGTCATTTCAACCGTTTTTGTTATTGGTGCCATGATGGCCGCCTTAGCAGGCGTGCTTATAACACTAGATTATGGTGCATTTGATTTCTATGTCGGCTTTATTATTGGCATTAAAGCCTTTACTGCTGCGGTATTGGGTGGCATTGGTTCTTTACCTGGTGCCATGTTAGGTGGGCTTATTCTTGGCTTGTCCGAAGCCCTGTTTGCTGGATTGATCAGTTCTGATTATAAAGATGTCTTCTCATTCTCATTATTGGTTCTCATTCTGATTATTCGCCCAAGTGGCCTTCTCGGCAAACCTGAAGTGGAGAAAGTATAAATGAGCCAAGCAGTTGGAATAAATTTTAAGAAAAGTAGCATTGATTCGCTCGTTGCGGGTTTTCTGGCGCTCATCTTGTTTGGCCCTATTGTTGGGGTGCTGCTGGATGGTTATGACTTTGATTTCGAGTTTGAGCGAGTGGCCTGGATGGTCGCGATCGTTGTTGTTGGGCGCTTTGCTATATCCAGCTTTTTTCAGACAGAAAAAGGCGTGGCGATGGCATTTCGCTATGCTAGCAATGATGAAGGTGCAACGGTTCTAGCACCAGGGCACAAATCGAAGATGGTATGGATTATCCCATTAGTGATTTTGGTTGGGCTTTTGGTGCCTTTCATTGCCTCTAAATACGTACTTACTGTGGTTATCCTAGGATTGATCTACGTACTACTTGGGCTTGGTCTTAATATTGTTGTGGGTCTTGCTGGTTTATTAGATTTAGGTTTCGTGGGCTTTTACGCTATTGGAGCTTATGGCTTGGCGTTGGGTTATGAAAATCTAGGTCTTGGCTTTTGGTCAATGTTACCGATTGCTGCTCTTTTAGCCGCGTTTGCAGGGGCTATACTGGGTTTCCCCGTCTTGCGTATGCACGGTGATTACTTAGCGATTGTTACCCTTGGTTTCGGGGAGATCATCCGCCTTATTTTAACCAACTGGGCGTCGTTTACTCATGGGCCTAATGGTATCTCTGCGCCGTTACCAACGCTATTTGGACTAGAGTTCAAGCGTCGATCTAGTGACGGTCAAACCTTCCATGAATTCTTTAATCTTCCGTACGATTCTGCCTACAAATATATGTTTATATATTTGGTCTTATTCGCTGTTGTCTGGGCGGTTCTTTTTATCAAGCATCGCTTGGTGAAAATGCCAATAGGTCGTGCTTGGGAAGCACTTCGTGAAGATGAAATTGCTTGTCGTTCACTTGGTTTGAATCATGTATTGGTAAAACTTTCTGCTTTCATGTTGGGGGCGTCCACGGGTGGTTTAGCGGGTGTATTTTTCGCTACCTACCAAGGTTTTGTTAATCCGTCTTCCTTTACTTTCTTTGAGTCTGCGTTGATTCTTGCCATTGTTGTTTTGGGTGGTATGGGCTCAACATTGGGTGTGGTTATTGCCGCTTTTTGTCTTACTGTTTTGCCTGAGGTATTAAGAGAGTTTGCCGAGTACCGTGTCTTAATGTTTGGTATTTTGATGGTAGTAATGATGGTTTGGAAACCTCGAGGTATTGTTCGTGTAACGCGAACCGGTTTTGCAACGAGAAAAGGGGCAGTGAAATGAGCCAAGAACATATCTTAAAAGTAGAAAACTTGGTGATGCACTTTGGTGGTATTAAAGCGTTAAATGATGTGACCTTTGATATAAAGCGTGGCTCCGTATCTGCCTTGATTGGACCAAATGGGGCAGGTAAAACAACGGTATTTAACTGTCTTACTGGTTTCTATAAAGCAACGGGCGGTAAAATTTTACTGTCTGCTGCTGGAAAAGAAACCAGCATAATCAAAGTGCTGGGAGAACCTTTCCAGCCAACAGATTTTTTATCTCCCTTTGCTTTCTTTCGTCGCCTTAAGTACAAAATGTTTGGTGGTTCGCATTTAGTGAATCGGGCTGGCTTATCTCGGACCTTTCAAAATATTCGATTGTTTAAAGAAATGTCTGTTGTGGAGAACTTATTGGTTGCTCAGCATATGCGAGTCAACCGTAGTTTGATTTCAGGCATTTTGAATACCAAGGCGTATAGGAAATCTGAGGAAGAAGCATTAGAGCGCGTGTTCTATTGGTTAGGTGTTGTTGATCTTGTGGATTCAGCGAATCGCTTAGCAGGAGAGCTTTCCTATGGTCAGCAGCGTCGTTTAGAAATCGCTCGTGCTATGTGTACGAATCCTGAAATCGTTTGTTTGGATGAGCCAGCGGCGGGTTTAAACCCTTCTGAAACCGAAGCGCTTACCAAGATGATCCGTGTTTTACGTGATGAGCACAATACAACGGTGCTGTTAATAGAACACGACATGGGGATGGTTATGGATATTTCGGACTATATTGTTGTATTGGACCATGGCGAAGTCATCGCCAAAGGTGGCCCTGATGACATTAAAAACGACCCGAAAGTAATTGCCGCTTATCTTGGTGCAGAAGAAGATGATGAAGAGGTGACACTATGACATCTTTGATGGAGTTTAAAGAGGTTGATGTCCACTACGGGCCAATCCAAGCGTTAAAGAAAGTCTCTTTAACGATAAATGAAGGTGAAATTGTTACCTTGATTGGAGCGAATGGTGCGGGTAAGTCGACGTTACTGATGTCTATTTTTGGCCAGCCGCGTATTTCTTCTGGAGAAATTATTTATCGTGGTGAGGATATTTCACAAAAATCTGCGCATTATGTCGCGTCGAATGGTCTTGCTCAATCACCTGAAGGCCGACGTATTTTTCCAAGTATGTCGGTAGAAGAAAATCTTTTGATGGGGACGATTCCGATCGGCATGGATCATGCTGAAGAAGACATGCAGCGAATGTTTACATTGTTTCCTCGCCTATTGGAGCGTCGTAATCAGCGTGCATCAACTATGTCTGGTGGTGAGCAGCAAATGTTGGCCATTGCTCGAGCATTAATGAGCCGCCCAAAGTTGTTATTATTGGATGAGCCGAGCCTGGGTTTAGCCCCCATTATTGTTAAGCAAATCTTTCAAATTTTGAGGGATGTAGCGAGTACAGGTATGACAATTTTCCTCGTAGAGCAAAACGCTAATCATGCATTGAAACTGGCTAATCGTGGCTATGTGATGGTCAATGGTGAGATTCGTATGACGGGCTCAGGTCAGGAATTATTGGTTAACCCAGAAGTGCGTGAAGCGTATTTGGGTGGGCACTAAGCTAGGAATTTTCTTATATAGAGTGATCTAATTTTATGCTTACTATCAAAGCGGCGTTTCATTTATACATTGAATGAAATGCCGCTTTTTTATTTATGTGGATAAAAAGATCGTTTTTACACAAGAAGTTCAACAGATGTATCGACAGAAGTGAAAAATGCGTTACGTGTTATGCTCTAAAGAGTTTGTTCGTCAAAATGTCTCGAACTTGCGAAGGTTGAGAGGCTTCTCCAAGTGACGCATGAAAGATAGCGTCAATCTTATCCCCAAAGTACGCATAGACCTCGTCTGCATTCATCGCAGGAGCAAGTCCTGCAGGGTTCGCCGACGTAGAAACAATCACGCCTTTAAAAGCGGCACATAGGCGCTGTACTGGGCTATGCTGAGAAAGTCGTATTGCGACGCTTTTGTGTTCTCCTCTTACCCAGCTGGGGGTGATTTGAGTATCAGGCACTACCCAAGAGGTCGGTGTCTCATTAAGGCTGACTAGGCGCTGTATGGCATCGCTGTCTAATATTTTTAGCCAAGGTGCCAGCTCTTCTTGAGCGCCAGCAACGAGAATCAACCCTTTTGACTCAGGGCGAGATTTCAGTGCTAAAATTCGTCGTACAGCTAATTCATTAAAAGGATCACAGCCTAACCCCCAAACCGCTTCGGTAGGGTAAGCGATGACACCTCCTTTCCGAATGATGTCAGCAAGCTCTGTTTCAGAGGTAATAAAACGCATATAAATAAAACTCAAATAGCTTATTAGGGATAATAAGAATGCAGGAGATTGTAGCGAGGTTTTTAGAAATGGGCTAGCAGGTATTCCCTTCTACTAACAAGGCTAGTCGTAATAGCTTCGTTAAGAATAAGGAATTCCTGCTACGTAGTCTTAATGGGTTTATTTCATTGCTGAGATTTTTTCTTTGATTTCATTGATCTTGCTATTCACCACTTTTTCTAAGTGCTCAAGCTCTTGGACCAAATCATCTTTTGTGACTTTAACGTCGTGTTTCCTGCCAACAATTTTTTCTAGTTCTTCCATTGCTCGCAATACGATAAGAGAAGGCTCTTGTACTTGACGATAGGTTTGTTGACCACCGTCTGCTAATACAGTCTTTGTTGAGCGACCAAATTTGAATTTTTTACTTTTAGGTAGCAAGGAGCCTTTTTCGCGACGGTAATAAATTTTTAAAACGTCGTGGCCGCCTTCGAAGCGCAAAGTGAATTTTTCAATGTCCTGTATGCTTGTGATACCCATGGACTGAAGTGTTGGATACATAACAGTTTTCCCGTTTATTAATGGTCATTCAATAGACATTAATTAGTAGGGGATTGTAGGTATAAATGCAAGTCAAAAATAGGAGAAAGCTGAGATAACGCAGGCAATTGGTAAATAGGTTTGCCTGCATTGTTTTTTCTCAGCTAGAAGCTATTAATCTTCGTCTTGTTCCGCGTGATCTATGTTTAACTCTTTGATTTTACGAGTCAACGTATTACGCCCCCAGCCTAATAAAAGAGACGCATCTCGACGGCGTCCACCCGTGTGAGTGAGTGCCGTTTCAATCATGATGCGTTCAAATTTTGGAACAGCTTGATCGAGAATGCCTTTTTGTCCTGTCGCCAGCGTGCTATCGACCCAATTTTTAAGGGCTTCCTCCCATGATGCGAAAGGCTGCTCATGAGGAGCGGCCGCGAGTAGCTCAGGTGGTAAATCTTCAACCAATACCTCACGTCCTGACGCCATAACGATTAGCCAGCGACAAGTATTCTCTAGTTGACGAACGTTACCGGGCCATTCCAGCTGAGTAAGGTAGTTTTCGGTTTCTTTGGTCAGCAGCTTAGGTTCAACAGAAAGCTCGTCTGCAGCACGACTCAAGAAGTGACGTGCTAATTTTGGAATATCTTCACGGCGTTCCGATAACTTAGGCAAATGAATGCGGATGACGTTTAGACGATGAAATAAATCTTCACGGAATGTCCCTTTTTGCACCAAATTTTCTAAGTTTTGATGTGTGGCGGCAATGATGCGAACATCGACTTTCACTGCGGTATGGCCGCCTACACGATAGAACTCGCCATCTGCAAGAACTCGCAGTAGGCGAGTTTGTGTCTCGGCTGGCATGTCACCAATTTCATCTAAAAATAAGGTGCCACCGTTGGCTTGTTCGAAACGACCTCGGCGTTGAGTATTCGCGCCAGTGAATGCGCCTTTCTCATGGCCAAATAGTTCTGATTCAATTAAGTCGTGTGGAATGGCTGCCATATTAAGGGCGATGAAAGGATTGGTAGTGCGAGGGCTGTGAGTATGTAGTGCCTTTGCGACTAATTCCTTACCAGTACCGGACTCACCGTTAATTAGCACAGTGATGTTTGAGTTAGCGAGTCGACCAATGGCACGGAAAACCTCCTGCATGGCAGGCGCTTCACCGATGATTTCTTTATCTACTTCTGGCTCGGCTTCTTCTTCCATAAAATCTGTGCTGGGCCGTGCATTTCTATGATGCAGTATGGCGCGTTTTACAAGGCTAACAGCTTCTTCTACATCGAAAGGTTTTGGTAGATATTCAAACGCGCCGCCTTGATAAGATGCCACAGCACTTTCAAGGTCTGAATGTGCCGTCATAATGATGACAGGCAAATATGGATGATCTTTTTGTAGTTTTTCGAGCAGTGCTAAGCCATCCATGCCAGGCATGCGAATGTCACTGATGATGGCACTTGGCTGCTCTTTATCTAGCATGTTTACTAAGTTTTCGGCGGAATCAAACAGACGACATTGAATTCCCTCTTGCTCTAATGTCTTTTCCAATACCCAGCGAATTGAGCGATCGTCGTCAACAATCCATACGGTTTCTTCTGGTGTCATGAGTGTTTCTCCTGGTCTTGGACTGTCGTCTCAATGGGAATCAATATATTAAATTCGGTTTCTTTGGGGTAGCTGTTGCACTCCACTATTCCGTGATGTTGGTGAATTACGGATTGGGCGATAGAAAGGCCTAAGCCTGTTCCATCCGCTCTAGCACTTACCATTGGATAAAATAGTGTTTTTAAGATGGCCTCAGGGATGCCGGGCCCATTGTCAATGATGCTGATTTTGCAAACCAAACGGTGACGTTTTGAACCTATGGTGAATTGGCGTAAAGCACGAGTCACTATATGAATGGTTTTACTATGATTGTTCTCGTCTTCCATTAGGGCTTGCATAGCGTTTCTGGTGATATTGAGTAATGCCTGTATTAATTGTGACTCATCGCCAATCAAATCTGGAATACTAGGATCATAGTCTCTAATGAGCTGGATTTGATTGTCGGTTTCAACGGAAATCAGCTGTCTAACTCGTTCGATTACCTTGTGTACATTTAATGGTTTGTTTTTAGGAAGTTGTCTGGGTCCTAATAGCCTATCAACAAGATCGCGTAAACGATCGGATTCTTCAATAATGACTTGTGTGTAATCGTTTAGCGCTTCGTCGGTAAAGGCCCGGCTAATGAGTTGCGCAGCACCACGGATTCCACCTAAAGGGTTTTTGATTTCATGGGCAAGACCTCGTACCAACTCTTTACTGGTTTCATGGTTCGCTATTAACTCATCTTCTTGTGAGATGCGCTTCATTCTGTCACGTGGGTACAGTTCTATGATTAGGCTTTCAGTGTCATTTGACGTGCCCATTATCGGGGTGACGGTGTAATCACAAAAAAGTTTTTTGTTATTGCTGCACTCGATTTCAGCTTCCCGCTTGGTAAATGGGTGGCCGGACTCTATGGCAGCTTGGAGTGCGAGGATGCTGCCTTCGTTTTCACGAAAAGCGGCTCCAAGGTCGTGACCATAAATTCGACGACGACTTACTGCGAGCAGCATTTCAGCGGCCGGATTTAAATATTCGATCTCGAGTTTGTTATTCAATTGAACAACAGCGGTGGATAAGTGGTCGATTAATAAGCTATACACAGACAGCGCCTCACTATTGACTCCTGCTTTCTGAACTCTTTGCACGAAGCGTGTACTTGTAAATACGCGGTTAAAAATAAACACGTCTTTACGTCACTTCTTACCTCGTGCGAAGGCCTCTTATTGTTTCCTGTAATGATAGTTGCAAAAAGCGAACCAACATTGGGCGATCTGAAATGGCTTATATATTAAGGCTTTTGTATCAATGAAAAAGCTCGCCGCACAATTATAGTGCATTCCGGTGTGGTCGTGATGCTTCTTTTTGTGCAAAAAAAAGCCCCGATCTGCATCGAGGCTTTTTAAGTATATTAACGACCTAATAGTTTATAGGCTGTAGTAAAGTTCAAACTCAAGTGGGTGAGTTGTTGTAGCAACTCGTTGCGCTTCAGCTGTTTTTAGCTTGATGTAGGCATTGATCATGTCATCAGAGAATACGCCGCCTTGAGTCAAGAATCCGCGATCTTCGTCTAGACACTTAAGCGCTTCTTCTAGGCTGCCAGCAACCTGAGGAATAGCCAATGCTTCTTCAGCTGGTAAGTCATACAAATCTTTATCTGCTGCATCGCCAGGGTGAATCTTGTTTTTGATACCATCGATACCCGCCATCAACATTGCTGAGAATGCTAGGTATGGGTTAGCGGTTGGATCAGGGAAGCGAGCTTCAATACGTTTGCCTTTAGGGCTTGCAACGTATGGGATACGGATAGAAGCAGAACGGTTACGAGCCGAGTAAGCAAGCATTACAGGCGCTTCGAAATGTGGAACAAGACGCTTGTAAGAGTTAGTTGAAGCGTTAGTGAACGCATTCAATGCTTTAGCGTGCTTGATGATACCGCCGATGTAGTAAAGTGCCATTTCAGATAGGCCAGCGTATTGATCGCCAGCGAATTGGTTTTCACCATTTTTCCAAAAAGACTGGTGAACGTGCATACCAGAACCGTTGTCGCCAACGATTGGTTTCGGCATAAATGTCGCCGTTTTGCCATAAGCGTGAGCCACGTTATGTACGCAGTACTTAAGGATTTGAACTTCGTCTGCCTTTTTAACGAGCGTGTTAAATTTAACACCGATTTCGTTTTGGCCAGCGGTCGCTACTTCATGGTGATGAACTTCGATAACCAAGCCCATTGTTTCCATTGCGCCACACATTGCAGCACGTAGGTCGTGATGAGAATCAACAGGTGGTACTGGGAAATAGCCGCCTTTTACGAAAGGACGGTGGCCCATGTTGCCGCCTTGAATTTTCTTGTTAGAAGACCAAGCAGCTTCTTCAGCGTTGATTTCTACTGAACAACCAGACATGTCTGTTTTCCAGCGAACATCATCAAAGATGAAAAATTCAGGCTCAGGGCCGAAGAATGCTGTATCGCCAAGACCGGTAGACTTTAGGAACTCTTCAGCGCGAATGGCAACAGAGCGTGGATCACGATCGTAGCCTTGCATCGTAGAAGGTTCAATGATGTTACAGCGAACAATAATAGTCGGTTCTTCAGTGAAAGGATCGATGATAACTGTGTCGTCCTGAGGCATCATGATCATGTCTGATTCGTTGATACCTTTCCAGCCAGCAATGGAAGAACCATCAAACATCTGACCGTTTTCAAAAAACTCTTCATCTACCGTAATAGCTGGAATAGATACGTGTTGTTCTTTACCTTTAAAATCGGTAAAGCGAAGGTCAACCCACTTCGCGTCATGCTCAGCAATCAAGGCAAGGGTCTTGTTTGACATAGTTGTTCTCCAGTCGTAGTTAAAGCGAAATTACTTTTTGTTTTTAAGAGTGCTTTAATATAAAGCGTCATTTGTCGAATATAAAGCATAACTTGTGCCAGAATTTCGTGCGGCCTTATAATCCTCTATATAACAACAAGATAGAGGCTATTCATTTAAAGTCACAGTTGATAGTAGTCTGAGTATGTCTTTAAAAAAGCATGGGCGCACTATTTTGGTTCGGCGCCAAGTGTGTTTGAGCTATATTGGTGCGAATTTAGGGTTTTCGTATCGATACGCTTTTCTTTATACTACGCGCCCTTTCTTATATCCGGTATAAATCACACCCGCCATGAAATTTATTGTTAAGTTCTTTGCAGAAATCACCATTAAAAGTAATCCAGTCAGAAAGTCTTTTATTAAGCAGCTTCGACATAATATAAGGCTGGTGCTTAAAAAATATGATGCCAATGTCGCCGTTTCTGGAAATTGGGATTTTATTGAGGTCTTTTCTGATAAAGATGAGTTACGAGACGGCTTTACTGAGGCCTTGTCTAATGTCGCGGGTATTGCGCATTTTCAATTTGTTCGTGAGTTTCCCTTTATCGACCTTGATGGCATCGTTGAGCAAGCGGTAGTGTCGTATGGTGACACAATAAAAGACGCCGTATTTGCCGTGCGAGTCAAACGCGTTGGCCACCATGACTTTACCTCGGTAGATGCCGAGCGGCATATTGGTGGCTGCCTTAAAGCACAATGTGGTGCTTTGGCTGTACGTTTAAAAAATCCTGACGTACTGGTTCCTATCGATATTCGTGATAATCGGGTGTGGATGATCGAGCAACGTGTAAAAGGTTTGGGTGGTTACCCACTTGGTTCGCAAGATCCCGTTTTATCTTTGATGTCTGGCGGCTACGATTCAACAGTCAGTTCTTTTTTAACCATGAGTCGCGGCCTAAAAACGCATTTTTGTTTCTTCAATTTAGGTGGTGATGCTCACGAGATTGGCGTGAAGCAGGTTTCTCATTTTATTTGGGAGAAATATGGTTCAGCATTAAATGTAAAATTCATCACCGTGCCTTTTGAAGCGGTTGTTGGTGAAATTTTAACGAAAGTTGATAACGCTGAAATGGGTGTTATCCTAAAACGTATGATGTTGCGTGCTGCCTCTCAACTGATGGAGCAGGTGGGTGCGAAAGCCTTGGTAACAGGAGAAAGTGTTGCTCAGGTATCGAGTCAAACCTTGATTAATTTAAAGGTAATTGATCAAGTCACGGAAGAATTAGTGCTTAGGCCTTTGATTACCACGAATAAACAAGAAATCATCGATAAGGCAATCGAAATAGGCACCGCGCCGTTCGCCGCCAGAATGCCAGAGTTTTGTGGTGTGATTTCGGTCAAACCGACCATCCGAGCCAAAATGCATCGCGTTGAAAAGCAAGAATCTAACTTTGATTTTGATGTCTTAGAGCAAGCGATTGCCAATGCTCAGACGATGTCTATTCAAAATGTAATGGATGATGTTGCTAAACAGTATCAGGGTGAAGTGCCGGTGGTGCGCATGCCAGTGAGTGATGAAGTGATTATTGATATCCGTCATCCAGATGAAGCGATTAACCGACCATTAAAAGTCAGTGGCCGGCCTGTTAAGGTTATTCCTTTCTTTGCACTAGACTCTAACTGGTCAGAATTAGATTCCGGTACAACTCATCTGCTTTATTGTGGGAAAGGTGTTATGAGTCGTATGCATGCTTCTTATCTGTTGGGTAAGGGGTATGAAAATGTTGGTGTTTATTTGCCTTAATTAAGCATTGTTAAGCGGTAGCATTATTGTAGTAATTGGATGTTACCGTTCTGAACTGAATGTGCATTGTCCCCCTGTTGAAGTATTTATATGGACTTTTTTTTCCACTTTAATGGGATATTTTTCAATATAAGGGTACAATTGCGCGAATTTTATCCCGCACCAAGATCCGAGACGCTTGAAGAGCATACCCGCCCGAATCAAGCGGCGGTTTGTCTTTTTGCTCACACCAAATACAGAGAACTATAAATGTCTAATGATATTAGTAAGTTACGCAATATTGCCATCATTGCGCACGTTGACCATGGTAAAACTACCTTAGTTGATAAACTATTGAGCCAATCCGGCACGTTGGATCGTAAAGATGAGGGTTCTGAACGAATCATGGATTCTAACGATCAAGAAAAAGAACGTGGTATCACGATATTGGCGAAAAACACGTCAATTATGTGGAAAGATTACCGTATCAATATCGTAGACACACCTGGACACGCTGACTTCGGTGGTGAAGTGGAACGTGTACTTTCTATGGTTGATTGTGTATGTCTATTGGTTGATGCTGTTGACGGTCCAATGCCGCAAACACGTTTTGTAACCTCTAAAGCTTTTGAGCAAGGTTTGCGTCCTATTGTTGTTATCAACAAAGTTGACCGTCCTGGTGCTCGTCCTGATTGGGTTATGGATCAAGTATTTGATCTTTTTGATAACCTTGGTGCAACGGAAGAGCAATTAGACTTCCCTGTTATTTACGCTTCTGCAATCAATGGTCAAGCTGGTACTGATCCAGATAACCTAGCAGATGATATGACACCGCTTTATCAAATGATTGTTGATAGTGTGCCTGTGCCAGATGTTGATCCAGAAGGTACCTTCCAAATGCAAATTTCAGCATTGGATTATGACAGCTATGTTGGTGTTATCGGTGTAGGTCGTATCACACGTGGTAGCTTGTCTCCTAACCAGCAGGTTGTTGTTAAATCTGCAGACGGTAAAGAGCGCAAAGGTAAAGTACTAAACGTGAAGGGCTATCATGGTCTAGCACGTGTTGATACGGATAAAGCGTCTGCTGGCGATATAGTTTGTATCAATGGTATTGATGGTCTAAGCATCTCTGATACTTTGTGTGATCCTACTTGTGTTGAAGCGCTTCCACCTTTATCCGTTGACGAGCCAACAGTAAGCATGACTTTTATGGTGAACGATTCTCCGTTCGCTGGTAAAGAAGGTAAATACATAACGACTCGTAATATCTCAGACCGTCTAGATCGAGAGCTTATCCACAACGTTGCATTGCGTGTTAAGCAAGGTGAAACACCAGATAAATTCATCGTATCTGGTCGTGGTGAGCTTCACTTGTCTGTATTGATTGAAAGTATGCGTCGCGAAGGTTTCGAAATGGGTGTATCTCGCCCAGAAGTAGTTATCAAAGAAATTGATGGTCAGAAATGTGAGCCATTTGAATTGGTGGTTATCGACGTTGAAGACCAACATCAAGGTTCTATCATGGAAGAGATTGGCTTACGTAAAGGTGAGCTAACCAATATGGAACCAGACGGTAAAGGTCGTACACGTCTTGAATTCATGATGCCATCACGTGGTTTGATCGGTTTCCGTGGGTTGTTCCTAACATTGACGTCTGGCTCTGGTATTTTGACCAGTGTTTTCGATCATTACGGTCCAGTGAAAGATGGTGAAGTTCAAAGTCGTAAGAACGGTGTATTGGTCAGCATGCTGACAGGTAAAACAGCCGCTTACTCTTTGTTTAACTTACAGAGCCGTGGACGTATGTTCCTAGGTCATGCTATTGAAGTTTACGAAGGTCAAATTATCGGTATTCACTCACGTGATAACGATTTGGCAGTTAACCCTGTTAAAGGTAAGCAGCTGACTAACGTACGTGCTTCTGGTACGGATGAAGCGTTGACACTAACGCCACCTATTCGCCAAACGCTAGAACAAGCGCTTGAATTCATCGAAGACGATGAATTGGTAGAAGTTACGCCATTAAGCATTCGTGTTCGTAAGAAGTTCCTTACTGAAAACGAACGTAAGCGTAACGGCCGTAAATAAATAGTTTGATAAAGTAATTCGAAAGAATTGCTTTAAAAGAGCAGCAGCAAATGAGTTCATGTAAGTGAATTCAGGAGCGACAGAAGCGCCTTAGGGCGCTTTTGTTTTTTCTGGCATTTGATAAAGTAAGTGCGGAAAAGTCTTATGGATAAAAGGAACGGGAATGAAGGTCTTAGTGCAACGAGCATTGAATGCCAGAGTCGTAGTCGATGGTGAAACCATAGGTGCAATCGATCATGGACAGCTTGTTTTGGTTGGCGTTGAAAAAGGTGACAGTGACGTTGATGTGCAGCGACTTGCAGACAAACTGTTAAAGTACCGCATGTTTGGTGACGAAGAAGGCAAAATGAACCTGAATGTTCAGCAAGTAAATGGTGGTGTTCTATTGGTCTCTCAATTTACCTTGGCGGCAGAAACCAAAAAAGGGCTTCGCCCTGGTTTTTCGACGGCAGCCATTCCTGTAGAAGGCGAGCGTTTATTCAATGATTTTGTTAATAGAGTACGATCACAATATAACAAAGTTGAAACAGGGCGTTTTGGTGCGGACATGAAAGTCTCTTTTACCAATGATGGCCCTGTTACTTTTATGTTGGACTAAAGTTATTGCCTTGGTAGTGGGAAAAACTATGTTTTTTTATTGTTTGAATCGTTACTTTCAGTGTTTTCTTCGCTGCCATCAACTACGATTTTCACCGTGCGACCTGCAATAAGCCCAAGTTCAAATAGCATCCACATTGGAATGGCGAGAAGGGTTTGAGAGAAAATGTCAGGGGGTGTTATCAGCATGCCAACGACAAAGCAGCCAAGGAATATATAAGGGCGTTTTTTAGAAAGTGTTGCAACTGTGGTTACGCCAGCTTTGATGAGCAAATAAGTGGCGACAGGGATTTCAAACGTCACGCCAAAAGCAAAAAACAGTTTTAGAACAAAGTTTAGGTAGTTGTTAATGTCCGTCATGACAGTCACTTCGCCTGGTCCGACCGTGGTGAAAAAACCAAAAATTAGCGGTAGCACAGCGAAATAAGCAAACAGTACGCCAGCATAAAAAAGAAATATGCTGGAAACCAATAAAGGAATGGCAATTCGCTTTTCATTTTTATACAGGGCGGGTGCAATGAAAGACCAAGCTTGAAACAGAGTGTAAGGAACGGACAATAAAACAGCGACCGCAAAAGTTAACTTGAGTGGGGCTAGAAAAGGTGAGGCGACTTCAGTTGCAATTAATGAACTACCAACCGGTAGTAGCAGTCGCAACGGTTCAGAGACAATTAAATACAAATCATTGGCGAATGAGTATAAACCAATAAAAAGAGCCAGTATGACAAGCACTGTTTTAAGTAAACGATTTCTTAACTCAATAAGATGAGCGACCAGTGGAGCTTGATTGGAAGAATTTGTACTCATAATATGCGATAGGTCCGCGCGTCGTTAGAATAAAGAGTTTAGAGAAAGCCCATTCAAATAATTACTAGCTACGAGATGCTGCTTCGGGTGTTTTCTCAACATCGTCTAATAGTGAAGGCTCAATTGACTCTGATTTATCTGATGCAGATAAGGTTATACCGTCATCGCCGGGCACTTCACTCTCTTTTTCCTGATTTTCTGTGTCAGCAACGGATGCCTTTAATGGTTCAGGTTCAGATACTTCCGTTTTGTGTTCTTCAGGATAGGGAGTGATGGTGTTTTGTATTGCTTGCCCTTCTTTTAACAGGCGCTGGTTAGTTTCGCCAATTTTTTGCTGCAGTTCTTCGTGATCAAGTTGAGCATTGATTTCTCTTTGCACAGAATTGATACTGCGACGAATTTTACGAACCCACAGCCCTGCTGTTCTAGCAGCATGGGGCAAGCGTTCAGGGCCCAGAATTAACAGAGCAACAACGAAAACAACGAGGAGTTCAGAAAATCCAATGTCGAACACAGATTAGGCGCTCTTATCGTCTTTTTTGACTTCAGCATCAATGACTTTATGCTGGGCCGTTTTTTCTTCTTCAGTGTCAGCTTCTTTGTCTACAGCTTCTTTGAAACCTTTGACAGCACCGCCTAAATCGGAACCAAGATTCTTAAGTTTTTTAGTACCAAAGATGAGTATTAAAATGGCTAAAACAATTAATAATTGCCAAATGCTAATTCCGCCTAACATACATTTCTCCTACAATTTATTTAGAACGACTGGCTTTTTCGTCTAAGCCAGATAAGTTAAATCGACGTGCTAATTCATCAAGTATAGCATCAGGGCCAATATCTAAATGAGATAACATGACAAGAGTGTGAAACCAAAGATCAGCAGTTTCATAAATCAAATCGGATTTGTCGCCAGATATGACAGCATCTTTAGCGGCAATAATGGTTTCAATGCTTTCTTCACCTACTTTTTCTAGGATCTTATTTAATCCTTTTGCATGTAGGCTAGCGACATAGGAAGAGTCTTCCGCCGCATTTTTACGTTGTTCTAGTGTGGCTGCTAATTCAGCCAGTATATCAGCTCTCATTATAGTCTCTCGAATGTTACGGTTTTAGGACAAGCAAGTAAACGCCCGCCAAAAATAACCCTAAACTGGTCAAATCAGCGTCTTTTATATGGTTCAGAGACGCCGGGTCCGTTACCACCCAAGCGGCAGCTAGACTGAATAAGCCGAGCAAGCGAAAAGGCAGATTATGTCGGCCTTTTTTAAGCTCTTTACCCAGCTCATTAATCGCATGCGTTTGTGCTTGCATGCGCTCTTCCTGATGTGACATTTGCGATAATGCCGTAAAAATCAAATTAGGTATCTGTGGAAGCTGACCAGCCCACTGTGGCGCTTGTTTACGGACTTCTTCAATGACGCGTTTTGGACCGACTTGTTCGCGCATCCATCGTTCTAGGAATGGCTTGGCAGTCACCCAGAGGTCTAAATCTGGATAAAGTTGACGACCCAAGCCTTCAATATTGAGCAGTGTTTTTTCTAATAAAACCAACTGTGGTTGTACTTCCATGTTAAAGCGACGAGCCGTTTGGAATAAACCGATTAGTACTTGCCCAAAGGAGATGTCTTTTAATGGTTTTGCGAACATGGGCTCGCAAACGCTACGGATAGCCGACTCAAAAGCATGGACGGGGGTGCCTTTCGGGACCCAACCACTTTCGACGTGCAATTTGGCGACCAAACGATAATCTCGTTGGAAAAAGGCTAGTAGATTGCGCGCTAAATAGCTTTTGTCTGCATCGTCTAAGCTTCCCATGATAGCGCAATCAATCGCAATGTATTTAGGTTTCTGCGGGTTGCTGGCATCAACGAAAATATTGCCAGGGTGCATATCTGCGTGGAAAAAGCTGTGAGAAAAAACTTGCGTGAAAAAGATCTCAACCCCTCGTTCAGCTAAGCATTTCATGTCCACGTTGGCTTTGTTTAGAGCCGCAATATCGGCAACGGGAATGCCAGAGATACGTTCCATCACCATGACATTACGGTGGCTATAATCCCAATAAACCTGCGGTACATAGAGTAAATCGGAATCCATGAAATTACGTTGTAACAACCCCGTATTTGCGGCTTCTTTCGCGAGATCCAGTTCATCCAGTATGGTGTATTCGTAATCGGTTACCACTTCAACAGGTCTTAAGCGTCGGCCGTCATCACTCATATTGGCAACAAGGTGTGCCAAGGTATAAAGCAGACCAATATCCTTGCTGATGGTCTTTTCTATTTTTGGACGAATAACTTTTATAACAACGTCTTCACCAGAATGGAGCTTGGCAGTATGAACTTGTGCTATTGACGCTGAGGCCAATGGAATAGTAGAAAATTCCGCAAAGAGTTCACTGACTGGCGCTTTCAGGTCTCTTTCGATAATAGCTTGAGCCACATCACCAGAAAAAGCAGGCACTTTATCTTGTAGTTTTGCCAGTTCATCAGCGATATCGTCGTCGAGCAAATCACGTCGCGTGGATAAAATTTGTCCAAATTTAACGAAAATAGGGCCAAGGGACTCTAGTGCAAGACGAAGTCGCTCGCCCTTATTTTTACTGGCGCGCTTGCGGCCAATAGAACAAACTAGGCCAAGCGTATAGCGGACATACCAAGGCAATAAGGCGAAAGGAATAAAAACATCAAGACGAAAGCGCATGACGGTGAATAGTATGCGCAGTAATCGAAAAAAGCTGGTCAACATGATTAGAATTTAAATCCTTTATGAAGCGCTACAATGCCGCCCGTTAAATTTTGGTAACTTGTGCGCTCAAATCCAACATCATTCATCATACTTTTTAAGGTTTCTTGGTCTGGGTGCATGCGGATGGATTCGGCAAGATAGCGGTAACTTTCAGAATCGTTAGCAATCAACTTACCCATTGCTGGCAGCAGACGAAAAGAATACTGGTCGTAGACTTGAGAAAGTAGCTCAGACTCTGGTTTAGAAAATTCCAGAACCAATAAGCGGCCGCCAGGTTTTAAAACACGATACATAGACGCGAGTGCTTTGGATTTATCGGTGACATTACGCAAACCAAACGCAATGGTAATGCAATCGAAAGTATCATCAGGAAAAGGCAATGCTTCGGCATTGGCTTGAACAAACTTTACGTTACCAATAATGCCGTTATTAGCCAATTTGTCACGACCAACCTTCAGCATTGAATCATTGATATCCGCTAAAATAACGTGTCCTTCACTGCCCACTAAGCGTGAAAATTTCAGTGTTAAATCGCCTGTTCCGCCAGCGATGTCTAATACACAATTCCCAGCGCGAACACCCGATTGACTAATTGTATGGCGTTTCCAAAGGCGATGAACGCCACCAGACATAAGATCATTCATTATGTCGTATTTTGTGGCGACGGAATGAAAAACTTGCGCGACGGCTTTTACTTTTTCATCGGTAGGAATTTCTTTAAAACCAAAATCTGTGGTTTTTTTCTGATCGTCTTGCATAAACTACTTCATCCTAATGGTGGCATCGCACGCCGCTTTCTTTGTGTAACAGCTCTTTAACAGCTTTTGACAAGGTGTATTTAATGGTGAGTAGTCATTGTAACCGCGACTGCAAGGCTCTGATACCGATTTTCAGTTCTATTTATTCCCCATGACTTTATTTCGGCCAGCCTCTTTTGCTAGATATAGCTGTTTGTCAGCTCGGGAAAATAACGACTCTGGTTCTTCTTGAGCGTTAAGCTCGGCGATACCAATAGATATGGAAATTGAAACTGGTTCACCCTGCATATTGAAAGGTGTTTTGACTACCGCAAGTCGAATGGCTTCTGCGCGTTCAATGGCTTGAGGAAGTGAGGTGTTTGGGAACGCAATGACGAACTCTTCGCCACCATAACGGAACATGAGATCTTCTTTTAATAAAACGCTGCGAATTTGTTTTGGTACTAGTCTTAGTACTTTGTCGCCTGCGAGATGCCCCCAAGAGTCATTTACTCTCTTAAAGTGATCTATGTCACAAACCGCTAAACAAATGGGTTTCTTGGTCTTCTGCATGATTTTACAGAGTGGCAGAATGGTGTCTTGATAGGCGGTGCGGTTCGGTAAATCGGTTAAAGAATCTGTCATCGCCTGAGCAAGCTTTTCTTGTAACAGAGTACGCAGTGATGCGGTGTCTTTTTCCATTCGAGTCACTTTGTTTTTCAGTGATGTGATGGATTGAGCTGAATGCTTTTCCTGCTCTATCATTTGTGCTCGATGTTCTGTCATGGTACTTGAAATAGTCGACAGTCGATCATTAATGAGGCTTTTTAAGCTATCTAAATCTTTTACACCATTGATGGCTAACGACGTGTCTTCAACTTGCATTTGAAGTTTTGTGTTAAAGCCTTCTCTACTTTCAGACAGTGATTTTTGTGAATGGTAGCTGGTGGAGATAGATTCATTGATGCTAGCGAGTTGTTTATTTAGCTGGGTTAAATAATTCGTCAAACTTTCTTGGGTTTTACCTATGGCGATCATGATGAAGTTAATAACTTCATCAAGCAATCCTGGAAGTTGTTGAATATTGTTATTTCCCAGTAATGCTCTTTTAAGATCAACGATGTCTTCATCATAGATGCTTGGAAGCGATAAATTATTCATTAGCCCTGCAAATGTGTGGCTAATTTGCACCATAATTTCTTGATCATTATTTTTAGGTGCTGAATCAGGGTTCCGGTTAAAAAAACGTTTTAAAAATGAACTCTTTGATTGGTTTGTTACGTCTTCAGGTTGATTTAAGGTGTTCTCTGCAAGCGTTAAAAACCCTTTTAGAAGCTGAGGCCATTGTGATGATACTTGCCAGTTCGAGCGTATTTGAGCTTCGAGCTGCTTCTTCTCATTTTGAGGAACTCTTCTGCTTGTTTGTCTTTCGAGAAGGTCAATCAACTCTTGTAATGTACTGCGAACTTGCTTGGCTCTATCTGTTAGGGCCTCGTCACTTTTGATTAAGAGTGGCTCGGCATTGTTGAGCACATCTTGTATTTCTTGGGCCTTTGCCCCTTTATTGACGGCTTGGCGAATTTGGCGAACAACGGAATCAAGTTCAGGGTCATTTCCTTCTGCCAGCATGCTGGTTCTGGAAACCGCTTTACGTAATACTTCAATCAGTTTATCACTCGATGATTCCGTCATATCGCCTCATTTTATATTATTTTTGACGTTCTTTTTCGATCAGAAAATCGATTACTTTATAAATATTTTCATTGCCATTAGCGGTTTCTGCCGTCACGAGGTATTTGCCATTGACGATTAACCCTGGAACACCACGAGCGCCATAAGCACGTATTTTCGCATCGGCTTGACTCAAACGGCTGTTGACAGCAAAAGAGTCGTACTGTTTACGGAACTCATCTTCACTAACGCCATAGTTTACAAAAAAGCTAGCAAGTGCGTCTTCAGAGTTTAGGTTACGACGCTCAACATGGATAGCATTAAAAAGATCTGCACGCAGTTTATGCTCAATACCAAGTAAGTCTGCCACGTAGAAGGCTTTTGCATGCGCTAACCAACCACGGCCGAAAACAGCAGGTAAGAATTTGAAGTCAACATCACTTGGCATATTCTCTTCCCAGGCCCGAGTGATGGGTTCAAGTTTGTAGCAGTGCGGACATCCGTACCAAAAGATTTCAGTCACTTCTATTTTGCTTGGATCACTGGTGCGTACCGGTGTTTTGATGGTTGTGTAACCATTACCATCACTGTACTCGGCAGCGGCTGCCGTAAGTGGGATAAGGAAAGAAAGTATCAGCGCTGAAAACAGCTTTATCATGAATTGCTCCTAATCATGTTAATCAAAGTAATTTTTATATCATGCACAGAATTGCAACAAAATACGATTCTATTTAAGGCTGAAGGTTCTATTTTATTAGTAAGTTTACATAATATTTACATGAAGAAAACCGTCGGTGAATTCTTATTTATGCATTTTTGTAATAATCGTAAATCGTAGCAGCCTTAAATTAGGTCAATTAACGTGATTCTGCCGACTTTGATGGTTTAACATGGCATATCACTGTGTTTGCTGGCATTATATACAGCTAATGAAATAAATATGAATGCCAATCCGAATCTACTGACGAATATCAACTTATGACCCCTTTTGACTCAAATTTCCAGTCCGCACACTTTATTAAGAGTGCTGAGAAGCTTTCTCAATGTCCTCTAGACCAAGGTGTAGAGGTCGCATTTGCAGGCCGCTCGAATGCCGGTAAATCGACGGCATTAAATACCCTTACGAACCAAAAGAAACTTGCGCGGACTTCAAAAACACCGGGTCGAACTCAGCTTATTAATTGCTTTGGGATAAACGTTGAAGATCGTCGTTTAATTGACCTTCCAGGTTACGGTTTTGCAAAAGTTCCTATTGCTATGAAGAAAGTCTGGCAGGCACACATGCAAGACTATTTGATGAATCGTCGCTCTTTGGCTGGTGTTGTTTTAGTAATGGATATCCGCCACCCATTAAAAGAGTTTGATGAAATGATGCTGGACTGGGCTAAGTCCAATGGAATGAAGGTGCATGTCTTATTAACAAAATCGGACAAGTTAAAGCGTGGGCCAGCAAAATCAACCATGTTAGCCGTTCAAAAAGCGATTAAAGAGCACGGCGTTGATGGCACGGTACAGACCTTCTCATCGTTGAGTGGTGACGGAGTTGATGATCTGCGTATTAAGCTGGCTGAATGGTTGGTACTTGATAATCTTGAAGGCATTCCAGTTTCGCCAAATGCTTAAAGCGGCAGGTTTACTTGCGTTAACGAAAAAAAGCCTCATATGAGGCTTTTTTTACATCTAGTGAATTGTGTATGGCTAATTTATTGTGGTGTTAAATACCCTTTTAAGAAGGTATCGAAATCCACCTCATCCGCCGCTTCAATAGCTTCTTGTTCGCGTAAAGAACGTTCTGCTTTCTCCATGAATTCGTGCGTCAATTCGTCGGATAAAGGGCAAGCCATCCAGTTTGCTTGTTGTTCTTTTGATAAAGCCAGCATGGCACTTTGGTAACCTTGCTCTGTTTTACTGCGTTCTAAAAGTAAAGCGGAAGGCAAAAGGGCTTCGTTGGTTAATTTTTCTTTTTGAACCTCAACCGCTTGTTGATAAGCAGGGTTGCCTGTTTTAGTAGATAAAAAATCCGCGACTTCCGTCAGAGCATCAAGCATGTTTTCTGCTTTATCACGCAGTTTTACTGGGCCTTGGCCAAAATCGAAGTTCATGTCTAAATCTCGGCCATGAGACGCAATTTCTTGCTGCATTTTACGTAGCTGGTTGCATTCTGCACTGCCTAGGCGTTCGTCGCCGCGCAACATGCAATACAGCAAGAAGACATCAATGAAATACAAGGTAGAAGACTGCATGCCAATGGAAGAGCTAGGATCTAGGTCCATAATACGTACTTCAATGTATTCAACGCCTCTTGCTTGCAATGCAGCGCTTGGGTGTTCGCCTGGCTGAGTGACACGTTTAGGGCGAATGTCGCTGTAATACTCGTTTTCAATTTGCAAAAGATTGCTGTTTAACTGACGGTACAGACCGTCGACCTTCACACCAATGTCTTGGTAGCGCTGATATGGTGTTTGCAACGCTTTCTTGACGGTACTGATGTACGTATCGACTTCGTTATAGCAAACGTACAAATCCGCTTGAGCTTTGTTCTGATAACCAAGGTCGCTCATACGAAGCGATGTCGCTTTAGAGCCAAACCACGTGTGATTTTCAAGCTTTTCTAAGCTGTTAGGCTTTTTCGGTAAAAAGCTTTCGTCAATCGCAGGGGAAGCGCCAAACAATAATGACAGCATCCAAGAGCTACGGCGAAAATTACGAATCAAAGCGAAATAGCTGTCCGATTGAAAGGCTTGTTTTTCTGCTTGAGAAAGAGCTGTTTTGCCTTTATAGCTTTCTAAGAAAGACCAGAAGTCTTGATCAAACGAGAAGTTGTAATGCATACCTGCAATGCACTGCATGATACGACCATAGCGATTAGATAAGCCTTCACGATAAGTACGCTTTAGTTTTCCTGTATTCGATTCACCAAAATACGCAATCGGGACATCTTCATTGCCCGCCAAGTAACACGGCATACTGGCAGGCCATAAGCATTCGTCTTGCTTGTAGAGTTCATGATTAACCACGTTATGGATATCGTCCAATTCTTTAATGACGCCTTCAACGCTAGGATGAACCTGCGTAATGAACTCCATCAAAGACTCAGAGTAATCCGTTGTAATAGAGCTGTGAGTTAACGCAGAACCTAATGCTTTGGGGTGGGGTTTGTGCGAAATGTGCCCTTCGGAACGATCAACTCGTAGCGCTTCTCGTTCCACGCCACGATGAAATGTTAATGCAGACGTTGTCGCGGCTTGTTGGCAATGAGTTGCCAGCGCTTGCAAGGCATTGGTTAAAGTGGTCAAGAAGTCTTCCTTCAATTGAATACGGCAAAATTAAATTTTAAGGATTGTACTCGTCGAAGCTTCTTTTCGGCAAGTCACAGATACCTTGTGCACAAAATATGCAGACTTCACCATGAAAAAAACGCGATGTTAACTAAACATCGCGTTTTGGATTTTCTATTCACGGCAACCGTAGGTTATAAAATAGCGGTTATAGGCGCATTTCAATGCCCGCATCGGTCATGCGTTGTTTGGCTTCTTGAATGCTGTATTCGCCAAAGTGAAAAATGCTGGCCGCAAGTACCGCATCGGCTTTGCCTTTGATAACACCATCGACAAGATGATCAAGATTACCTACACCGCCAGAAGCGATAACGGGTACGTGAACGGCCTCACTGATCGCGCGCGTTACGCCAAGGTCAAAACCATTCTTTGTACCGTCACGATCCATACTGGTTAGGAGGATTTCTCCTGCACCGTATTCGACCATTTTTTTCGCCCATTCTACTGCGTCTAAACCAGTAGGTTTACGACCGCCGTGGGTAAAAATTTCCCATTTATCAGGTTCGCCTTCGGCACTGACTTTTTTCGCGTCAATGGCAACCACAATGCATTGAGAACCAAAACGTTGTGCGGCTTCACGAACAAATTCAGGATTAAACACCGCCGCGGTATTGATGCCGACTTTGTCTGCTCCAGCGTTTAACATGCGACGAATATCGTCACAGGTGCGAATGCCGCCGCCGACGGTTAAGGGGATGAAGACTTGGCTGGCAATGGCTTCCACCATATGAACGGTAGTTGCTCGGTCGTCAGAGCTGGCCGTAATGTCCAGAAAAGTAATTTCATCGGCGCCTTGCTCGTTGTAGCGTTTAGCCACTTCTACTGGATCGCCAGCGTCGCGAATGTCAAGGAACTGAACGCCTTTGACCACTCGACCATTGTCCACGTCAAGACAAGGAATAATACGTTTTGCTAAGCCCATAAATGACTCCTAATACCGCGCAAAGATCTTCGTTGGATTGTGAATAAGTGACCGTTATGGCTTGCCATTCCAATGAAGGAAATTCTTGTAAAGCTGAAGACCATCTTTGTGGCTTTTTTCTGGGTGAAACTGTACCGCGAAAACATTGTCTCGTGCGAGCGCGACGCAGAATTCTAGGCCGTAATCACAGGTGCCGGCGACTTCGGCTTTATTCTCTGGCACAACATAAAAACTGTGTACAAAGTAGAAGCGGGCATTGTCATCAATATCAGCCCAAAGCGGGTGGTCAATAGTATGTTTGACTTGATTCCAACCCATGTGCGGCACTTTTAATTTGCTTCCGTCATGGTCTGTGTGTTTTTCGCCAAAGAACAGAGCGTTGCCTTGAAAGTGGTTCAAACAGTCAACACCACCATTTTCTTCACTGTGAGACATTAAAGATTGGATGCCTACGCAAATGGCGAGAAACGGTTTCTCCGCCATCGCTTTGCGAATGCTAGGCACAAGTCCCGCATTATGCATTTCACCAATACAATCACGAATGGCGCCAACGCCAGGAAGCAAAACACGATCAGCGGCATCAATGACGGCTGGATCGCTTGTCACAATAACGGAGGTGTTTTCATCCGCGACATGTTCAAGCGCTTTGGCAACCGAATGTAGGTTGCCCATACCGTAGTCGATGACTGCAACAGTAGATTTTCTCATATCACCCATGGGGTTTTTGCTGTTACTCATACTAAGAGAATCCTACAAACAACCTTTAGTGGAAGGCATTTGGCCTGCCATACGTTCGTCAACCTCTAACGCCATGCGTAACGCACGACCGAAGGCTTTAAAAATGGTTTCTGCTTGGTGGTGTGTGTTCTTACCACGAAGGTTGTCTAGATGAAGCGTAACTTTCGCGTGGTTGATAAAACCGTGGAAGAATTCAGAGAACAGATCCACATCAAAACCGCCCACTGAACCGCGAGTAAACGGCACGTGCATTTCTAAGCCGGGACGACCAGAGAAATCGATGACGACGCGAGACAATGCTTCGTCCAAAGGAACATAAGCATGGCCGTAGCGTTTAATACCTTTTTTATCGCCAACGGCGATTTCAAAAGCTTGTCCCAGTGTAATGCCCAAATCTTCCACTGTGTGATGAGCATCAATGTGAAGATCGCCAACCGCGTGGATGTCTAAGTCAATTAGGCCATGACGTGCCACTTGCTCAAGCATATGGTCAAGAAAAGGTACGCCTGTGACGCAATTAAATTTACCGGTACCGTCTAGGTTAATCGACACCTTGATCTGAGTTTCAAGCGTATTACGCTCGACACTGGCAATGCGATCGGACATTGATTGGTTTCTCCGCAGTGATTGTGGCGAGTAGCCGCCACTGAATAAAACATAAGTGGCCCATTATAGAACGAGCGCTCTTTGGCTTCTATGTTTTATCTGGGTGTTTTTTGATGACTTGTCTCTATTGCTTCGATAAACGCTTACTTCGAATGCTATGATTAGGTGATTTTTAAAAAGCAGAACCCCACCCTAACCCTCCCCTTGAAGAAAGGGGAGGGTACTTTAACCCCCTCTTTCTACTAAAGGGGGAGGTTGGGAGGGGGTTAATGTTTGTATCTAGGTTAATTCATTAAGGAGTTTTTCATGGTTTGGATAAAGCGACTTTCATTATTAGTTGCCAGTTTATTGGCGTTCATTGTCGTACTGCTGGCGTATGTCATGCTGTTTGTGAATCCAAATGACTTTAAGGATGAGTTAAAAAGCGTCGCTTTGGAAAAAACCAATGTTAATTTACGTTTGGACGGTGATATCAGCTGGTCGTTCTTTCCTTGGCTTGGCCTTGAGCTTGAAAACATCGGCGTGGCGTTAGGTACAGACGCGGAAATTTTACAGTTTGATCGCGCCGAATTTGGTTTGGCTATTTTGCCTTTATTAGAAAAAAAGATTCAGGTTAATAAAGTGAATCTTGTGAACCTAAAAGCAAGCTTAAACAAAGATGCACAAGGGCAAGGAAACTGGCAATTGGACTTACCTGAGTCAAGCGCTTCTAACTCTCAAGCTACATCAGGGTCTTCATCTGTAATGACAGCTACTTCTGTCGAGGAATCCAGTGAAAGCACGACCCCAATAAACTTGCCTGATATTCAGCTCGATGAGTTACGCATTGAAAACGCGCAAGTCACATACCGCGATGAACAAACTAAGCAATTGATTAACGCGACCTTTAACGTGCAACTAAACGATGTGCAGTGGGATAAAGCATGGCCAATGGCTATGGATGTTGCGCTGACACAAAGTGATTTGCAAGGGAACACGCCATTACAGTTAAAAGCGACGTTGAACGCGAATTTAGCGGTGTTTCCAGAAAGGGAATCCTTGTCGTTAGACTCACTTGTGCTGTCTGGGGGTGTGTCTAGTGATGCGTTACCAACCAGTCCAATAGAAGTGAAATTAAGTGCGACCAATATCGATTTGGATTTGCCCCAAGAAAATGTCTTGGTAGAAGGGCTGGCGCTCAGTACGTTAGGATTGAATGTTGATGCCAAGATTCAAGCTTATCAAGTCTTGAGTAGCCCGCAATTTTCGGGAGTATTATCGGTAGGCGAATTCAATCCACGATACTTGATGACGCGTTTGAATCTGCCTATACCGGATATGTCAGATGACACTGCGCTGACTAAAGCGCGAGCAAACATTACCTTCGAGGGTAGCTTGGATTCGATTACCGCTCAGCCTATCTCGATTACGATGGACGAAACGAAAATAGAAGCCAATGCGGTAGTAGATTTATCCCCACTACGTTGGGATGTGAGTATTGCGGGTAAAAACTTGAATGTAGACCGTTACCTTCCCACCCCAGTTGAAGCTAGCCCAGAAAAAAACGCGGCAGCCAAAGCGGATAATGTTACTGAGGCAGCACAGAATACTAATGTAGCGGGTGCAGAACAAAATAGCAGCGATGTCGGTGAGTTGATTCCAGTCGATTTGATCCGAAGCTTAAACGGTCATGTGGGTGTTGTGTTTGAAGGTCTCACGGTCAAAAAATTAAGAATAGACAAAATAGAGTTGGATTCCACTCAGGCCAGAGGTTTGGTGAAAATATATCCGCTGCGCGCTTCTTTGTATAAGGGCAGCGTCACCTCAAAAGTGAGCTTGGACGTACGAGGCAATACACCTGTTGTCGATATATCCCCCGCCATTGATGGTGTGCAAATTCAACCCTTGTTAGTCGATTTTATGGACATGGATAAAATCGCAGGCGCGACCTATTTAAACGGGGAGCTCAGTGCGAGAGGCAATCAAATCGATGTTCTGATGTCATCACTGCAAGGCGACTTATTGGTAGAAATTAAAAACGGTGCTTTGGTGGGAACCAATTTAACAAAAACCGTCTGTGAAGGAATTGCCGCGATACGTAAAGAAAGCATTAAGGAAGACCAGTTTGGTCCAGACACACCGTTTGAAACCATGCGTTTTCCTGCCCATATCGTGAATGGAAAGGTTTCTACGCCGGGTTTAAAAATAAGTTCTGCGGGTATTCAGGTAACCGGTGATGGTGTGGTTTCTCTGCCGGATTCTTCCTTGGACTATCAGGCCAATGTTGGTGTCGCTGGAAGCGAACTAGATAAGGCGTGTCGAGTAAATGCCAAGTTAACCAAACTGGCTTTTCCTATTGTATGTAAAGGACAGTTTAGCGATGACCCTGCCGGTTTGTGTCGTCCTGATATAAAAGGCTTTGGTAAGTTATTTGCAAATTTAGCGAAAGATGAGCTGAAGCTAAAACTAGAGGCTGAAAAGGTAAGGCTTAAAGAAAAAAGTGCCGAACTAAAAGCGGAATTAGAAGTAAAAAAACAAGCAGAGAAAGCCAGATTAGAGGCTAAGTTAGCCACGGAAAAAGCTCGATTAAAAGCGGAGCTAGATGAAAAACGTCAAGCCGAAGCAGAAAGAGCAAAAGAGAAGCTTAAAGAAAAGTTAAAAAGTTTGTTTTAATTGCTGATTAATTAAACCGCTGTAATCGTGAGAGAGAAATGCAACCAGTTAAGAATTTTGCGCCCCGCGTTTTAGCGTGGTTTGATGAGCACGGACGTAAAAGTTTGCCTTGGCAAGAGAATAAAACACCGTATCGAGTCTGGATTTCTGAAATCATGTTGCAGCAAACGCAAGTGACCACCGTTATTCCGTATTACCATAAGTTCATGACGTCGTTTCCGAGCGTTGAAGCATTAGCGCAGGCTGAGCAAGACGAGGTTCTAGCGCACTGGAGTGGGTTAGGGTATTACGCTCGAGCGCGCAATATGCATAAAGCCGCGAAAATGCTGGTGGATGAATTCGACAGTGAGTTTCCACAAAGTGTCGAAGGTGTGTGTGAATTGCCAGGCATTGGTCGTTCGACGGCGGCGGCTATTCTATCAATTTCCCGAGGTGTCCAAGCGGCGATTTTAGATGGCAATGTAAAACGCGTACTTTCACGTTTTCATGCGGTGCCCACTTGGCCAGGTGAAAAGAAAACCGAAAATGCGATGTGGGAGCTTGCTGAAAATTACATGCCAAGTGAGCGCTGTGGTGATTACACTCAAGCGATGATGGATTTAGGGGCAACGCTTTGTACTCGCTCCAAACCGCAATGCTTGCTTTGTCCATTAGAAAGCGACTGCGAAGGTCGACAAACACCAGATCCCACTCAGTTTCCTATCCGTAAACCAAAAAAAGCCGCCAAGCCAGAAAAGAGCATTCAGTTGTTGGTATTAATGAATCAACAGGAACAGCTACTACTAGAAAAGCGCCCTCAGACGGGGATTTGGGGTGGATTATGGAGCCTGCCTGAACTGGCCACTAACGAGTCAGTGGTGCTGCATATTGAGCAACGATTTAGTACTCAGGTAAGCTCTGTCATACCCTTGTCATCTTTTAGACATACTTTTAGTCATTATCATCTGGATATTTCCCCAAGCCAAATTCAAATGGCGTCAGCCAATTGGATAATGGAAGGGGATAAATACCAATGGTTCAGTCAACAAGAGGCGTTAGCACTTGGTTTGCCTGCGCCGGTGAGAAGTATTTTAGAAAAAATAATTTAAAATAAGTGGCTTAGAATGCGCGTTCTAGGGTGCGCGACGACAAAATTTATTGGAAGTGACAATGCCCCATCAAAATCCCCGCTATTTTCAACGTGTATCAGAGGTCTTCCTTTCGTTTTTACTGCTTGGCTTCACCAGTTTTGGTGGGCCGGCGGCGCATTTAGGGTATTTTAATCAAACGTTTATCCAGCGAAAAAAGTGGGCGAGCGATGTCCAATATGCGCAATGGGTAGCATTAAGCCAGATTGTTCCAGGCCCTGGTTCTAGTCAAGTTGGCTTTGCTCTAGGTTATCATCGAGCAGGTTATCTGGGTGGCTTGGCTGCGTTCATCGGTTTCACTTTGCCTTCTTTTATTGTCATGGTGTTATTGGCTCAGTTTGGTAGTCATTGGCAAGGCAATACCGTGTTTGATGGCGTCGTTCATGCCTTAAAGCTGTTGGCGGTTGTCGTGGTAGCGGATGCTTGTGTCAGCATGTGGCGTTCATTTTGTCAGTCTAAAACAATGGCGACTATCGCTTTGTTTAGTGCGGCGTTTATTGTGTTTTATCCATTTGGCTTTGCGAGTCTGATTGTTTTATTCATGGCGGCTTGCGTTGGACTGCTTACGCCTTCTGTTATTTCAGCCACCGATGAACCTTTGCCTAAAATTAGAGGGGCAGGGTTAGTGTTTGTCTTGGCGATATCGCTGTTTCTTGTCAGTTTTGTGTTGGATACGGGGCTGAGTGGTTTGTTTGCTGACTTTTATCAGGCGGGTGCGCTGGTTTTTGGCGGTGGCCACGTTGTTCTCCCAATGCTGTCAGCCTTTGTCGCAGATACCGTGTCTGATGCTAACTTATTATTAGGCTATGCGGCGGCTCAAGCGGTTCCGGGACCTATGTTTACCATGGCCAGTTTTCTGGGGGCCTCGGCTGTGCCTGGAGGTGCTAATCCTTGGGTATGGGCGATGGTTGCGACAGTAGCGGTATTTTTATCGGGCTTGTTACTTATGTTGAGTGCTCAAAGTGTATGGCAGGGGTTGTCTCGCCATGCGCGCTTTCGTTCTGCAGTGGGCAGCCTGAACGCAGCGGTAGTAGGCATATTAATAGCGGCATTGTATCACCCTATCGGCACATCAAGCCTGGTGAGTTGGTGGGATGTTGTTGTGGTGGGCCTAGGGTTTATTTGGTTGAAGTACAAACGCCCACCCATCCTGCTTTTGATTAGTGCATTTGTCCTGCTTGGACTCGCTCGAAGTTATTATAGTGGTTTTTAAAGACTGACCCCCTCCCAACCTCCCCCTTAACAGGGGGAAGAGCTTTGTAAGGTTCCCTCTCCTTTCTTCAAGGGGAGGGCTAGGGAGGGGTTTACTATCTTGGGTTGTTATCTTGGCTTATTCACATGAAGCCTTGAATTTTGCTGTGTTATCGCCATTATTCATCTCATACCCTATATGATGGCGAGTGATCCTTATGGCGAATACTGTTTTTTGTAAAAAGTTTCAGAAAGAAATGGAAGCGCTAGATCGTGCACCATTACCAGGTGCTAAAGGTCAGGAAATTCTACAAAACATTTCTAAGCAAGCGTGGCAAGAATGGCAGTTGCTGCAAACCATGATGATCAATGAAAAGCAGTTAAATTTGATGCAGCCTGAGTCACGTAAATACGTAATGGAGCAGATGGAGAAGTTTTTTAATAACGAAGCGACCGAGAAGCTGTCTGGTTACGTTAGTCCGGATGACATTAAAGAGTTGTAATCTGCTTTAGTACGAATTTGCTTTTGCTAGTTGAAATAAAGCGTCGCTTGTTGGTGTTATTTTACACAACAACAAGCGGCGCTTTTTTATTGCTTAATCTATTGTTTATTTTATTGAGTGACGAAGCTCGCAAATAAAATATCTTGGACCGGCGTTGTTCCTGTTTCTTCTTCCAGCGCTGTGTTAACTGCAATAGCAGCATCTGCGCGCGTTTTCTCACGTGCGATGGCACCGGTGACTTGTTCTGTGGTCCGAGAGCTAAGAAACATGACTATGGCATCTCTGACCAGTGGCATGTTTGCTTCAATTAACTCTTTCTTGGTTTCATCTGTGCGAATGCTTATGCTGGTTTTAATGTATTTAAGTTGAGATTCATTGCCTATGTGATTGACGACAAAATTAGGTTTTAACTCTACATAAGCCGGTATCGGTTTTTCGTCTTCTTCTGCATAGCTTATGCTGCTCATAACGCTGCAAAGTAGTAGTAGCGCAAATGTGCGTGGCTTGTTAGATAGGGACATCATCAATGACATGTTAGGCTCTCGTATTCATTCCAATTGACAGTATACTAACTGGCATTAAAGCGTTGTGTCAGTAGGTATTTTGCACTTTTCTATTTTGCTGCTGTCTTAAGTTTTGTTATTTAATTAAAAATGTCCATTTAGTCAGTTTAGGGATCTTCGTATATGTTTGCGTTTTTATCTGCTCGTCGTTTTCATGGTTTGGTTGCATTGACGGCTTTTGCCCTTTTGGCGGTGGCTTTTTACATGGAATATCAAATGGCGCTTGAGCCTTGTCCTCTTTGTATGTTGCAGCGCATTTTCTTTTTCTCTATAGGGATTGTGTCTTTGGCATCGGCCTTAACGTCCAGTCAAAAAGCGCGACAAGTATGTTCTTGGGTTGTGGTGGTATTGTCTTTGTTTGGCGCGGCCTTGGCTGTGCGTCATTTGTATTTGCAAAGCCTTCCAGCGGATGAGCTACCAGCGTGTTTACCAGGGCTGAGCTATATGTTTGACGTATTTCCATGGCAAGAAATTATGCAAGCCATGGTGATGGGAACGGGTGAGTGTGGTGACGTCGTTTGGACCTTTCTGGGTATTAGTATTCCCGGTTGGACCTTGGTGGCTTTTGTCGGCATGGCCTTCATAAATATTCTTATTGCGTTACGTGTTAACAAAAAAACATTTATCTAATAAAAGGTTACAAAACCCCTCAGGCGATTGTCTTGCAGGAGATTACGTATCGGAATATGCTTGAGATAAGCTAAGAACAATGAACACCTGATGGAGTTATCATATGTTAGAAAGTTGTAAAACAGCCCAAGAGCGATGGGGCGGAGTTCATGTGATTATCGATCGTTGGTTAGAGCAGCGTCGTCAGTTAATAGAAATGTGGGTGTATTTACGTGATCGTGGTGAATTTACGCCGACGGACACGCCTAAGATTTTAAGCGTGTGTGAAATGCTGGTGGATTATGTTTCAGCGGGTCATTTTACTGTTTATGAGCAGCTCGCACTGGAGGCGAAGGAATTTGACGATGATGGGGCTTCTGAGCTGTTGCGCAATTTATTGCCTCTTATAGATAGCTCAACAGAAGTGGCTATTGAGTTTAACGACAAATATGACACGAAAGAGCATTGTAATGCTCAACTTGAGGCTTTGCCTTTTTCATTACAAGCGTTGACGCTGGTAATGGTTGATCGGTTTCAATATGAGGATCAGTTAATTAAGGAATTACATGAAGCGCACAGTGAAAAAAGCGCTTAAGCTTAGTTTAATTGTTTTTTGTTCTGCAGCGCTACTATCTTGTTCCGCAGAGGCGCCAGTTCGAACGGCAAAATACGCTGTGCAAGGTTTATATTCTGCGGTGCTGAGCGATGACGGTTCGTCTGCCTTAGTTGGCTCTGTTCAGCATGGTGGTAGTTATTGGGTAAATGCCGTCAATGAACGTCGTTTTAGTTGGAATCATGCTCAAGGTGAATACTCCTCGATCATTGGTGTCGATATCGACCCGAGCGGTCAATATGCCGCTACTGGCGGCTCTCGTACGTTAGTGTTATGGAATACAACCACGGGTAAGTCAGAAGGGTTTTGGACGACACCAGGTGATGTTCAATCGGTCAAACTGACTCAAAACGGCGATTACGCCTTAATTGGGTTAAACGATCAAACCGCGCGTTTCTTTGACGTTAAACGAGGTGGTATTAAACAAACATTGCGTACGGGGTCTACGGTGCGTGCGGTTGATATTACACCGGATGGCGCACTGGGTATCACAGGTGACGATGCCTCGAATGTGATTCTTTGGGATATGCAATCTGGTGAAAAAAAATACGAATGGCCTCTCAGTAATCGTATTGGCAGTGTGGCATTGTCGGCCGATGGTAAATACGCGTTCGGAGCAGCCAAGTTAGGTAATGCAAAAATTTGGTCGACTAGAACAGGGCAAGAATTAACCGTTCTCGATACCGGTGCATTGAAATACCGTAATATCACGATTAGCCAAGCTGTTTTCTCTCAAGACGATAGGTCCATTCTTATTGGTGAAGTGAATAGTAATGTGTCTCTCGTTCAAGTAAGTACCGGTATTATTCAAAAAGAGTGGACTCTTTATACTCCAAAAGGGCGCCCTTCCGGTGCCAGTGTGATTGCATTGGCTTTTGGTGCGGACAATCGCTATTACGCCATTGGTAGTAATGGTTATCTAAACGTACTGGAATAAATCATGTCTAATGAAAAACCTGAGGCAGTTGTTTCTTCTTCTTTAGTCAAAGAACCTATAAATAATAAACCTCCAACGAAAGCACTTTCTAGGTGGGCGGCTTTTTTTGCCATTCAAGCGGCTATATCAGTTGCCGCTGGTGCGTTTGGCGCTCATGCATTGAGCGATATGCTTGATGCTAACGCACTTGGCTGGTGGCATACCGGTAGCCAATATCTTATGTACCATTCGCTGGCGGGCCTTATTGTCGTTGCCTTGTCCTCTTATGTACCTTCTTGTAAAAGCATATTAGTTCTATTTTTTATAGGTAATACGGTATTTTCAGGCAGCTTGTATATCATGGCATTAACGGGTTACACGTTTTTAGGTGCGGTGACGCCCATAGGTGGTCTGTGCTATTTGGTTGCCTGGGTTTGCTTGGCTTGGCGTTTGTGGCGATCAACTGCACCTAAAGTGGCATTAGACTAGACCGCATAGAAAACAAAGCACAGGACAGAATGTTGTTTTTCGGGTAATATACCTGCCCGTCAGATCACCATAAAATCATGGTCGATAAATAACCGAATTGAGTCTAATGGGCATAGCCGTTAGGTTCTTTACTATAGAACACATTAAGCGATTCGAAACCATGCAAGAGCAAAATACAGACATTCAAGAACCCATTAAAAAACGCACCATTCGTAGCTTTGTCGTACGTGGCGGGCGAATGACGGAAGGTCAACAGAAAAACTACGATGCGAACTGGGCGATATATGGATTGAGTCTTGCTGATGGTCGGATTGACTATGTGACTGTGTTTGGTCGTGAATCAGACGTGGTGCTTGAAGTAGGCTTTGGTATGGGCGCATCGCTGGTTGAAATGGCGAAAAATGCACCGGAGAAAGATTTTATTGGCATTGAAGTGCACCCACCAGGTGTTGCTAAGCTGATGATGCTAGCAAAAGAAGAGGGTATTACTAACCTACGAGTCTATTGTGATGACGCGATAGAAGTCATGGCAAATTGTTTACCTCAGAACACCGCGAGTGCTTTCCAATTATTTTTCCCTGATCCTTGGCATAAAAAGAAACACAACAAGCGTCGTATCGTTCAGCCTTTATTTGCTCAACAAGTAGCGAATGTATTAAAAAATGGCGGCCACTTTCATATGGCAACGGATTGGCAGCCGTATGCAGAATACATGATGGAAGTGATGGAGGTTCAAGAGGGTTATCAAAATGCGGCAGGAAAAGGGTTGTATCACCCTCGGCCAGAATGGCGTCCCCTGACTAAATTTGAACAACGTGGTGAGCGTTTAGGTCATGGTGTTTGGGATTTGATTTATACTAAAATCAGAGATTAAAGCTTATAAGAAAGCACTTAAGTTACAGAAAATAAAAAAGCGACTCACTGAGTCGCTTTTTTATTATTCATGATGCAAGAAATAAAAAGTTATTTAATTTCTACGCTATCACGGCTGTTGCCCGCATCAAAATACGCTTGGAATACTTTCGGTGTACGGCCACGGCCAGTCCACTCATGGGTTTCGCCTTCAACGGTTAGGCGATATTTTGGTTCAACCGTTTTGCCTTTCGCTGCGCCAGCTTTAGGAGTGGTTAGCAAGGCTACTTCTTCCATGGTTAGGCCGCTTTTAGCGATTAGGTTTGCAATTTCTTCTGCACGAGCAGATTTAAGTGCAAGCTCTGCATCGTACGCTGCTGCTTCTTCTTTGGCTTTTTCAAGCGCGTTGTTGAAACCAGCAATTAGGTTTTCAAGTTGTGCTACGCTCAACTCTTTTGCGGCTGCGCGTGCTTTTGCTTTATTGCCTGCTAATTCTAGTAATAAACTCATTGGTGTCCCCTTTATCTGTTAAGAACTGGTTGTCTCTTAAAAACTGGTTGGTCCTGCACTGAAAAAGAGATCCATCCTTTACACTCAGTGGTGTGTTAAAATTAATACATTCGAATTTCCAGGAGTGTAAAAATAAAACGCTTTCATGACTGACTGTGAATCTTAACCAGAGAAAAAAGTAGTGTTTTATCATGTATTACACATTGAGTATTAATTCATATCTTTAAAAACATTGAATTACTATCAATACATTGTGGCTTGATTTTATACTAATTCAAGTTTGTGTGGGGATTCTAATAAAAAACAACCTAATATGCTAATCAAATAACGTGTCTAAATGGTTAGAAAAGTGTAAATAATAGGGTAATGAATGAATTCTATATCTGATAACTTAAGCCTAGAGTTTTCTATATTAAAAAAGTACGGCGATAATATTATTCAATTATTTGAAGAAGGGGCGACGGTGCCCTTCATCGCTCGATACAGAAAAGAAAACACTGGGGGGATGAGTGATATTGATTTACGCTCTTTTTATGATAGATGGCAGTATTTAACTGAATTAAAAAAACGTAAAGAAAGTATTCTTTCTTTGCTGGCAGAAGATTCTAGTGTCTCTGATGTAATAAGAAAAAAAATACAAAACGCCATTTCTAAAAATGAACTAGAAGATTTGTATTCACCCTTTAAGAAAGTGCGTAAGACAAAAGCGGATGAAGCAAAAGAACAAGGGCTTCAGCCCTTGGCAGCGCAGATATGGGCAGGGCAGTGGTCTGATAGCGTGTCTGCTATTGAGGCATGGTGTAGGCAGAATAAGGTCATAGTTTCTGCTGAGTTAGCGTTAGCCGGGGCAACTGAAATACTAAACGAAGCCATTTCGAACGACAGCGATGTTCTAAAACAAGGGCGTATTGAGTTACTCAAAAATGGCGTGTTAACCAGCCGTGTTTTACGGGGTAAAAAAGAACAAGGTGAAAAGTTTAGAGATTACTTTGATTATCAAGAGGGCATAAGTAAGGTGCCTCCTCATCGTTTACTCGCTCTATTTAGAGGGAAAAAAGAATCAATATTAAAACTAAGCGTCTCCTTGAAAGATGAAAAAAATTATCCTGACGCATTAGTATTTCCTCATCTCAATCAAATGTTTGATACGACGGAACTAGGCTCTCAGCGAATATCTTCTTTACAGCGTCGATATTTAAACATTGCTTGGGAAAATAAGTTGCTTCCTAAATTAGAAACGGATGTTCTTTCTCAACTTAAAGAGCGGGCGGAAGGTGGCGCTATTCAAGTATTTGCCGATAACCTTCAAGACTTATTAATGGCGGCGCCTGCAGGTGCCTATCGTGTATTGGGTGTCGACCCTGGCTTTCGTAATGGGGTTAAATTGGCGGTGATCGATGAGCAGGGTGGTTTGCTAGATCATGGTGTTATATATCCTCACGGGCCTCAGAACCGTATTCAAGAAGCGAATGGGGTACTTTCCCAGTTGATTCATAAATATTATATTGGCTGGGTCGCGATTGGTAATGGTACGGCCTCACGGGAGACTGAAGCGCTAGTCAGAACGCTCATTACTGAGTCAAACCTAGATTGTCGAACAGTGGTGGTCAGCGAAGCCGGCGCTTCTGTGTATTCAGCATCTCCTATTGCGATTCAGGAATTTCCGGACTTAGACGTCACCATTCGCGGCGCCGTTTCTATTGCTCGACGTTTTCAAGACCCGCTTGCAGAGTTGGTGAAGATCGATCCTCAGGCTATTGGGGTGGGCCAGTATCAGCACGATGTCAAAGTCTCTCAGTTGTCCAAATCCTTAGCCAATGTTGTAGAAGATTGCGTAAATAAAGTGGGTGTAGACATTAATCTCGCGTCGGTGTCTTTATTATCCTATGTGTCTGGTTTAACCCATCGCTTGGCGCAAAATATCGTGGACTATCGTCAGCAAAAAGGGCGTATAGAGTCTCGTACTGAGCTGTTAAAAATCAAAGGTATTGGCGATAAGTGTTTTGAGCAATGCGCTGGCTTTTTAAGAATACTGAACGGTAAAGAGTCATTGGATCAATCTGGTGTTCATCCTGAGTCTTATGAGCTTGTTAAACATATGGCCGCGCATTTATCTTTAAAAGCGCATGATTTACTAAACAATAATGGCGCGTTACAGCAACTAAGGCAATTGGCGCCAAGCTTTGCTCAAGCCGGTGATTTTACCTATTCCGATATTTTGACCGAGTTAGCAAAGCCGGGACGAGATCCTCGACCAGAATTCCAATATGCTTCTTTCGACCAAAGCGTGCAGAAGCTTGAGGATGTACAAGAAGGGATGACGCTAGAAGGGGTTGTGACGAATGTGGCTGCGTTTGGCGCTTTTGTTGACCTCGGTGTGCATCAAGATGGATTGATTCATATTTCACAGTTAGCAAACCGATTTGTGAAAGACCCTCGAGACTTTGTGCGAGTTGGCCAAGTGGTAAACGTGACGGTTTTAGAGGTAGATGTACAGCGCAAGCGTATTGCACTGAAGGCAAATGGTCTTTAAAAGCGTCTTATTCTGGCTACAGAGTAGAGTGTCAGGTTTATGATGTTCTTGTAGGCCGGATGAGGAAGGTACGACCGTGATCCGGCGTTGTGTTTTTGATGTGTTATGAGCAGTACCAGTAGCATCATTTCCGTGCAGGATTACGCCTCGTTCCTCGGCTAATCTGACCTACGAGGTGGGTTGGTGTTGGATGAGGTGGTGGGTGGTTTTTGTAGGGCATCATTAGCGCAGCGTGATGTGCCGTTTTAGGTTTGTTGGTTTGTGATTTTTTGAAGGAGGCATGGATGCCTAGGTACATTAGAAGTAAGCGTTTTGGTGGTACGTTTTTCTTTACGGTGACGTTGAGGGATCGCCACTCTTCTGTGCTGGTTGATCATGTTGATCTTTTGCGTGAGTGTGTCCGTCATGTTAAATCGAAGCGGCCATTTGATATTATTGCGTGGGTGGTTTTGCCAGATCATATTCATGCAATTTGGCGGTTGCCGGAGGGAGATAATGCTTTTTCCCTACGGTGGCAGTTGATTAAGATGTTGTTCACCAAAAAATTAAAAGAAAGAATGCATGACAAGGAAAGTGTTTGGCAAGGTCGTTTTTGGGAGCATGAGATCAAGTCAGGTGACGATTTGAGAGCCCATATCCATTATTGTTATTTAAATCCCGTCAAACATGGTTACGTTTTATCAACACGTGATTGGCCGTATTCAAGTTTTCATCGCGATGTTAAGTTAGGATTGTTTGATATTCATTGGAATGGTTTGTTAGAGCTACCATGAGCGCATAAACATCGTTAGATCACGTCTCGTGCCTCGGCTAATCTGACCTACAAGACCTACGAGGCGGTGGTTTGATTCTAGGGTTTCATAGGGCATCATTAGCGCAGCGTGATGTGCCGTTCTTGCAGGTCATCGTTAACCGTCAGATCACGCCTCGTGCCTCGTCTTATCTGACCTACGGAGTGTCGAATTTATGATGTTCTTGTAGGTTGGATGAGGGAGGTACGACCGTGATCCAACAAGGACTTATAAGTATCTACGGGTGTTGGCGTCATGATGTAAATCTATGCAAAAAAACCGATTAGAAGATTCTAATCGGTTTCGGTCAACCTGTAAAGGGAATCAGGTCGGAATTAAACAGCTACGGCGATTTGCGATTTAGCATGGTTAAACGCTTCTTCACCTGGTGCGCCCATCGCTTGACCGCCCGCAATGAAGGTGTCTTTTACGGTGATGCCAATAAAACCTAAGAATGTATTTAGATAAGGCACTTGGTGATCCATTGGTGTTTCGGCCAAGAAACTACCGCTTGCTACAAATACGTAGGCGTCTTTATTCAATAAGCCAACAGGGCCGGTTTCTGTGTATTTAAAAGTACGTCCAGCGCGAGCAATATAGTCAAAATAAGACTTCAGCGTAGAAGGGATACCAAAGTTGTACATAGGCGCTGAAACGGTTACAACATCCGCTGCTTCGATTTCGCTAATCAATTCATCCCCAATCGCAACAATCGCTTTTTGTTCTGCGGAGCGGTTTTCTTCCGGTGTAAATAAGGCCCCCAATGTTTTGCTAGTGAAATGTGGCAGTGGGTTGGCATCAACATCACGAACAACCACGTTTCCGTCAGGATTTTTTGCTAACCATTTTTCAATGAATTCGTTCGCTAGTTGCCGTGATTTTGAGTTTTCGCCGGAAGCGCTAGAGTCAATACGTAATAAAGTCGTCATTGTAATAAATTCCCAATAATAATGTATTAAGCCTATGTGGCTTGGTTACTTGATAGTGAAATCATCATATATCCAATTTTTTAGATAAAAAAGTGACTTTTCTTGAGGATATTGATCGAAAAATACGATACTTTGTTCTTCCTGTATTCCTAATTTAAAGAGAGCGGCCATGAAAGCCCCAAGAGTCACCCTAGAGCAATGGCGTGTATTGCAATTTGTTGTCGATAAAGGGGGGTTCGCTCAAGCGGCAGAAGCGCTCCATAAAAGTCAGTCTTCGGTCAGTTATACCGTGGCAAAACTGCAAGAGCAGCTAGGTTATCCTTTATTAATCATTGAAGGGCGAAAAGCGAAGCTGACAGAGCGCGGTGAAGTGTTATTGCGCCGTTCACGCCATTTAATAAAGGAAGCGGTAGATTTAGAAGCGCTTGCTCATACGTTGGGTCAGGGTTGGGAGCCAGAGTTGGAGCTAGTAGTGGATCAGGCGTTCCCAACTCCCGCTCTATTGCGTGCCTTAAAGGCCTTTGAGCCACAAAGCCAAGGGACACAGGTGCAGTTGAAAGAAGCCGTGCTTAGTGGCGGTGAAGAAGCACTCCGAAAAGGAAGTCCAGATTTGGTACTCAGTTCAATCGTACCTAAAGGTTACCTTGCCGATCCGATTGTGGAAGTTGAAATGATCGCTGTGGCGGCCACGAGTCATCTATTGCACAAAGAAGCTGATCCGATTAACAACGAGCGCTTAAGTCGAGAGTTACAAATCGTCATACGAGACTCGGCATCCGAGAGCTCAATTGACGCTGGGTGGCTGGGTACTGATCGACGTTGGACCGTGTCCAGCGTGCAATCTGCTTTAGAAATCGTGACGAGTGGCATTGGCTTTGCGTGGCTACCAAAGGCCGATTTGGAATACGCACTGCAAAGTGAAAAACTCAAAAAATTGAGATTAATCTCTGGTAGCGAGCGTAGCTTTCACATGTATGCCATCTTCGGTAAAGGGGAGCGAACCGGTCCAGCGACGCGTCTTTTGGTAGAACTTCTTCAGGCGGAATGCAATGCTTGCCCTAGACGTTCTGCTCTTTCTCCATCGCCGCTTACGCCTTAATCAAAAGCAAAAGAACCCCAAAAAAAAGAAAGCCGCATATCGCGGCTTTTTTATTTTAAAGAAAAATGGTTTTAAAAAAATAGAGGGGGTTGAGCGGGAAATGGAAATGCTACTTCTGAACTTGGTCTTCAATAATGCGCAATAGTGACGGAAGGAATGAACGATCCACTTTATTGTCTTCACTCCAAAGCTTGGCAATAGCGATGGCTTTTGGGCAATGAAACAGGAGTTTATGTATGCTTATTTTAACGATCAGTTTAGGTGGCTTTTTATTGTTAGCAAACAAATCCAGTAGTTCGTTATCTGTATGTAAACTGGCTGTTCCTTTGATGCGTACGACTTCTCCAATGCCAGGAATCATGAAAAGCATACCGATGTCTGGTCTTTCTACTATATTACGCAAACTGTCCAAACGGTTGTTGCCTGCAGAATCTGCAAAGGCGATGGTTTTTGCATCCAAAACCTTTATAAAACCAGCGTCTCCGCCACGAGGCGAGACATCAGCGAATCCATTTTTGTCCGCTGTCGAAAGAATAACAAACGGACAGTTCTGAATAAATGTCGCCGCGTGCTGTTCGACCACATCAATTTCTTTGATTAATGCTAAAGGATGCACTTCGCTATAGCGTTCAGTGAGTTGCGTTAGGGTGGTTATTTGACTCATGCCAATAAAGCTCTTTTTAATAATGTAATTAATTCTCATTATAGTTTGTTTGTTTGTGCATGTGAATGGCAAGTTATTTAGGTGTTCAATGTCTAGCGGCAAGATACGATTAGATCGATTCGTTAATCGATATAGCAGACTATTTCCAGACAATCCTTATTACTCAGCCTCTTTGAAATACTATGAATCAGAGTTCTATTGCTCCTTTTTAAAAATTGTCATTTTATTTTTGACAATTTGGGTTGTGGCGATTTTGGCAAAAAGGTCTAATAAGCGCCATTCTATATTTATTCATAATTTCAAAACACCATACAAGGACGCTTCATGACTCAGGACATCGTAATTCTTGCTGCTGGCAAGGGTAGCCGAATGAAATCGGCCTTCTCTAAGGTGCTACACAATATTGGCGGGATCGCCATGGTTAGACGAGTTCTTACAACAGCAAGCGCTGTACCTGAATCTAAATTGCATCTAGTTGTAGGTCATCAAGGCGAGCAAGTTGAAGCCAATTGTCAGGATTTTTCAGCCAACATCGTTTGGCAAAATAACCCTCAAGGAACCGGCGATGCTTTACGCCGTGTCGCCCCCTTTCTTCAAGCTGGTGGCGCAACGCTCACACTTTACGGCGATGTACCGCTCATTCGCGCCAGCACATTAGAAAAAATGACCGCGTTGTCGACTTCTAATACTTTGGTCTTGTTAACCATTTCTCTAGATAACCCAACGGGTTACGGCCGTATTGTACGTGATGAACAAGGCCGAGTGACGGCCATTGTTGAGCAAAAAGACGCTTCAGAAAGCCAGCTTACTATTAAAGAAGTGAATACTGGTATTTTACTGGCGCCAAATAATCATCTTCAAGCTTGGCTTGCTGCCCTAACGAACAATAACGCACAGGGTGAATACTATTTGACCGATGTGATTGCCATGGCCGCGCGTGATGGCGTTAATATTGTCACCGTTAACCCTGAAAACGAAGCCGAAGTAGCGGGTGTAAACGACCGTGTTCAGCTGGCGGCACTAGAGCGAGAATTACAACACCAACAAGCCATTACCTTGATGCAAAACGGTGCGACTTTATTAGACCCATCGCGTATCGATGTTCGCGGCGAATTGATTACGGGTAACGACGTGATCATTGATGTGAATTGTGTGTTTGAAGGCAATGTCGTTTTAGGTGACGGTGTTGAAATCGGCCCTAATTGTCATCTTAAAAATTGCAGTGTTGGTAATAATACGATCATTAAAAGCAATACGTTAATTGAAGAAAGTCAGATCGGTGAAGCCTGTGATATAGGGCCGTTTGCACGCTTACGCCCAGGTACACAACTGGCTAATAAAGCGAAGATTGGTAACTTTGTTGAAACTAAGAAAGCCATCATTGGCGAAGGCAGCAAGGTGAATCATTTAAGCTACATTGGCGACACTGAAATGGGTGCCAATGTAAACATCGGCGCCGGTACCATTACCTGTAATTACGATGGTGTGAATAAATATCTTACTCAAGTCGCCGATAACGTATTTATTGGCTCCAACACGTCACTGGTTGCACCAGTGCAAGTGGCGGAAGGCGCGACGATTGCGGCAGGTTCAACCATTACCAAACACGTTGGCGAAAAACAGCTGGCGTTTGCCCGGGCGCGACAAACCAACAAAGATAACTGGCCTAGGCCGGTACCTGTAAAAAAATAGTTTTTTATCTCTAGCGTAAGTTTCAAACAGGGTTAAAGGTGAGAGCGGAAGCCGCCTTTAACGTCATCATATTTATAATGGTACTGAGCGACGATTTAGTACCAACGCAAGAAGGATTCTCCCATGTGCGGAATAGTTGGCGCCATTGCACGTCGTAACGTATCAAAAATTTTAATTGAAGGGCTTAGCCGCCTTGAATACCGTGGCTATGACTCTTCTGGTATCGCGATTAATAACGAAGACGGCGTGTTTTCGCATCGTGCAGTAGGCAAGGTTCAAGCACTAAAAGACAAGTTTGAAGCTCAACCGTTAGACGGCAAAATGGGAATTGCTCACACACGTTGGGCCACACACGGTAAGCCGACCGAAGCCAACGCCCATCCGCATTTTTCGGGTGAGGATCTCGCCTTGGTGCATAACGGTATTATTGAAAATCATGAGCCGTTACGCCGTGAACTGAAAGCCAAAGGTTATGAGTTTAAATCCGAAACCGACACCGAAGTCATCGTTCACCTTATTCACGATGCATTAAAAACGCAGCCCGACTTGCTTAAAGCAGTACAAACGACGTTAACGAAATTGCATGGTGCGTTTGCTATTGGCGTCGTACAAAAAGACGATAATGATCGCTTTATTGCTGCACGTAAAGGAAGCCCTCTGGTTGTGGGTGTGGGGATTGAAGAGAACTTCGTGGCGTCAGATCAGCTTGCGCTATTACACGTGACCGACCAATTTATCTTCTTAGAAGAAGGGGATGTGGTTGAGTTAACCCGTGATCAAGTGACTATCTATGACGCGAAAGGCGAGCCGCAAGATCGCCCAATCAATGTGTTCAATCACAATATCGATGCCACAGATAAAGGTGAATTTCGTCACTACATGATGAAAGAAATCTATGAGCAGCCTAAAGTGATTAGTGCTTGTTTGGAAGGTCGCATTAGCGAAACGAAAGTATTAACCAGTTGTTTTGGTGCGGATTCAGGCTTCTTAAAAGAAGTAGAAAACGTCCATATCGTTGCTTGTGGTACCAGCTACCACGCTGGAATGGTGGCGAAATATTGGATTGAGGATTTGGCTGGCCTACCGTGCAGCGTGGAAGTGGCCAGCGAATACCGTTATCGAAAAGTAGCCGTACCGAAGAAAACCTTATTTTTAACTTTGTCGCAATCAGGTGAAACCGCCGATACGTTAGCTGCGCTGCGTATGGCAAAAGAATTGGGCTATCTGACAACCTTGGCCATCTGTAACGTACCATCCAGTACTTTGGTCCGTGAGTCAGCACTCACTTTACTGACGAATGCAGGAACAGAAATTGGCGTAGCATCAACCAAAGCGTTTACTACACAGTTAACGGCTTTGCTAATCACCAGCGTTGCCATTGCGGTGGAAAATGGCTTGTCAGCAGAGAAAGAAAAAGAGCTAGTTCAAGCCATGCGATCTTTACCGGCTCATGTGAACGATGCGTTGTTACAAGATGCGCATATTAAGAAAGTGGCTGATCGCTTTGCTAATAAGACCAATGCGTTGTTTTTGGGACGCGGCACTATGTTCCCAATCGCTCTAGAAGGCTCTTTGAAGCTGAAAGAAATTTCGTATATTCACGCAGAAGCATACCCAGCCGGTGAGTTGAAACATGGGCCGTTAGCTTTGGTGGATGAAGATATGCCGATCATCGCACTAGTGCCGCACAACGACATGTTAGACAAGCTCAAGTCTAACTTGCAGGAAGTGGCGGCTCGTGGTGGCGAGCTCTATGTTTTTGCCGACAAAGATACTGACTTGCACAACGAAGAAAATATCATCTTTACAGAAGTGCCAAAAGTGGAAAGTATTCTAGAACCTATCGTTCATACTATTCCTCTGCAGCTTTTGTCTTACCACGTTGCAGTAGTGAAAGGTACAGACGTAGATCAGCCACGCAATTTAGCAAAAAGTGTTACGGTCGAATAAGTCACAAGTAATTGATAAAAAACCTAGGTCGGCCTTTAGACTGACCTAGGTTTTTCTATGACTTATAAATAAACTGAATGCCAAAAAGGATAATCTTTTATACTTATAACTAACCCTTTACGTAGAGGGTTAGCAACAATATATCGAGAAATAGTTATCCGATCATCGTCAGTGCGCAACGCACGATCATAAAAAGAAGGTTGCCACAGCCTTCCTTTACGGTTCATGTACTTATTTAGTTCGTACGCACTTGTTCCTTTTAAAGCACCAATCACAGTTGATAAATCGGAGCCACCAGCTTTAAGTCGAACTAAACCATGAAAATGATTTGGCATAAGCACCCAAGTTAACCAAATGCATTGGTGGCGTTTTTGGTTCAAGACTATTTGCTGGCAAAACAAACTAGCAAGGTTGAACTCGTTAAAATATGAAATCCTATCGTGAGTATTAAAAGTTATAAAATACTCGTTATGCGCTTGTGAAAATCGCCCCTTTCTTAAGTCATTCCATGACATAAAATGTTCCTTTTCTGCATGATTTTTTGTAGGTCGGGCCTTTAGGTCGACATGAACCGTAAAAGACTTGTCGGAATAAATTCCGACCTACGGCAATTGATAAATATGATCTTTTGTAGGTCGGGCTTGTAGGCTGACATGAACCGTAAAAGACCTTTCGGAATAAATTCCGACCTACAGGAGATTGATAAATATGAATTTTTGTAGGTCGCGCCTTTAGGCTGGCATAAACCGTAAAAGACCTTTCGGAATAAATTTCGATCTACAGGTTATTGATAAATATGATTTTTTGTAGATCGGGCCTGTAGGCTGACATGAACCATAAAAGACCTTTCGGAATAAATCTCGACCTGCAGGTGATTGATAAATATGAATTTTTGTAGGTCGGGCCTTTAGGCCGACATGAACCGTAAAAGACCTTTCGGAATAAATTCTGACCTACAGGTAATTGATTAATATGAGTTTTGGTAGGTCGCGCCTTTAGGCCGACAGTCGCTTTATGATGGTATTACCACCTCACATTCCGGATGTGCCAATTCAATCAACCCTTTCAATGTTTGCTTTGCGCCATCATCACCATGCACCAAATGTATTTTCCCTGGTTTCACGCGCATACGTTTAATAAAATTCAACAAATCTCGCTGTCCTGCATGAGCAGAATAGCCGCTTATTTGCTTTACCTTGGCTTTAATAGGATAACGTTCGCCATCGAACATAACATAGCCATTGGGCTTATCATGAAACCGCAAAATATCCCGTCCTGGTGTTCCGGAAGCTTGGTAGCCAACAAACAATACGTCGTTACGTTCATCTCCTAACAAAGCCTTTAAATAATTTACAATACGTCCGCCTGCGCACATACCAGACGCGGCAATGACAATAGCGGGACGTGTTTGTCGTTGTAAATACGAAACAGTCTGAAGGTGGGTGGCATGATCGTCTATGGTAGTAACTTGTTCGAAATCTAATGGATGTCGCCCTGCAATGACGCGTCGTTTTGCCTCGGCATCCCAATAGCTCGCTAAGGACTGATACACCTTCGTGAAACGACTTGCTAATGGTGAATCAATAATGATGTCTATGTCTTCCCAGTTTAACGGAGTACCAGAGCGTGTCTTGCTGACGGTCTGTTGCTTATTTTGATGAATAATATGTTCCAGTTCATACAATAACTCCTGAGTACGTCCAATACTAAAGGCAGGAATTAATACCGTGCCGGAATTGCTTAATGCATGTTCTAGGCTGTGCTGGAGGTTTTTGCGCCGGGCAGATCGGTTTTCATGATTCCTATCGCCATAAGTACTTTCAATTACTAGCTGATCCGCCCGATAAGGCGATTTCGGTGCGGGTAATAAAGGCGAATGAGGAGCCCCTAAATCGCCAGAAAACACCACATCATGATGTTTTTTGTAGGTCGCGCCTTTAGGCCGACAAATGTCAGCATTCACCACCCGTAACGTCACATAGGCTGAGCCTAAAATATGCCCTGCACGTGATAAGTGTACTTGAACTCTGGATTCGTTGTTCTTTCCGCTATTGGAAAGCGGAATGTCCACCCATTGCAGATAATCTAACGGAACCAACTGAGAAGCCAGCCTATCCAGACAGGCCTTTATGATACTGGCGTTGCGAGTGACACCGACTTTTAACGCATCTTCGATAACCAGAGGAAGCAACTCCGCGCTTGGCTTGGAGCAATAAATCGGCCCCTTAAACCCCGCGGCTAATAAATAAGGCAAACGCCCGACATGATCAATATGAACATGGGTAATAACTAAAGCTTGAACAGTAGACAAATCAAATTCAATTTCTAATCGATTGGAATCCGCTCCAGAGGCAGATGTCTCAGCGCCCTGAAATAAGCCGCAATCTATCAACACAGACTGATGAGAATCGATGAAAAGTTCATGACAAGAACCGGTAACGCCTTGTACAGCGCCGTGGTGTTTTATTGGTAACATACAAATCCTTATGTATCGTTTAAAGAAAACTAAGATTAAACCACAACCGTCCCTACGCCAACTAGAAGGCATAGATAGGTAGGAATTTATTCCGACAGCATCTTCCTGCCCATGTTGTTCTATTAAAGTACAACCGACAAAAACACACTTCTCTCGTATTTACGTCTTTATGTTATTAATAATATTTCCACACTAGGCCAACATAACCTTATCTCCAAAAATGACTAAAAAATGGTCATATCGTAAACATATTTCAAACACATTGTTTGCATGATTCTTCAGCCTGCATTATTATCGTTCATCAATTGAACGCAACCGCTTTGAAATATCCACACCCATAGATTGTGTGAGGAGCGAGACACTTTCTCTCTGTTATTGCGCATCAAACGCAAGGTGCTTGCATGTTAACCGATGAATACCGTTACAAAATATTAAAAGAGCTACAGCAAGATCCAGATATAAGTCAGAGAGAGTTGGCAAGGCGATTAGAAATTAGCCTAGGAAAAGCTAATTTTTGTCTAAAAGCGTTAATAGAAAAAGGCTTAGTAAAAGCGGGAAACTTCAAAGAGGCACCAGATAAAGCGAAGTATTTGTATCTACTAACTCCCAAAGGGATTGAGGAAAGGGTCTCTTTGACGCACCGTTTTTTATTGAGAAAAATGCAAGAACACGAAGAGCTAACAGAAGAAATAGAACGATTGCGGAAAGAAACTATATTAATGGCACAAGAGCGTCAATAAAGTGCTTTTTTATTTAATTGGTCTTATTAAGCCAGGAAATGCCATGTTTATGCATGATAGGCTTCATCTAAAACAGTAAGGATTTGTTTTGAAAATCATTCCGGTTATATTGTCTGGTGGTGTTGGTAGTCGTCTATGGCCATTATCTCGTGAGCATTTCCCTAAGCAATGTCTTCCACTAACAGATACTCAATACAGCTTATTGCAGCAAACAGTCAATAGAATTTGTGCTTTAGATGTAAGTGCCCCAATTGTTGTTTGTAACGAAGATCACCGTTTTTTAATTGCTCAACAGTTGCAATCTATTGGTGTTAAAAAATCTAGCATTGTTCTAGAGCCTAAAGGCCGTAATACAGCGCCTGCAATCGCTTTGGCTGCGTTGGAAGCATTGCGAAGCCAATCAGGTGATGCGCTTATGTTGGTATTGCCTGCGGATCATGTTATCCGTGATCTTGCTGCCTTTGAAACGACCATTAATCAAGCGGTTGAATTAGCTAAGCAAGATGCTCTAGTTACCTTCGGTGTAAAGCCAACTCGTCCAGAAACGGGTTATGGCTATATTCGCTCTGGCGAGGATTTCGCTGTGGCAGAGTTTGTAGAGAAGCCGAATGCAGAGAAAGCCCAAGCTTATTTAGATTCTGGTGATTATCTATGGAACAGCGGTATGTTTTTGTTCCGTGCTAAAGCATTTTTGGCTGAATTGGCTGTACACCGTGATGATATTTTTCAAGCGGTAAATCTTGCTTATCAGCAGCGTACTGAAGATTTGGATTTTGTCCGTATTGACGCTGATTTATTTTCACGATGCCCTGAAGAGTCCATTGATTTTGCAGTGATGGAGCCGACCAATAAAGCGAAAGTTGTTCCTTATGCGGGAGATTGGAGCGACATAGGTGCTTGGGATGCCTTATACGATTACGCAGATAAAGACGCCGACAATAATGTGCTGTTAGGTGATGTGATGTCTGAAGGTTCTTCCAACTGCTTGATACGTTCGGAGACACGTTTAGTTGCAGCTGTTGGGGTGAATAATCTTGTTATTGTTGAAACCGCCGACGCAGTTCTTGTAATGGATAAAAACAATGCCCAAGACGTTAAAAAAATCGTTAAGCGTATCCAAGCAGAAGGTCGCGAGGAGCATATGTACCATACAACAGTGCATCGTCCTTGGGGAACTTACCAAACGGTTGACCTAGGTGAACGCCATCAAGTGAAGCGCATTATGGTGAAGCCCGGTGAAAAACTGAGTGTGCAAATGCATCATCATAGAGCTGAGCATTGGGTGGTTGTGTCTGGCACTGCAAAAGTACAAAACGGAGAAAAAGAAATTTTACTTACGGAAAATGAATCTACTTATATTCCGGTTGGTGTAGTTCATGCTTTAGAAAATCCTGGAAAAATTCCATTGGAGCTGGTTGAAGTGCAAACGGGTAGTTACCTTGGGGAGGACGATATTGTTCGCTTCAGTGATCGCTATGGACGTTAATCTAAAAATTTTATTGTGAAAGAAGAGCGTATGAGACAAGTTTTTGTAAAACAGCTTGCTGATGAGCTAGGTGTGGCGTTCGGCACTAGTGGCGTTCGAGGTCTTGTAAAAGACTTAACACCAGAACTTTGCTTTGCTTTAGTTACGTCATTTATTCAAGAAGTTTGCCCTAATGTGACTCAAGTAGCGGTAGGTATAGATTTGAGACCAAGTAGTACAGGTATTGCCAAAGCTTGTTTATCTGCCATTGAAGCATCTGGCGTAAAAGCTATTTATTATGGTGCTCTACCAACACCCGCATTAGCTTATTATGCCATACAAAACAACATGTCAGCGATAATGATCACTGGTAGTCATATTCCATTTGATCGTAATGGTATTAAATTTTATCGTCCAGATGGTGAAATTAGTAAAGCAGATGAAGTTGCTATTATGGCTGGTAATGTTGCTATTCCTAGTAATTTATCAACTCAAATGGCTAATAGCGAATTACCTAATACTAAACTTGATGCTATTAAGTTATTTAAACTGCGTTACACGAACTTATTTCCGACCAATATGTTGGAAGGCAAACGTATCGGTGTTTATGAGCACTCAAGCGTGGCACGGGATATGATCAAAGATTTATTGTCCTACTTTGGTGCTGAGGTTATTTCATTAGAACGGACCGATATATTTGTGCCGATAGATACAGAAGCAGTGTCAGAGGAAGATAAACATAAAGGCCTAAATTGGTCTAAAGAATATGAGTTGGATGCGATTATTTCGACTGACGGGGATGGGGATAGGCCACTAATAGCGAACGAAAAAGGTGAGTGGCTACGAGGTGACATCGTTGGCGTATTGTGTGCGAATTATCTCAATGTAACCCATGTCGCTGCGCCAGTAAATGTAAGTACAGTATTAGAGCTAGAAAGCTCGAAGCAGAGCCCAGCAAGAATCTGCTTACGAACTAAAATAGGCTCTCCTTATGTCATCGCTGGTATGGAAGTACTTCTTAAAGAAGCATCTAATGCAACAGTAACGGTTAATGTGGTTGGTTACGAAGCTAATGGTGGTTTTTTGATCGGTTCGGATATGCAAATAAATAATAAAGTGCTGAGTATGCTGCCAACAAGAGACTCTGTTTTACCTGCTTTAATTGTATTAGCTATGTCGTTTGAGCAACGTATACCTGTGAGTCAGCTCAGTTTAGAATTTGCATCACGTTTCACTGCGAGTGACAGAGTAAAAGATATTCCAATTGAAGTTAGCTATAGACTGATTGCAGATATCAGGGTCAATAAAGAGAAAAGAGCAAAGCTATTAGTTTGCTGTGCGGCAGAAGGCGAAGCTTTAGAAGTGATAGATATTGATGAAACTGATGGGTTGAGAATGACGTTGAATAGTGGAGATATAGTACATCTGAGGCCGTCTGGTAATTCCCCAGAACTTAGGTGTTATATTGAAAGTGATGACCAAGAAAAGGCGAATGTCATGACTGGCCTGCTTTTAAATCAAATTATGAGATTAGTCACTGTCTGATTTTTTCGGAATAAGGTAGTTATAAAAAAATGGCCAAATACACAATGACTTTACACCCATCTGGCACTGTATTTGAGGGTGACTCTGGTAAGTCTATTCTTGATTCGGCCTTAGAGGCAGGTATTGCATTAGAACATAGTTGTAAAACAGGAAGTTGTGGTGTTTGTGAAGCGAGAGTGATTATATCTGAATGTAATGAGCTTGATGGGAGTGTTTTACTTACTTGTCAAACAATGCCGTCGTGTGGTTTAACGTTGCAGGCTGAGTACTTTCCTGAATTAGCTAATATTAAATGTCTTACTGCACCTGCGAAAGTAAACTCTATTCTTTATAAAAATGGGAACGTTATTTCCTTAGAGCTTAGGTTGCCACCTAAGGTTAAATTTGATTTCCTTCCTGGACAATATTTAGATTTGAAATACCAAGGTATAACAAGAAGTTACTCTATTGCTTCAATACCCAATAGAAAGAACACTATCGAATTACATTTTAAGCGTGTCGTGGGTGGACAAATGAGTGAGAAAATATTTTCCCTCATTAAGGAAAATCAGTTGTTGCAGGTTGAAGGGCCAAAAGGAACGTTCTTTTTTCATAATAAAATGACAGGTCCTATTATTTTTATTGCTACAGGAACAGGCTTTGCTCCTATTAAAGCAATGGTCAGTCAACTGATTCAAGATCAGCAACTTGACCGACCTATTTATATCTATTGGGGAAACCGATCGTCTGATCTTTTTTACGACGAGCAAATTCTTTTGGATTGGAGTGTACGTTTTGATTCTATTAAAGTGGAGTTCTGTCTTTCAAAAGTAGAAGAAAGTTGTATTGGTCGCATTGGCTATGTTCAAAATTGTGTACTAGAGGATAATATAAGCCTCAGTGATGCGGAAGTGTATGCGTGTGGTTCTATTGAGATGATTGACTCAGCAAAGAGCTCTTTAGTAAACGCAGGTTTAGATAGAGATAGTTTTTACTCTGATGCCTTTGTTGCATCCTAAATACTTTAAGGAATTTTCATGAAAGCGGTTATTTTAGCGGGTGGTTTGGGGACACGTCTAAGTGAAGAGACGGTTACTAAACCAAAGCCAATGGTTGAAATCGGTGGCAAACCTATCCTTTGGCATATTATGAAAATGTATTCCAATCATGGGATTACAGATTTCATAGTATGTTGTGGGTACAAAGGCTATGTGATCAAAGAATACTTTGCGAATTACTTCCTTCATATGTCAGATGTGACTTTTAATATGAAGGACAATAAAATGACGGTTCATGAAATGCGTGCAGAGCCATGGACGGTGACCTTAGTAGATACCGGTGATAGTTCAATGACTGGTGGTCGCCTCCGTCGAGTTGCTGACTATATAAAAAACGAAGAAGCATTTTGCTTTACTTATGGTGATGGAGTATCTGATATAGATATTGCGGAAACTATTCGGTTTCATAAAACTCATGGTAAGCAAGCCACGTTGACGGCAACTTATCCACCAGGGCGCTTTGGTGCTCTAGATATGAAAAATGGTCTTGTTCGTAGTTTCAAAGAAAAACCCCAAGGTGATGGAGCGATGATTAATGGTGGCTTTTTTGTGCTCTCACCTAAGGTTTTAGATTTAATCGATGGGGATTCATCTACATGGGAGCAGGAGCCTCTTATGACTTTAGCTGATAGAGGAGAACTAATGGCTTATGAGCATGAAGGCTTCTGGCAGCCAATGGATACTCTTAGAGATAAACAATATCTAGAGGAATTGTGGGATTTAGGTAAAGCACCTTGGAAAAAATGGGACTGATGTGATTATGAAAGCCTCTGTTAACCCAATATTTTGGTCTGGTAAGCGTGTCTTTTTAACCGGACATACTGGTTTCAAAGGAAGTTGGTTGAGTTTGTGGTTGCAAAGTATGGGGGCTGAGGTTAAAGGTTTTTCTTTAGCGCCGCCAACAATACCAGCCCTTTTTGACGTCGCAGATGTAGCTGTTGATATGGAAAGTGAGATTGGTGATATTCGTGATCGTGAACTGATTATGGAAAGCATGTGTGCATTCAATCCTGAAATTCTAATTCATATGGCAGCGCAGCCACTTGTTAGACTCTCTTATATTGAGCCAGTTGAAACCTATGCAACGAATGTAATGGGAACCATTCATGTATTAGAGGCAGCCCGTAAATGTTCCAATTTAAAAGCAATTGTTAATGTAACGACTGATAAGTGTTATGAAAATAAAGAGTGGGAGTGGGGGTATCGAGAAAATGAGCCAATGGGAGGGTTTGATCCATACAGTAATAGTAAGGGGTGTGTAGAACTAGTTACTAGTGCCTACCGTCAATCGTTCTTTTCATCAAAGGATACTGCGAACCTCGCTTCTGCTCGGGCTGGTAACGTTATTGGTGGCGGAGATTGGGCATTAGATAGGCTGATACCAGATATATTAAAAGCGTTTGAAAGAGAAGAGGCTGTTGTAGTTCGTAATCCATTGGCAACCCGACCTTGGCAGCACGTATTGGAGCCGTTAAGTGGTTATTTAATACTCGCGGAAGCTTTATACCAGAGCTATGACAATGAAAAAATGGATGATGTAACGGAAGGTTGGAATTTTGGTCCAAAAGATGATGAGGCAAAGCCTGTTGAGTGGATTTTAAATGCAATGGTTGAGCAATGGTCTGGAAATGCAAGTTGGCAGTTAGATACAAATCCACAGCCTCATGAGGCGAATTTTTTGAAATTAGATATTTCAAAAGCCAGAACTAAATTGCATTGGGAGCCAACTTGGCACTTAAATCATACTTTGAGCAAAATTATTGAATGGCATAAAGCTTGGTTAAATCAAAAAGACATGCGCTTAATATGTATGCAAGAAATTAATGACTATATAAATGATATGAATGAAATTCATTAGTATCCAAGAGATATATCAGTCTAATTTACTCAAGATTATTATTTTTAAAATTAAAAACAGGAATGAATATGTCAGTTAAAGCAGATGAGTTGCGAGCTCAAATTAATAGTCTAGTGAAAAAATATGCTGCAGAGGTGTATGTTCCAAAAAAATTCGTTGCTGGTGAAAGTGTTATCCCTCCATCGGGCAAAGTAATTGGCTCTGCCGAGTTGGAAAATATGGTAGATGCTTCTCTTGATGGATGGTTAACCGCAGGACGGTTTAATGAGCAGTTTGAAAAGAAGTTGGCTGAGTTTATTGGGGTTGATTTTGTTCTTTCTGTGAATTCAGGGTCTTCAGCAAACCTGGTTGCATTTAGTGCTTTAACTTCACCTAAACTCGGAAATAGAGCCATTAAAAAAGGGGATGAAGTTATTGGGGTTGCTGCGGGTTTCCCCACAACGGTAAATCCTATTATCCAGTTTGGCGCTATTCCAGTTTTTGTTGATGTGGATATGACAACACACAATATTGACGTGGATTTAATAGAAGCCGCAATAACACCAAAAACAAAAGCCATTATGCTTGCCCATACACTTGGAAATCCCTTTAACGTTGAAAAAGTAAAAGAGATCTGTGATAAACATAATCTTTGGTTGGTTGAAGATTGTTGTGATGCATTAGGTGCCAAATACGATGGTAAAATGGTTGGTACTTTTGGTGATATAGCTACGTTAAGTTTTTATCCTGCTCACCATATTACTATGGGTGAAGGTGGTGCTGTTTTTACTAATAATCCGCAATTAAAAATGATTGCGGAATCATTTCGTGATTGGGGCCGTGATTGTTATTGTGCACCTGGTTGTGATGATACATGTGGGAACCGTTTTGGTCAGAAATTTGGTTCTCTCCCCCAAGGTTATGATCATAAATATGTTTATGCACATTTAGGCTATAACCTAAAAATATCTGATATGCAAGCTGCGTGTGGTTTAGCTCAACTTGATCGTGCTCAGGAATTTATCGATAAGCGTAATGTGAACTACGATTATTTAAGAACTCGCTTATTATCTACATTGAGTGATTATATTGAAATTGCTGAACCGACACCTAACAGTACTCCTTCATGGTTCGGTTTTCCTGTAACGGTAAAAGAAGAATCAGGTGTTACTCGCTTAGATCTATTAAAATTTCTAGATCAAACTAAAATTGGTAGCCGCTTATTGTTTGCAGGAAATTTAACTCGTCAACCATATTTTGAGAGGGTTGAGCATAGAGTTGTTGGTGAGTTAACTAATACAGATCGTACAATGAATCAAACTTTTTGGATCGGAATTTTTCCAGCTTTAAATGAAGAGCATTTTGAATTTGTTGCTGAAAAATTAGAAGAGTTTTTTGGTCTTTCATTTTAATCGTTTTTGTTGAGAGGGTGAAAGTATAGAAGATACAGCCTTAGTAGCAAAATATAATCATATTAAGGTTGTTTTAAAAATATTTTTTCTTGTTAATGATTTCACATTAAGTTCTTTCTATAAAATATAAAATATAAAATATAAAATATAAAATATAAAATATAAAACTATGGAGATTAAATGAAAAAAGCACTTATTACCGGTATTACAGGTCAGGATGGATCTTATTTGGCAGAGTTTTTGTTGGAAAAGGGCTATGAAGTGCATGGGATTAAACGCCGTGCCTCTTCTTTTAATACGCAGCGTATAGATCATATTTTTCAAGATCCTCATGTTAATAATGCTAACTTCATACTTCATTATGGTGATTTAACAGACTCTTCAAATTTGACGAGATTATTAAAAGAAATAGAACCTGATGAATTTTATAATCTTGGAGCGCAATCTCATGTAGCGGTGAGTTTTGAGTCGCCTGAGTATACAGCTGACGTAGACGCTATGGGTACGTTACGAATTTTAGAAGCGATACGTTTGTTAGGTTTAGAGAAAAAAACAAAATTTTATCAGGCTTCAACATCTGAATTGTATGGTCTTGTTCAAGAAACACCACAAAAAGAAACAACCCCATTTTATCCTCGCTCACCATATGCAGTTGCAAAAATGTATGCTTATTGGATAACGGTTAATTATCGTGAATCCTATGGTATGTATGCCTGTAATGGTATTTTGTTTAATCACGAATCTCCACGTCGAGGGGAAACCTTTGTTACTCGTAAAATTACTCGTGGTCTTGCAAATATTGCACAGGGATTAGATCAATGTCTATTTATGGGGAATATTGATGCATTACGAGACTGGGGTCACGCAAAAGATTACGTACGTATGCAATGGATGATGCTACAGCAAGATCAACCTGACGACTTTGTTATTGCAACAGGTGTTCAGTATACAGTGCGACAATTTATTGACTGGTCAGCTAAAGAGTTAGGTATTACATTGGACTTTAAAGGTGAAGGTGTTAATGAAGCTGCAGTTGTTGTATCTATTACTGGAGATAAGGCACCTTTTGTTAATGTTGGGGATGTTTTGGTCCGTATAGATCCTCGTTATTTTCGACCAGCAGAAGTTGAGACTTTATTGGGTGATCCATCAAAAGCAAAAGAAATACTTGGTTGGACACCTGAAATTACAGTGCAAAAAATGTGTGAAGAAATGGTACATGAAGATCTTATAATTGCTAAACGACATGCATTGTTAAAGCAGCATGGCCATGATTTACCTGTATCTCAAGAGTAAAAAAATGAAAATATTATTAACAGGTGCTAACGGTATGGTTGGTAAAAATATTTTAGCCACTGCTGAAAAGTACAATCATGATTTTTTATCTCCAAGTCGAGCTGAATTAAATTTACTTGATGGTAACGCCGTTAATCAATACCTAAGTACGCATAAGCCTGATATGGTGATACATGCAGCAGGAATTGTTGGTGGGATTCAGGCGAATATTTCTGAGCCCGTAAATTTTTTGGTAAGTAATATGCAGATTGGACTCAATGTTTTGATGGCGGCCAAAGATGCTGGTATCACTAAGTTTTTGAATCTCAGTAGTTCCTGCATGTACCCGAGAAATGCAGAAAACCCGTTATCTGAAGAACTTATTCTAAAAGGTGAGCTAGAACCTACAAATGAAGGTTATGCTCTAGCAAAAGTTACCAGTACGCGTCTTTGTGAATACATCCATCGTGAAAATTCATCTTATCATTACAAGACCGTCATACCATGTAATCTCTACGGTCGATTCGATAAGTTCGATCCTAAGCACTCACATATGATTCCTGCAGTAATTAAAAAGCTTTCAGATGGGAAGGATGAGAAATATATAGATGTTTGGGGTGATGGTCTTGCAAGGCGTGAGTTTATGTACGCTGGTGATTTGGCCGATTTCATTTTCTATGCTATTTCTAAATTTGAAGATATGCCTCAAAATATGAATGTAGGCCTTGGTCATGATTATACAATCAACGAATATTACAAAGAAATAGCTAGAGTAGTAGGTTTTAACGGTGAATTTATACATGATTTGTCTAAGCCTGTTGGAATGAAGCAAAAACTAATTAATAACGAAAAATTAAGGCATTTTGGTTGGAATCATCAAACCACATTATTTGATGGCATTAAGCAAACCTATGACTACTACCTTAAATATGTCGATACATAAGCAACTTTTTGGAATAAGACTATGAGTAAACGTACTATCATTTTTATGACGGGTGCTACGGGGTATTTAGGTAGTAATATATTGTTACAATTAGTCTCTTGTGGTTACGATGTGTATTGCCTTAAAAGAAAGTCATCTGATCTTTGGCGGGTGCAGGCGCTTTCTTCTGAAGTAACGTGGATAGACTCGGAAACTGTTGATTTTAAAGCGCTTTTTTTAAAGCATCAAATTGATATAATTCTACACTGCGCTACAGATTATGGCAGAAAGAAGACTGATCCAATCCAAACAGTTGAAGCAAATTTAATATTGCCTCTTGAAATGCTTCATGCCGCAGTGACGGCAGGTGTTTCGTACTTTATTAACACTGACACAGTACTCGATAAAAGAATTAATAATTATAGCCTTTCAAAGCAACAGTTTGTCGAATGGCTAGAGGCCTATTCTGATCGGATAATAGGAATGAATGTAGCCTTGGAACATTTTTATGGTCCTAATGATGACAGCTCAAAGTTTGTAACATATATTCTCCAGTCTCTTATAGAGGGTGTACCAGAAATACAGCTCACAGAAGGTTATCAACAAAGAGACTTTATTTATATTGATGATGTGGTCAACGCTTTTTTAAGGCTGGTTGATTTGCGTGGAAAGTTAGGTACTGGCTTCCACCGTTTTGAGGTTGCTTCAGGAGAGTCAATTGAAATTAGAAAGTTTATTTTGTTAGCGAAAAAACTTTGCAATAATAAAAATAGCCATTTAAATTTTGGGGCTATTCCATACAGAAAAAATGAAGTGATGTGTTCACATGTTGATACTTCAGGTTTGCGGAATTTAGGCTGGAAAGCTGAAACATCACTTGAGCAAGGTATCACAAAAACGATTAGTCTAGAAACGAAGAGGTTGTAGTAGAATGCGTTATTTAATAACTGGCGGGTGTGGCTTTTTAGGATCGAATATTGCAATTGAGCTTTTAAAGCAGGGGCATGAACTTATTATCTTTGATAATCTGAGCCGATTTGGAAGTTATCAAAATTTAGAGTGGCTTAAAAAACATGGTGAATTTGAATTTGTACATGGTGATATTCGCAATACTAATGACGTTGAACATATAATAAAGACGCAAAAGCCAGATGTAATTTATCATCTGGCTGGGCAGGTGGCTATGACCACATCAATTATAAATCCTCGTATGGACTTTGAAGTCAATGTTGGTGGCAGCTTTAACCTCTTGAATGCAGTTCGTTTATATTCACCGGAAAGTGTTGTGATTTATTCATCCACTAATAAGGTCTATGGAGATTTAGAGCAATTTCAATATGAAGAAAAAGATACTCGTTATTCTTGTATAGATAAGCCAAATGGTTTTGATGAGGCTGTGAATCTAGATTTTCATTCCCCTTACGGTACCTCTAAAGGAAGTGCTGATCAATATATGTTGGACTTTGCGCGTATATATGGATTGAAAACAGTGGTGTTTAGGCACTCTTCAATGTTTGGTGGTCGCCAATTTTCAACTTCTGAGCAAGGTTGGATTGGCTGGTTCACATCACAAGCTATCCAAATTAAAAATAATAATATTAAAGAAGTTTTTACAATTTCTGGAAATGGAAAGCAGGTACGAGATTTACTCTATGCAAGTGACTGCGTAGCATTATACATAAAGGCAGCCGAAGAAATTACAACTATCTCAGGCAATGCATTTAATATTGGAGGAGGTATAAATAACTCTTCTTCTTTATTGGAGCTTTTTACATTTTTAGAAAATGAACTAGATATTCGAATGACTTATAAACAGCTTTCTCCAAGAGAAAGTGATCAAAGGGTATTTGTAGCTGACATTAGAAAGGCAGAAGAGTTAATAGGATGGCGGCCTCTTATCAGTAAAGCTGAAGGAATCAGAAATATGATTGAATGGGTGAAAAACTGTAATGGATAATAAACTATTGTTAAGTGTTGTATTACCGGCCTATCAAGAAGAAGAAAACCTTAGAGCTATTCTTCCCCGTTTAGTTACTGTATTGCATTTAATGGGGTTGAATTCCGAGGTGATTGTTGTCGATACTATTGAACCAATGGACCATACTCAACGAGTTTGTGATGAGTATGGTGTTCTTTGCGTAGCCCGCAGAGGAGGAAATAACTATGGTGATGCGGTTAGAACAGGTATTGAGGAAGCAAAAGGTGAATCAGTGTTATTCATGGATGCTGATGGTTCTCATACACCTGAATTTATTTCCAAGCTATATTCTCATACAGTAGAGTATGATGTTGTAATTGCATCAAGATACATTGATAGAGGGCATACAGAAAATAAATTAATTTTGGTATTGATGAGTAAAATAGTTAATTGGTCATTCTCATTAATACTTAATTTACCATGTAAAGATGTCTCTAATAGTTTTAAAATATATCGAGGTTCTCAGCTAAAGTCTTTAAAGTTAGTGTGTAATAATTTTGATATTGTTGAAGAGATTTTATTTAAGTTGAAGCGAAAAAATCCTACAATGCGTTTTAAAGAAATACCATTCATTTTTAAAAAACGAATGTTTGGTGAAACAAAGCGTAATTTATTTATATTTATTTTGACCTATCTTTATACAATAATAAGACTAAGATTTATGTCATAAATATGCATTTAAACATTTTAATTATTTTATATTTCAAATAAAAAATCATGATCAACTAAAAGTGTGTTTATATGACAAAGTCCGTAACTTGGTTGAACTTGCAGTATAGAAATGGTCGCCTACAAATTGCAGTAGTCATTTTGTTTATATGGTTGGCTTGTTTTATAAAACCAATAATTGGAGAGGTCTATACCTCGTGGGATACTCACGATTTAGGCTTTGTTAATTTTCTTTATTTTAGTGACTCGCTTCGAGACGGTTATATTCCATTTTGGAATCATTTTATTCAGTCTGGAACGTTTTTTCCAAGCTTTTTCAACGTTGGATTTTTTTCTCCATTTCAGCTTTTTTTTGTGATTTTAAGTTGGGTTATTAATCCTGCTTATATATATGAAATGATGCTTCAATCGATAATTTTGGTTGGAGGGGTGGGAGCATATTTACTATTTTTTGTTATTTCAAAGGATAAATTCGTCGCACTATTTGGTGCAACAGCGTTTTCGGTTACTGTATTGGTCCCTATTACAGGTCAGGTGATGTTTCTATTTTCTCTAAGTAGTTTTCCATGGCTTATTTTCATTTGTATAAAAACCATTACAAGTAAACAAAAAGGTTTTGTGCGTTATGTCTTTTTTGGGACTTTAGGGGCGATGTATATTTCATCTGGTTATGTCTGGATGAACTTAGTCAACATAATAATTACATTTTCCTTTTTGGTATGCATCGTTATTAAGGTATACAGCAATGATGAAATATTAGAGAAGAAAAGCTTACTACCTAACTTAATTAAGCTTGGGGTCTTTTTTACTACTTATGGATTATTGTACGTATGCCTTATGTTACCAGGTTATTTAAATCTGAGTGATCTATATAGTGCATTTTTCGGTGATTATATTAATCCTGAACCAAGGCTTCGAAGTCTTGGTGCCCAACCTCATTATGCATACAGTAGCTTTCTGCATGCATTGGTCGGGGCTATTGACCCCAGAATAGCAATTAATGATAGTACTTTTTTTTCTGGCTTACATAAATGGTCTTTTGGTGCAGGATGGGTATTATGGATTATTGCCTTTGGGGTCTCAACAAAGAAGCTCTTGCTCTGGCAGGCCTTTTGGATAAGTATTTCACTAGTCGCTCTTTTGTACTCTTTTGGGGATGATAATTTCATTGGTGCTTGGGTAGAAAAAACCCCACTTCTTAATGCAAATCGCTGGTGGGTTAATGGTATATTCTACTTAAATATTGCAATTGTATTTTTGTCAGTACCTAAAATGAAAAAATTAAGAGATAAAGAAAGGAATGAAAAATCAGCCAACCTACAATTATTATTAGTGACCATTATGGTGATTTTTTTCTTAGTATACTTTAAATCTTCATTTTTTGAATTTATATTGGTATCAATAATTATTTTCTTGATTTTTTTACTAGGAAAAGTAAGAAAAAAAACATCATGGGAGAGTGTTCTTTTTCTGCTAATAGGGGTAAATGTTGGTGCAATAGCCTATATGCCTTACTCACTTTCTATGGATAACCGATATTTTTCTCCTGAAAATAGTTATAATCATAAAATAGATAATCGAGAAAAAAGTGTAGTTATAACGGAGAACTATAGGCAATTAGGTAAGGGGAATGAATATATCTACAATGATGAAACGTGGCTGCTTAAAAAAATTCCATTTTCTCACGGATTTAATCCACTCGGAAATCCTTGGCATTGGTATTGGAAGAATGAACCATTTTTTAGTTCTTTTGTTGTGGTTACTCAAAAGGTTAGAAAAGAGGCGAATTTAGATAGAGCAAATTTCATTTCGGATAATATTTTTGCACAGGCTGTAGCACTTGACGTGCTTATTGATAATGAAACTCCAACTATTGATAATAATAATTTTCGTGAAATAACTGCACTAGAAGGATTTGATTGGAAGCTAAACAATTTAAGAATTGAGCCCAATTTAGCAACTATATCGGTGAGTGTGAATGCGGCAGCGTACTTAATATTCAATAATGTCAATTCTTCAGGTTGGTCGGTGTATGTTGATGGAAAAAAGGCCAATATTGTAAGTACAAATCGCATATTTCAGGGGGTTTTTATTAATAATGCTGGTGTACATGACGTTGTATTCAAATACCAACCAAAGTTAACTATTTTTTTGATTTTATTTCCATATGTTGTATTAATGCTATGTCTCGTGGGTTACGTGCTTAAGCGAAGAAAGAGAGGGTTTGTTGATTGTTAAATTTAAACATAATAGCTAAGATAAAACGAAATTTACCAAAGTTAATTCGGTTCGCAGTGGTTGGATCTACAGGTGCCTTAATTAATTTTTCCGTTTATTATTTAGCTGTAGAATACATGAATTTTAGTGTGAACTTAAGTGCGCTAATAGCATTTTTTGTATCGGTAGTTAATAACTATGTATTAAATCACAGCTGGACTTTTAGCGTTGAAAATAACGGTAATCCTATAAATTTAAAACAATTTTTATATTATATAATAGGAAATTTACAAGGGTTAACTATTAATCTTATTGTACTAAATATAACTGTTTATTATATTGGGTTAGATAGTCATCTACTAGGGCAAATGTTAGGTGTTATTTCTGGAATGGGCGTCAACTTTATTTTCGCAAAAAAAATTGTCTTTTCAGAAAAACTAGTAGATCGTAGAAGGGCTAAGTTAGCACAGAAGGCAAAATTATGATTAAATTTAATCTTGGTAAAAAAGTATTTTTGAATTACTTGCAAAAAGAAAATAATCTATTTCGATTGATTTGTTGTGTCTTCGCATTAATTGCTACTCTTTGTTTTTATCGCTATTTTTCCTATCTCATTAGTATTTCTTTATTTCCTTATGATTGGATGCCATCAGATGGAGATCATTTAAATTTTTCACATAGAATAATGCAAGGTTTAGCTGTTTATCCCAATTTAGATTTTAGTGAAGTTCTAAATATATATAACCCGTTATATTATGTTTTCGTTGGCTTGTTTGGGGGAGCTGATGTTGGGATGGCTTTCGCTAGATCAGTTTCACTCGTCAGCTGGCTTGCTTGTCCAATAATTGTTGCTGCGTACTATCTTAAACAATGGAGTTGGCCATACGCGCTTTTGGCAATGGTTTTTATTCTTTTGCCCGCAGAACCTTACATGCTTTTAGATATTGTTCATGTGACGCCCGATAGCACTATGGCTTTTTTATTCGTTTGTACAATGGTAGTAGCTCAGGTTGTTTTTAAAAGACAAATAGTTTCTAAATGGGAACTGCTATTAGTTGGCGGTTTAGCCGCTTTATGTTTTTTGACAAAGCAACAGGGAATAATTGCAATTGCTAGTGTGGTAATATATGCAATTATTAATAAAAAGAAGCTACAGGATTTATTTTATTTATCTCTAGGTTTTTTTGTACCATTTTTACTTGCTGTTATATATTTTGAAATCATCAACTCAGAGTCCTTTTTGCAAGATACATTATTTGGTTTAGATCGAGTTATGGTAGTTACTCCTGGACTTGCAGAAGATCGACTTCTAAATTTCTTAACTCATAATTTGGCTTTTACATTGTGTGTCATTGTAAGCTTTATCCTGATATCTAGACGTTCAATTAAACTATCTATCTGGCATGTATCTTTTGCTTTAAATTTTATATTGCTATTGAAAATATTAGGTAATGCGGGCGGCGGTCCTAATTATTTTTTGACTTTTTGGATCACAATGGTTGTGATTAGTGTGGACATTGTAGTCAAATTCAATCGTGATGCCACACTGTTTACTTTATTTCATCGTACTATGAAGGTTAATTGGTCAGCTCCTCGCTTATCAAGAGTATTATTAACATGTTTTTTTATTAATATTATTTTCGGTTCAGTTTCCATTTTACAGCAACTTAATGCAACTGTTTTACCTAATAAACACTTAGAGACTGTGATGCAGGAATATTCTTCTTATGTTGGGGAGCTGATGAAGTCTAATCCGGATGCTCGGGTTCTTACAAACAGAAACATCGGAGCCTTAGTTGAGCATAAAGTGAATGTAACTAACGAGGGTTCAACGATGTTTCAGTATGCATGGGCTCACCCAGAGCTGTTCAACCAAAATAAAATCCTGACTTCTATTTCTGATAAAAAATATGATTTTATTTTTACTGGCTTGCAACCGTATCCTGTAAACGTGAGGGAGGAAATTGATACATCCTATAAGCTAGCAGTGACTAAAGAGCTGGGTGTGATGCAAGGAAATATTGGGCTAGTAAAAATATATGTACCGAAAGATAATCATTGATGAAATAATTAGTATTATTTCTAATTATTTCATCATATATACAATGTAAAAATATTATAAGGATGGCGTTGAATGAGTGATTTTTATCCATTGGCTAGCTCGACATGGGATGATAAAGAGCTGGCAGCAGTTCAAAGCGTAGTTGATTCAAATATGTTTACTATGGGTAAGCATGTCGCAGAATATGAAGAAAAATTTGCCGAATTCTTTGGTTCTAAATATGCACTAATGGTTAGTTCTGGATCGACTGCAAATTTATTAATGATTGCGTCATTGTTTTTTTCAAAAGATCCAAGGCTTAAGAGAGGTGATGAAATAATTGTACCAGCTGTCTCTTGGTCTACAACATATTTTCCATTACAGCAATACGGTTTAAAAGTAAAGTTTGTAGATATAGACCTAGATACTTTAAATATTAATTTAGAAAAGCTCGAAGCTGCAATAACTGAAAATACTAAAGCTATATTACTTGTTAATTTGTTAGGGAATCCAAACGACTACGATGCAATAAAATGTTTAATAAAAGATAAAAATATCACTTTATTAGAAGATAACTGTGAATCGATGGGGGCAACTTACCAAGATAAGCAGGCTGGTACATTCGGACTGATGGGTACATATAGCTCATTTTTTTCTCATCACATAGCAACAATGGAAGGTGGATGTGTTGTTACTGATGATGAAGAGCTTTACCATATTTTATTATGTATTCGAGCTCATGGTTGGACAAGGAACTTGCCGAAATTCAATCATGTGACTGGTGAAAAAAGTGACGATTTGTTTGAAGAGTCATTCAAATTTGTACTGCCTGGATATAACGTTCGTCCTTTGGAGATGAGTGGAGCAATTGGGAAAGAGCAGCTTAAAAAGCTTCCTGCATTTATAGAAAAACGCAGGGAAAATGGAAAGTGCTTTACAGATATTTTCGCGAATCATCCTTATTTAATTATCCAGCGTGAAATAGCAAAAAGCAGTTGGTTTGGTTTTTCACTTATAATCAAAGAGAATGCTCCATTTACGCGAAAAGAGCTTGTCAAAACTCTCATTGATAATGGTATTGAGTGTCGGCCAATAGTTACAGGTAATTTTTTGAAAAATAATCAAGTCCTAGAATATTTCGATTATGAAGTGTCAGGTAGTGTTGAAAATGCCGAATACCTAGATGAGTATGGACTTTTTGTAGGAAATCATCAGGTTGATATTAAAGATTATATAAAATCTCTATTTAATATAATTAGTACTCTGTATGTTTGATTTTTGTTTTTATTAGAGAAATTACTTTCCAAATATTATTTATTATAAAAAAATATACTTTTTAAGTTCTTGGAGAGGAATTGATGGAAAAATTTTCGATGGTAGTTGCGGATCGATTTTTTAAAGAAAATCGATTGTTTGATTTCAATGATCCTATTGTAAACAGAGATAATTGTATTTACCCTTTTTATTTGTTACGTAATTCATTTAGAAAAAAAGGAATTGAATTATCGACTGATGATATTAATTTACCAGAAGAATCAAGTGTTGTTATATATAATGAAATGCCAAAGAAGTTACCTCATTTAGATGACTACCATAAATCATATCTGATTCTATTTGAAAGTGAATTAATTAGACCAGATAACTGGAATAAAACTAAACATGAAGCATTTAATAAAATTTTCACATGGAATGATTCGATTGTTGATGGAATTAAATATTTTAAAATAAATTTCTGTGCAGAGCTTCCTAAAACTATAAGAAAAGATATAACACACAAAAAAAAATTGTGTACTTTAATATCTGGTAATAAAAGAACGTCACATCCACTAGAACTTTACTCTAAAAGAATAGAAGCGATAAGGTGGTTTGAAAAAAATCATCTAAGTGAATTTGACTTATATGGTGTAGGATGGAATGAATTTATTTTTTCCGGACCTAAAATCATTCGTGCTTTAAATAAAATAAAATTTTTTAAAAAAATTTTTTCGCCTAAATTCCCTTCATATAAAGGTAAAGTAGAGCAGAAAAAATCAACTCTGGAAAATTATAGATTTTCAATTTGTTATGAAAATGCTCGAGATATTCCTGGTTATATTACAGAGAAGATTTTTGATTGTTTTTTTGCCGGGTGTATCCCAGTCTACTGGGGGGCTAATAATATAGCTGATCATATACCTAAAGAATGTTTTGTTGATAAACGTGATTTTTTAAGCTATGAAGCTATGTATGATTATTTAGTCTCTATGTCAGATAATGAATACTTAGAACGTTTAGTAAGTATTGAGAATTTTTTAAATTCTAATGATGCAAATACTTTTTCGGCACAATTCTTTTCTGATGTCATTGTGAATCAGACTACTTAAATATACTAAATATAGTGATTATATATGGGGATAATATTCCTTGGCCGTATAGCGCAAGCATTACTGGCATTAATTGGACTAAGAATTGTAACAACACTGTTATCACCAGAAGAAATGGGAAGATTGTCTTTGCTGTTAGCAGTGACCTCATTTTTTGTATTGGGCTTGGTTAACCCTGTTGGTATGTTTATAAATCGCAGGCTCCATTTTTGGGTCGAAACAGGTAGAATAATTCAATATCTAAAGCTATACGTAATGTACCTAATAGGGGTTTCGGTATTTTCTGTATTATTGCTTTATCTCCTAAATTTTTACTATGTGGCCGTACCCGGAATACCTCTCGTATGGATGCTGGGTTTGGTAGCTTCTTCTATTGTTTTTTTAACATTAAACCAAACTTATATCCCATCACTGAATATGCTTGGTCAAAGGGGTTGGTTCGTGTCACTAACATTAGCTGGCGTGATATTTAGTTTATTTTTATCTGTAGTTTTTATTTATTCAATAGAGGCTCGGGGTGAGTTGTGGCAAGCAGGTCAAATTATTGGTCAGCTTTTAATAGGACTAGCTGGGGCCTGTGTTTTCTTTAGGCTGGCTAAAGAGCATAAAAAAGTGGATAGCAGTCGTAAGTCTATGACTATCACTTGTTCTAAGTTGTTAGCTGTAACCGCTTTTTGTTGGCCGTTAGGTGTTTCAGTCTTATTGACTTGGATTCAAACTCAGTCTTATAGGTTCTTGATACAAGATTCTGTAGGTCTAGCTGCATTAGGTTTATTTGTGGTTGGTTATGGAGTGAGTGCATCATTAATTGGTATATTTGAATCAATAATAAGTACCTATTTTATTCCAGTGTTTTACAAACGTACAGCAACTGAAGATAAGTATGAACAAGCTATGGCTTGGCGTGCATATGTACTAGCTATGTTAAGTAGTACAATAGTACTAGTGTCGGTTATTGTTGTGATTTCCGATGAGTTTGCAAGAGTTTTACTTGATGAAAAATATATTAGCGCGTCTAAATATATTCTTTGGGGAGCATTGGCAGAAGCATCAAGAGTGATTGTCGGAGCATATGCTTTATTGGCACATGCAGGGATGAATACAAAAAAGCTAATCTTACCTAATGTAATTGGTGCAATTACAGCTCCGCTATCTATTATTTTGTTCGTTAGATATTTTGGTGTGGAGGGTGTAGGTATGGGGTTAGTATTGGCTGGTTTTATGGCTATAATTTCTAGTCATATAGTGTTGTCTAAGTCGTTTGAAATTATGATGCCATGGTCAAATATATTCTGGGCGTGTCTAGTCGCATTAATATTGATACTGACAGCAGAGATTGGCTATATTATATTCGGACCTAGTGAAACATTTTTGATATCATTTATTTGGTTAAGTGTTTCTGGTCTAGTTTTACTGTTTATTTTATTTTTAATGTTAAGTCCTCAGATAAAAAATAGATAAAACTTAGATGTCAATAATAAGCTTGTTTCGCTTATTATTGACATCTAAGTAGGTATGGGTTTAAAATTTTCTGGATAGTATAATTGTAATATCTAGTCATATATTGTTATCTAAATTTTTTATAATGATGATCCCATCGTCTAATATATTGGAGATGGAGTTAATATTAATACTATCAGCGGAAACTGACTCAATTATATTGGAACGTAGTGGAACTGTTATGACATCATTTTTTCGGTTTTCGGTTTTCGGTTTTCGGTTTTCGGTTTTCGGTTTTC